>Ga0183100_1000156_pt1 | contig 86980 bp, 70 predicted proteins | sample Biomet2_FD_127789 | JGI IMG/M metagenome (GOLD analysis project Ga0183100, IMG submission 127789) | Microbial communities from bioreactor (seeded with anoxic lake sediment) at LBNL, California, USA - Biofuel metagenome 2 | ecosystem: Engineered > Bioreactor > Anaerobic > Unclassified ...
CGAATGAGCAATGCATCGACCGAAGGATTCAACAACAAGATCCGATGGCTCATCCGTCAGGCATATGGCTTCCGAGACGTATTCTATCTCAAATTGAAGATATTTCAGCTACCCTCAATCCAACCTCAGAAGGAGCTCTGATTTATGGCTCAAACCGGAGAAGAGGCTCGCCGCAAAGCGATGATTGGAGAGCCGAAGGCCGGAAAAAAGGCAAAAAAATGGTACACCCATAGGGATTTGAACCCCAAACCTTCTGGTCCGTAGCCAGACGCTCTATCCAATTGAGCTATGAGTGCACGTTTGACGCGACGGTTCCAATATAATCCGGAACTGAAAAAAATCAAGCTCGAAACCCGAAATTTCCAGCGTTCACGAATCAGGACAAAAAAATTGGTACACCCATAGGGATTTGAACCCCAAACCTTCTGGTCCGTAGCCAGACGCTCTATCCAATTGAGCTATGGGTGCCCGTCAACGTTTTCTAATATAGCCCTAACGAGGCGAAAAGCAAGTTCACGAATCGAAAAAAAAATGAAAATTTCCCGGGTTCACTTGCTCAGCGAGCGGTGGTAATTCAGAATTCCGGAGGCGATTCCGCGGGCGAGCTTGTCCAGGTACGCCGCGCTGCCGAGGTTCGCCTCGTCGCTCCGGTTCGACAGAAAACCGACCTCGATCAGCACCCCCGGGCAGTTGACTCCGCGCAACACCGCGAAGCGCGCGAACTTCACCCCGCTGTCCTCCGCACCCGTCCGCCCCAGAAGCGCACGCTGCACATTGTAGGCCAACAGAAAGTTCTGCTCGTTATTCGCGTTCCCCGGGTAACGGCGCGAATCCGGCTTGCCGCTGTTGCTCGAAGCCGCCCCCTCGGGTGTCATGCAGAATGTCTCGATTCCGCGCACCGTCCGGTCCGATGACGCGTTGGCGTGAATCGAAATGAACAGATCCGCCCCGGTCCGGTTCGCGTAGGCGCTCCGCTCATCGAGCGAAAGCGCCGTATCGCGCGTCCGGGTCAGCTCCACCTTGTAGCCGTAAGCCCGCAGGATCTTCGCCACCCGGTTGGACAGGTTCAGCGTCACCGCCTTCTCGAGCAATCGCGAACCCGCCGTCCCCTGATCCCGCCCGCCGTGGCCGGGATCGAGCACGATCTTCGTCACCGGGTGCCGGTAACGCTTCCCGGAGCCCAGGAACGGAACCAGCACATTGGCGTGGTCGAGCTGGCCGAGATAGACCCGCCCTCCCCGCGCCAGCAGCGGGCTGCAGAGGTTCACCCGCATCCCGTCGAACATGGCGTAGCGCTTGTCCGGGTAAAAAACCAGCCGTCTCTTGCCCACCGTCGCCACCGACTGGGTAGAACCGCCCGAAATCGAACCGCCGTAAGCCGCGACGGCGTCGGAGAGGTCGAGATAACGGATTCCGTTCGCCCAGACCGAGCGCAGCCGCTGCGGCGCGGCTTCGAGCATCGCACCCCCGAGGGTAACGGAAAAGAGGAACAGGAAGAGTGTGATTTTCCAGAAACGTTTCATCCGGGCCTACAGTTTCTCCAGCCTGATCTCGTTGATCCGATCCTCGACCGGCGGATACATGGCCGGAAGCCCGGGCCCGATCTCGACGAATTCGGTAAGCGCCCCCAGCACGAACGCTTTCGCCTCGCAAAGCGCGTTCTTCCAGGGCATTTCCAATGCGAACGCGGCGGTCATCGCCGCCGACAGCGTGCAGCCGGTCCCGTGCGACTGGCCGTGATCCGGCACCCGGCGCGACGAAAGGCGGTAAAGCGCTCCCTCGCGGCAGACGAAATCGGCGGCGAATTTCCCTTCGCGCGCGTGTCCGCTCTTGAGCAGCACCGAAACGCCCCATTTCTCGTGGCACTCGCGCGCCGCGTCGGAACACTGTTTCTCGTTTTCCAGCTTGCGGCCGAGCAGCAGCTCCGCCTCCGGAATATTCGGCGTGATCCATGCCGCCAGCGGGAACAGCTCCCGCTTCAGCGCTTCAATCGCGCTCTCTTCCAGAAGCACGCTTCCCGAGGTCGAAACCATGACCGGGTCGACCACCAGCGACAACTGGTGTCCCTTCACGCAGCGCGCCACAGCGCCGACGATCTCCGCCGAAAACAGCATTCCGGTCTTGGCGAAGCGGATGGGAATCGCATCGAGCACGGTTTCGATCTGGCAGGCCACGCCGTCGGCGGGAACCGCGTCGATCCGCGCCACGCGCTTCGGATTCTGGCTGGTCAAGGCGGTGATCGCCGTGCAGCCGTACACCCCGAACGCGTTGAAAGTGCGCAGATCGGCCTGAATGCCGGCACCTCCGCCGGAGTCGCTCCCGGCAATCGTAAGCGCTGAGGGGTACAGCTCGTTTTTCGGATTATTTTTGGTCATGATTTGTTTTCGGCAGGTTGAACGGTTATATTGCAATCATCATAACAATACATCGTCAACCCGGTAAAAACAAATTGCAGAACCGATGTTTTTTCGTGAATTAGCCCCGATTTTCCTGATTGCGCTGTTTGCCTTCGCCCTGCCGGCCGCCGATGCCGCCACAGCAATCGGCGACGGCGTTTCCGTCGACATGGACCGCAGCAGCTCGGAATCGCTGCGGACGCTCGACGAACTCCGGGCGCTGGACCGCCAGATCACCACGCTGTTCCGGGTCGGCGGCCGGAAACTGCCGCTCCAATGCCGGGTCGTCGTCACAGGCGCGCTGCCCAAGGGCGAACTCCAGGTGGAGTACAAGCCCGAAGAGTGGATTCTTTCCTTCAACGACCGCGACGGCGACTGGCTCGGAGATTTCGCCCTGCGGCGGCGGCTGACCGGGCTGCTGCTGCTCTCGAAGATTCCGCGCGCCGCGCCGCCCGCCAACCCCGACTACCTCCCCGGCTGGATCTCGGCCGGAATCGACTCCCGCCTCGCCGGAGCGCGCACCAGCGAATCCCTGATGCGGCGCAACCGCCGGATGCCGGTGCTGCGCGCGCTGCTGGAGTCCGGAACGTTCCCGGAATTCCGCAAAATGCGCCTCCTCGACCCTCGGCTGCTGCCGCCCGCCGCCCTCGACTGGTACGGCGAACTCGGCCGGGTCATGCTCGAACTCGGCACCGTTCAGTCGGACGCCGCGGACAATGCGCTGCTCGACTACTGCATTTTGTCGTCACACCCGACCGGCGTGGAGATTCAGAACTTTCAAGCGACGCTGGGGCGAATCTTCCTCGCCGGAGCACTCCGCGAGGGCCTGCCCGAACGCATCGGCATGGAAAGTTGGTCGAAACTCGACGACGACCGGAAAATCGAACGGATTCTGCAAGACCACGCCCGGCGTCTCGCCTTCAATGATTTCATGCCGCAGCCGGTTCCGCTGGCAGCAGCAGCGTTCGAAACGCTGAACCCGGTCCCCGTGCCGGAGCTCGACGGCAAGGGCGCGCCGACCGGGAAAACCCTCCAGACGCCGCTCGCCGAATTTCCGCAGCTGCTGCCCGGCCGTCCCGACGCCGCCGACCTCCAGCGCGCCCTCCGCCGCCGGATTCTCCTGCTGCGCGAAGGCAACGACATCTGGTTCCGCCAGCTGCTCGACAACCTGGGGGACGCCGTGATGCGGCTGCCGCTCCGGAAAGACGCCGCGTCGGGCGAGACGCCCGCGCCCGACGAGCGTTTCCGCCAGGCGATCGACCGGATTCACGCCGATCTGGAACGCCGCGCGAAAATCGAGCGGCTGCTCGATTCCGCCGAACAGGAGAACCGCATCCCCGCCGCATTTTACGCCGGAGCGATCCGCGAAGCGAACCGCCCCTCCCCCGTCCTGACCGACCGGGAACGCGAATTCTTCGATCGGGTCGAACGGGAGTGGCTCGACGATTGAAAAGCAACTCATGCCGTGCTATATTAATCGGCTGGGGATGCCGCACCAGATCGCGGCAGATGAAAATGGGAATGGTCCAAGTTACCAGGGAAACGAAAGAGAAACAGATGAAAGAACTGTCGATGATGAACCCGCTGATGAAGCGCGGGAGTGAATTTCTCGGAGTCAAGTATCCGATCCTGTGCGGTGCGATGACCTGGGTTTCGGAACCCAAGCTGGTCTCCGCGGTCTGCAACGCCGGCGGCTTCGGCTGCCTCGCGGGCGGCAACGCCCCCTGCGATATCCTCGAGAAGCAGATCGCCGAAGTCAAGAGCCTCACCTCGAACAATTTCGCGGTGAACCTCATCACCATCGCCCCGGCCTACAAAGACCACCTCGCCATGCTCGGCCGGATCAAGGTGCCCTTCATCATCTTCGCGGGCAGTTTCCCGAAGGAGAAGGAAATCGCCGCGGCCAAGGCCACCGGCGCCAAAGTGCTCTGCTTCGCCTCGACCGAATCGATCGCCGAACGCATGATCCGTTTCGGCGCCGACGGCATCATCCTTGAAGGCAGCGAGGCGGGCGGCCACATCGGACACGTTTCGAGCATGGTGCTGATCCAGCAGGTGCTCTACAAATTCCACGAGCAGGTTCCGATTTTCATCGCCGGCGGCATCGGCACCGGCAAGATGGTCGCGCACCTGCTGACCATGGGCGCGGCGGGCGTTCAGCTCGGCACCCGGTTCGTGATGACCAAGGAATCGACCGTTCACCCGGCCTTCAAGGCGGCGTTCCAGAGGGCGAACGCCCGCGACGCGATTTCGACGCCGCAGTACGACCAGAAGCTGCCGGTGGTCGCCGTCCGCGCGTTGCGCAACAAGGGGACCGACCTCTTCGGCCAGCTCCAGCTCAAGCTGCTGCGCGAACTCGAAGCCGGCACCATCCACCGTACGGAAGCCCAGGAGGAGGTCGAGAAGTTCTGGATCGGCGCCCTCCGCCGCGCCGCCGTCGAAGGCGACGTCGAGAACGGTTCGCTGATGGCCGGCCAGTCGGTCGGTCTCGTCGACAATATCATTTCGGTGCAGGAACTGATCGACGAACTCCTCGACGGCGCCGAAGCCGAACTGGTCGAACTCAAAAAGAAACTCTGCGGCTGCTGACCGCAACAACCGGGGAAGCGAGAGGCGGATGAAGGAACCGGGAAAACAATCCGACCGCAAAGTCATTTTCGCGGCGGCGGTTCTGCTTGCGCTGCTTCTCGTCTTCGCCGGATACCGGGCGCTCCGCCGCAGTGCGGGGCTGCTCCTCGGCGACTTCTTCTACCCCTATCTGGCGCTGTCTCAACGCACCACGCAGGGGGTTTCGGAGCAGTCGCTGCTGCTTTTAAGCCGCAGCGAACTTGCGGCGAAAGCCGAAGCGCTGATGAAGGAGAACAGCAAGCTGGCGATCCGGGTCAACGAAACGGAGAACTTCGCCGCGGACAACCGCGAATTGCGGAAACTCCTCAAACTGCCCGCGCCCGCCGGCTGGGACTACCGCCCGGCGCAGGTGCTGCTGCGCGACCCGATGTTCTGGCGGGAACACCTGACGATCAGCATCGATCCGGATTCGGGAATCGAACCGGGGGCCGCGGTGATTTCGGCCGGTCCGGACGGCATCCCGGCGCTGGTCGGCGTGGTCTCCCGCGTCGGACGGCGCAACGCCGAGGTGGAGACGCTGTTTTCGCCGCGACTGCGGCTGTCGCTCGCATTCGAGAACGGCGGAACCGGTTTCCTCAACACCGGGGAACGCCAGCCGGTTTCCGGCAAGCTGCCGGTCGGCCACATGCCGGTGAACCTCAAATATTCGGCCGGTGAAAAGGTGAGCTCGACCGGGTATGAGACCGGGATTCCCCGCGGCCTCCGCATCGGGACGCTGAGCACCGCCGACGGTGTCGACCCCAACTTCACCAGCGCGCAATTCGTCACCGGGCTGGTGACGCCGCAGGCGGACTTCGACAACCTGCGCTACCTTGTAATCGCCGTTCCCGAAGACACCGCAGAGGCGGCGGAGGCACGGCCATGAGGGCGGTGTTCGTCTTCACGCTGCTCTGGGCCTCGCTGCTGTTCGAACTTCTCACCGGACAGATCGGGCTGCCGCTCCTTCTGGCGGCGCTGGTGATCTACTACATTTCGCTGGCCACATCGCTCGGGCTCGGCTTCACGCTGGCGATCGGGTTCGGCATTCTGACCGACCTGGTCTACGGTCGGATTCTGCCGGTCACCGCGGCGATTCTTCCGGCCGCGCTGCTGGCCGGGCGGCTGATCCGGCTCGACCGGCCGACGCATGTACTGGAAACCGCGTTGCCGGGCATGGGAATCGCGCTGGCCGCGCTGCTCGGCAGCGGCGTCGCCCGGCTGGCTCTCTCCGGCCAGCCGGGGAGTTTCCGGGAACTCCTCTGGGAACTGATTTTCTTCGGGGCGCTCGGGTTGTTCCTGATGCCTCTCATGACCGTGATATTCGATGTCGCGGGGCGGAAGCTCGGGCTCTCTCCGGCAATCGGGGAGGCCAAACCGAATCTCGAACGGCTCCGCCCCCGCCGGGTCCGCGAACCGGGCAGGGAGAAACCGCAATGAGCCGCCGGAACAGCAGACAGCAGGCTCCCCGCCGTCCCTCCGCTCCGGCGGGGGGCATCCTCGACACCGAGCGGCTCCGGCTGCTGATCTTCGGCGGAATCATCCTGCTGGCTTTCGCAGTGCTGATCGTCAAGCTCGGCTACGTCCAGACCCAGGCGGCGGACAAGAGCATGGCGGCGATCTCGCGCCAGTCGCTGCGCCGAATCCGCATTCCAGCCACACGCGGCAAAATCTATACCCGCGACCTGCTGCTGCTGGCCGGGAGCAGCAGCGATTCGAACCTGGTCCTCTACCCGCAGGAACTGCAGGTCCGGGGGTCGCAGTCCAAAACGGTCAAGGCGATCCTCAACGCGGCGGAGACCATTTCCAAAGCGCTCGGGCGGCCCAACCCGCTTTCCGAGGAAGAGGTGAAACGCCACCTCAATTACCAGCCGGGACTCCCGATCATACTGTTCCAGCAACTCTCCGCCCCGGAGACCGCGCGCGCGCTGGAGAGCGGGCGCTCCCTCAAAGGCGTCGGCCTCGAGGCGGACGAATCGCGCACCTATCCCGCCGGAACGCTGGCGGCGCATGTCATCGGCTACTCCCGCCCGGAAGAGCCGAGAAGCGCCAGCGATTTCAGCGACTTCTCCTACTACGTCCCCGACCAGATCGGCGTGGAGGGAGTCGAACGCGCCTTCGACCGGCTGCCCGACACCGCCGACTCCTCCGATTCTCCGCTCGGTCTGCGCGGACTGCCCGGCTATTCGCTGGTTCAGGTCGATCACCTCGGCTTCATCCAGAACCAGAAGATCGGCAAAATCGAACCCCGCCACGGCAACAACGTGATCCTCACCATCGATTCGCGCGCCCAGCGGATCGCCGAACAGGTGATCGCCGGGAAACGGGCGGCGATCGTCGTACTGGACGCCTCCAACGGCGACGTGCTGGCCTCCGCCTCCAGCCCCACCTACAATCTGTCGGAGGGGTTCACGCCGTTCATCAAGCGGGATTACTTCCGCAAGATGCTGAAAGACCCGGAGCAGCCGTTTTACAACCGCGCCTTCCGCGGCAACTACACGCCGGGGTCGATCCTGAAGCCGCTCGTCGCGCTCGGTTTTCTCAACTCCGGCGTGTCGCCCGATGAGATCGTCGTCTGCGACGGCGGCACGCAGGTCGGCAACGCGCGCATCCGCTGCGCGGCGCGGCACGGACACGGTCCGCTCAACCTGGAGGGCGCGCTGGCGAAATCCTGCAACGACTACATGATCGAGCACGGGCTGCGGGTCGGACTCACGCCGATCGCCGAAGTGCTCGAATCGGCCGGAATCGGCCGGAAAACCGGAATCGAACTGCCGGAACTCGCCGGAACCTTCCCCTCCGCCGCCGAGAAGAAGAGCCGCTTCGGCACCCGCTGGACCGCCTACGACACCGCGTTGCTGTCGATCGGACAGGGCATCATCACGCTCACTCCGCTCCAGGCCGCGGTCTATGCCGCCGCCCTCGCCAACGGCGGAACGGTCTGGAAACCGCATGTGGTCTGGAAGGCAGTCGACTCCAACCGCAACCCGCTCTACGAACGCCGCGTCGAAGCGGTCAGCCAGCTTGCGACCACTCCCGATGCACTCGAAATCGTCCGTCGCGGCATGCACGATGTGGTGAACTCCCCCACCGGCTCCGGGCGCGAAGCCAGGGTGGACGGCCTCGAACTCTACGGCAAAACCGGTTCCGCCGAAGTCGGCCCGGCCGCCAGCCGCTTCCTGACCACCTGGTTCATCTCGTTTGTCTCCTGGGAGGGGAAAACCTACTCCTGCTGCGTCATGGTCGAGGAAGGCAGGTCCGGCGGAGCCAGCTGCGCGCCGCTCGCAGCGGAATTTTTCCGACGTTATCTCCTGGAAGCGCCGAAAGGAGCTTGACTACGTCAGTTTCCGGCGTTATTGTATAACGTATATTCTCATATCTCAATACAGGAAGCGTGTCACCATGATCAACGTCGCAGTCATCGGCATTTCCGGGTTCGGGAATGTTCATTACAACGATCTCGTCCGGGAATATAAGGCCGGGCGGGCCAACATCGTCGCCGCCGCCGTCATCAACCAGGCCGAAGAGGCCGCGAAGTGCGACTACCTCAGATCGATCGGCTGCAAACTGTTCACCGACTACCGGACGATGCTGGACGAATTCCGCGGCCGCATCGACCTTTGCTTCATTCCGACCGGAATCGCCATGCACTGCCCGATGACCGTCGCCGCCCTCGAAGCCGGCGCCAACGTCTACGTGGAGAAACCGGTCGCCGCTACCGTCGAAGAGACGGAAATCATGAAGGCCGCCGAACGGAAAACCGGGAAATTCGTCGCCGTCGGCTACCAGACCATGTACCAGCCGGACACCCATCTGGTCAAACGCCTCGTGCTCGACGGAACCATCGGCGAACCGCGCATCTTCAAATGCTACGCGCTCTGGCCCCGCGACGACGCCTACTATGCCCGCAACAACTGGGCGGGCAAGGCTTCGGTCAACGGAAAGTGGGTGCTCGACTGCCCGTTCACCAACGCGCTGGCACACTTCCTCAATCTGTTGAGCTTCCATGCGGGAAAGACGTTCGGGGAAACCGTCGATCCGGTGGCGGTCCAGGCCGGCCTGTTCCGCGCCAACCAGATTGAAACCAACGATTTCGCCACGATCCGCGTTGAAGCCGCCGACGGCCGCGAACTCTATTTCCACGTCACCCACGTCAGCGAGAAAAACGTCAACCCGATCTCGCGGATCGAAGGCGACGGCGGAACCATCGACTACACCGACAACGGCATCGACGTCACCCTCGCCAACGGCGAAACCACCCATTATGACCCGACTCCGGCGGCGGATGTCCGCAAAAACATCTTCGACGCCCTGCTGAAACGGCTCGAAGACCCGAAGCAGTTCATCTGCACCATCGACATCGCCGCCAAGCATACGCTGATCTCCAACGCGGTGTTCGACTCGGTCCCCGGCGTCGCGATCCCCGCCGACGCGATCCAGACCTCCGTCGCGGAAGACGGCGTCTCCCGTCTCGTCGTCCCCGGCATCGACGGCGCCATCCGCCGCGCCTGGGAGGAGAACCGCCTGGTCGACACCCGCGATTTCGCCTGGGCCGCTCCGGGTTCTCCGTTCCCGCTCGACGGCTATCGCGGATTCGTCGGAACCTGGTTCCAGGGAAGAAAATAACTTTTTTCTCTGCCGGATACTTGCATTTTTGATAATTATTACTATATTTAAGCATTCCAACTGATGAATGCCCGTTTTTTGCAAGGTAAAAAAGGAGAAAGAGAAATGGCTGAACTCAAGGACAGCAAGACCGCCGCCAACCTCGCCCATGCGTTTGCCGGGGAATCCCAGGCCCGCAACAAATACACCTACTTCGCTGAAATCGCCCGTGCCGAAGGCTACGAGCAGATCGCGGCGATTTTCGAAATGACCGCCAACAACGAAAAAGAGCACGCGAAACTCTGGTTCAAGGAGCTCGGCATGCTCGGCACCACCGCCGAGAACCTGAAGGCCGCCGCCGCCGGGGAACACGGGGAATGGACCGAGATGTACAGGGACTTCGCCAAAGTCGCCGCAGAGGAAGGGTTCGCCGCGCTCTCCCGCAATCTCGAACGCGTCGCCGCGATCGAGAAGCGTCATGAGGAGCGCTACCTCACGCTGCTGAAGCATGTGGAAGAGGGCGATGTGTTCGTCCGCACCGGCGAAAACCGCTGGGAGTGCCGCAACTGCGGACACGTCTTCATCGGCGCCAAGGCCCCCGAGGTCTGCCCGGTCTGCAAGAAACCGAAGGCGTTCTTCGAACTTGAGGCGCAAAATTACTGACCGGAATCATCCGGCCATTCCAGGAGTCCTCCCCCGGTTTCACGGGGGAGGCTTTTTCATGAATACGATCAAGCACACATTGCTGGCATTCGCTCTTCCGCTCCTGTTCGCCGGGTGCGCTTCCGCGCCGGAGAAGAAGGAGCCGCCGCCGCTGGAAAAACCGGCGACGGCGGAGCTTCACGCGCAATCCGCCGCCTGGCTCAAGAATCCCGCCGCCGCACCGGTCGAAACGGCGCTGCCGCCAGGCGTCCACACCCGGGAACTCACCTTCGAGAGCGAGGGCGGAACCCGGACCATGAGACTCTATTTGCCGGAAGCGGTGCGCGAAACGCCCCGCCCCGCCGTTCTCCATCTGCACGGAGCAGACCTCGACACGGCGCGCTTCTGCGCCGAACTCGCACTTGACGCCGACGCCGTCGTCGCCGCGCCGGAAACGCCCTGGGCAAGCGCCCCGGGAGATGTCCTCGCCGCCTACAACCATCTCTGCACGGACGCCGACGAGCTCGGAATCGACCCGGAGCGCATCTACCTCTCAGGAGACGCCGCGGGCGCGCTGCTCGCCATCTCGATCGCGCGGGAAGAGTTCGAAACCACCGGGGAGAAACCCGCCGGGCTGCTGCTCTTCTACCCGGTCCTTTCGCTGGAACCGGACAGCCGGGAGTCGTGGAACCGCTATGAAACCGGGTTCGGATTCGACGCCGCGGAGTTCGTGAAATTCGCCGAAGAGTGGATTCCGGACGCCGACCAACGCAAGGAGATGTCGGCGATCGACGCCGAAGTCGGCAACCTGCCGCCGACGCTGCTCGTCGTCGCCGGGTGCGACATCGTCCGCGACCAGGGGCTCGCATTCGCCGCCCGCCTGCACAAAGCGGACGTTCCGGTACGCATCCGCCGCTACAACGGCGCGATTCACGGCTTCCTCGTCCGGGGCGGACTCGACGCCTTCCGCAAACAGGCGGTCACCGACGCCGCGTCATTTCTGAGCGGGAAGTGACGCCGACTCCTCCAGTTTTCGCAGCGCGTTTTCGATCACCGGGCGGAACCCGAACGGGTCCGGCTCGGCGAGCGCCTTCCGGAACCGGCGGCGCGCCTCGTCGACCTCTCCTTTGCGGCGGGCGAGTTCGCCTCGCATGAAATCATACTTGATGACGAGGTCGCCCAACTGTTCCGGAACAACCCGGTCCAGCAACGCTTCGGCCGCGGGGGCATCGCCGCGCTCCAATCTGATCAGCGCGCCGTAATAGCAGAGCAGCGACGGATTCACCTTCCCACCGGAAAGCGCATCGGCGATCAGCCGTTCGGCGGTGTCGAACTCCCGCAGCCCGATCAGGCGGATCAGAAGATTCATGGCGACTTTCTCGCTGCCGCTGAACCGGTAGCCATCCACCAGTGTCGCAAGCGATTCGGAATTGACCCGCCCCGACGGCTGCTCGAGCGCCAGCGCCCAGGCGACGAAATCGGTGGAACGGAGCAAACGCCCCTCCGGCGGCGGATTCACCAGGAACGCCGCCGCCAGAATCGCGGCAGCCGCCGCCAGCCGCACCTTGCGCGGCTTCGCCAGCCCGAGGCGAAACGCCTCCACCGCCAGCAGCGCGAACGGCGCCAGCAAAATCAACCGGTAGCGCCCGACCGGGTAGTTCGCACAGATCGGCAGCGCCAGGGCAAACACCGCCAGCAGGATCACTCCCTCGCGCCGCAAGAAACGCCGGAACACCAGCGCAAGGACCAGCCCGGCCAGCGCGAAGGGGACCAGCAGCCCCGGGCCGATCAGGAGCTTGAGCGCGGGGAAATATTCCCGAACGAAGTAGTAGTTCATATTGTCCGGAATCTCGTGCGCCAGAAACACTTTCGGCAGCCGGAGGACCGCGTTCGAACCGATCCGGAACAGTTTTCCGGCCGGAGAATCCGCCGTGACGGAGGCGGCGGTGACGACGGCTTCTCCCTCTTCCTCCCCCGCCGGAGTCGCGTTAACGGTGGCCGAATAACCGAACACATTGTAAAACGGCCCGGCGTAACCCGCGCAAAACCAGTTGAGTCCGCTGACGAGCAGCCAGACGGCCAGCACTCCGCCCGCCAGCGGCCCGAGACGCTTCAAACGGCCGTGCTTCCGGAGAACCAACCCGCTCCAAGCCAGCGCGGCGAAGACCCAGAGCAGCGCGGTGGGCCGGCCGATCGAGGCCAGCCCGAGAAGCGCGCCGGCCGTCGCGCCGTACCAGGGGAGAAACCGGTGTTTCCGCGCCCACAGGATTCCGGCGAAACTGGCGCTGAAGGTGAACAGGACCAGCGTTTCCTGCAACATGGTCAGCTCGTACATGACCCCCGGGGCGGACAATGCGGCGATCAGCCCGGAGAACAGCGCCGCCTTGCGGTCTCCCCACAGCCGGAACGCGGCATAGGAGGTCATCAACGCGACCGCCGTTCCGCACAGCAGCTGGATGACGGCAAGAAGAGCGACCGGGTGGATTCCGCCATTCAGATTCCACAGCAGCGCGACCAGCATCCGATGGGGAGCGAATATCACGACGCCGTCCCCGCCCCATTCTCCGAAGCGGAGCAGCGTCATCATATCCAGTCCGGGAACCTGGTGGAAAAATCGAAGGGGGGAGTGCAGCCAGTCGGCGAATAAAATACCCCTGACGATCAGGGCGGCAAGGGCGACGAGGGCGTAAATCCGCCCTTCATACCGCATCCGGGACTTGTTCCAACTCATGAAATTGCCTTCTGTAACCTTGTTTCCCGCTTGAATATAAACCGTATCGGCACCGTTTGCAACCGCATTCCCCGTGTTGAAGAAGGGTTATCGAAAAAAAACGGCGTAGGGTCTTGCATATTTCCGGAGCATGACTATATTAAGAAATGTACGTCGGTTGCGGGCAATCGCGGCCGGGCGGTTTTTCCGTCCCGGTTGAGGAAAGTCCGGACTGCATAGAGCAGGGAGTCCTTTTGAAAAGAAGGATACCGCGGACAATACGCCGCGGGAAGGCCAGTGCAACAGAAAGCAAACCGCCCGGCTTCGGCCGGGTAAGGGTGAAAGGGTGGGGTAAGAGCCCACCGGGCGCTCAGCGAAAGCGGCGCCGCATGGTAAACCCCTCCCGCAGCAAGACCAAATAGGGGGTCAGCCGCTGCTCGCGGCGTTAGGAACTCCGGGTTCTGGTCGCACAGACAGATGATTGCCCATCCGCTTCGGCGGAGGACAGAATCCGGCTTACAGCAGCCGACGTGCTCTTTTTTTGTTTTTCGTATATGTTTTGAGATAGCAGCTCTTCCCGGCGGGCGCCCCCCGCCGGTGAAAGGGCGCGGCGGCCGGGGGCGTTCCGGCGGCCGGAAACAGGAGATGTTGAAAAAGATGGCAAAGTACGCAATCCTCAGTGACATCCATGCCAATTACGACGCACTGGAGGTCGTTCTCGAAAAATGCAGAGAGCTGGAAGTCGACCACTATGTTTCACTCGGGGATATCGTAGGCTACAATGCGGAACCGCAGCGCTGCGTGCAGGCGATCTATAACCTGAACTGCGTGGCCCGCGTCCGCGGCAACCACGACGAATACACGGCCAACGGCAACGTCGAAATCTCCGGTTTCAACCCCCACGCAAAAAAAGCGGTGGAGTGGACCCGCGCCCACCTCGGCGAAGATGAACGCGCCTGGATCGGCAGCGCGCCGTTCCGTACCACGCTGCCCGCCTGCAATACGACGCTGGTTCACGCCACGCTCGACTCGCCGGAAAACTGGGGATACATTTTCGACGCCCACCATGCGGCGGACAATTTCAACTACCAGTTCACCTCGCTCTGCTTCTGCGGGCACTCCCACGTTCCGGTCGCCTTCTGCAAGAAACCGGTCGCCTCGGAACTCGATGAGATCGAAGAGTGGAACTACAATCCGGAACTGGAAGACGAGAACTTCGACTACTCGCTCGCCGACGAACTGCCGGTCGAGATCAAAATCGGCTACAAATATCTGTTCAACATCGGCAGCATCGGCCAGCCGCGCAACCGCGATCCCCGGGCCAGCTTCGCCGTGCTCGACACCGTGGCGCGCTACGTCACCCGCTACCGGATGCCCTACGATATCGCCGCCCAGCAGCAGAAGATCATCGACGCCGGGCTGCCCGAGCGGCTCGCGCTGCGTCTCGCCAACGGCAGCTAGAACCGGGCCGTCCCCCCGGACGGAACTAGAGTTGAATTGAAAAAAAAAGTAACACGGATTCTGGCGGTCAAGCCGAGCAGCCTGGGGGACATCTTTCATGTCTTTCCCGCTCTGGAACTGCTCCACCGGAACTTTCCCGAAGCGGAACTCGACTACCTGGTGCACCCCGCGTTCGCGGAGGTGCTCGATTACAGCCCGTTCCCGGTTTCGCGCCGGATTCTCTTCAACCGGAAACGGCTGGGGAAACTGCCGACGCTGGTTCCGGAATTCCTGAAACTGGTCCGTGAAGTCCGCCGGAACCGTTACGATCTGGTCATCGACTTCCAGGGCCTCACCCGGAGCGCGATCTTCGCGCTGGCCGCCAAAGGCGGCCCGGTGGTGGGGTTCGCCCATCCGCGCGAACCGGCCGCGCGCCTCGGTTACCGCCACGCCTTCGACGTGGCCCCGGGGCACGCGGTGGAACGCAACGTCAATCTGGTCAACGCGCTGTGCGGCAGGCACGATCCGGTCCCGGAACCGCTGCTGCCGGAGAATCCGGCCCATGCCGCCGAACTTCTCGCCCTGACCGGTCCGCTGCCGGAAGAGCTGGTGGTGCTGCTCCCCGGCAGCCGCTGGGGAACCAAGACATTCCCGCCCGCCCTCTTCGCGGATGTGGTGCGCCGCATTCACGCGGAACGCCCGGAATGCGTGTTCGCCTTGCTCGGAGCCGCCTCCGACTGCGCCGAGCAGGCGGCGATCCGGGAAGCCGCCGGCCCCGGCATTCCACTGCTCGAACTGGCGGGAAAGACTTCACTCGGCGTCATGGTCGAAACGCTCCGCCGGGCGAAGCTTGTCATCAGCAACGACTCCGGCCCGATGCACGCCGCCGCGGCGCTCGGCAGGCCGGTATTCGGCTTCTTCGGGCCCACCGACCCGGAAAAGACCGGACCCTACGGAAAGAATCACCGCATCTACCAGTTGCAGCTGGACTGTCAAAAGTGCCTGAAACGCAACTGCCGGCAGAATGCGCCGCTGTGCCACCGGCTCGACGCCGGACAAATCGCGGCAGACTGTATCCAAACCCTGACGACAGGAGAGTAACCCACCATGTTGAAACCGATTTTCACCCTGCTCGCCGCGGTCTGCGCGGCCGCGACCGTTTCGGCGCAGGTCGCCATGGACCTGACGTTCAACCGCTCGATCTACATGCAGTATGAACCGATCTACGCCTGCGTGACGCTGCGCAACGATTCCGGGCGGCCGCTCCTCTTCGGAAAACGGTCAGAACTCCAGGGCTACGTGCTCTTCGAAGTGACCGACCAGCGCGGACGGGTTGTTCCCAAGCGTCCGGGCGCCGAACTGAGCGTGACCGGGCTGGTTCTCGAACCCGGGCAGATCAAGCGCATGATCGTGCCGCTCAACCGGTATTACCAGCTCGACCCGGTCGGCGTATACCGGGTGCATGCGTATGTGTCGCACTCGCAGCTTCCGGCGGAATACAAGAGCCCCGAACTCAAGTTCTATGTGGAGCCGGGCGTGACGGTCTGGAAAAAAGCGGTCGGCCTCCCCGAACTGAACGAGAAAGATCCGACCGGAGTCGCCAAGGAGCGCGTCTACAACATCCGCTCCATCGTGGAAAACTCGACCAAGGCCTATTACCTGGTCATCGAAGACGACAAGCTGATCTACGCGGTGATCCGCGTCGGCAAGGCGATCGGATATGAGAAATTCTCGGCGGAAGTCGATATGCTGAGCCGAATCCATCTGCTGATGCCGATCGCGCCGACGGTCTTCCATTATCTCGCCTTTTCGCCGGACGGCAAGAAGTTCGCCGACGAATACCGCAAGACGGTCGGAACGATTCCGATGCTGCTGCGGAATCCCGACACCGGGCTGATCACCCTCATCGGCGGAGAGACGGCGCGGGCCGGCGTCGATTTCGCCGATCCGAACGCCGGACTCGTCCACGTCGATGAGATGGACGGAACGGGAAAAATGGAATCCGATGACAAGACGAAACCCGGTCAGCCGCCCGCGAGCAAAGGGCTGGTCGATCTCGGCAAGAGTCTTTGAGGCGAAACCGCTTACGACATCACGGCGCGGAGTTCCATCCGGCGCCGTTTTTTTGTCTGCGAATGCGGCTTCGTTCAGGCCAGGAAATCCTTCCGGACGGCGGCGGTCAGGTCGGCCAGCCGCGACTGGAAGGATTCGATGCTCTCGTGGAGACCGGCGGCGATGATCTCTTCGATCGTCGTAAACTCAAGCTCCGCCTTGAGCCGCCCCACCTTGCGCAGCGAGGTGACGCAGGGGGAATCCGCCCCGGCGATCTCCTTCAACCCGGCTTCCATCTCGGAAACGCAGTAACGCAGCGAACGCGGGAAATCGCGGTCGAGCAGCAGGAACTCCGAGACGTTCCGCGGTGTCGCGCCGGAATAGCGCTTGCGGAACATCTCGAACGCGCTGACGCTCTTGAGCAGCGCCGTCCACTGGACGATGTCGAGCACCATGCCGACCATGGCGGGGTCGGGGAGCAAAATGAAGTACTTGACGTCGAGAATCCGCGACGTCTGGTCGGCCCGTTCGGTCAGCCGCCCGAGGCGGGCGAAATTCCAGCCGATGTCGTGGCTCATCGTGCCCTGCATGATGCCCACCGCGAGCTGGCTGAACTCCTTTACTTCGGTGTAGAACTCGTGGGGATTGTCGAGCATCCGCGCCGGAATGTCCGGGTTGCTGAGCTCGAGATGGAAGCGGTTGATGTGCATCCACAGTTCCGACGAGATGATCTCCCGGATGCAGCGGGCGTTTTCACGCGCCGCGGCGATGCAGGAGAGGATGCTGCTCGGGTTGGAGCGGTCGAGCGTGAGAAACGTCAGCACGTTCTCCAGCGAAATGCGGGAGTAGGCGCGGAAGAACTCCTCGGCGTTCCCCGCCGCCTGAACCACCGGTTCCCAAGGCCGTTCCTCGCCCGGCAGGTCGAGTTGGAGCTGAAGATTGACGTCGATGCTGCGCGCCACGTTTTCGGCGCGTTCGATATAGCGGCTGAGCCAATAGATGGAATCCGCGACCCTGCTTAACATGATGTGATATCCTCCTCGCGTTGCCCGTTACTGCTGTTGCTGTTGCTGCTGCTGCTGTTGCTCGATCCACTGCCGGGCCTGCCCGTGCTCGGGGGCGTGCTCGTTGGCGGCGAGCACCCAGGTGTCCTTGCAGCCGCCGCCCTGCGAACTGTTGACCACGACGGACCCCTTGCGCAGCGCGACCCGGGTCAGCCCGCCGGGCAGGACGAAGATGCTCTCCCCCTGTACGATATAGGGGCGAAGATCGACGTGACGCCCCTCGAATCCGCCGTCGACGATGCAGGGAACGCGGCTCAGCGCAATCATCGGCTGGGCGATGTAGTTGCGGGGATTGGCCAGGATCTTCTCCTTGAACGCGGTCCGTTCCGCCTCGGAGGCGTGGGGGCCGACCAGCATGCCGTAGCCGCCGGACTCGCTGGTCGCCTTGACCACCATCCGGTCGAGCCGGGCCAGCACATGTTTCATCTGCCGGGGATCTTCGCAGACGAAGGTCGGCACGTTCGGAATGATCGCCTCTTCGCCGAGGTAATAGCGGATGATCTGCGGCACGTAGGCGTAGACCGCCTTGTCGTCGGCCACACCGCACCCCGGCGCGTTGGCCAGCACGACGTTGCCCGCTTTGTAAGCGTCCATCAGGCCGGGGACGCCGAGCGTGGAGTCGGGGCGGAACACCTGCGGATCGAGGAAATCGTCGTCGATCCGGCGGTAGATGACATGGATCTGGGTGAGTCCGCGGGTGGTCCGCGCATAGACCTTGCGGTCCCGGACGACCAGGTCGGTGCCGCTGACCAGCTCCACCCCCATCTGTTGACTGAGGTAGGAGTGTTCGTAATAGGCGGAGTTGAAGACGCCCGGCGTCAGGACGGCGACCCGCGGATTATCGACGCCTTCGGCGAGGTACTCCAGCGCCGCCCGCAGCCGGGTGCAGTACTCGTCCACCGGGCGGATCGCGCAGTGCGAAAACACCTGCGGGAAGGTCCGCTTCAGAATCTGACGGTTCTGGAGCACGTAGGAGACTCCGCTCGGACAGCGCATATTGTCTTCGAGCACATAGAACGTTCCGTCGGAATCGCGAACCAGGTCGGTCCCGGTGATGTGCGCCCAGATGCCGCGCGGCGGCGTAAAGCGTTCGCATTGCGGCCGGTAGGCAGGGCAGCTCAGGATCAGGCTCTCGGGAATGACCTTGTCGCGCAGAATCCGGCGATCGTTGTAGATGTCGTTCAGAAAGCAGTTCAGCGCGGCGGTCCGCTGCCTGAGCCCGGCTTCGAGGTGCGCCCAGTCGGCGGCGCTGACGATGCGCGGGATCACGTCGAACGGGATGATCTTGTCTTTGCCCTGCTCGCTGCCGTAGACGGCGAAAGTGATGCCGTCGGCGAGGAAGGCGGCTTCCGCCGCTTTCTGGCGGCGCAGGAGTTCGCCCTCCGGCAGTTCGTTGATCCGGGCGAAGAGCGTTTTCGCCGCGGGCCGCGACGCGCCGTCCGGCAGGCAAAGCTCGTCGTAAAAACCTTCGGTATTATATTTGTCCAGTCTCATGATCACCCCTCCGTTTTTTCCACATTGACGGCAACTTTCAACGTATGCGGACCGCCGCCGGTAATCACTCCCTTGAGCGGGCTGACGTCTCCGAAATCGCGCCCCCAGCCGATGATGATATGCTCCTCGGTGCCCGACACGTTGTTGGTCGGGTCGAACTCGACCCAACCGCAGCCGGGGACGAAGACGGCCACCCAGGCGTGCGTGGCGTCGGCGCCGATCAGCTTCGGCTGGCCGGCCGGCGGATGCGTCAGCAGATAGCCGCTCACATACCGGCAGGGCAGCCGCAGCGACCGCATGCAGCCGATCATCAGGTGGGCAAAATCCTGGCAGACGCCGCGGCGTTCGCGCAGAATCTCCGGCGGGAGCGCGCCGATCCGGGTGCTCCCCGGCGCGTAAATGCAATCCTCGTGAATCCGGGTCATCAGCTCTCCGGCGCCTTCGAGCAGCGGACGGCGGGGGCGGAAACTCTCCGCCGCGTAATTCCGCACCGATTCGTCCCAGACGGCCAGGGGAGAGGTGTAGGCGTACCTCGCCGCTTCGAACTCGGCGGGCGTCTCGGGGTGGAGCGCCGCTTCGGCGACGGTCTCCCAGGCGGGAGAGACTTCCGGGACGGGCTCCGACCCCACTTCGACCGTTCCGGAGGCGAAGAAGCGGAAGCGCGTATGCTCCCTCTCGATGCTGAACGCCAGTGCGCGGTTGCCGAAGAAGTCGGTCCGTTCCTGTCGCGCCGTCGGTTCCGGATCGATTTCGATAACGTGTTTCAGCCACTTCTGCCGCGGCACTTCGCGCGGCTGCAGATGCGCCAGGTGCTGGCTGATGACCACCGGGAGGGTGTACTCGTATACGGTTTCGTGATCGACTCGATAGACCGGCATGATACTCCTCACACTTCCGTCGCCATGGCGTATTCCCCCTCCTGTCCGGGGGCGTGGTTGAGATAGAGCCGGGTCAACAGCTCGGCGGTCCGCTCCAACGCGGCGGCGTCGGCGTCGATGCGCAGCTCCAGGGCGCGGCGGCGGCCGGTCACGGCGACCGCCAGCTCCTGAACGTCGGCGAGCCGGAGACCGGTCAGCAGCCGCAGCAGCTCGCGGTCGAGCGGAGAAAGCATCGCCTCGCCGGAGGCGTTGGGCAGCAGTTTCACCTCGTAGCGCAGCCGCGCCGCCTGCCAGGCGAGACTGCGCGGATTGGTCTCGTCGCAGAGGAAAAGATCGATCACCGGGGGAGCCTGAAGCCGTCCGCCGTAGCGGCGGTGATAGGTCATCGAGCAGTCGCCGATTTCCAGCACCGCCTGAAGGAGCTGCGCGTCGGCGCGCTCCTCGACCTGCGCCGGAACAAGGGTGTGGCGAAGCAGATTGAGCGTCCGCAACGCGCGCTCGATGCGGCGGCCGATTTCGAGGAAGCGCCAGCCGTGGCCGCGGGTCATGGTTTCGGCGGCGAGCCCGGAGAAGACCGCACAGTCCTTGAGAACGCGCCCCAGATAAGGCAGCATCACCGCCGCCTCGCCGCCCTCGGGTTTCTCTTCTTCGCCGCAGTTGCAGAGGCCCAGCCAGATGTCTTCGGAAACCCGGTCGCGGAGCTGAATCGCCAACTCGCGGATCTCCGCCAGCGCGCTCTGCAACCCGTCCGGATTGTCTTTTCTAAGCACGATGGAGCGGAGCGCGCTCTCCGGGTCCCCGGCAAACTGGGCGTAACGCATCTCGCCCCCCGCCAGGAACAGGCCGGGCAGTTCGGGCATGTCGGTCCACACCTGGTCGGCGAGCCGCAGCGCAAGTCCGCGCGCCAGCCGCGCGGTCATCTCGGCGGATTCTACGGCGCGCCCGAGCCGGAACAAATTCTCGGCGACGCGGCTGGGCAGGTCGCCGCCCGCCCGGGTGGGCGTCACCGGCTGGTCGGCCGGAGCGAGCAGCGAAAAATGTTCGACCGGGTGGTCGGCGAGCACCCAGATATCCTTCTCGCCGCAGCGCCCGGGAGCCCCCTGAACGCCTTCGGTGGAAAATGTGCCGAATCCGCCCGGCATGACCATGCCGCCGTCGGGAGTGTTGACCGCGAAGAGACGCATGGAGAGCCCGGCGGAGCGCCAGGAGTCCTCCTGCCAGGCGGGGACCGAGGAGCGCCCGGTTTCGGATTCGGCGATCCAGTTCCCCGGATTTTCTCCGATGGCGTTGAGCAGCGCGAGCTGGCCGGTCGCGGTGAGCGAGGCGAAATGCCGGGGCGCGGAGTCGCGGAACACCTGCCGGAAGCTCCATTTCTCCGGATCGTTCATCACCTCCTCGGCCATCGCGGCGTCGCCCAGCCACACCGACGGGATGTCGGGCAGCAGCAAATCTTCGCCGAGCAGCTCGCGGCAGACCAGCGGAAGAAAGGGTTTGAAAAGCGGAGTTTCGAGCGCGCCGACGCCGAGCGAGTTCGCCATCGAGACGTTTCCGGCGCGGACCGCGCTGATGATGCCGACCGCCCCCTCCCCGCTGTCGATGCGCAGTTCGAGCGGGTCGCACATGCCGTCATTGGCGCGGCGGAGGATGGTGCCGATGGGGCGGAGCCCGGCCAGCGTCTTCAAGTGGACGTGAAGCCCGCGCACGGCGAGGTCGTCGTTCTCCACCAGCTGAAGCCCGAGGTAGCGGGCGAGCACGGCGTCCTCGCCGCGGCGGCTGCTTTCGGGGCCGGAGGCAAGCAAAACGGTGCGCCCCTCCTGGTTCCCCTCCGGCTGGAGCGCAGTCAGGCAGTCGAGCAATTTCTTGAAGAACCCGGCCAGACGCTCAACCCGGAGTTCGCGGAAAAATTCGGGGAACGCCCGGCCGACGGCGAGGCGGTTTTCCAGCGCCCTGCCCAGTCCTTCCGGGACCTGAAGTTTGTCGCCCGCCGCATAGAAGCGGCCGTCGGAACCGCGAACCACATCGCAGCCGAGCAGGTGGACGCGCAGTCCGTGCGGAACTTTAACCTGCCAGACCACCGGCAGGAAATCGGGGTTGGCGAAGAGCAGCGAAGGGGGCAGCACGCCGTTTTTCCAGAGCATCTGCGTGCCGTACATATCGGCGGCCAGCCGGTCGAAGAGGCGCGCCCGCTGGGCGACGCCCGCCTCCAGGAACCGCCACTCTTCCGGGGAGATCACCATCGGCAGGGGGTCGACCCCCTCGTGCCGGTAACGGTCGCGGGAGAAGGAATTCAAGTCGTTTTCATTCAGGATATTTCGAATCCGCGAGCGCCGCCCGGCGAACTCCTCCGCCCCGAACGGCCCCAGACGCCGGAGCAGCTCCGCTGCGGCCGGGCGCGGCGAACCGTCGGCGGCGGCCAGCTCGTCATACCCTTCCGGCGACGTCGAATAATCGAACGAACAGATTCTGCATGTTTTTCTCATCGGGCACCTCACTGGCATATAGTAAGCAAGAATAATGCCAGATCAGATATCCCCGGAGCTGAGCGTAAACACGCTACAATTTTGTAAAGGAATGCAAGTTATTTCACAAAATCATTCCTTTTTCGTGAAACAACATGCAAATGGGATGAAAAAAGCCGGAGCGGAACGGGAGCTTATCCGTGCATCGCCTCGAAAAACTCGTCGCGGATGTACCGGTTGATGGCGACGGTGCCGTTTTCCGGAACATGATCGCCGCCGTCGAGGTCGGAAATCACGCACCCGGCCTGCCGGGCGATGAACGCCCCGGCCGCGACGTCGTAAAGCTGCAAGTCGAGCTCCCAGAAGCCGTCGTACCGGCCGCAACCGACGTAGCAGAGATCGAGCGCCGCCGAACCGCAGCGCCGGATGTCCCGGAGTTTGGGGAGAATCCGGGGGAGATACTCGAGATTGTTCTTCACCGCGTTGGCGCGGATGCAGGCGAATCCGGTCGCCAGGATGCATTCGATCAGCTTCGACCGCTTCGAGGCGGCGATCGGCTCTCCGTTCAGGTACGCCCCGGTCGCATCGGCGAAAAAGAGTTCGTCCAGTCGCGGCGCGTAAACCGCACCGGCGATGGTTTCGCCGTTTTTCTGCAGGGCGATGGAAACCGAATAGTATCGCTGGTCGTGCGCGAACGACGAGGTGCCGTCGATCGGGTCGATCACCCAGCGGTAAACCGCATCGGGAGCGGAGACGCCGGTCTCCTCCCCCCAGACGCCGTGGTCGGGAAACGCCTTGCGGATTTCGCCGACGATATACTCCTCGACCCGCTTGTCGGCGACGGTGACGATGTCCTTGGCGGTGGCTTTGGACGCGATATCGTCGCTGGACAGTTTTTTGCGTTCGGAAACCGCCAAGGCGCCCGCCCCGATGGCGACCCGCTTGAGAAAATCGGAAACTTCTTCACTCATTTTTTCTTCCATTCATTCATCGCCTGACAGAATTTCGACGGCTCGTCGGTGGCGTACCAGCGAATGCCGAGGTTGAGAAGGTTGAAATATTCCTGAGGTTCCGCCCGCCACGGGAACACCTCCAACGAAATTCCCGCCTCGGTGCAGCAATCCAGCGCCCGCTTGAGGAACGCGGCGTCGAGGGTGTAGCGCCACCCATCCGGTTCCCCGTCGGCGCGATCGTTGAGGTGGAGCTGGATCTGGTCGAGGCAGGCGAACCGCTTCGATGCAAGTTCTTCGAAAACAGCGATCTGCGCCTCGCGGCTCCCGCCGATCCACTGCATGGTGTGGATGCCCGGAACCGCGTGGTGCATCTGGCAGTTCAATTCGTAATCGCAGCTGCACACGATGATCCGACCGGCCACGCCGTACTCGCCGACCAGCCGGGAGAACTCCGCCTTGAGCGCGGGGAACAACGCCGGATCGTAGTTCTTGAGATCGACGTAAATCATCTTCGCGGGGTCGTTTCGCATCCGCTCGAAGACCTCGTACAGGGCCGGAACCTTCGCTCCCCGATAAACTTCGGCGAACCGCGCCCCGGCGTCGTATTTGCGGATTTCCGCGAAAGTGAGCTCGATGATCTCCCTGTGCGCGATTTCCGGGGGAGCGTCGGTGGTCCGGGCGAGATCGTTGTCATGCTGGCAGACGATCACCCCGTCGGCGGTCAGCCGGATGTCCACCTCGGGAATCCCGCCGAGACGCCAGCCGAATTCGAGTGAAACCAGCGTATTGTCCGGCCGCTCCAGCCCGCCGCCGCCGCGATGGGCCTGCCAGGAAATCCGATTTTCGTCCCAACCTCTGACCTTCATGCGAATTCTCCTTCGAGTTGGAGCAAACGTTCCGCTCCGGTTTCATCGATGAGCAGGGCGTTGATCCAGCCGCCTTTGACTGCTCCGTAAATCGCTTCGGCGCGGTCCTTTCCGCAGGCGACCGCGATCACCCGCGGAATGCGCCGCAGGGATTCGAGTTCGATACTGACCACCCGGTCCCGGAATTCGGTGTCGAGCTCGCGCCCTTCCCGGTCGAAGAAGTGCCCGCAGATTTCGCCGACGGCCCCCTTTTCGCAGAGCTCCTTCACCTGCGACGGCGTGATGATCTTCTGGACGGTGAAGAGCGAATTTCCGGGGATTCCAACTCCCACCAGCGCGAAATCGAGGGTGGAGTAGGCGTCCATCACCTGTTTCAATTGCTCGTGCCGGAGCAGACTCTCCCGGAACGCCTTATCCTTTACGAAAATCGGAGCGTTGAGCGCCATGAAAGTTCCGGTTCCGGCGGTCAGTTTCCGGCCGAGTTCCGAGGCGTCGCTGGCGTCCGGCGTCGGGCAGACGTTGCCCATCAGCTGCACGGCGGTGACCCGCCGCGCGCCGCCGGAACTCAGCAGCCCGTCGATCGCGTACATGATCGTGCGCCCTCCGGCGAGGCCGAGCCGGGTGTCCGGCGGCAGGAATCCGGCGAGCTCCTTTCCGCCGAAATAGCCGACTTGCCGAAACAGGTTCTCCGACGAAGAGCCGCCCGGCGTCCGGATCACGATCGCGTCGCGCAGGCCGAATCCGCGCTTCAGCCGCTCCTCGAACCCGGCGTTGCGGGGTTCGTACTCCCGGACCTGAATCTGCACAATGCCGCGCTGACGCGCCAGGTTCAGAATCCGCGACACCTTGGCCTGCGAGATATTGAGCATCTCCGCCGCCTGCTGCTGCGGAATCCCGTCGATGTAGCACAGCCGCGCCGCCGCCGCCAGGAAATCGTCATCGAAGTTCGGCCTGTCCATTCGCACCGCCCATATAAATAATTATTCATGAATTATTATTACAACTATAAGATAGCACGCCGCCGGAAAAATACAACCGGCAACCGTGTCAAACCGGGGTTGACATTGCAGGTTTCGCGGATTATCTTTTCTCCGAACCAACGGCAACAGGAGACGACAGGCGGAAGCGATGAATCCATTCCGAAGTTATCCGGTCCGGCTGAACCATGCGCATGCATCCGGCTTCAGCCCGGGTTATGCGTTCCCGGGGCACTACCAGAAAAATCACCAGCTCTATCTGGTTTTCGAAGGAACGATCCGCTATGAGGCGGACGGCGCCGATCTTGCGCTCCACGCCGGGGACGGCCTGTGGCTGGCGCCCGGTTGCCTGCGCGCGCCCCGCTCCGGCGGCGGCTGCGGCAGCTATCTGGTCGTCGACTTCAACACCCACCACGCCGGATTCTGTCCGCGCGGCGCGCAGCGGGTCCGGCTGGACGCGGAGAGCTGGCCGCACGCGCAGGGATTGTATGACGCCGTATGCGAAAACGCCGACGACGCCATTCTCCAGCTGCTGTTCGCCCGCTTCTGCCTGTCGGTCGAACCCGGGCTGATCCTGCCGGAATCCGCCGCGGCCGAGAGCCGCCTCGACCGCGACGAGCAGGCGGTGCGTACCGTCGAAAAGCTGATGGAGGCCAACCTCGGCAACCCGCTGCCTTTCGAAACGCTCTGCCGTCTGGCCCACTCTTCGCGGGCGGGAGTCGTGCGCAGCTTCCGGCGGCGGCTGAACCTGGCGCCGATGGAGTACTACCGGCAGCGCCGCCTCGAACGGGCGAAAGATCTGTTGAAGAACGGGTTGTCGATTCCGGAAGTCGCCGCATCCACCGGATTCTCGTCCACCCAGCATCTGGCTACCGCCTTCCGGCGGCAATTCCGGCAGACGCCGTCGGAATGGATTCGAATCTGTACAAAACAGAGCGGATTCTGAACGAAATAATCGGAATCGCGGGATATGTTATGTCTGTTTCCTGAACAACAGAAGGAATCAGGTATCATGAGCAAGAGTCCTGCGATTAAAGTCGGAGTGGTCGGGTTCGGCCGCAGCGGGTGCGGCATCCATGCCGACACCATGGCGAGGATGAAAGAGCGGTTCGAAGTGGTCGCCATCTGCGACCCGCTGCCGGACCGGCGGAGCCACGAGGCGTTCCCCGCCGCGCGTCCTTACGGGGAGATTTCCGCCCTGCTGGCCGACCCCGAAGTCGAGCTGGTGGTGGTCGCCCCGCCGAACTACCTCCACGCCCGTTACGCCGTGATGGCGCTCGAAGCGGGCAAACACGTCCTCTGCGAAAAGCCGTTCGGTTTCACCACCTGCGATGTCGACGCGATGATCGCCGCCGCGGAACGGTCCGGAAAAATCCTCCAGCCGTTCCAGCAGCGCCGCTATGAGGAGGATTTCCAGAAGGTCCGCGAAATCCGCCGGAGCGGAATCCTCGGCGAGGTCACCTTCATCCGCAACTCGCTCTGCAATTTCGGACGGCGCTGGGACTGGCAGACCACCCGCCGGTTCGGCGGCGGCCAGCTCTACAACAACCTGCCGCACCACCTCGACCACGCGCTCGAACTCTTCGGCGACGCCGAGCCCGAGGTCTGGTGCCGCTTCGACAACGCGCTCTCCAGCGGCGACGCCGAGGATCAGGTGCGGATTCTCCTCTCCGCGCCGGGTTCGCCGCTGGTGGAGATCGAGTTCCTCGCCACCGCGGCGCTCCCCGTCGACCGCTGGTTCGTCTGCGGCACCGCCGGAACCCTCAAAGGCGACACCAAACACCTCGAATGGAAGTTCGTCGACTGGAGCGCCATGCCGCCGCGTCCGCTCGATACGCGCCCCACCGAGGGCCGCGGCTATAACCAGGAGACGCTCGACTGGCGAACCGGTTCGTGGGAGGCGAAGACCGCCGCCGACAACGGAGCCGGGGCCGTCCCCGCCGCCGGTCCGACGGAGAAACTCTACAACGGCCTCTACCGGAGCATCCGCGAAGGCAGGCCGCAGGAGATCACGCCGCGGGAAATCCGCCGCCGCGTCGCGGTGATGCAGAAGTGCTACGAAATCAACCACATCCCCTTCCCCGATGGGACGTTAACCGAAAAGGCATGACCATGTACGATCTCGCCAGTGAAATCGGAGTCAAGAGTTTCTCCTTCCGCCTGATTCCGGACAACGCCGACGTCGCCGCCGTGGCGCTCCGCTGCGGCGTCTCCACCGTGGACCTCTCCGGCTGTCACGTCGATTACGACGCGCCGCAAAGCTGGCCGGGCGTCATCGCCAGTTATCGCGACGCGGGGGTGCGGTTGCCCGGAATCGGCGTCGTCTACACCCGCCCGGACGAGGCGTGGAACCGGCGTTTCTTCGAATTCGCCCGGCAGGCGGAAGCGAAACTGATCTCGTTCAGCTTCCCGCCCGAAGAACATGAGAAGACACTCCACATCATGGAACATCTGGCGGAGGAGTACGGAATCCCGCTGGCGATCCACAACCACGGCGGCTACGACTGGCTGGGGAACCACGCGATTCTGGAATACATCTTCAAGCGCAGCTCGAAATCGGTCGGACTCTGTCTCGACACCGCCTGGTGCATGCAGGCGGGGGAAGACCCGGTCAAATGGCTGGAACTTTTCGGCGAACGGCTGTACGGAATCCACTTCAAGGACTTCCGCTTCCAATCGAACGGCAAGCCGCAAGACACGGTGGTGGGTGAAGGGTCGCTCGACCTCCCGGCCTTCGTCGCCCGGCTCAAGACCCTCGACTTCAACGGCTCGGCCGTGGTCGAATATGAAGGAGAGAATCCGGAGGAACGCGCCGCCGCGTCGATCGCCCGGATTCGCGCGGTCATTTCCGGGGCGGAATGAAGCAATAAAGATAGGCGTCGGACTTCGGCGCACCTGCGAGCGCGCGGAACCAGCCCGGAACCGCGCGCTTTTCTTTTGTCACAACTTCCTGAGTCCGGGCTCAATCAGGCTCCGCGGCACGAAAACCTGCCATTCCTCCGTTACGGACTGCTTGACGCGAACCTTCCGGGGCGTTATATTAATACAATGTATCGGCTTTTTCAGGCGGCAATAACCACGCAAAGGGAATCATGACTCGTCACTCGCTCGCGCTCCGGCGGCTCTCGCTGCTGACCGCGATTCATTTCACGGTGGATATGCTGTCGGGAACTCTGCCGGGATTCCTCCCGGCGCTGCGGGAGAGATATTCGCTCTCCCTCGTCACCGGGACTGTGCTGCTCACCATCTGCAGCTTCAGTTCGAACGGCGTCCAGCTCTGGGCCGGCACCCTGCGCAAAAGCGCCAAGCGGCCGCTGCTGGTGCAGCTCGGGCTGGTGCTCTCCTGCGCCGTCTGCTTCGCCGGGCTTGCGCCGGTCTCCGGGCCGACGCTGTTCCTCTCCTGTCTCGTGCTGGTGCTCGGGGTCGGCGTCGCCTTCGCCCATCCGGAAGGACTGCGCGGAATCTGTGCGATCCCGGAGAACTCGGTCTCTCCGGCGGTGGCGACCTCGCTCTTCATGCTGGCCGGATTTTCCGGCTATGCGACCGGACCGCTGCTCGGCGGGCTGCTGGTGCAGAGTTTCGGATTCTCCGGGCTTTATTTTCTGCTGATTCCGGCGGCGGCGCTGCTCTGGTTTTTCCACAAGGCGCGGGTCAAGCTCGCCCTCGACGGCGACGACGCCCGGAAGCAGGAGAGACGCCCGACGCAGAAGACCCCGGCCGCCGCTTCCGGCCCGGCCATCCCTTTCAACCGGATTTTCCTCCTGGCCGTCCTCATCAACTCCGGCTGCGGCATCATGCAGGGGCTGCTCCCGAGTTATCTGGCGGATTACGGATACTCGCTCGGCTTCGGCGGCCTCTCCGGCACGCTGTTCGGGCTGGGGGCCGGAATCGGCGCATTCACCACCAGTTTCATCATCAAGCGGGTTCCGGTGATCCGCTGCCTGAAAATCGAAATCGCCGCCGGAATTCCGGTGCTCATGCTCTACCTCATTCTGGCAGGCAACCCCTGGGCCGCGTTTCTCGCCGCTCCGGCGGGAATCCTGGTCGGAGCCGGATTCCCGCAGCTGGTGGTGCTCGCGCGCACCGCGCCGGGGAGACTCGCCCTCGGCCCCCGCATGGGGATGATCGTCGGCGGAACCTGGGGCATCGCCGGAATCACGCTGCTCCTCGCCGGATTCGTCGGCAAATACCTGACTTTGCAAGCTGCCATGTTCCTCGCGCCGCTCTGCTTCGCGGCCGCGCTGGTCATGCTGTTCATCCTGGGGAACGGGAAGCGCAGAAGCGCCTCCGTTCCCGCTCAACTCCGGGAAGGGAGACTCTCATGAATCTGATGTTCATCGGCGACGTGGTCGGCAAGGGAGGCCGCGAGGCGGTCTGCAAGCTCGTGCCCGAACTGCGCCGGGAATTCAACTGCCAGTTCGTCGTGGTCAATGCCGAAAACGCCGCGGCCGGCTCCGGGCTGACCGCGGGGTGCGCCCGCGAACTCCTCGAAGCCGCCGACGTGCTGACCACCGGCGACCACATCTGGGACCAGCGCGGATTCGACACCGAAATCGTCCGCTTCGACCGCATCCTCCGCCCGGCCAACCTCCACAAGGGGCAGCCCGGGCGCGGCTGGAACGTCTTCCGGAATCCGGCGGGCGGCGACGTCGCGGTGATCAATCTCCTCGGCAAAATTTTCATGCGCGAATCGGCCAACGATCCTTTTGAAGTGGTGGATGACATCCTCAAGCGCGAACTGCCGAAGACGGTCAAAAGCATCTTCGTCGATTTCCACGCCGAGGCGACCAGCGAAAAGCTGGCGATGGGCTACTTCCTCGACGGCCGGGTCACCGCCTTGCTCGGCACCCACACCCACGTGCCGACCGCCGACGCGCTGGTGCTGCCCGGCGGAACCGCCCGCCAGACCGACGTCGGCATGGCCGGAGCCGTCACCAGCGTGCTCGGGCGCAGCGTCGAAGACGTGCTGTTCAAATTCACCACCGGCATGCCGAACCGGCTGGCCGTGGTCGAAAAAGGACCGATCCGGCTGGACGGAACGGTCGTCACCTACGATCATGCGAGCGGCCGCGCCAGTGCGATCCGCCCCTTTTCACGCGAAATAACCATTTGAGATACGGAGCAGTGAGGAAGCTATGAACCAAATTACATTCGATCCGGTCGAGGAACTCGTCGCCGACATCCGGGCCGGGAAAATGGTCGTCGTCACCGACGACGAAAACCGCGAAAACGAAGGCGACCTGGTGCTCGCCGCCGCCCACGTCACGCCGGAGGCGATCGCCTTCATGGCCACCCATGCGCGCGGACTCATCTGCGCGCCGCTCACCGCCGAGCGGGCCGAGGAGCTGAACCTGACCACCCCGGCGTCGCTCACCGATCCTTTCGGAACGGCGTTCACCCAGAGCGTCGATGCGAAAAAGGGGACCACCACCGGAATCTCCGCCTTCGACCGCGCCAAGACGGTCGAGGCGCTGATCGACCCGGCCTCGTCCCACGCCGATTTCGTTTCGCCGGGCCACCTGTTCCCGCTCATCGCGCGTCCGGGCGGCGTGCTGCGCCGCGCCGGGCACACCGAGGCGGCGGTCGACTTCGCCCGCCTCGCCGGACTCACCCCGGCCGGTGTGATCTGCGAAATCATGAACGACGACGGCACCATGGCGCGGGTTCCGCAGCTCAACGAGTTCCGCAAGAAATTCAACCTCAAGTGGGGCACGGTGGCCGACCTCATCGCCTACCGCCGCCGCCACGAACACCTCATCATCCGCGGCGAAAACGCCCGGTTGCCCACCATCTTCGGTGAATTCCGGGTCACCCCCTACCGCACCAAAGTGGACGCGTTCGAGCACCTCGCGCTGGTCTACGGCGATGTAAAGGACAAGGAGAACGTGCTGGTGCGGGTCCACAGCGAATGCCTGACCGGCGACGTCTTCGGCTCCGAACGCTGCGACTGCGGCGAGCAACTCCACGCCGCGATGCGCCAGATCGTCGAACATGGGGCGGGCGTCATCGTCTACCTGCGCCAGGAAGGGCGCGGCATCGGCATTTTCAACAAGATCCACGCCTACAAGCTTCAGGATGAAGGAAGCGACACCGTCGAAGCGAATGAACAACTCGGCTTCGCGGCCGACCTGCGCGAATACGGCATCGGGGTGCAGATTCTGCTCGACCTCGGCGTCAAATCAATCCGGCTGCTGACCAACAACCCCAAGAAGCTGGTCGGACTCTCCGGTTACGGGCTCGAAATCACCGAGCGCGTGCCGATCGTCATCCAACCCTGCGAAGAAAACGAGTTCTATCTGCGAACCAAAAAGGAGCGCATGGGACACCTGATCTGAGCAACAGAAAGGAGAATGAATGGAAGCGGTGGTAATGTCCTTTTGCGGACTCTGTCTTCTGCTGGTACTCGGGAAACTCATACGAACCGCGGTTCCGCTCCTCCAACGGCTCTACCTGCCCGCGTCGGTCATCGGCGGCATCCTCGGGCTGGTCTGGCTCAACACGCCGCTCGGCAGGGAAGCCTCGCCGGACTGGCACCTCAACTGGAACGCCCTCCCCGGCTTCCTGATCAACATCGTCTTCGCTTCGCTTTTCATCGGTTCGAAGATCCCGAAATTCAAAACCGTCTGGAATGAAGCCGCTCCCCAGCTCTGCATGGGGCAGCTCATCGCCTGGGGTCAGTATGTGACCGGGCTCGGGCTGGCGCTTGTCGTGCTCGTCCCGCTCTTCGGCGTCAACGTCGCGTTCGGCAACCTGCTGGAAATCGGGTTCGAAGGCGGCCATGGCACCGTCGCCGGGCTGGCCGGAACTTTCCGCGACTTCGGCTGGCCGGAGGGCATCGCGCTCGGCTACACCGTCGCGACGGTGGGCATGGTGCTCGGCATCATTCTCGGCATGGCGATGATCAACCTCGCCGTCCGCCGCGGCTGGATTCGCAACATCCGCACCTTCGAAGAGCAGACCACCCCGGAACGGATCGGCATTTATCCCAAGGACGAGCGTCCCCATGCCGGGCTCCAGACCGTCCGCAGCGACTCGATCGACTCGCTGGCGCTGCATATCGCGGTGATCGGGTTGGCGGTGATGATCGGCTACGGACTCCAGCGGCTGCTGGCGTTCGTCAACATCTACATGCCTTCCGGCATTCAGGATCTCAAGGTGCTGACCAGTTTCCCGCTCTTTCCGCTCTGCCTCATCGGCGGGCTGATTCTCCAGAAGTTCCTGATGATGATCCGGCTGGACTCGATGGTCAGCCACGGCCAGATCCAGCGGCTGGGCGGCGCGGCGCTCGACTTCCTGGTCGTCTCGGCGGTCGCCTCGATCCGGCTGGACTTCGTGGCGACCTACTGGATGCCGCTTCTGCTGCTGGTGCTCGGCGGAGTCATCTGGAGCATGGCGATGGTGCTTTACGTCGCGCCGCGGCTGTTCCGCGACGCCTGGTTCGAACGCGCCATCGCAGAGTTCGGCCAGTCGCTCGGCGTGACCGCGACCGGCCTCTTGCTGCTGCGCACCGTCGACCCCGAGAACAAAACCGCCGCGGCGGCCAGCTTCGGCTACAAACAGCTCCTCCACGAACCGATCATGGGCGGCGGAGTCTGGACCTCGCTCGCCCTCGTGCTGGTTTTCAACAAAGGAATCGGCATGGTCTGGCTGATCTCGGTCGGGATGGTGGTCTTCTGGCTGCTCTTCTGGCAGTTCGTCCTGAAACGGAGCTACGCTAAAGCGGAAGAGACATCGGAGTAAAGCGGATGCCGTCGCGCTCGGTCTCCGGACCGGTCGCGGCGAATCCCCAGTGGCGGTAGACCTCCACCGCGCACGGCGCCGAGTAGACCGTCACTTCCGACAGGCCCGGGTCGAGCTTGAGCGCGGTCCGCAGCGCGCGGTCGAACAGCCGCGTGGCGATGCCGCAATGGTGGAATTCCGGATCGACGAAGAGCATTGAGATATGTCCGCCGCCGCGCATTTCGATCAGTCCGGCGATTCTGCCGTCGAGATCGGCGATGAACATCCGGCAGTCGATGCTCTGCCGCTTCGCGATCGCGCCGGGGTAAATCCAGTTCGCAAAGGTCTGCACGCCCTGTGCGGAACAGCACGGGCGGATGAAGCGCTCGAAGCAGAGGGCCGCCACACGGGAGACCTCCACCTCATCGCCGGGGCGGTAGGCGCGAATCCTCGGTCCGTCGCTCATTTTGCGTCTTCGTCCTCCGGGTCTTCCTCTCCGGAGAGATCGCCGAAGGTGGGCACCGGCCGGTCCGGGCTGGTGAACACCTGAAGCGCGCCGCCGGTCTCCTGCCGGGTTTCCCGTTCGGCCAGCTCCTTGAGGTAACGATAGCTGTTGCACTGGCTGCGGGCGGCGGTGTAATGCTCGACCTTCGGCCGCGTATAGACGCCGGAGCCGAGCAGGTGCCGCCCCTTGTCGGTGTCGCCGAGCTGGAACTGGAGCAGCCGGAGACAGATCTCACGAATGCGTTCGTCCTCGACCGGAAACAAGAGCTCGACGCGGCGGTCGAGGTTGCGGTACATCCAGTCGGCGCTGGCGAGATAGAATTCGGGGTCGCCGCCGTTCTCGAAATAGAAGAGCCGGGTGTGTTCGAGATAGCGGTCCACAATGCTGGTGACCCGCACGTTCTCCTGCCCCGGTTTCGGCTTGTAACAGCAGATGCCGCGCACGATGAGGTCGATTTCGACCCCGGCGTCGGCCGCCTGATGCAGCAGCCGAACCATCTTCTCGTCGGAGAGGCTGTTCATCTTGGCGATGATCCGCCCCGGACGGTCCGGCGTTGAAAGCGCGATTTCACGCTCGATCAGCCCCGCCACCCGGCGGCGCATGTCGAACGGCGAAGCGGCGATCTTGCGCCACGCCGCCGGCGGCGACGAGTAGCCGGTCAGCACATTGAAGAGGTTCGCCACGTCGAAACAGAGGTCGAAATCCCCGGTCATGATGCCCATGTCGGTGTAGATCGCGGCAGTCTTGTCGTTGTAGTTGCCGGTGCCGAGATGGACGTAGCGGCGGATTCCGCCGTCCTCGCGCCGCACCACCAGCAGCATCTTGCAGTGCACCTTGAGCCCGGCCACGCCGTAGACCACGTGCGCGCCGGATTCTTCCAGCAGCCGCGCCCAGGCGATGTTGTTGCCCTCGTCGAAGCGGGCCTTGAGCTCGACCACCACGGTGACCTGCTTGCCGTTCTCGGCGGCGCGCTGAAGCGCCCGGACCACGGGGGAATTTCCGCTCACCCGGTAGAGCGTCTGCTTGATCGCCAGCACGTCGGGGTCTTCGGCCGCCTCCTCCAGAAAACGGACGATCGGCGCAAACGAGTGGAACGGCGGCGCGACGAGCAGGCTGCCGTGCTGCGAAATCGTCTCGAACACGCTGCGGTCCGCCGAAAAGGCCGCCGGCATCACCGGCGTCCAGGTTGGTTCCAGGAGTTCGGGCAGCCCCGCCTTGCCAACCAGTTCGAAAAACTGCTTGAGGTGCAGCGGCCCGCGCACAAAGTACCAGAATTGTTCGTCGAGCCGGAACTCCTTCGCCAGCCACTTGGTCAGCGGACCGCGGGTGCCGGAGATCAGCTCGATGCGGATCGGTTCGCGGTGGCGGCGCTGGAGCAGTTTCTTCTCGATGCTCTGCATCAGATCCTCGGCGTCGGAATCCTCCACCGAGAAATCCATGTCGCGGGTGATGCGGAACGGGAAAAATTCTTCGATTTCACAGCCGGTGAACAGCGTCCCGAGGTTGTCCATAATCAGCTCTTCGAGCAGCATGAAACTGCGCCCCGGCCGGTTGTCGGGGATTTCGACGAAACGCGGCAGCAGCTCGGGAACCTCGACAAAGGCGTAAACCAGATCCGTCTTACCGGCCGGACGCATGCTGACCGCGATCTCGATCGAACCCGAACTCAGAATCGGAAACGGATGGGCCGAATCGACCGCCAGCGGCGTCAGCACCGGCAGCACCTGCCCGCGAAAATAGGCGGAAAGTTCGGCGCGCACGGCGGGCGCGACCTCAGACGGCGCGATCAGCCGGACGTTGTGCTCGGTCAGTGCGGGGAGAATCTCCTCGGCCAGGCACTTGTGCTGCCGCTTGAGCAGACGTTCGAGCTTGCTGCGCATCCGGAGCAGCTGGTCGGAGGGGCGGTTCCCGGCGGGGTCCGGCAGATCCTGCCCCATCTTGAGCAGCTGCCGCAGCCCGGCGATCCGCACCATGAAGAACTCGTCGAGGTTGCTGCTGAAGATCGCGATGAACTTCAACCGTTCCAGCACCGGATTCGCCGTGCAGGCGGCTTCGTCAAGCACACGGGCGTTGAAATCGATCCACGAAAGTTCGCGGCTGATGTAAAGCGCGCTCTCGGCGGAAGCCTCGGCGACGCTCTTTTTCTCTTTTTTCGTCATGTCTTTCATGGTGCCAGCGGCGTCTCCTCGATCTTGAGATCCAAACCGAATACTTCGTTGAACATGCCTCCTTTGAGGTCGAGATAGAGCCGTTCCTGGCGGCAACTGCTCGAATCCGGGGCCTGAATGACCAGCGCATGGCCGCGCCGGACCAGGCGCATCCGGTCGAAACGCTGCTGGCGGGTGCAGTCGAGCGCGTCGGCCACCCGGAGAATCGAGGCGAGTTTGAGCACCGTCACCTTCTCCTCGGCGGAGAGCTGCATGTATTCGAGGTGCGACTCCTTCGGCGCCGCCTTGCGGTGGTAGCGCGCCACGGCGGCGATCACCCGGAGCTCCGCGTCGGAGACGCCGGGAAGCTGCATGTTCGCAATCAGGTAGCAGGAGTGTTTGTGGTGCTGCCGCGTATCGACGAAACGGCCGATGTCGTGCAGCCGGGCCGCGACTTCAAGCAGGACCGGAGAACGCGGCACGAAATCGAAGTTCCGCCGCAGCTTCTCCTGGATGGCGAGGCAGATGCGGGCCACCGACTCGGCGTGCCCGGCGTCGTAGCCGTACTTGCGCCCGAGCGCGCCGCAGATGGCGACGAGGTCTTCATGAAACGGATCGGTCTCCCCTCCCCGGCGCACGAAATCCCGGATCAATGCGATGCGGGTGGTGGTGCCGGGGCAGATGAAGTTGCGGCAGTCGAACTCCTCCAGGAAATAGCCGAGAATTCCGGCGCAGGCGGCGATGCCGCAGGCGGCCGGTTCGGTGACCTTGTACTCGAGCGCAAGCGCTCCCGGCTCGGTGGCGACTGCGGAGTTGACCGCCCGCTCGATCGCCTCGCGGGAGAGCTCGACCACCTCGTCCTCGCCCACTTCGGGGCTGCCGTCGGTACACCTTCCGGCCAGCATGCGGACCGAAGCGCCCATCGCGATCAGCGTCACCGGCCGGCCGGAATCGAGCCCGACACTTTCATGGAGCCGCTGCCGGATGTCCTGCGACCGCAGCGTCTCCATCACCTGTTCGATGGAGAACGAGGAGCGGCCGAAGGCGTCTTCCAGGCGGCTGGTGCCGATCGGAACTTCTTCCGAAAAGCGCATGAGGCCGCCCTCGAACCAGCTCACCAGCAGCGAACCGGTCCCGACCACGAGACAGATTCCGGAGAGCGAGTCGAACGGCAGGCGTTTGCGCAGGGTTTCGCGCATGGCGAGAAAGGCGATCCGGGTCTCCTCCTGGCTCTCGAGGATATCGAGCGTCAGGTTCGAAACGGTGCGCACCCGGTTGATGACCAGCTCGCGGTTGAACGCCTCGCGGATCGCGCTGGTCGCCGCCACCCGGCAGCTCCGGACGCGGTATTCGGCCAGCTTGCGGGAGAAATCGGCCATCACCGAGCCGAGCGTGGCAAGATTTTCCGGCGAAACCGAACCGTGGCGGAAGACGTCATACCCGAGGTTGACCGATCGCGCCAGCGTTTCCAGCAGCGTCACTTTTCCGCCCGCGGCCACTTCGAAGAGGTCGAGGCGGGTCGAATGAGCCCCCACATCGATCACTCCCGCCGGGTACGGAAATCCGCGTTTCGTCTTGCTCATTGCTCGGTGCTCCGGCTCAGAACCAGTTGGAGGAATCCGGATTCAGGCTGATGTAATTCTTTTTGGCGTTGCGGGCGATGCCGCGCGCCGTGACCGGGTTGATCCCGACCCGCAGCGTGATCCAGTCGGAGGATTCGTTCTCGGCCGGTTCCGGATAGAAGCTGGTGAAGTAGACGCCGTCCACCACCAGTGCGACCGGTTCGCTGCCGTGGTTGCCGGAGAGCAGCTGCCACTGGAGCTTGCCGAAACGGTCCACCTTGAACTGGAGGTCGAACAGGTCGGGGTTGCCGGGCCGGGCGAGCGCTTTCGCGTCGCGGATGTTCTTGCTGCTGAACAGCTGGTTGGTGTTGATCCAGACCGTCTTGCCGTCGAAGGTGGTGATCTCGCGCTCAAGTTCCCCGGCGCGCGGATATTTGACGATCGAATTGAGGTGGATCACGTATTTGCGTTTGTAATCCTCGCTTTTGGGATCGTCGGTAACTTCGGTCTCGGGGTCCAGCGCCTCCGCCCAGGCTTCCTTGAAGGCCTCGCAGCCGGCGGTCACGTAAAGGATCAACAGCCCGAGGGCCAGCACTCTCAACCAGTGTGTTCTCATCGCTCTTTCTCTTCGGATTTGGTTTGTACTCATTTCGGTTGAAAACTTAAAATCTGCTTGTCGCTTTTCGGCGGCTTTCCCGCCGTTTTTTTCGGCCGATGCTCGCATCGGCTTGCAAAAAACAACTGCAAATCCGCTCAAAAATCAACATTCGCATTTTTTTAAGCTTTCGCCATCAACGAGTATAGTACGATATTTTTCCGGATTCTTCGGTTGCCTTCCGCAACGATATCATGTATATTAACGCCACAATGAATAAAAGTCCAGTCCGAAACGATAAATTTTTCATGAGAAACTACGCTGTCATCGGAGATCCGGTCGGGCACAGCCGCTCCCCCGGAATGCAGAACGCCGCATTCGAATTCCACCATCTCGGCTCGCCCTATCGCAAGATCCACGTCCGTCCGGATGAACTCGAAAAGTTCGTTGAATCCGCCCGGCGCGAGCTTGCCGGATTCAACTGCACGGTGCCGCACAAAGCGGCGATCATCCCCTACCTCGACGAGGTTGACCCCAAGGCGCTCGCCGCGTCGAGCGTAAACACGGTGACGGTCGGGGAAGACGGCCGCCTCTCCGGAACCAGCACCGACGGTTACGGGCTGGAGAAAGCGCTCGAAGAGAGCTTCGGCCGCCCCCTGGCCGGGAGCGTGATCTGCTTCATCGGCTGCGGCGGAGCGGCCCACGCCACCAGCTTTCACCTCGCCGAATGCGGCGCGAAATCCATCCGCATCGCCAACCGGACGCGGGAGAAGGCGGAAGAGCTGGCGGAGAAACTGCGGGCGGCCAATCCCGGACTTGTCATCGAGACCGCCCGTCCGGACGACCGGGAAACGCTGGAGCGCTGGTTCGCCGACACCGACTTCCTGATTCAGGCGACCAGCCTCGGCCTCCGCGAAACCGACGCCGCCCCGTTCGAACTCGGGCTGCTGCATTCCGGGCTGAAACTCGCGGTGTTCGACACCATTTATCTTGACACTCCTCTGTTGAAGCGCGCGCGCGAAACGGAACTTCCGGCGGCGGGCGGAGCGGCGATGCTGCTCTACCAGGGGGCGAAATCATTTGAAATCTGGACCGGGCTGCCCGCGCCGATCGAGGCGATGCGCGCCGGAATGGAAGGAAAACAAGCATGATGACCGCACTGCTGCGACTGACCGACGGTTCCAATTATTACTGGTGGACCCGCGCCGGATTCGACGATATCGGCGTGGTCGGGTTCTTCCTGGTGTCGAGCTTCCTCTTCGGAATCTGCCTCGGAAGTTTCCTCAACGTCTGCATCTGGCGGCTGCCGCAGGGAGAATCGGTGGTGACCGCCCCGTCGCACTGCCCGAAATGCAACACGCCGATCCGCTGGTTCGACAACATCCCGCTGGTGAGCTGGCTCGCCCTGCACGGCCGCTGCCGGAGCTGCAAAGCGCCGATTTCACCGCGTTACGTGATCGTCGAAGCGCTGACCGGAATCCTCTTCGCGCTGCTGCTGTTGAAAGTCGGCGCGGCGCAGCAGCCTCCGTTCACCGTTCTGCTTTATTTCACCATGGCGATGCTCTGCGTCACCACGATCTGGATCGATTTCGAACACCGGCTGATTCCTGACGCGACCACCTACCCGGCGATGCTGCTCGGGCTGGCGTTCTCGGTCGCGTTCCCGTCGGCGTGGGGGGTGAAGAGCCACCTGCTCTCCGGTGCGTTCGCGCTCGGCTCGGGCGCGGTCGCCGGCGGACTCCTGGCGATCTTCGCCGTCGTCGGGCGCGCCCTGGCTAAACGCGAGGTGCTCGGCTGGGGCGACGTCAAGTTCGCCGCCGCTGCGGGAATCCTGCTCGGGTTGCCGGGTGCGCTCTTCTCGGTTCTGGCCGGTTCTCTGCTCGGCACGCTCTACGGCGTCGGCTGCGCGATACGGCGCAAACGGCCGCTGTCGCGGATCGCAATTCCGCTCGGGCCGTTCCTCGCCGTCGGCAGCCTGACGTGGATGTTCGCGGGGGAGAAAATCCTGCGCTGGTATCTCGGATTCTTCCCGAGTTCCGGCAACTGATGAAAAATGAGTACACGGGGCTTGCACTCTTTTCGAGGTGTGTTATATTACCCGGATACATAAGTCAGTTCACGGCGCACAGAAATGCAACAAGGAGATTCAAAGTATGGCTTCCATGTTTGACGCGGCGAAGAAGGTCTATGCGGACTTAGGAGTCGATGTCGAAGCCGCGTTCGAGCGGCTCGATCGCATCCCGGTCAGCCTCCACTGCTGGCAGGGCGACGACGTCGCCGGCTTCGAGAACACCGGGGCCCTCGACGGCGGACTGGCTGTGACCGGCAACTACCCGGGCCGCGCCCGCAACGCCGAAGAACTGCGCGCAGATATTGACAAGGTGCTCTCGCTCGTCCCCGGCAAGAAGCGGCTCAACCTGCACGCGATCTACGCCGAGACCGACGGCAGGAAGGTCAAGCGCAATGAACTGGAAGTGAAGCACTTCGAACGCTGGATCGACTGGGCGAAAGAGAACGGCGTCGGCCTCGACTTCAACCCCTCCTACTTCTCGCACCCGATGATGAAGGACGGACTGACGCTCTCCAGCCCCGACGCGGGCGTGCGGAAGTTCTGGATCGAGCACGGCATCGCCTGCCGCGCCATCGCCGAAGCGTTCGGCAAGAAACTGCGCAACTGCTGCATCACCAACTTCTGGGTTCCGGACGGCTTCAAAGACACCCCGTTCGACCGGCTCGCCCCGCGCGAACGCCTGGCCGATTCGCTGGACAAGATCTTCGCCGTCGAATGCGACTCGCGCTACAACCGCGACGCCGTCGAATGCAAGCTCTTCGGCATCGGCGCCGAGAGCTGCACGGTCGGTTCGCATGAGTTCTACATGGGCTACGCGCTCAAGAACGGCAAACTGCTCTGCCTCGACGCGGGCCACTTCCACCCGACCGAAGTGATCTCCGACAAGATCACCAGCACACTGATGTACTTCGACGAAGTGCTGCTGCACGTCAGCCGCGGCGTCCGCTGGGACAGCGACCACGTGGTGACGCTGAGCGACGAGCTCCGCGCCATCGCCGAAGAGATCGTCCGCCACAACTTCGACAAGCGCGTCCACATCGGCCTCGACTACTTCGACGCCTCGATCAACCGGATCATGGCCTGGACGATCGGCGCGCGCAACATGTCCAAGGCACTGTTGATGGCGCTCACCGAACCGGCCGCCATGATCAAGAAGGCGGAGAAGTCCGGCGACAAGGGCGGACGGCTGGCGCTGATGGAGGAATCCAAGTCGCTGCCCTTCGCGGCGATCTGGGAAGAGTACTGCTCCCGCCAGAACGTTCCGGGCATCGGCTGGATCGATGAGGTCCGGACTTACGAAAAAGACGTGCTCTCCAAGCGCGCGTAACAGTATAGAACGAGCCGGACGGCTCCCGGAAAAACGGGAGCCGTCTTTTCCACAGGGAAAAAAGGGAATTGATCATGTCGCTTTTGACGATCCGTGAATTATCCAACCGCTACGGAGCCAATCCGTCTTACGTGCTGGCCGGTGGCGGCAACACCTCGTACAAGGACGAAACCTTTCTCTACGTAAAGCCGAGCGGCGTCGCGCTCGCCGACATCCGGGAGTCCGATTTCGTCAAGATGGAGCGGGAAACCATCCGCAAAGTCTTTTCGCTCTCCGGCTACGCCGACACCGCCGAACGCGAGGCGATGGTGACCAGACTGATGGCGTTCGCGGTCTGCGGCAGCGCCGCCCGCCGTCCCTCGGTTGAAGCGCCGCTCCATGAACTGATGCCGTTCCCCTACATCGTCCACCTCCATCCGGCGGCAGTCAACGGCCTCACCTGCGCGAAAAACGGCGAAGCGGAATGCGGACGCCTGTTCCCCGAGGCTCTGTGGATTCCCGAGACCGATCCCGGCTTCATCCTCGCCAAGACGGTTTACGATGCGAGCGTGGAGTACGAGAAGAAACACGGAAAACCGGCTGCGGTCATCTTCCTGCAGAATCATGGCGTCTTCGTCGGCGGCAATTCGGCGGCGGAGATCGACGCGGCTTACGAGCATATCGGCGGCACACTCGGAATGGTTTACCAGGAAACCGGAGTCATGAAAAATGGCGAAGCGATTCCTGAATTCGGAACACTGGACGAGGTGCTGGCTCTTGAACTGGCTCCGAAATTGCGCGGGCTCCTCGGCGACGGCGAAACGCCGGTCACGATCAAGGTCCTGCCGCCTTTCCCGACCGCGCGCGGCGCGTTCACTCCGGACCATATCGTCTACGCGAAATCGTACTCGCTCATCTCCGACGCTCCGGACGAGGAGCAAATCCGCGCCTTCCAGGAGAAAAACGGCTACAAGCCGCTGGTGGTGGAAGTCCCCGGCAAGGCGGTCTTCTGCGCGGGCAAAAACGGCAAGGGGGCCGAGACGGTCGCCCTGCTCGCCCGTGACGGCGGGCTGGTTCAGCAGCTCACCGAGGCGTTCGGCGGGCCGCGCAACCTCTCCGACGCCGGGCGTGAATTCATTGAAAACTGGGAAGCCGAGTCGTACCGCCAGAAAGTGGCGGGCGGTTCGAGCATCCGTCTCTCCGGCAAGGTCGCGGTGGTGACCGGCGGAGCCCAGGGGTTCGGCTACGGCATCGCCGAAGAGCTGGCCGCCGAGGGTGCGACGGTGGTGATCGCCGACCTCAACGCCGAAGGAGCGAAAGCCGCCGCGGCGAAACTGAACGCTCCGGGCGGAGCCTACTCCGTCGCGGTCAACATCGCCGACGAGGAATCGGTCGCGGAGATGGTCAAGTCGGTCGTGCTCGCCTGCGGCGGGATCGACCTCTTCGTCGCCAACGCGGGCGTGCTCAAGGCCGGTTCGGTCAAGACGCTGGAAAAGCGCGACTGGGATTTCGTCACCAATGTCAACTACACCGGCTACTTCCTCTGCGCCAAGCACGTTTCGACGGTGATGGCGCGGCAAAACGCCTGCACCTCGGGCTGGACCGACATCGTCCAGGTCAACTCCAAGAGCGGCCTGGCCGGGAGCAACCGCAACGGCGCCTACGCGGGCAGCAAGTTCGGCACGATCGGACTCACCCAGAGCTTCGCGCTGGAGCTGGTTTCGGACCGGATCAAGGTCAACAGCGTCTGCCCCGGCAACTTTTTCGACGGTCCGCTCTGGTCGGACCCCGAACGCGGGCTCTTCGTGCAGTATCTGAAGAGCGGCAAGGTTCCGGGCGCGAAGACGGTGGCCGAGGTGAAGGAATTTTACGAAAAGCAGATTCCGATGCACCGCGGCTGTTTCCCGTCCGACGTGGCGAAGGCGATCGTCTATGCGGTTACCCAGCTCTACGAAACCGGACAGGCCATTCCGGTCACCGGCGGCCAGATCATGTTGAATTAAACGGAGAATTTCGGATATCATGAGCAAACGGATTTTGTTCCAGGGGGATTCCATCACCGACTGCGGACGCACCGGGAGTGCGAATCCGGCGGAAAGCCTCGGAATGGGCTACCCGTTCTTCATCGCGGCGCGGCTGCGCGCCGACCGGCTCGGCGAGGAGATCGACGTGGTGAACCGCGGCATCAGCGGCCACCGCGTGGTCGATCTCTACGCCCGCTGGAAGGTCGATACGCTGAATTTGAAGCCGGATGTGCTGTCGATCCTGATCGGCGTGAACGACACCTGGCACGAATTCTCCAGCCAGAACGGCGTGGAGGTTCCGCGCTACGCGGAGTTCTACCGCAAACTGATCGACTGGACGAAAGAGGCGCTCCCCAACTGCCGCCTCATTCTGTGCGAGCCGTTCGTGCTCGAGACCGGCGTGGTCACGCCGGAGTGGGTGACGGAAATCAATCAGCGCCGCGCGGTGGTCAAAGCGCTGGCGGACGAATACAAGACCGTCTTCGTGCCGTTTCAAAGCGTGCTTTCCGAAGCGGCGAAAAAGGCCGGAAACCCGGCGAAACTGCTCGGCGACGGGGTCCACCCGACGCCCTGCGGACATCAATTGATGGCGGACGCCTGGCTAAAGGCGGCGGCCGCCGTGTTGTAATTCAAGGAAGGTTTGCATGCAGCAGCAGATTCACGACATCCTGCTCGCGATCGGGGAAGACCCGTCCCGCGAAGGATTGCTCGACACCCCCGAACGGGTGGAAAAAAGCCTCCGCTTCCTGACCCGCGGCTACGGCCAGACGCTGGAAGAGGTGGTCAACGGAGCCTTGTTCGAGGCCGAGTCCGACGACATGGTCATCGTGCGCGACATTGAGTTTTTCAGCCTTTGCGAGCATCATATGCTGCCGTTTTTCGGAAAGTGCCACATCGGCTACATTCCGAACGGCAAGATCATCGGGGTGAGCAAGGTGGCGCGCATCGTCGACATGTTCGCGCGGCGGCTTCAGGTGCAGGAGCGGCTGACCAAGCAGATCTCCGAAGCGTTGATGAATATTCTCGGCGCGGAGGGCGTCGGCGTGGTGATGGAGGCGCAGCATCTCTGCATGCAGATGCGCGGCGTGGAAAAGCAGCATTCGGTGATGACCACCAGTTCGATGGTCGGATCGTTCCGGCGCGAACTGGCCACCCGCAACGAGTTCACCCGGCTGATCCGATGAGGGCGCTGGTGCAGCGTGCGGCCGGCGGTTCCGTCGACGTCGCCGGCGAGCGGATCGGCGAAATCGGCCGCGGACTGGTCGTCCTGCTCGGGATCACCCATGCGGACACCGAAAAAGACGCGGCCTTCCTCGTCGAAAAATGCGTCAATCTGCGCATTTTTGAAGACGACGCGGGCAAGATGAACCGTTCGCTCCTCGATGTCGGCGGCGGGTTGCTGGTGATTTCGCAGTTCACGCTGTACGGCGACGCCTCGCACGGGCGTCGCCCCTCGTTCACCGAGGCGGCGCGGCCGGAAATCGCGATTCCGCTGTACGAGAAATTTCTCGGGCTGTGCCGGGAGTACGGAGTAACCGTGGAAACCGGAAAGTTCGGGGCGGACATGCTGGTATCGATCGAAAACGACGGCCCGGTAACCATTATGGTGGAGTCCAGATAATATGCGCAAGGGAGTGGTCCTGCTCGGAGCCACCGGCTCCATCGGCAAAAGCGCGCGCGCGGTGCTCTCCGCGCTGCCGGAGCGTTTTCACGTGGTCGGGCTGGTGGCGAGGAACAATCTCGACGAACTGGCCGCCCAAGCGGCCGAATTCCGCCCGGAATGGGTGGTCACCACCGATCCGGAGCGGAAGGACGAGCTCGCCGGGCGGCTGCCTCCCGGCTGCCGGGCGGCGGGAGGGATGGAAAAAGTCCTCGAACTGGTGACCGCGCCGGAAACCGACATCGTGCTCTGCGCGATCGTCGGCACCGCCGGGCTGGAACCGGTGATCGCCGCGCTGCGCGCCGGAAAACGGGTGGCGCTGGCCAGCAAGGAAGTGCTGGTGCTCGCGGGGGAGATCATCAACCGCGAACTGGCCGCCAACCCCGGCAGCGAACTCGTGCCGGTGGACAGCGAACACTCGGCGATCTTTCAATGCCTCGCCGGGCGCAAACACGGAGAAATCCGCAATCTCTACCTCACCGCCTCGGGCGGCGCATTCCGCACCTGGACGCGCGAACAGATCGAGAAGGCGACAGTGAAGGACGCCCTCGCCCACCCCACCTGGAGCATGGGAGCCAAAGTGACCATCGACTCGGCGTCGATGATGAACAAGGCGCTGGAGATGGTCGAAGCGTACCACCTCTTCCGGGTCGCGCCGGAGCAGGTCAAGGTGCTGATCCACCCGCAGTCGGTGATCCACTCGATGGTGGAGCTGGCCGACTCGAGCCTGATCGCCCAGCTTTCCAGGCCGGACATGCGGTTTGCGATCCAGTACGCGTTCACCTACCCGGAACGGGCGGCGAGCGACCTGCCCGCGCTGGACTTCTCCGCCCGGCTCGGGCTGGAGCTCCAGCTCCCGGAACCGGGGCGTTATCCCGCACTGGAATTCGCCGACGAGGCGATGCGGCGCGGCGGAACGCTCCCCGGCGTGATGAACGCGGCCAACGAAGTGGCGGTGGAAAAATTCCGGCGCGGCGAAATCTCCTTCCCGTCCATCTGGCGGATCATCGAGCGGACCATGGCGGCGCATGAAGTCGAGCCCCAGTCCGACTTCCAGACCATCCGGGTCGCGGACGCCTGGGCCCGCGCCTATGCCACGGAGCTGAAATGAACATCCGGCAAAAAAAACTTCTGCTGTTCGGGCTGCTGATCACCGCGGCGGGAGTGCTGTTCCGGCTGTTCCGCCTCGAAGCGGCGCTGGAATACGATGAAATCTGGACGCTCGAAGGTTACGCTTCAAGCTCGATCCGGGCAATTTTCACCACGCTTTCGCTGCCCAACAACCATCCGCTCAACTCGCTGGCGGTCAAGCTGACCGCGTTTTCCGGCGCGGCGCCGCAGTGGATTCGCCTGGTTCCCTTCCTCGCCGGAGTGCTGGCGATTCCGCTGGCGGGGGTGGTCGCCTTCGGGCTGTGGAGACGGCGGAACGCGGCATTGTGGAGCATGTTTTTCGTCGCCGCGCTGCCGCAGGCGGTCTTCTATTCGCAGCAGGCGCGCGGTTATTCGCTGCAGCTCTTCTGCCTGCTGCTGTTCGCGGCGGGACTCTACGCCGCGCGACGGTTTCCGCTTCCCGGCTGCGCGGGAATCCTGCTCGGCGCGACGGGGGCGATGCTGACATTGCCGACTTCGGCCTTCTACCTCGGCGCGGCGGGAACCGCCGCCGCCTTCCGCTGCCGCAAAACCTGGAAGAAACACCTCCCGGCGGCGCTCGCACTGGCCGTCGCCGGAGCCTTCGCCCTGGTCTGGGTCCTGGTCAATTTCAGCGCATTCCAGGCGAACCGGAGCTGGGGATTCCCGATCGACTCGTTCGCGGCGTTCGGTTCGTTCCTTTACCGCACGGTGGACAAAACGCTCCCGACGATCATTCTCCTCGCCGCGGTTCCGGCGCTGCTGTTCTTTTTCCGCCGCACCCTGCCGATTCTCTGGATCTGGCTCTGGCTGGTTGCCGCCGCGGTCGTCTTCAACGCCGGACCGGTGCGCACCTACCTGCCGCTGGCGGCGGCGACTGTGCTCCTCTCCGGGGCTGGGGTGGCGCAGCTTCGCCGCCGCTTCCCGGCTTACGGAAAAATCATTCTCCTCGTCTTCACGGTACTCACGCTCGCCGCCCTGGTGTCGGCTTACCGGGAACCGCATCCCGACTGGTATGCGATGCAGGAGACGACGCAGCAGCTTCCCCCGGAAATCCTCGTGCTGTTTCCGGCCAACGACTCCCGGCCCCTGGCCTGGAACAACGCGCCCGATTCCTACCGCGAGCAACTCCGGCGCATTGCGCCGCTTCCCCCGGGGCACCGCAAACGCAGCCTGCTCGTCGTCAGCCGCGACGGTACGCTGACCGGCTATGCGCCGAACGGCAGCGAGTCTCCGGTGGCGATCGCAGCCGAAGGAGTCCCGGTCAAATTCGACGCGATGCAGGGCACCCTCTACGGGCTGGAGGAACTGGACGGACCGCCCGCCGTCGGCGACACGGTGGTCGCCTTCATCCGTCCGCTGCCGGAAGCGGAAGCGCAAAAGCTGCTGCACCGCCTGAGTTCAGCCCTCCAGAAAAATTTTCTTTCGTTCAACGTCTGGCTCTGCACCTCGGTCACTGAAGGAGGCACGGTTTACCGCTACTATGTGGCGGGAGGCTGCATCGACAAGACCGACAACCGCGACGACTGGGAAGGATTCCTGCGGGAAAAGCCCGGCGCGACCGCGCTCTACCGCATCGTCCCGGCGGGAAAAAACCGATAAAAACCGCGGAGACACTTGAAAAAGCGACCGGAAACAGTTATGATATGTTTCCGTGAGACTTGAGGAAATCATTTAAGGAGAGGCAGAGTTCCATATGAATTGGATCTGGGATATATTGTCGCTGATTTTCGTCTTCGTGGCGATCGGGTTCTGCATTTTCTCGCACGAACTCGGCCATTTCCTCGCCGCCAAATGGCGCGGGCTGCATATCGACGCATTTTCGCTCGGCTTCAAGCCGTTCTGGCGGAAAAAGATCAACGGGGTGGAATACCGTCTCGGCTGGCTGCCGTTCGGCGGCTACGTCGAGCTGCCGCAGGTGGACGCCACCGACGCGGTGCCCAAAGCGGCGGACGGCACCGAACTGCCGCGCGCCAAACCGATCGACCGGATCATCACGGCGATCGCCGGGCCGCTCTTCAACATCATCTCCGGGCTGCTGCTCGGCTGCATCATCTGGTGGGTCGGGCTGCCGCAGGACACGCCGAAAATGCGCGAGCTTACCGTGCTCACCGTCGATCAGAAAGGGCCGGAGTGGAAAGCCGGGCTGCGTCCCGGCGACAAGATCGTCAAGATCAACGGCGAACCGTTCTTCGGCACGTGGCGCGAACTCATTCTCAACAAGATTCTGCTGACCGTCGGCGAAGTGGAGTTCGACGTGCACCGCGACGGCAAAACCGTCAAGCTGTCGTACATCCCGGCGGAGAATCCGAATGCGCCCTCCCAGCTCAAAGCGGAAAAAATCGCCTGGCCGTTCTTCACGGTCCTGATTCCCGTGGAACTCAATCCGAAACCCGGCTCCCCGGCGGCAAAAGCCGGGATCAAGAAGGGAGACCTCCTGCTTACGCTCGACGGAGAATCGATCTCGGATTTCGGCGATTTCCAATCCATGGTCGATATCTTCGGCAGCGAAGGCAAGAACGCCAGACTGAAAGTCCGTCGCGGCAAAGAGGAATTGGAGTTCTCCGTCAAGCCGGAACCCCAGACCGACCTCGGCGACGAATATAATTTTTACCGGATCGGCGCCAATTTGCAGGACGTGCCCGGCACTCCCGGAGCCGTCATCGGGGCTGTCATCTCCGGCGCACCGGCGGAAAAAGCCGGGCTCGCCGCGGGAGACCGCATCCTGAAGCTTGACGGGAAACCGATTCCGACTTCCGCCGACTTCATCAATCAGCTTCAGCTCAGCAAGTCGAACACTGTGAAACTCGAAATCATGCGCAACGGAAAACCCGAAACGCTGGAAGTCACGCCGCAACTCATCACCCCGCACACCATCGGCGCGGTGATGGAGCTGCTCGACCACCCGACGCCGTTCCAGCAGTTCGCCAACACCTTCGAGATGAGCCGCAAATCGCTGGTCGGCATCCTGGTCGGCGTCGGCAACAAACTCGGGCTGACCGACCAGACCAGCTCGCTGAAACCCAGCCACATGTCCGGACCGCTCGGAATGGGGATGATCATCTTCACGTCGACCCGCCAGGCCCTGCTGAGGCACACTTCGTTCACGACGGTGCTGCATTTCATCGTGATCATTTCGTTCGCGCTGGCCATCTTCAACCTGTTCCCGCTGCCGGTGCTGGACGGCGGACACACGCTCTTCGGCCTGATCGAAATCATCTTCCGGCGGCCGCTGCCGACTTTCGTCATCAAGTGGTTGTCGACGGTTTTCGTCGTGCTCCTGATCGGCCTCATGATCTTCGTCACGCTGTCGGACGGGAACCGGCTGGCCAGGAGCTCCGGACTCGCCGACAAATTCTCCGGCTGGTTCTCCAGCCCTAAGGAAAGTGCCGAAACTCCAATCGCAGCGGAGGCGGTCAATGGGAACGACAAGACGAAATAGCCGGGTCATCCGGCTGGGCAACGTCGCCATCGGCGGAACTTACCCGGTCTCGATCCAATCGATGACCAACACCGACACCCGCGATGTCGAGTCGACGGTCGGTCAGATCCTGCAACTTCACCTGCTCGGGTGCGAGCTCATCCGCCTGGCCGTGCCGGATATGGAGGCGGCGCAGGCGCTTGAAGCGATCCGGGCGGAAAGTCCGATCCCGATCATCGCCGACATCCATTTCGACCACCGGCTCGCGCTGGCGGCGATGCAGAACGGAGCGGACGGAATCCGGCTCAACCCGGGCAACCTCGACGGCGTAGACGAAGTGAAACAGGTGGCGGAAGAGGCGGTCCGGCGCGGAATTCCGATCCGGGTCGGAGCCAACTCCGGCAGCATCCGCCCCGCCCGGATCAAGAAATTCCGGGAACTGGGGATGACCCACGAGGAAGCGATCGCCGAAGCGCTGGTCGAAAGCGCGCTGGAACAGTGCGCCATGCTTGAGAAATTCGGGGTGACCGACCTCAAGGCGGCGCTGAAATCCTCCAGTGTGCCGGTCACCGTCGAAGCATACCGGAAGTTTGCCGAACGAACCGATTATCCGCTCCACATCGGCGTCACCGAAGCCGGGACGCCGGGTCGCGGCATCGTCAAATCGGCGGTCGGAATCGGAACGCTCCTGCTGGAGGGAATCGGCGACACACTGCGGGTCAGCCTCACCGGAGACCCCGCCGAAGAGGTCGTCACCGGCCGGCGAATCCTGGAAGCATGCGGACTGCGCGACGCAATGCCGGAAATCATCTCCTGCCCGACCTGCGGACGGACTGAAATCGATCTCATCGGGCTGGCGGGAAAGGTGGACGAACTGATCACCGAGCTCAAGCAATCCGGCCATCAGATCAAGCTGCACAAAATCGCCGTCATGGGCTGCGCGGTCAACGGCCCCGGGGAAGCGCGCGACGCCGACCTCGGCATCGCCGGGAGCAAGAACGGGAAACTGGTTATTTTCAAATTCGGCAAGGTGATCGGCGCGTTCGATCCCGAAGCCGGATTCGAATATTTCAAAATGGAAGTACTGAAAAACAGTACTCGAAACAAGGAGGACGGTAATGTTTAGAAGCAGATGGATGCGGATGCTTCCGGCGGCGACGCTCGTGTTGTGCGGGCTGGCGGCGGAGGCGAAGGTCGAGCTGGCTCCGGTGTTCTCGGACAACGCGGTTCTGCAGCGCGGCATGGAAGTTCCGGTCTGGGGCTTCGCCGATCCGGGCGAAAGCGTCACGGTGAAATTCGCCGATCAAACGAAAACCGCCACCGCCGACAAAGACGGCAAGTGGATGGTCAAACTCGATCCGCTCACCGCCAGCAAGGAAAACCGCACGCTGGAAGCTTCCGGCAAAGACAATACGGTATCCGCCAAGGACATTCTGGTCGGCGAAGTCTGGATCGCCAGCGGTCAGTCCAACATGGAAATGCCGCTCTGGGGCGGCGGCGAGCGTTACCGCCACCGCAACGCCAACGGCACCGGCAAAGAGGTCGCCGACAAGACGAACCTGCCGCTGTTCCGCTTCGTCCGGATGCCGCGCAACTTCAGTACGACTCCGTCGGAAAAAGAGCCGATCAAGTGGAACCTCGCCGTTCCGGGGCCGGATCTGGAAAGCTGCAGCGCGACCGCGTTCTTCTTCGGCCGCGAGCTCGAGAAAGAGCTTGACGTTCCGGTCGGAATCCTCGGCGCCTACTGGGGCGGAACCCGGATCGAGCCGTGGACCGCGCCGGAAGGGTTCGACTCGGTTCCCGAGCTCGCCGACATCGCCAGAAGCGTGAACGCCAAGATTCCCGGCACCAAGGAGTGCAAGGAGATCAGCGACAAGGTCGTCGCCGACTACAACGCTTGGCTGGTGAAATACAAAGAGGCGATCGCCAAGGGCGAACAGCCCCCGCTTCCGCCGCAATTCCCGGCCGAGCAGGTTCCCTTCAACGACCATCAGAAACCGACCGTGCTCTACAACAAGATGCTCTACGGCTTCATTCCCTACGCGGTGCGCGGCGCGATCTGGTATCAGGGCGAGTCGAACCGCGGCGACAGGATGCTCTACAAGAGCAAGATGCAGGCGCTGCTGAACGGCTGGAAAAAAGTGTTCCACAATCCCGGGATGAAGTTGTATTTCGTCGAACTCGCGCCGTACAACTACGGCGGCGACCCGACCATCCTGCCGCAGGTCCAGGAAGCGCAGCAGGCGTTCGCCGACAGCGAGAAGGACGCCGGAATGATCGTCGTCAGCGACGCGGTGCACGATGTCCGCGACATTCACCCGGCCGACAAGGAAATCGTCGGCAAGCGCCTCGCCAATCTGGCGCTGAACCGCGACTACGGCCGCAAGGAGATCAAGGCGGATTCGCCGAAGCTGAAGGGTTCCCGCATCGAGAACGGCAAGTTCATCCTTGATTTCGATTTCGTCGAAAGCTGGAAGAACCCGACCAAGGACATTCCGTTCTTCGAAGTCGCCGGAGCGGACGGCGTCTACTCCCCGGCCCAGGCCGTGATCGACGGCACCAAACTGGTGGTGAGTTCCGACAAGATCGCCGACCCGAAGGGCCTGCACTACATGTGGAACCATACCGACCAGGGCAAACTGGCCAACGAAGCGGGGCTGATGCTCGGCACGTTCAGCATCCCGTACGAACCGACCTTCGAGGATCTGCTCACCTATTACAAGGCGAACAGCACGCTGGTCTACGAGTATGACCTGAAGAGCGGCTCCGGGTTCGGAGACAAGACCCAGGTCAAATACGTCACCGACAACAGCGGCGCCGTCAAAGGCCGGATCACCCGGGTGACCTACCTGGCGGAACTGGTCGGCAAAGACGGAAGCAAGCAGTTCGTCTGCGTTTCGATGGACCCGTTCACCACGAATGCCGGGCAGCTCGGCGTGCCGGTGAAATCGGCCAATGCCGAATTCCAGACCAAGGTGGGCAACCTCAACATCGCGACCAATGTTCCCGGCGTCGCCGCCGGAAAGGCCGCCGAAGGCAACATCGAGTTCTGGCCGAACAACTACGGCGGCAGAAACACGATGAAAATCGCGGGAGCCGACGACAAGGCCTACGACTTCGGCGATGAAATGAGCAGTCCGCAGGTCGGGTACGGTTCGATGCAGATCCACAACACCGGTGCGAAGCAGACCATTTTCGCCTACAACAACTTCAGCGCCGGCGGCAATGCCGACCTCGGAATCGGCAATCAGCCGGCGGGCAACCCCGACTGGACCTTCTCCAAGGCCGCGAACAATTACGCAAAGGCGACGCTCTATGTGTTCGTGAACGAAGTTCAGCGCGATGACACGGCTTATCTGGAAAAGGTGAAAGCCTGCGTGCCGGAAGCGGCGTCGATGAAGCTGGCCTACGCCTACGACCTGCGCAGCGGCAGCGGCTTCGGCGACAAGACGAAAGTCCGTTACGCCGCCGACAACAGCGACGTGCTCACCGGCAAAGCGAAGAAGGTCGCCTACCTCATGGTGCTGACCGGCAAAGACGGCAAGGAAGAGTGGGTCTATGCGTCGATGGACGCGTTTGACCCCGCCGTCGCCAAGCTCGGCGTTCCGGTCAAGGCGAGTGGCGCGATGTTCCAGAGGAAGATCGCCAACCTCGAAGTCAAGTCCAACACCGACAAGGTCAAGAGCGGAACGTTCCCCGAAGGCAACGTCGAATTCTGGCCGAGCAATTACGGCAAGAAAAACGCGGCCGGAATTCCCGGCGCATCGGATGACAAGTACGATTTCGGCGACGAACGTTCCGGCGACGGTGTGGGTTACGGCTCGATGCAGGTCCACAACTTCGGCGAAAAGCAGACCGTGTTCGCCTACAACAAGTTCGAAAACGGCCCCAACGCCGACGCTGGGATCGGCAACAGCCCGGCCGGAGAGCCGGACTGGACCTTCTCCAGTTCGCTCAAGAACTACAAGGAAGGCTGGCTCTACGTGCTGGTCGATATGGAATAAGAACGCATTATTCCAGAGAAAAAGCCCGGTCGAATACGGCCGGGCTTTTTTTATTGCAGGCGGAACCGGCCCGGCGTCATCCCGCGATGCTTCCGGAAGACCTTGATGAAATACCCGGGGTCGGCGAAGCCGCAGCGCGTTGCGATCGAATCGACCGAAAGCCCCGGCTGCCGCAGATAGTTCGCGGCCAACTCCAGCCGCAGCCGCGTCAGCTCCTCGTGAAACGAAACCGGGTGATACTGCCGGAACAGGTGTGAAATATAATCGGGAGAAAGCCCGAACTCCTCCGCCGCCGTTTTCCGGCTCATGGCGGAAGCGCAGTTCTCCCGGAGATGGCGGAGAAGCGTCAGGTAGACGAAATAGGGCTTGTCATTGCTCCGCGTCCGGTCGCTGCGGAGATTGTCCCGGACTTCGGCAAGAAAAATGCGGAACAGCGGCTGCAGAAGTCCGTGTTCCTCCGTCTCCCGCGAATGATGTTCAAACGCTTCCATCACCTTCATTCCCGCCACGTTGAGCGGAGTGGAGGTGAAGTAGGAGATCCGGGAAACCGCAATGCCGTCCGCGCCGACCCGGTGGCGGGAGTGGTAGCACTCCACCCCTTCCCCGTGCAGGTTGATCACCAGCAGATTGCGGGTTGTCCCGGAATCGCGCCACACGCCGTAACCGGGCGCAAGACAAAGCACGTGTCCGGGGAGCAGCCGCCGCCAATCCTCTTCCCCGGAGCCGGGAATCCGCAACGGCAGTTCGCCGGACTGGACGATCTCGAAATGGGGGAAACCGGGCAAGTAGAATTCCCCGTCCGCATTCCGCACCGGATTCCAGGAAACGACAAACCGGTTCTCCTCCGCCCGGCTGCGTTCCAATTCGGCGATCAGAAACTCTTTTTCGTCCAGTCCCACTTGCTAACCACAGATATTTACCATAAACCGCAGAGAATTCCAATACCGGACTTCCCGGAATCATAGTATAATATAGACTGTAAAAAGAAAATATCACTATCGTTGACCACAGAAAATCACAATTCAAAGCGAGTAAAGGGCCATCATCATGCAGCTACAGGTATCCGACCGGATTCCCTACGGCAACGTCGCCGCGGTTGAAAGCGGCGTCGTCGACGGAAACAGTCACATCGCATTCACCGCCGCCGCGCACGGCGGAATCGAGCGGCTGTGGTTCTGCTTCCGGATCAGCAACCCCGCGCCGCAGAGCCTGCCGCCGCGCACGTTGCTGGAATTGAAACATGTGTCGACCATGCTGGGCGGACAGCCCGCGGATTGTCACCCGGTGATCCGCTATGACGGCGGAGAGTGGAAACGGCTCCCGGCGGGAGAAGTGGCGAACCGTCCGGACGGCCACTTTTCGCTGCGCTGGACCGTCGATACCCCGGCGACCTTCGCCGAAGTGGCGCTGTGCTATCCCTACGGCGAACCGGAATTGCGGCAGCTGGCCGCCGAGTGCGGCGGTTATTGGAAGTGCGATGAAATCGGCGTCAGCCAGAAGGGGAATCCGATCCGGCGGCTGAGCAACGCCTGCGGCGAACCGGGAAACGGGCGGCCCGGACTTTACGTAATTTCCCGCCAGCACGCCGCCGAGGTGAGCGGGGCGTGGGTTCTCGACGGCTTTCTCCGCCGCCTCGCCGAACTCGGAGACCGCGCACCGCTGGTCTGGTGCGTGCCGATCACCAACATCGACGGCGTGCTCGCCGGAGATTACGGCAAGAATCCCTACCCGCACGACCTCAACCGGGCCTGGGACGCGTCGGCCCCGATGCGTCACGAGACGCTGCTCCTGATGCGCGACCAGTCATACTGGAAGGAGCGCTGCCATCCGGCCGCATTTCTCGATTTTCACAGTCCGGGGATGCTCGAAGACGACCACTACTGCTTCGTCCCGTCGGCGGGGGCGATTCCGCCCGGACTCGCCGAAGCGACGGAACGGCTGGCGCGGCAGGTGGAATCCGCACTGCCGGATTACGCCGCCGCGAATTTCATCCGCCGGGCGGACTACAAGCCGTTCGGCGTCTGGGGAGGCTTCGCCAACGCCACGGAACACGCGGCGAATGCGCTCGGCATTCCGGGGCTGTCGTTCGAAACCAGCTACCAGCGGGCGCACGGAAAACTGCTGGAACCGAAGGACTACCGGGAAATCGGCCGCCTGACCGCGGATGCCGTCACCGCTTATTGCGGATCATGATATGCCACCCGGGGGGAGTCTCCTCCCCCGGAATGGCGTTCAGTCGAGCGTGACCGTCGCGGCGCACGTTTTGCCCGCGGCGTCTTCCCAGGAGAGCTTGTAGCTGCCGCGGAAACCGCGGAAGGCGACCTCCCCTCCCCTTCCGGCGCGGACGCTCGTCCGGGTCATCCACTCGTTGCGGATCAGGCTGTCGAGCGCGTGGAAAGACTGCTTCGGCTCCATGTTCCGCTTGAAAAGTCCGGAAACCGCGGGCTCGCCCGGCGCGCCGCAGTCGTCCACCACGTTCCACCAGGTGATGCCCATCATCGGCGAGAGGCTGAACCAGAGCCGATAAAGGTTGCGTGAGATCACCGCCTGAATGTCCTCGCCGCGTTCGCCGCACGGCGGCGCGGTGATGGTGATTTCGCTGAGGTGGATCGGGAGTCCCGCCTGCGAGATGCGTTCCATCGTGGTCCGGACGCTCTCCGGCGACTGGACCTCGCTCTTGCCGTCTGCGATGTCGAGACAGCTCTGCGGATCGAAGAGGTGCATCTGCGCGCCCATGATATCGATCTTGCAGCCGCGCTTCAAGAGATCGAGCGTCTGGTCGCGGTAGCACTCTTTGAGGTTGTAATCGTTGATATTGAGCTTGACGCCTTTCGGGAAGATCGAGTCGGCGATCTTGAACGAGCGATAGGTGTAGTCTCCCGGCATCAGGCCGTACCAGCTCTTGCAGACGCCGTCGCCGGGAATCATCAGGCCCTTCTCGAAATCGGAGGCGCTCTCGTTGACGATGTCCCAGCTGTCGAGCGTCCCCTTGTAATGGCGGGCGATTTCGAGAATCCGCTTCGCCATCAGGAGATTGAGCTCATCGACGAATTCCGGCAGCATCGCCTCGATCTCGGACGGGGTGAACGGGTCGAACAGGGCGCGGGTGGGGCCTTCGCTGTGATTCTGGGTGGTGATGAATTTGGCGCGCAACGAGGCCGGGAGCTTGTCGAGCACCCAGTCGGGATACTGCCATTTGTAATTTCCCCAGGTCAGCGTGTGCCCGTGCAGCCGGATTCCCTTGCTTTTGCAGAAGGCCACCACCGGATCGGTGGCGGGGCGGCGCCAGTGCGGCTCCTTCTTGGGCTCGGCGACCTTGTTCCAATAAGCCGCGGTGTCTTCGAACTTCGCGGCGAAGCGGGGCTTCCCCTCCTCCGGCTCGAAGCAGCGCCAGTAAAAAGCGATCGTCGCGGAGTTGAACAGCGTTCCGTATAGCTCCTTGTACTTCGCGTTGCACTCGTCGGAGCCGAGCTGGTCGAAGTTGAAGATATGCGCACCGAAGACGAACGCGTGGGAGGTCTGTTCGACCTTCACATCGGCGCCTTCCGGAATCCCGGCCACCCGGAACACCCCGTCCGCTTTGCGGTTGGCCTCGATGTCGCGGTCGATCCGCGCCTGTTCCTCCGGGTTCCAAAGCTTCCAGTACGCTTCGCTCATCGCTTTGTTCTGTTCTTCGATCGATCTGGCTTTCATGATCCGCTCCCTGTTTGGTTGGTGATCCCTGTTCTTACTAATATAAAATGAGAGAGCTCCTTTTCAAGTGATAAAATCAGCCATATTGCATTAATATTCAACAAAAACCATTAAAAAGCGAACAAAATCCAATTATATTCATTATTGCTGAATTTACCATCAAACAGACCGATTGCCGGATTCGATGCGGGGCAGGTCAGAGCCGCCGGTATTCGCGGGGGGAGATACCGGTCTTGCGGCGGAAGGTGCGGGAGAAGTGGCAACTGTCGTAAAATCCGAGGCGGAGGGCGATTTCACCGACCGAGAGCGTCCGTTCCTCCAGAAGCTGCCGGGCCTTGCGGATGCGCAGGCTGCCGATGTAATCGGACACGGTGCTGCCCGTCCATTGGCGGAAAGCGGCGCCGAACGCCGGAACGCTCATGTTGACGGTCTTTGCCAGCTCCTTCAGCGTGAGCGTGCGTTCGAGGTTGGAGTGAATATACTCCAACACCCGCGAAAGCTGTTCCTGATGATGGGGCGCAACACCGGGAATCCGTCCATTCATCCGGACCAGTTTCACCAGGAAACCGGCGAAAAGCGAGCGCGCCATCAGTTCGTATCCGGGGCGGCGGCTCTTCAGTTCTTCCGCAATTTCGGAAAAGCGGCGGTCTTCGGCCTCGATTTCACCGTTTTCAAACTGATAGAGCTTACGCCGCGAGGGCCTCTCCCAGCCGTCGAGCAGGGAGCGGAGAAACGGCTCATCGGCCACCAGCTCCCGGCGGAACAGGATGTTGTAGAAGGTGCAGCTCGACTCCATCACATAGCTGTGGGTGTCGTGCGGATTGAGCACGTAGAGGTCGCCGCGCAGGACCGGGTAAGGAATTTCATTGATCCGGCAGATGCCGGAGCCGCGCGTGACGAACGCCAGCTCGATGCAGTCGTGGCGGTGAACCGTGTTCTCCCCCGCCTTCTGCACCGGCCACACCGCCAACGGGAAACCGGGCGAGACATAGTCGTCAAGATGATACAATTTCATCGTCGAAACCCTCCGCAATCCGTGGTAAGATAGCATGATTTACGCAGAAATCAATAGAAATATCGTTTTGTACAACTCATTATGAGAATCGTACAACTTTTTCAAAAATGTCCGTGGTATAATAAAGCATCGCAACGAAAGAATGAAGATCGGAAATTGGATCAACATGGACTACAGTACCTATCTCGACAAAGTGTACGGCTGCTGGCTGGGGAAATGCATCTGCGGCTCGATCGGCGCGCCGCTCGAAGGCTGCAAACAGCTTTTCAACTATCGCTTCGACCCCGCGTACTGGAAGATCGCCCGGCCGAACGACGATCTCGAACTCCAGATCCTCTGGCTCAATGTGCTGGAGGCGGTCGGACTCGATTTCGATTCGGACGACCTCGCCCGGGCGTTCCTCGACAACGTGCCTTACAATCCGGGCGAATACGCCTATTTCAAGCGGAATTTCCGGCGCGGCATCCACCCGCCGGTGTCGGGAACGTACAACAACCACTTCTACCATGAGGGGATGGGCTGCTGCATCCGCGCCGAGATCTGGGCCTGCCTCGCGGCGGGCGACCCCGCGCTGGCCGGGCGCATCTGCCGCCTCGACGGACGGCTCGACCACTCGGTGGAGTCGGTCCACTCGGAATCCTTCATCGCGGCGATGGAGGCGGCGGCGTTCGTCGAGAGCGACCTCGACCGGCTAATCGACGCCGGACTCACGGCGATTCCGGCCGACTCGAAGCTGGCCCGGCTGGTCGCCGACACCCGCCGCTTCTGCCGCGAAGAGTCCGACTGGAGAACCGTTCATGAGCGGATTCTCCGCGGATACGGCCACCCCGACTGCACCAATATGTTCGAAAACATCGGCATCACGCTCGCCGCGCTCCTCCTGTCCGGGGGCGACATCGAAGAGGCGACGCTGATCGCGCTCAACAGCGGGTTCGACACCGACTGCACCTGCGGCATCGCGGGTGCGATCCTCGGCATCGTCACGGGGGCGGAACGGCTTCAGAAAACATACGGAATGAGCGATACTGGATTCGTCACCAATTTCGACGTCCACCGCTCCTCCGACCGGATTCGGGTGCTGGCGTCCGACATCGCCCGGCTGACGCTCGAAGCGGAACGGTTCTGGGGCCGGGCGCTGCGCATCACCGGCGCGCCGCCGGAAGTCGAAGCGTTCCGGCTGCCGGTCCGAAACCGGGAACTGCGGTTCGAAACCGAATACGACGGACCGCCGGTGCTGACGGCGGGGGGAAAGGCGGAATGCGCGCTCCTCATTTGCAACCTTTCCGGAGAAGCGATTTCGGGACGGCTGGAATTGAAGGCGATGAAGGAGGTCGCGCTCGAATATCAGCCGGAATGCACGATTCCGGCGGGAGGGTCGGCCCGCATTCCGATCCGGGTCCGCCACCTCCATCCGGACCGGATCACCGACGCCCTGACCGTCGAGGCGGAGTTCCGCGGAACCCGTTACGTCTTCGGCTTCGCCGCCGCAACGCCGTGGCGGGCATACGGCCCGTACTGGGGGAATTTCTCGACGGTGCCGCAAGTCGACCTCGAAGGCGGCCGCTATCAGGATTTCGTCTCCACGCACGGTTTCCCGAACCGCTCCACCGCGATCCGCAACTACCACCTGAACATGCGGGCTGGGCTGGACATCGCCGCACCGGACGAGGCGGCACTGGTCGCCGGTACGACCGATACGCCTCCCCACGCGCTGATCCAGGCGCTCGACGACCTGATTCCGGTGGACGGTGCGTTCGGGTTCCAGGGGCCCGCCGTCTTCTACCTGGTCTCGGAATTCGCGACGAAGGAAGCGATGACCATCACCATCTCCATCGGCCGGAGCTGCCCGCTGGTCTTCTTCCTGGACGGAAAGGAGATGGCCCGGGCCGACTTCGAAACCTGCCGGACGCCGGAAAACATCAACCTCAATGCGTTCGGCCTGCCCGCCGGAAGGCATCGCGCGGTGTTCAAGATCGCCCGGCAGGGGGAACAGGTGAAGCTGAGCATCAATTACAAAACAAGTTTTCGCCCCGGCGAGCGCATCGACGCGCACATCGTCGGACTGGAATTCTTTGCCTGAGCATGGCGCAACACCGTCTTTTTCCTCTCATGCCGGACACATGAACGGCGCACCGGACACGATGCGCCCTCTTCGGCGTATCCATTCGTAAAACCGACTCCTCGCCCTGCCTTTCGCTTTTTTTACGCTTTTTCCACACCACCCTCTTGACAATCCAATCAAAATCGATCATAATATTTGCTGTAACGTTAAGGCTAATGTTATACCACAAGGAGAACAACGATGCCGCCGGCACGAAAAGACAAGATCGGGATGAAGGATATCGCGGAAGCCGCGGGGGTTTCGGTCATGACCGTTTCAGCGGCGCTTTCCGGCGCCGGGCGGGTCAGCGACACCCGCAAACGCGAAATCGTCGCCCTCGCCCACCGCATGGGCTACCGGAGCAACACGGCGGCGCGGCTGCTCAAAAGCAAGCGGGTCGATGACCTCGGGCTCCTGATCTTCGAAAAGGAAGAGCTGATCCGCGAAAACGCCGGTTTCATGGATATGACCGTGCAGTTCATGCAGGAGTGCCTGCGCAACAACATCCACTTCCAGCTCGAATGGTTCGACTGCTACCGGAACAGCGAAGCGCTGCCGCAGATGCTGACCAGCGGACTGGTCGGCGGGCTGCTGATCGCCGGGGCCCCGCAAAACGCGGCCAAACATTTTATTGAGAACGACCTCGTGCTTCCCTCCGTCACCCTCTGCGAACCCGGAAAATATTCCGTCGGGTTCGACAACGAAAATTCCCTGCGGCAGGCGGTCTATTACCTCGCCTCGCTCGGGCATGCCAACATCGGCCTGATCAACGGTCCGGAGACACTGGGCGTGTTCCAGGGGTTCCGCCATGCGTTCGACACGGCGATGAGCGAACTTTCCTTGCTGCGGCCGGATACCTTCCACGCGGAGAACCAGCCCGCCGGAGATTTCCAGTACGAACTCAGAAAGGTCACGGAAGCGTTCCTGAAAACGCAGACCCGGCCGACCGCGCTTCTGGTCTCCTCGGGCCTGTTCACCAAGGCGTTCATCTCGGACCTGCAGCGGAACGGAATCCGGGTTCCGGAGGATCTGAGCATCATCTGTCATGAAACCGTGGACTGGGAAGCGGAAGCGTTCAGCCCGCCGATCTCCGCAATCGAGCGCAAATATGACGACCTGATCGCGGCCGGAGTGAAAATGGTCCGCGAGCTGATGGACGGTCAGGAAATCCGCTGCCCGAATACCCTGATTCTACCTTCTTTCACCAAACGCGGGACCGTCTGCCCCCCCGAAAGGCGAAACAATTGAACACCCGGCAAACCAACCATACAGTACAGGAGAGATGCAAATGAAAAGACAAAGATTCACCCTGATTGAACTTCTGGTAGTGATCGCCATCATCGCCATCCTGGCCGCCATGCTGCTGCCCGCCTTGCAGCAAGCCCGTGAAAGAGCCAGAACGGCCCAATGCACCAACAACATGAAACAGGCCTTTCTGGCGCTGAGCGGGTATTCCGATCTGTACCGTGGACATGTCATCCCTTCCCTTTTCAAAGACGATACCCCCTATGGATTCTATTTGAACTCCGCCGGTTTAATCCGTTGTATCGGTCCTCTTGCGTATGGGAGAGGAACGCTGTCGCCTCTCCTCTCGTGCCCCAGCCAGACACCGCGAACCGATCCTCTCGGACGGAAACGGAAATATTGCGATATTCAGTATGTCAACTGTTACCATTATGCGCTGAACATGCTGGTCAGCATCCGCAACAACACCGGAACCTCGGTCGTGCCGAAAATCGACAAGGTGTTCGAACCTTCAAAAACCTTCTGGATGCTGGAAGCGACCAACCCCAGGACCTACCCGGAAACCCTGGCCAACAACATCACCGCCGCTTACGCCGGAACCTTCCGTCATGTCGGGCGGATGAACGTCCTGCACTTCGACGGCCATGTATCCAGCCGAAACCATCTGACCTCGACGCCGGGCTCCTGGACGAGCCGCAACTGGGCCGGGCTGAGGGGACGCGACCAGATCACCTGCGACTGATGCAAAAAAAGGATGTCTTCCATGAAAAATCGCCGTTATGCACTCCGCGCCGCAACTTTGATGCTTCTGGGCTTTCTCTTTGGGCCGCTTTACGCCGAAGAGACTCCGCAATGGCCGTTCGACCGCCTGCCGGAAGAAACCCTGAGAAGCATGGACAAGAAGGTCTTCGCACACTATTTCTCGCAATTCCCCGTCTCGATCGACAATAACGACCCGGCCCGCGACTACTATCAGAAAGGCTATCTCGATCCGGACGGCGAAAAAGGCAAACATCGCGATTACGGCTATTTTCTCAACCAGCGCCCGATTCCCCGTTTTCCCCGCCGGATTCCGGACTGGGCGGAGCAGGATCTGTACGATGAAGTAAAAACCGCCGCGGAAACCGGAATGGACGGGTTCGCATACAATATGCTCTCCAGCAGCGGCAGTCACTGGAATCGGCTTCTCGGGCTGATGAAGCAGGTGAACCGTTACGGAAAAGGATTCTCGATCCTGCTGATGCCGGATATGACGGCGGAATTCAAACAGCACCCCGAGCGGATGGTGCCTTCCATCCTCAAAGTGGCGAACGACCCGTGCCTCTTCCGGATCGACGGGAAACTGGTGCTGGCTCCCTATAACGCTTACGCGCAATCTCCCGAATGGTGGAAGGAGCGGATCGCCGAACTGAAGGCCAACGGGGTGGATGTGTTGCTGATTCCCGGATTCCAGGGATGGTGGAAATATCTGAAGGATTACCAGGACTTCTCGATCGGATTTTTCGACTGGGGGTGCAGCGTCTGGGATGAGCAGGTCAGACAACGGCGGAAGGCGCTTGCCGAAACGCCGCGATACGATAAATTCTTCATGGCTCCGGTCCGTCCCCAGGACTCGCGCCGGCGCACCGGCTGGAGCGGCGAAAGCCGCGGTTCCGAACTGTTTCGGGCCATGTGGCAGACCGCGCTCGATTTCGATGCGGGCATGGTCCAGCTCATCACCTGGAATGACTATTCCGAAGGGAGCGAAATCGCCCCCTCCACCGGAACCCGCTGGGCGTTTTACGACCTGACCGCGTTTTACACCAGCTATTTCAAAACCGGGAAGCAGCCGGAAATCGTCCGGGACGCGATTTATTACTTCCACCGCACGCAAAATGCCGACGCCCCCTGCGACCTCTCCAAACAGAAAAAGCAGTTCAAGGTAAAAGGCCCGGAAGTGTTCAATGAGATCGAACTGCTCGGATTCCTGAAGGAGCCGGGAACGCTTCGGATCATGCTGAACGGAAAGGTTCATGAAAAGGAGTTTCCGGCCGGAATCCATTCGTTCAAAATTCCGTTGGAAGAGGGGCGGCCGGAGTTTTCCCTGCTCCGCAACGGAAAAGAAGTGGTCTCGCTGAAAAGCAACCGGGAAATCTCCGACAAGATCACCTATTCCGACCTGCTGTATTACGCCGACGGAGGAACCGCCGAGGCGCCGCGCACCTGGAACGGCCCGCAGAAAATCGAAGAGAAGCTTGTCTTCGGCAAGCTGCTGAAGAGTGTCGAGTTGCCGGTTTCCCCCGAACAACTGACGCATCTTTCAGGAGAGAACCCGCCTCCGGAAATGAGAAAACTCCCATTCTTCGGTAAAACCGGCAACGGCTCCTATGTCATCGCCGGCGGCGGAAAATCTCCGGTCAAGCTGGAATTTCCTGACTCGCTCCCGGAGGGATGCGAACTGATCTTGCGGATCAGGGAATTGAAAACCGTCACTCCCAACGGAGGCTGGGTCGCCTATTTTCTCAACGCGGCAAGTCCGGACGGAAAGACCCGCGTCGGACTCACGCCGCGAAACGAACATCAGACCTACGTCTCTGCAAGTTGGCCGAAGGTTCCATTCAAAGTGGTACGGGACAACTTCACGGTCGATTATCCGGCCGTCTACCGAATCCGGCGCAGCGGCGGAAACATCACGATGCTCTACAACAATTATCCTGTCTACTCCATGCCGGAAAGCGAACACGGCGTCATGGACCGGATCAACATCTATATCGGTACGGAAAAACCGGATGCCGTCGGGATGCTGACCATCTCCGGTATCGAATTGCGCGAAATTCCAGCGGAATAACGTCTACCCGGCCTCCTCCCCCTCCGGGAGGAGGCGCCGCAAACTTACGAAGGTGAATTTATGTCCTGCCGTTCTTTCCTGACTTTGCTGCTGCTGGCCGAAACCCTCGGCGTCTGCGCCGCGCCGCCGGCCGCCTGGCCCGAGTATGACGACGCCCGGATCAACGGGGGGAAGAGCTACCCGTTGTTCGCCCCCCATCAGTCAGGGGAAGTTGTGCTGCGTCCGCCCTTCGCGGAAGAGCTTGCCATGATCGTTCATTTTCCTTATGAGGACGGTCTGGAACTCGAATCGATCTCCGCCGCGGCGCAATATGAAGCGCCGAAGAACGTGCTGCTGCAGAACTGGGAAAACGGACATTGGGTGGATGTTGCTTCCGCCGGGAAATTTAATTTCACATTTGCCCCCCCGCTCAAAACCCGAAAAATCCGTCTGATTTTCACCGGCGTCACCAACCGCGACCACGACATTCTCGGTTACCTGAGTTTTCAGGTCAAAGGCCGTCCGCTCGGGCCGGAAATCACCGGCCGCGTCTCCCTCGGACTCACCTGCCCCGCCGAAAACAATGTATTCGACCTGCCGGACCATTCGCCGCGCCTCGACGCCCGTCTGGTCAACACCAGCGGAGAGTCGCGCAGATTCCGACTTGAAAGCGAGTTCCAATACTACGCCGGAGGAATCGCCGAGCGGGAACCGGCAACGGAAGTGACCCTCGCCGCCGGAGAAAGCCTCGATTATCCGGTGCAAATGCGAGGGAAGGAACCGGGTCCCTATCTCGGCGTCGTCTCCGTCTACGAGAACGACCGGCTGCTGGCCCGGGAGGCCATCCTCACCGGACTGCGCGACCCCGCCGTCGCCGAAGGCAAAGAATCACCCGATCAATTCCTCTCTCCCGAAACAAAGGCCCGTCAACTCCGGCCGGATTGGCGAAGCCTGCTGCGGAAAGACGGCACCCTCTGGTCGGTCGATGCCACGCATTGCCTCGGAGGGCGCAACATTCCGGATGAAAATTTCTTCGCCAAAACCGGTGCCGACGGAGCGGAACTGGCGATGGCGATCGGGGCCTATCACAATTTCGAACCGCTGCCCGGAGTATACAACTTTCAGTGGAGCGACCGGATGGTGGAACGCGCCGGCCGACATGGCGTCGGTCTGGAACTCGGGCTCTGGATCTGGGACTTCAACGGCCCCTCGCAATTCTGGCTGAAAGACGAACTGCGCCGCGGCCCGGACGGAAAACCCGGAAAAGGCTGGCAGGGAATTCCCAGTCTCTTCTCGGAAAAATACACCCGACATGCGATTCGTGCGATCGAGGTGCTGGCCGCCCGCTACGACAACTGCCCCGAAGTCCGGCTCTGGTCGCCGCATCCCTATGGCATGGTGGATCATGACACCACCGGCATTTATGACACCCACCCCGAGGCGCTGGCCGCCTTCCGAAACATGCTCCGGCAAAAGTACGGCGACATCGGCAAGCTGAACCATGCTTACGGGACCGATTATTCCGACTTCAATGACGTTCCCGAGCCGGAATCCCTTGCCGATCAGAAAAAAAAGGCCGGGGATTTTGCGGAGGCGGCGACCTTGGTGGACATGCGCCCGGAATGGCACGATTATCTCGACTTCTACCATCAGCGGGTGGTGGAATTCCGCAACCTGACAGCGGAAGCGGTACGCAAGTATGACCGTACCGCCGGAATTTCCGGGATGAACGCTTCCGGCGGCGTGGGCGATGCCGACGGCCAGTACCGAAGCCTTGCCGCGCACGGCGGTTTCTACGGCGACCAGGGGTTGAATATCAAGCACTATTTCCGCCGTTACATCGGGCAGCAGCGTTACCGCCTCCCCTTGCGGCACGAAGATATCGCCCCGGTCAAGATCGGCCGCGGCGTCACCGCCGAAACCATGCCGGAACGCTGCAACTGGAATGTGTTTCAAGCCGCCATGCTCGGTGTCGATCACTTCAATTTCGTCTTCACCAGCTGGGACGACAACGCATTCTACAATACCGTCTTTGCCAACCCCCGAATCAGGAAACTGATCAAAGATGCCAACCGGATGAAGGGCTGTTTCGTTCCGCTCGGATACCACCACTCCTTTTTGAGCGATGCATATACCGGCTGTTACAGCTACATGGGAATCAGCGTCTATCGCTGGTGGCTGATGAACGCCGCCTATACCGCCATGCTGGAAAACGGTGCGATCTGGGAGGCGTTCGCCGACAATGCGGATCTTGCGGCGCTGGCCGGGATGAAATTGATTTTCGACGACGGCTCCTCTCTGGTCACCCCGGAATTCACCGACGCCCTGACCGCCTTCGTCAAAGCGGGAGGCAAAGCGGTTCTTTCCGCCCGGACCGGTACGTTCCGGAAAGGAGAATTCAAAGCGAGCGACACGCTGCTGCGGAAACTCGGTTACTCCGCGCCGCTGTCAAATCCGGTCCGGTCGAACGCAGAACTTTCATTCGAACAGGGGAATGGCATTTTCTCCTCCGCCAAACGCCTGACGATCAACAACTACACGCCATTGAGCGTCCCCGCCGGAGGCAAAACGCTGGGGACGCTCCCCGACGGAGCTCCCGGAGCGGTCGTTTGGAAATTCGGAAAAGGCGAAGTCCTGCTTCTGGCCGGCAATCCCGGAGCAGACCGGGAAATCGAGCTGCTTCAAGCAGAAGCGGAAAAACGAAAAAACGATATCTGGGGCAATGCCGAAAAAAACCTGTGCAGCGAATTGCAGCCGGTTCTGCAGGATCTCCAGCAGTGGGCGCAAGTCAGCGAGGAGTACCGTTTGAGCACAAACTGCTATTCCGCGCTCCGCAAAGGAGACAAAGAGCTGCTTCTGCTCCTTTTCAACCAGAAGGAAACCGAACAGCACCTTACAGTCAGCTTCCCGAATGCGCAGTCCCCGTCAACCTGCACCGCCATGACATTGGAGAATGAGATCGCGCTCGGCAAATTCGAACAGGCGGCGCTGCGAACCGGGATCAAGCTCCCGCCAATGCCCGCCGGAACTTTCATGGCGCTTCATATCCGGATGGAGTAAACCACAACCAAAACCAAAAGGTTTGTTATGGCAGGGATCGTTTTCAACGAGGATTTCGAGAATTTCTTCTCCAACCGTCCGATTGAGGACATGAACGAGGCCGGACTTCGCCGCCAGATCGCCGACTATGTCGCCGCCGGGGGAATCGCCCAATTCAATTTCTGCGGAAACGGCATGAGAACCATCTACGAAAGCGGTGTGTTCGAATCCATTTTCGACGGATTGGAGGAGCAGCCGGACGGCTCCTTCCTCTCCCGCCGCGGCGAACGGATCACAAACAAATTCCTGCCGGTGCTTTCCCAGGTGCTCAACTGCCGGGAACTCTGCCGCAAGGTGCCGGACCACCTGCAGAAGCGAATCGCCATCGTCCGGGAATACGGATGCCTCGGATTCCTGAGCATGCGGATGAACGACCTGCACATCGTAAGCGATCCGCATTGCCAGTGGAACAGCGACTTCTGGCTGGAACACCCGGAATTCCGGCGCGCCCCCTATCAAAGCGTCTGGCCGGGACAGGGGCTCGATTACGCCGAAAAGCAGGTCTATGCGCACTTCATGGCGTTGGCGACGGAGTATCTGGAGCGCTTCGATCTTGACGGCCTGGAACTGGACTGGATGCGTTCCCCGCCCTTTTTCCGTCCCGGCGCGGACGTTCGCAACCGGCATATCCTCACCCGGTTCATGCGGGAAGTCAAAGTGCTGGCCAGTCAGGCGGAAAAGCGGCTCGGCCACAGGATCGCCCTGGCGGTGCGGGTTCCGAACCGGCCGGACGACGCCCGGCGACTGGGGCTGGACGTCAAGCTCTGGGTGGACGAAGGACTGGTCGACCAGTTGACGGTGTCCAGTTACTGGGGCGTGACCGACTTCGACCCGCCGCTTGAACTCTGGCGCTGGATCGTCGGCGACCGCTGCCGTCTATTCGCCGGACTGGAGCTGATCTGTCGCTCCAGCGGCAGGGGCGATACCTCGTTCTTCCATACGCCCGAAATCGCCCGGGGATTCGCCGCGTCGTTCCTTTACCGCGGCGCGGACGCCGTCTACCTCTTCAACCACATGGACGGCCACTGCGGAATCCGCGACAAAGCGGGCCAGCGGAACCTGTACAGAGAGCTCGGCGGCAACCGAGAGGAGCTGGAGAAACTCCCCCGGCGGCATGTCGTCACCTACGCCGACCCGCTCGCCCGGGCGGAGGGCGTGGCGCAGGATAATATCCTGCCGATGCAACTCAACCGTTCAGTGCAGGCGCTGCGGATCAACATCGGCGGCGGCCTGCATGGGCACCGCGCCACAGTGCTGCTCGGTTCGCTTGCCGAAAACGCCGGCTGGGAGAAACTGCTGGTGCGATTGAATGGAACCATGCTGCGGCAATCCCAACAACTCAACCTGCCGGAGCTGCCGCCTTCGCTGAACAGCTTCAGCCGCTATGAAATCGATGCGTGGCTGCTGGATGAAGGGGATAATCTGCTCGAATTCCAGATGCAGGAAGGTTCCGCCATCGAATTGGAGTGGTGCGAAATCGATCTTGCGCCCGCGCGGTGACCCCGCGTTCTACTGCGCGCCGGCGGCTTCGCGGAAGATGTCGGCGTAGGCGTCGTAGGATTTCCGGTAGCGCGAGAGGTTCGGTTTGCTGAGGTTCTTCACCGTGTATTCGCGGTAGCGGGTGATTTTCGGCAGCGCCCGCGTGCAGCAGACCCGCAACTGGCTGAGGCTGGAAATTTCCACCTCGCTCAACAGCCGCTCGCCGCGCGCGCGGTCCGTGTCGGAATAGCGGATTCCGAAGTGCGTCGCGGCCGGGCTCGTGTCTGAAAGCACAATGTTCCCCACCCGGACGAATTCGCCGAGGCAGCCCACGATGTCCAGCATCAGCGTGACCAGATCGTACAACTCCTGTTCCCGCCGGGCGGTGTCGGGGCTCGAAAGCGTCTGGAGAATCGCCCGGGTATCATCCGACGCGCTCTCCAGCAGCCCTTTGATCGTACTGTAATGCTTTCTCCGCCAGGCTTCGTCGCGGCCGAAGAGCTCCTGGTCTCCGATCAACATGCACGCATGGTCATACGCCGCATCCCGCCGCCCGAGGAGCGGCGGGAAATTCAGCTTGACCAGATGATCGGCGTTCCGCAGCGGCCGGTGCGGCGGCGCGGAAGGGCGGATCATCTCCCAGGTCCGTTTCATCCGGGTCAGGAGTTCGTTGTGCAGATTCATCGGGAACGCTCCACCTCATGAGGTTAACCCTCCGGCCGGGAACCGCCCCGGCCGGACAATCCCGCCGCGAATTACGGCAGGTAGGTGAACTGGAATGCCTTGCTCGCCTTGACGGCGTCGCGGATCTTCTCCACCAGCATTTCGGGAACTTCGACGTTGGTCTTCACCACCGTGAGCGACAGACCCGACTTCAGGTCCTGCGGCGCACGGATGTCGACGATGTTGATGTTCTTCTCGCCGAGGATTCCGGCGATCCGCCCGATCACGCCCGGCGCATCCTTGTATTCGACGAAAAGATGATGGCCGGTGGGCTCCAGGTAGAGCTGGTCGAAATCGTTCAGCCGCGAAATCATCAGGTTGTTCTCGGTGATCGTCCCGCGGGCGCTGGCCTTGTAGATCAGGTTGCCGCCGACGAAGAGGTCGATGGTCATCGCTTCGCCGTAATGCTTGCCGTTGTCCACTTCGCGGTTGATGAGCTCGATGCCGGTGTCGGCGAGGAACTGCTCCGCATCGGAGGGGGCCTTGTCGAGCGCGAATTCCGCGGCGATTCCGGCCGCGATCGGCGGGGTCAGCCACTTGGCGTATTGCGAAAGCTCGCCGTAGAAGCTGGTTTCAATCCGGGTCGGATTCTCTTTGCCGAGGTAGGCGTTGGTCAGGCTGGTCAGCACATAGGCGAGCTTCTGGAACTTCGCATCGAGCCCGTCCGGCAGCGACTTGTTGACCACGCAGTTGGTGATGCCCTGCTCGAAGTAGGCGATGGTCTGCTCCGACGCGCGCTTGGCCGCGACGTAGTTGGCCTCAAAAGTGTTCGCGCCGAGATGCGGCAGCATGATATCACAGAGGTCGGCGATCGGCTTTTCGCCCGCCGCGTCCTTCGGGTAGACGTCGTTGCAGAAGAGCAGCTTTTTCTCTGCCTTGACGGCGCGCAGGTCATCTTCGTTGATGATTCCGGAACGGGCGCAGTTGATCAGCATCGCGCCCGGCTTCATCTGCTCAAGCAAACGGCGGTTGATCATGCCGCGGGTCTCATCGTTCTCGGGGATGTGGAGCGAAACAAAATCGCATTCGGCGAAAATGTGGTCGACGCCGGTCAGCTCGACGCCGAGCTTCTCCGCCAGCGCGGGGGAAATCATCGGGTCGAAACCGAGAACCTTCATCTCGAATCCGGCGAGGCGCTTGACCAGAAGCTGGCCGATATGGCCGAGCCCGAGAATGCCGATGGTTTTGCCGGTCAGCTCGCGGCCCATGAATTTGCTCTTCTCCCACTCGCCCTTGCGGGTGGAGAGATCGGCGGCGATGACATGGCGGCTGGCGGCAAGCATCAGGGCGACGACTTCTTCGGCGACCGCGTTGGAGTTCGCACCCGGGGTGTTCATCACGTCGATGTCGCGTTTGCGCGCATATTTGGTGTCGATGGTGTTGTAACCGGCGCCGGCGCGGACGATCAATTTCAGGCCGGGAAGCAGGTCGATGATCTCCGGCGTGATTTTCTCGCTGCGGACAATCAGTACTTCCGCATCGGCATTCGCCTTCACGAGGTCCAGGATCGGGGTCACGCCGTCCAGCACGACGTTGTAGCCACGATCGGAGAGCATGGTTGCGGCAAACTTATCCAGCTTGGTCGGAATCAGTACTTTACGCATAATATATCTCCCGGGTAAAAAGATGGTCCGCTTGTGGTGTCAATTCGATAATATACCATGCGGCCGCTCAATTTGCAAGAAAGCGGCAGGGAAATCAGACGAATTCGATGAGCACAACTTCGCGGCGGCAGTTGAACCGGAAGCCGAAGGAGCGGTTGCCGATGCCGGAGCTCACGATCATTCGCGGAGCTCCGCCGCGGCGCTCGAAGAGACCGTAAGCCAGGCGGCAGCCGTACATGCTCGATGCATAGACCGGGCCGATGAACGGAAAGCGCACCTGTCCGCCGTGGGTGTGCCCGCAGAGGATCAGCTCAACCGGATTGAGCGTGTGAAACGTATCGAGCGCAATGACCGTATCGGGGCGGTGGGCGAGCATTACGACCGTCTTCTCCTCCGGCCACTGGTCGGGCAGACGCGGGTCTCCGTTGATCAGCTCGTCGCAGCCGTAGAAGTGAACATCGCCGTGATCGACGCCGGAATTGCAGAGATAGCGGATGCCGAACCGGCTGTACAGCGCCGTCCAGTAATCGTCGCGGAGCCAGGTTTTCCCCCGCTCCCAGTTACCCGGAATCGCCAGCTGCAGCGGCGCGATGTCGCGGAACCGCTCGAGCAGTTCCGGCAGGAGGTCGAGCTGGGAAGCGTCCGCCGCCAGGTCGCCGCCGAAGCAGAGCACGTCGGGCTTCCACTCGCGGACCCGTTCCGCCGCCAGCGCCGCCAGCTTCCGGTCGCGGGGAGTCCCGCAATAGTGGAAATCGGTGACGAAGGCGATCCGCCGCCCTTTGAGCCGGGGCGACGGCGCCGGAATGGAGTAATACGTCGCGGAAACCTTCCCGGAAAAGACGACCCTGGCGGCGCCGTAATCGATTTTACGGTGCCAGCGCCGCAGCCGTTCCGGATGCGGAACGGTCAGCGGGTAATAGATCGCTCGTAACCGGGAGAGATTCACACATCGAGCTCCGCGATGATCGCGTCGGACAGTTCACGGACCGCTGCGAGCACGCATGCGCGTCCGCCCGGAACCTCGATGGATTCCCCGATGCGGCGATGGAGCACGGCCTGTCCGAGGCGGGTGCGGTAGGCGAGGAACTTCCGGTCCGGATCGCCGTCCCACGCGCCGAGCAGCTGGTAGATTTCGATTTCGCCGTCTTCGTATTTGAGCTCGATTTCGGAACCGATGATCGCCAGATCCTCGACCCGCACGGCGCGCATGTTGACCGGCTGGATGCGGGCAAGTTCGCGCTCGAGTTCGGTGCGGCGGCGGCCGAGGAAGTTGCGCCGTTCCTTGGCGGCGTCGAATTCCGAGTTCTCACGGAAGTCGCCGTGGGCGCGGGCGACTTTCAGCGCCTCGCGGTTCTCGGGAATGTGAACGTTGATGATGTCTTCCAGTTCCTTGATCAGCCGCTTGTGCGACTTGACGCTGGTGTAGTTGGGCTCGTCGCCGGCGGGCGCGTCGGTGTCGACCTTGCCGATGCCGGCTTTGAGAATCCGCTGGCCGGCGCCGTTTTCGAGATGGTCGCGCAGCAGCGGAGAAACCCGGGCAAGCTTGACCATCAGGCTCTGGCGCTCGCCGGAGCTGAGGAAGAGCGCCCCCTGCAGCGCGGCGGCGAACATCATCACGTCTTCGGAAGCGGCATGGATCAGCTGCTTCTGGAAGTCGGCGTTGTTGAGCAGCAGCGTCCGCAGTTCACGCTGCCCGGCGCCCCACGCCTTGGGCAGGTTGTCCAGCGAAAGCGCCCGCGAAACGGTATCGACGTTCAAAAGCGACATCAGTTCGGCGCTGTCGCGCTTCTTGCGGTTCTTCCAGATCCAGAGAAGGAAGTCCGGCGTACAGAACTTCTGGTCGATGAAGAGATCGTAAAGTGTTTCATCCGAAACATTCGCGCAAATCGCGTTGAGCGATTTGAGCGGGAACCGCACCGCGCATTCGGCCAGGTATTCCTCGGGGAAAATCGCCGCGGTCACCTGGGCGAGCAGCTCCAGGTCCTTGGCGGGGAGTTCGCCCCAGACGCTCATCAGGGCGAGCGGCGCGGCGGTCGGTTTCGCAGGCCAGAACGGCGCTTTGGCCAGGAGCGGGGGCAGCATTTCCTTGAGCTGTTCCGATGTCGAACGCGGCTGGAGCCGGGCGACGATCGAAGCGAGCAGTTTCGCCTCGCGCGCCGCGGTATCGGCTTTGAGATTGGAAAAAAAGCCGCGGAATCCCGCGACTTCTTCTTCGGAAAATGCTCCTTCGCCATCCGCGTCCTCGGCGGAGAGCAGGAGATCGACCTCTTTCAGGCTGCGGCCGCTGCAGGCGCGGCGGGAAGAGGAGGAGTGACCGCTGCCCGCTTTGCTGTCCCAGTATTTTTCGAAAGCGGCGCGGTCGAACGCCCGGGCGCAGCCGTTCTGCGCCATCTGCTTCATCACGGCGTCGGAGACAGGAACCAGCGCCTTGCGCGCAACGGTCGCCCGGAAATCGGCCGCCGGAACAACGCCCCGGCTGCCGTCGACGAGCTTGACCAGTTCGGGACCGGGCGAGAGCAGAACGGCTTCGCGCAACACGGTATCCAGCGGAATCGCAGCGGAACCGCCGGTGCCGCCCCAGGTGTTCACCGCGAGTGAGCCGATGCTGTCGAGCGAACCGGCGATCCCCCAGCGGGCGGAGCCGGGCAGGAACAGGATCAGCCCGTTTTTAAGTACGCGGAGCCGCTGCAGCCGGGCGGCGAAGTCGGAAAGCGCCACATTTTCGTCGCGGACTCCGAGCGCCTTCATGACCGGCGGGCGGGAAAGATAGTTGGGCAGCACCGCCTTGACCGACTGCGCCAGCAGTTTGCGGAAGAGCGGGCTGTCGGTCATCGGCAGTGCGGCAAGTCCGATGCAGAACGCGCCCTGGGCGTCGTCGAGCTCTTCCCCGCCCCAGGCTTCCCAGAGCAGGTTGAGTTGTTCCACGACCGGAGCGGGAATCGGGTTGCCGGCGGTTGCCAGCAAAGCAAGAAGTTTTTCCAGTGTTTTTTTGTCAGGAGCAGAGGTTGCTGTTACGAGGAGGTCTTCAAAAGCGGCAGAGTCCATCATTATCTCCATGTGAGAGGCCGCGCCTTGATGCAAAAGCGCCTGCACAATTAATTTACTGAATTTAATATAATTGCCGGACCGGGCTTTTTCAATAGTTACATATCGCCGGGGGCCCTTGAATCGGTGAATTTCATCCGATTTTTCCGGCCCGGAGCGGAGAGGACTTGCAGAAAAGAGTGAGACACGATATAGTAAGGCGTTAGAAAACGACAACGGCGAAGAAATCGGAGCAGATGAATCTACAGGCAATCGACCCGGTCACCGTGCTGCTGGCCGCGGGTGCGGCTCTGGCGCTGGTGATCATAGTCGCCCTCGGCATCAAGATCGCGGGGTGCATCTTCACGCTGCTCCTGATTTTCGTTCCGGCGGCGCTGGCGGGGAGTGCGTGCGCCTACTTCTACAACGAACAGGCGGGGTTCGCCGCCGCGGTGATCGTGGCGTTGATGATGCTGCTTTTAATCCGCAGAAAGCCGGAGTAGCGGGGCGCAAGACAACACCCATATCCGGTGCCGGGTACGGGTTTTCGGTCACGCCACCCTTATCTACAAAATCGGGGTGAAGAGCGCGCAGATATTCTCGCCAAGTTGGTGGCCGAATGATTTCTTCTGCACCTCGTCGAGCGTGACCGGGGTCGAATTCGCCATTTCCCCAAGGAACTGGCGGAACATCCGCTCGGGGAAAGCCCCCTCTTCGAAACAGAAGTCCAGCTCGAAGTTGAGCCGGAAACTCCGGCTGTCGCAGTTGCTCGACCCCATGAATCCCCACGACCGGCCGTCCACCACCAGCGCCTTGATGTGAGAGAAAAGCCCGTGCTTGTTGTAAATGCCGACCCCCGCCTCAAGCAGGGTCGAATAGAAATTCTGCGCCGCCCAGGAGACGAAGAAGTGGTTGTTGTTGGCCGGAACAATGATTCGCACATCGACGCCGCGGGCGGCGGTAAGGCAGAGCAGGTTGATGAACTCCGGCCCCGGGACGAAATAGGGAGTCATGATCCAGAGCGACTTCTGCGCCGACATCGCGGCGGCGAAAAAGAGCCGCCGGGTTCCCTCGTAGTTGCAGCCGGGTCCGCTGGCCAGCACCCGGACGACCGAATCGCCCTTGCGTTCCGGCAGCGGGAAGTCATACGGCCCCACCCCCTCGATCCATTTGCAGCGGGTGGTGTACGACCAGTCGATGAAGAATGATTCGGCGAACTGCGAGACGGCGGGCCCTTCGATCCGGGCGTGAAGGTCGTGAATCCGGCGGTTGGTGGGCACACTGGTCAGCCGCTCGTTCTCGTCGGAAATATTGATCCCGCCGGTGTAGGCGATTCGGCCGTCGATCAGCAGCAGCTTGCGGTGGTTGCGCAACTGAAACAGCCAGGGGGCGATCAGGTGGAACGGCGAAAACGCGCGGATCTTGAAATTGGCCTGCTTCCGGCGCAGCAGACGGCGGAAATAGTGGGAGAAATAGGATTTGAGACTGCCGAAACTGTCGAAGATCACCTTGACATCGACTCCGGCGCGGGCGCGTTCTTCGAGGGCGTCCATAAAGGCGCGCCCGACCTTGTCGCTCATCAGGATGAAGGACTGCATCCGGATGCAGTGTTGAGCCTTGGCGATGTCTTCAAGCATGCGGGGATAGGCGGTGACGCCGTCGTGAAGGATTTCGGCCTGGTTTCCGTCATAGGCGGGGTAATCGGGAAACACGCGGTCGAGCATCCGGTTATGCGGTTTCTGCCGGACCGTCTCGGAGGGAACGAACCCTTTCAGCGCCAGCTGAAGCGCGGCGAGAGCGGGGCCGAAATACTTGCCGGGGTCTTCTTTCATGCGGGTCTGGAGCTGAAGCACTTTTTTCTGGGCGTGCTTGAGGCGGACGATTCCGAAGAGCAAATAGAAAACGATGCCGCCGAACGGAAACAGCACCACGAGGAGGAGCCAGAAGAGCGCTTCACTCGGCTGGGTACGCTTGGTCAGCAGAATATTGAGAGAGACGCCGATATGCAGCAGCACAGTTCCGACGAGAACCAGCCCGCCTTGATGAATCCAGCTCCAATCCATAAAATCCCCCCTGTGATATCGGGCATACCATACAGCGGGAGCGAAGAAAAATCCACCGGCGTCTTCCTGAAATTCGAAATTTTGCCGCGGCGCGGCTTGCGAACGCGGCAATCCGGAACTATAGTATGCCGTTTCCCTCAGTGGATCCGTAGCTCAGCGGTCAGAGCAGGTGACTCATAATCTCTTGGTCGTCGGTTCAAATCCGGCCGGATCCACCAATTTCCACCCTCAACTCTCCCTCCAATGCGTTTCTTCTGTGACATCACGCAAAACGCGCCCCTACGGCACTTCTCGAAGCATAATTACGGCATAAATTCGCGGCATCCCACAAAGCCCCTGCCGAAGGACAGGCATCACACAGAGAATCCCCCTTCAGATGAGGCCGGAGGAAATAACTTTGCGCAAGCGCGAGGCGTTCTGTTAATAATTTAGTCATATAATCGATTTTTTTACTATTTCACTTGAAATTATTGCAAAAGCAAGGTCTACTTTATCGGATACCGGGCCGCAGTCCGTGTTTTTTACTATTCTGCTGTCGGTTAAAATAATGGAGAGAGGAATAAAAAATGATTCGGATTCCGGCCAGGAAACACAAGATAGAGGATTTCTCCGTCCCGCGTCAGGAAGAATGTCTGGCCAAAACCCGACAATTGCCGGATGGAACCAGTGGTCCCGGGTGTTCGCTATCCATTCATTTGTTCACCGCCTGCCTTGTTCTCCGGGAACTGCGGCGGCATTTTACCGGAACTCCGTTGGAGAAGCAGATTCCTCCGGTTGTCGACTGGCTTTGTACGCTTCATGACATCGGGAAGATGACGCCGCTTTTTCAGCAGAAAATTTACGCCGCGCTGGGGATCGACCGGTTCCCCGGCCGGAAGCTGGAACTGGTTGACGTTGACCATGCCCTTTGCTCACAGATCATTCTGGAAGATTCGTTCGGGGAAGAATTTGCATGTCTCGCCGGAGCGCATCACGGCGTCGGTCGCCGCGAAATTCTCTTCGGCTCACATCCCGACTGGCTGGGCGGCTCCGGCTGGGATACACTCCGCAATCAACTGATTGATGAACTGAAAAATCGGCTGAATCTGCCGCCTTTCGACGCCGGCGAGATCACGTCTCGGAACAAAGCGGTCTTGCTCGGAGCGACGATCCTCGCCGACTGGATCAGTTCCGGAATGGATCTGCCGCCGGAAGCCGTTCCCGATTCGGAACTTGCCGCCGTCGCGGTGCGGGACGCCGGATTCCTTCCGTTTTCGGTTGTGCCGGGGCTCGACTTCGAAACGATCTTTGGATTTTCACCAAACTCTCTTCAGTCGCTCATGGCCGGACAGGTGACGCCGGGAGCCGTCTATGCCGTTGAGTCGGAAATGGGAAGCGGGAAAACCGAGGCGGCATTATACCTCGGTTATCGGCTGCTGTGCGAGAGGAAGATCGACGGAATTTATTTTGCGCTGCCCACCCAGCTGACTTCCGAAAAGATCCGCGATCGCGTCAATTCGTTCCTGGAAAAAATTCTGGCCCCCGGTTCTCCGCGCGAAGCGCTGCTGGTTCACGGCGACGCCTGGCTCGACTGGAATCTTTACGACGAGGGGGGAGACGGCGGGACACATCGCAAACCGGATTCCTGGTTCTACTCCGCCAAACGGGCGCTGCTGGCTCCCTTCGCGGTCGGCACCGTCGATCAGGCGTTGCTCTCGGTCATCAACGTCAGGCACCGCGATTTGCGCGCCTTCGGGTTGGCGGGGAAGCTGGTGGTGATCGACGAAGTGCATTCCTATGATAATTACACCGGTCAACTGGTCCGGGAGTTGGCGGCGCGGTTGCGCGATTGGGGGGCGACCGTGGTCATCCTCAGCGCGACGCTGACCTGCGCCGCCCGCAAGGAGCTGCTGCAGATGAGTGGGACGCCGTCGCCGGCCTATCCGCTGGTGGCGGTGGCTCCGCCGGAAACCGCGGTGGAAGAGCTGCCGTTCCCCGGAGATCCGGCGCGGGAAGTCTCGATTTGCCACTCCACCGACGAAAACGCCTGCATGGCCGACGCGATCAGCCGGGCCGTTGCCGGTCAGCAGGTGCTGTGGATCGAGAACACCGTGGACAACGCGCAGCGGATTTTCCGGCAATTCGACACCAACGCTCCGCAATCGGTGGAATTGGGGCTGCTGCACTCCCGCTATCCGAGGTGCGAACGCGAAAAGAGAGAATCGCGTTGGGTGGGAATTTACGGGAAGGACGGCAAGCCGGAGCGTGTCCGGTGCGGACGCATTCTCGTGGGAACCCAGCTTCTGGAACAGTCGATTGACATCGACAGCGATTACCTGTTCACCCGGCTGGCACCGAGCGACATGATCCTGCAACGGATCGGTCGGTTGTGGCGGCACGGAGGGAAACTGCCGCGTCCGGCGGGAGCGGTTCGGGGGATGACACTGCTGCACAGCCAAATTTACGATCCCGAGAGCGATCTGTTTCATGGCCGCAATCAGGATCTGCCGTATGAACGCTATGTGCTCTGCCGGACGCAGGAGGTGTGGCTGCCGCGAACCCGTGTCGTTCTCCCGGATGAAATCCGTCCGATTCTGGAGGGAACATATATCGGCCGCCCCGAAACCGGTTCTCTGCTGCAATTGAAATCCGAGCTGAAACAGAAACGCGACGAACTGACGCGCAAAGCGCAGATCGCCTCCTCGACCGCGCAGAACACGGTGGACGACGACCGGGCCTGCACCCGAATCAACGAGGACATTCAGGTCGAGGTTCTTCTGCTTTGCAACCGCAACGGCGGCGGCGACCTGCACTGCGAACTCCGGACGCTGTTCCGGCAGGAGCCGGTCGCCATTCCGCCGCCGGACGCGCCCATAACGGCGCGCAAGGAGGCGTTGAAACTGTTGAAATCGCAGATGGTCAAGGTTCCCGAACGCCTGGCGCCGGATTACGCGGGGTTTCCGCTCGATCCGTATCTGGAGCACATCATCTATCTCGGGCAGGACGGCAGCCGTCCGGTGCGGGCCGCGTACTGCGACGATGCGGGGCGGCTGCTGAACCGCTCCGGGCAGCGGGTCGCCGTCGGAAAAGATACATTCACCTACCACTCGAAAACCGGATATACCAAGGAGGAGCAATGACGAATCCCGAATTCAATCTGATCGAAAACGGCTGGATTCCGATTCCGGGCGAACACGATCCGCAAAGTTTGCGGGAGGTGTTCACCCGGAAGGAGTTGAAAGGCCTGGCCGGCAACCCGGTGGAGAAGATCGTGATCCTGCGGCTGCTGCTGGCGATCGCCCACGCGGCGGTCGAACTCCCCGACCGCAAAGCGTGGCTGGCGCTGACCCCGGAGAAGCTGGCGAAACAATGCCTGGCCTATCTGGAGCAATGGCATGACCGGTTCAACCTCTACGGCGAGAAGCCGTTCCTGCAATTCCCCGCGCTGGCGAAGGGGAAGCTGAGCACGATTGCCGCCACGCAAGTCAGCGTCGCCACCGGCAACAAAGTGGTACTTACCTCCTGGAACGTAGCGCAGGATTGCGACGACGCCGGCAAGGTCCGGGTGCTTTTGCGGCAGAGCTGTTTCGGCTGCAGCGGCAAGCGTTACGACCAGGATCTTTCACTCGCCTCCGGACTGGTCAAGAAATCAACCGGAAAGAGCGGTACGCTGACCGGCTTTCTGGGATATCTCCATTCCTATCTGCTGGGGGACACGCTTCTGGAAACCTTGCGAAACAATCTGCTTTGCGCGGACGAGATTGCCGAATTCAACGTCTTCTCCGGCGGAGTCGGCCGTCCGTTCTGGGAGGAGATGCCGGTTTCGGAGAACTGCCGCCGGGCGGAGGAACTGCTCTCCACCTATCAGGGGCAGCTGTTCCCGCTGGACAAGTTTCTGCTGCTGAAAGACGACGGCATCGTGATGACCGACGGGATCGCCTATCCCACTCACAAGACCGGTCTTGCCGATCCCGCGCTGACCCTCTGGTCGGACGGGAAAGACGGCAAGGCGCTGTGGTGCAGCACCGAGAAGAAGCCGTGGCGGGAACTGGTTGCGCTGCTGGGCTTTTTCGATGTCCAGCAGGGGCGGAAGACACCGTGGCTGCTGTACTGCGGCCTGGCCGGATTGGCGAAATCCGATGCCGGAACGCGGGCGTTCTGGACCGGGGGGATGCGGGTGAGTTCGAATGCGGGCGAACAGTATCTCTCGGGGACCGACGATTACGTCGAATCGGAGTTCCGGATTTCGGTTTCCGACAGCATGGACACCCGGTTTTATGCCTTCCGGTCGATGATCGAAGTTCTAGACGACTACGCCAAAAGGCTTTACGTGGCCGTCAGCGGCTATTACCGGGAGTTGCAGTCCGTTCAGGGGGAGATCGCTTCCGGCGCGGTGCGGAAATTCTGGGAGCTGCTGGAGCAGCGCAGCCAGGGAATCATCGACCTGGCCTTTGGCGAAGAGGCGGCTTCCGATGAAAGCATCGCCGCCGAACAGAAACACTGGCAGCGGATTGTATTTCAGATTTATAACGAGAGTTGTCCGAATATCACGGCGCGGCAACTGACCGCCTGGGTCAAGTGCACGCCCAATTTCAAGAAGAAGGAGGGTAAGAAAAATGGAAAGTAACCCCGAAGTCGTCTCCCCGCCGGCGGCTTTCGTCGCCCGGTCGATCGCCCGGGTCAAGACGGATTCCGCCTGCCGCGCCGCATTGCGCCGGGCCGACAATCCGGCGACGGACAGCTACGCGTGGGAGTATCTGCTTCCCTTCTGCCGGCTGGAAATTCCGGCGGAACGCTTCGCCTACGGGCTGGTCGGCGCCGCCATCGCCCGCGCCATGCCGGAAAAGGACGGCGTGCAGGATGTCGGAACCGCGCTTCGCAACTGCTGTCCCGGCGGAAGCGAGGACGAACAGAAAACCGAACTGGCCCGGCTTCGCCGCCTGCTGGCCTGCGACTCGGTACCGGAGCTGGTTGCGATTCTCCGCCGCGTCGTCCGCTACCTGCAATCCAAGGGGGCGCCGCTCTCCTACCGGCAGCTGCTGACCGACGTGCTCTACTGGAACGACACAACCCGCATTCGCTGGACGCAGAGTTTCTTCCGCTTCAAGCCCGCCGAAGAAAACGAATCGAAAGGAGAACTCAATGCCGTACCTGACCAGACTGTCGATTGACGCCGGCACCGCGTACCGGGAGGGGTTGAAGGACGACTACGCTTTCCACCGCCTGATCTATTCGCTCTTTCCGCTTGAGAAGAAGGCGGAGAATCCGCGCATTCTCTATGCGGACCGGGGAGTCGAACGGGGATTCCGGACGATTTTCGTGCAGTCGCAGATTCCGCCGGAAGGGCCGGAGGAGCTCAAAATGAGCACCCTCGTCATTCCGGACCACTTCTATTCCGGGGAGAGCTATCGGTTCGAAACGATTCTCAATCCGGTCCGGAAAGAGTCGGCGACCGGAAAACTCCTGCCGGTCACCGGGCAGTTGAATGTGCTGGAGTGGTTTCTCGACCACATGGCGAAGTGGGGCTTCTCCGCCGACCGGAACACGCTCGAAGCGTTCGTGCGCAATTCCCGGAGCTTTGAAAAAGGCGGCAACGCCTGCCGGTTCAACCGGGTGCTGTTCCGCGGAACCCTGGCCGTGACCGACCGCGAGCAATTCCAGAAAAGCTGCCGTGACGGCATCGGCCGCGGCAAAGCGTTCGGATTCGGGCTGTTGCAGTTGCGCCCGGTCCGCGTCGCCGAATGAATTCATTCCATACAAAGAAACAAACGATAAGGAAGCATCGAAAATGAACAACAGATTCACCGGAAACGTCGTTGAGTTCCACATCCTCCAGTCCTTCCCGGTCTCCTGCCTGAACCGCGACGACGTCGGCTCGCCGAAGTCCGCAATGGTGGGCGGAACCGAGCGCGCGCGGGTCAGCAGCCAGTGCTGGAAGCGCGCGGTGCGGCTGAAACTCCACGACCTCGGAGTCAAGACCGCCTGCCGCACCCGCTACGTGACGAAAGCCGTGGCCGAACAGTGCGAAAAACTCGGAGCGACGCCGGAACAGGCCGCCGCCTGCGGCGAAACGGCGGCGAAGGCATTCACCAAGAAAGTGGAAAGCGGCGTCAGCGATACGCTCTTGTTCATCTCCGAAAGCGAATGCGCCGGGCTGGCGGAATACTTTCGCACCAAAGAGTTTGCCGCCGATTCCGGAGACAAGGAACTGCTGAAGGTCTGCAAAAATGCCATCACTCCGGCGCAGGACGGCCTTGACATCGCCCTGTTCGGGCGGATGGTGGCTTCCGCCGCCGACCTGAACATCGAAGCGGCCGCCTCGTTCGCACACGCGATTTCCACCCACCAGGCGGCGTCGGAAGTGGATTTCTTCACCGCGGTCGACGATTGTGAAAAACAGGGCTCGGCGCACATGGGTTCGCTTGAATTCAATTCGGCGACCTATTACCGCTATATTTCGCTGGATCTGGGACAGCTCGCGGAAAACCTGCGTTCGGACGACCTCGGCGATGCGCTGGAGGCGTTCGCCAAAGCGCTGTTCCTCGCGGTCCCCGAGGCGCGGCAGACCACCATGTCGGCGGCCTGTCCGTGGGAGTACGCGGTCGTGACTGTGCGCAAGGGGCAGCGCCTCCAGCTGCCGTTCAACACCGCGGTCAGGGCATCGGGCGGGAAGAGCCTGCTCGAAACCAGCAGGGCGGAGCTGGATGCGCAGCTGGAAAATCTGGAGAAGATGTGCGGTTCACTGTTCGGCCTTACGAAACGGATGGAGATGGGGATCGGCGGGAATACCTCCATCGACGATCTCGTTTCCGGTCTCAAGCAGGCCGTCGGGCAGATGTGACGGAGGGAATCATCATGAAATATCTGACACTCTGGCTGGAGGCTCCGCTTCAGTCCTGGGGCGTCGATTCCCGGTTCGACCTGCGCAACACGCTCGATTTCCCGACCAAGTCCGGGATTTTCGGGCTGCTGCTGGCCGCGTCCGGGGATTCCGGGCCGCAGGAGGAGCTTCTGGCGCGGCTGGGGCCGTGCCCGCTCACCGTGGTGACGTTCCGCCATCCCGGACGGACGGACGAACCGAGTCTGCGCGACTTCCACATGGTCGGCAACGGTTATGACGACAGCGACAAGTGGCAAATGCTGTTGACCCCGAAAACCTCCGAAGGCAAGAAAGCCGTCGGAGGGGGGGCCAAGCTCACTTACCGGCACTATCTTCAGGACCGCAAATTCGCCGCCGTGCTGGAACTTCCCGACGACCTGGCGGAGAAATTCGCAACGGCGCTGGCCCGTCCGGTCTATTCGCTGTTCCTCGGCCGCAAATGCTGTGTGCCGACCGATGTGATCGGCCGCGGAACCTTTGCCTCCGAGGCGGAGGCGTTCGGGGAGATTCTGGCGATTGCCGCGAAGAAGGGAGTTGTTCCGGCGAAGAAGATCGTTGAAGTTCCGCTTGGGGCGGAGAACTCCGAGACCTTCTACGATCTTCCGGTCCGGTTCGGCGGTCACAAGATCTATCGTGACCGCACGGTCCGCATCGATCCCTGGGCGGAAGAACAGGGTTAGCGCGAAAGGAGGGAACCATGTCCGACCGGATCATCATCAAGGCGACGCTGGCCGATCTGCCGAAAATCCGCGACCGTTATCCGTTCCTGTATCTGGAACACGGGCGGCTGGAGATCGACGATTCCAGCGTCAAATGGATCTCCGCCGACCGGGAGGTGTTCCGCCTGCCGGCGGCGACCATTTCCACGCTGTTGCTGGGACCGGGGACATCGATCACCCACGAAGCGGTCAAAGTCCTCGCCACGCTCAACACCACAGTGTGCTGGGTGGGCGAGGACTCGCTGAATTTCTACGCTGTCGGGCAGACTCCGACGGCGACGACCTACAATCTGAAGAAGCAGCTGGCGCTGGCGGGGAATCCGGACAAGTCCCTGGGCGTGGCGCGGAAGATGTATCAGCGCCGTTTCCCGGAAACGGACTTGAAAGGGAAAACGCTCAAAGAGATGATGGCGATGGAAGGCTGCCGCGTCCAGGAATACTATGCCGCGCTGGCGCAAAAATATTTCGTCGCCTGGGGCGGACGCTCGTTTCAGCCGGGAAAATTCGAACTGTCCGATGTGACCAACCAGTTGATCACATCGGCGAATGCCGCGCTGTACGCGCTGGTGCTGTCGATGGTTTACTCGCTGGGGTTGTCTCCGCGGGTGGGGTTCATCCACTCCGGTTCGCCGCTGCCGTTCGTCTATGATGTCGCCGATCTTTACAAGGCGGAGCTGGTGTTCGACCTGGCGTTTTCGCTGACGGTGAAGATGGGGCGTGATTACAACCGGCATCTGGCGATCGAAGAATTCCGCGACCGCGTGATCGCCATGGAACTTCTGAAAAAATGTCCGCAGGACATGATCGAACTCCTGGGGTTGAAAGAATGATCGTTATCGTGGCGAATTACCTGCCGGACGCGGTCCGGGGGAAGCTCAAGCTCTGGTTCGTCGAACCCCGGCCGAACGTCTTTGTCTCCGGAGTGAAAGACGCCTTGTCGCTGCGGGTGGTGGAGATGGTGTTGAAGCATTGTCCGCCGTCTTCGGGGCTGACGATTTTCCAATCGATTCCGGAGCCGCCGTTTTTCCGGATTCACACCCGTGGCGAACCGGTGAAGGAAATTTCGAGTATCACGGGTCTCCAGTTGATTGTGGAGAAAACGTTGCAGAATTAATTTCTGCGGGTTGTTTGACAACCACATAATCTTGTAGTATTCTATGTAAGGAACCGCAATTTGTTGGTGTCTTCCCCACGCCCGTGGGGGTGTTTCTACCTGGACGTCTATTGGTCGATGATCCACGCGGTCTTCCCCACGCCCGTGGGGGTGTTTCTCAGCTCATGGGTTGCGGATACCTGATCAAGCCGTCTTCCCCACGCCCGTGGGGGTGTTTCCCATTTCTTTTCAATGATCTTTCTCATGGCGTTGTCTTCCCCACGCCCGTGGGGGTGTTTCTACCTATCTGGAAGTGCATTATTGGCTGAGTTCGTCTTCCCCACGCCCGTGGGGGTGTTTCCGGGAAACATCATGGAAACGATCACGCTCTATTGTCTTCCCCACGCCCGTGGGGGTGTTTCTAGCCACCGGGTCCGCCGGGGCGATGCAAGCGCGTCTTCCCCACGCCCGTGGGGGTGTTTCCCATCAAGGAGACTTCGGATCTGGAGATTAAGCGTCTTCCCCACGCCCGTGGGGGTGTTTCTGAAGCTTAAAATTCTAGGCGACTGGAAGGGCGGTCTTCCCCACGCCCGTGGGGGTGTTTCTGTCGACAAGGGCGTATCCGTCGTGGACGCTGTGTCTTCCCCACGCCCGTGGGGGTGTTTCTCGGCTGCGAGCACGGGTGCAAATACTGCTATGGTCTTCCCCACGCCCGTGGGGGTGTTTCTGATGAGCTGGTTGGAAATTATACTCGTGGAATGTCTTCCCCACGCCCGTGGGGGTGTTTCCAACGCGGACGGACGCGGCAACATCGTGACCCTGTCTTCCCCACGCCCGTGGGGGTGTTTCTACGTTTACGCAGTCGCTCACTGTCGGCGGTCGGTCTTCCCCACGCCCGTGGGGGTGTTTCCAAGTGCGCGCTGGAATGGGGGTGTAACCATGCGTCTTCCCCACGCCCGTGGGGGTGTTTCTATCGACAAGGGCGTATCCGTCGTGGACGCTGTGTCTTCCCCACGCCCGTGGGGGTGTTTCTGTCGCATCCGTTACCCCTTCCGCGTCGGCAATGTCTTCCCCACGCCCGTGGGGGTGTTTCTGTCGTATCGCTCACAGGCGACTTGCTACTACGGTCTTCCCCACGCCCGTGGGGGTGTTTCCGGGTGCTTGGCAACCCACTCTTCGGTGGCTTCGTCTTCCCCACGCCCGTGGGGGTGTTTCCACACCGATCAAAATCGCGGCTCCGGCGAGCATGTCTTCCCCACGCCCGTGGGGGTGTTTCTCAATCGGAGCGGTTAACATCGTCATGTCGGCCGTCTTCCCCACGCCCGTGGGGGTGTTTCCTTTTGGAGGGCAAAAAGTGAAACACCTTTCTCGTCTTCCCCACGCCCGTGGGGGTGTTTCCAAAAATTTGATCTCCTTCTTCCGGCCTTGGCTGTCTTCCCCACGCCCGTGGGGGTGTTTCTCTCATCGGTGGTTTTCTCTTTTTTGACCGCCAGTCTTCCCCACGCCCGTGGGGGTGTTTCCAGAAGCAGCGAATCACCGCCGCCCGCGTCGAAGTCTTCCCCACGCCCGTGGGGGTGTTTCCTCCTGGGAAACCTTCCGCTTCGAGGTCCGGCCGTCTTCCCCACGCCCGTGGGGGTGTTTCTATGACCGGCGGAACCGCCGGGGCGATGCAAGCGGTCTTCCCCACGCCCGTGGGGGTGTTTCTCCTCGATCTGTACGCTGATTTCCCAATACGAGGTCTTCCCCACGCCCGTGGGGGTGTTTCCCACATCCTACTCATTCTTCGCACTCTCCCCAGGTCTTCCCCACGCCCGTGGGGGTGTTTCTGAGAGTCAAGCACAATTTAACGATGGGCGGACGTCTTCCCCACGCCCGTGGGGGTGTTTCTATTTGACAGCCTCTAGGACGGGGGCCGGATATGTCTTCCCCACGCCCGTGGGGGTGTTTCCAGGTAGTTCCAATATCTCGAAATTAGCTATTGGTCTTCCCCACGCCCGTGGGGGTGTTTCTATCACACACAAGAAGCCGTTCACGCGCGACCAGTCTTCCTATAGTATGCGAGCCGGTTTGCGCGCGACGTTGCAGTCGGTTTGCACAGTCGATTGGTGTCGGTGCGTAAACCGATTGTGATAACGGCAAAAAAAATAATCGGCCTGCGCGGCCGTTGGACTGCGC
>Ga0183100_1000157_pt1 | contig 86806 bp, 67 predicted proteins | sample Biomet2_FD_127789 | JGI IMG/M metagenome (GOLD analysis project Ga0183100, IMG submission 127789) | Microbial communities from bioreactor (seeded with anoxic lake sediment) at LBNL, California, USA - Biofuel metagenome 2 | ecosystem: Engineered > Bioreactor > Anaerobic > Unclassified ...
CACCAAGAGCGCTACCTCGGATTTAGGATCAAGGCAACCCTCTTTTGGTGTCTTCGCATCAATTTTTGGCCACTGCCTGTGTTTTGCCCCGAGGGGGCTGGGGGAAATCATTTCCCCCAGCGGGGTCCGGGGCAGCGCCCCGGTTCTTCCAACAAAAAAAAGCCGGGGACCGAATGTGCTCCGGTTCCCGGCCAGACACGTTGCCGCGTCCTTTCTGCTCTGCTCTTTTAAATATCGACTAGATGTCGACGCCGGCAGCCTTGACCGCCGCCATGCCGCCCTCGACGCTGACGACTTCGGAAAAGCCCATGTGGGCGAGGGTGACCAGGGCCTCATAGGACCGGGCGCCGGTGTTGCACATGAGTACGAGTTTTTTGTCGCGCGGCACTTCGGCCAAGCGGCTGCGCAACTGGCCCTGGGGAATGTTGTGCCAGCGGCCGGGATACTTTTCTTTTAGCGGCTCGCCCTGCAGGGGCTCGCGGCAGTCGATGATGTACGCCTCGCCCAAATCGTCCTGATGCCAGAGCGCGGCAAATTCATCGACGGAAATGCCTTTGTTTTGGCCGGTCAGGATATTCTCGGCGGCGTTGCCCAAGGTGTTTAGGATATCCATGGCGGAGGCGAAGGGCGGCGAGTAGGCCACTTCGACGGTGGCGATATCCGAAACCGTGGGCTTCCCCGGCAGCAGGGCCGCCACGGTGTTGATTTTTCCGACCAGGGCGTCGCCCGCCATCCCCAGGCCTTGCACGCCAAGCACCCGTTTTGTGCTGCGCTCGGCCACCAGTTCAAGGGACATCAGCGCATGTTCCGGATAAAAGTGGGCCCGGTCGACGGCCGTGATGTGGGTGGAGACGGCGTCAAAGCCGGCCCGTTTGGCTCCGGCCAGGGTCAGACCCGTGCCGGCCACGCCCATATCGAACAGCTTGACGCACCAGGAACCGACCACGCCGGGGAATTGCGACGCGCCGCCGGCCAGATTGTCCCCGATGATGCGGCCCTGGCGGTTGGCCATGGAGCCAAGCGGCAGGAACATGGGCTGGTCGGTGACCAGATTTTTGACCTCCACGCAGTCGCCGCCGGCATAAATGTCCGGATCGCTGGTGCGCATGAAGGCGTCGACAATGATGCCGCCCCGGTTGGAAACGGTCAGTCCCGCGTCTTTGGCCAGTTTGGAGTTTGGCGTGACGCCTACGGACATGATGACCATGTCGGCCTCGATGACGCCCTTGTCCGTCACGAGACGCTCGACCTTGCCGTCGCCTTCAATGCGCGAAACCTGTTCGCCCAGGCGGAAGACGACGCCTTTTTCCTCCATGTGCTTTTGGGCCATGCCGGCCAGGGTGGGATTGGTCACGCCCGGCAGGATCTGGTCGAACAGTTCCACCACCGTGACGTCGAGTCCCCACATATCCGCGAAGGCGACGGCCATTTCCAGGCCGATGAAGCCTGATCCGATGACGGCAACCGTACCGACGTTGCCTTTGGCCACGGCGTCTTTGATGGATTCGGCCGCGTCCAGACTTTCCACGGTGTGGACGCCGGGAAGATCGACGCCGGGGATGGGAAGTCGGCGGGGGGTGCTGCCGGTGGCGATGACCAGTTTGTCGTAGGGGATGGTTTCGGTGCGGCCCGTGGGAATATGCCGGGTGGTCACCGTCTTGGCTGCCCGGTCAATGGCCAGGGCTTCCGTTTCGGGGCGGGCTTCCACGTCTTTGACGTCATGGAAGAATTCTGGATTGCGCACCATGTGGAAAGCCGTGGATTGCAGGCCGGAGATATCGCTGACGTCACCGGAGACGTAATAGGGAATGCCGCAGCCGCCATAGGAAATACGAGAACCACGATCAAGCATGATGACCTTACTGTCCGGCTCAAGTCGCTTGAAGCGGCAGGCGGTTTTGGGGCCAAGGGCCACGGCTCCGATGATAACGACCTGTTGTGGCATGATGTGTCCTTGCGTTTTGTGTTGTATCCAGTTCAGGGATGCGGTCGCGTCTTTGGACGACGCCGGCGAAACCATACGGAAGAGGTCAGAAACAGGAATTTTACAGCCGGTTTCCTTGTCCTCGTACCTATTATGAAATGACAATAAAGTAGTCCAAAGTGCGTTCTTGTCAATGGGGGGCGCTTGCCGCCGGCGAAGCCTGCCTGTAACGATGGGGGCGGCAAGGAGGATTTTGGTGGAGGATACCCGCAAGGCAACGCTTTTTATCGTGGCGACCCCGCTTGGCAACCCGTCGGACTGTTCGCCCCGGGCGGCCGGGGTCTTGGCCGAAGCCGGGACGGTGTTGGCCGAGGACACCCGGCGTACCGGACTGTTGTTGAAAACGCTCGGCATCACGGCCCGCCGGCTTGTCAGCGTGCATGACCATAACGAAGAGGATAGAATCCCGCAGGTGCTGGCCATCCTGGCCGACGGGGAGGATGTGGCCCTGGTGTCGGACGCCGGCACGCCGCTTTTGTCCGATCCCGGCTACCGTCTGGTGCGGGCGGCGCGGGAGGCCGGGTATCCGGTTTCGCCCGTGCCCGGCCCCTCGGCGGTGGTCACGGCGCTTTGCGCTGCCGGGATCGCGCCCTATCCGTTTTCGTTTTTGGGCTTTCCGCCCCGTTCGGCCGCCGATACCCGGGCGCTTTTCGCGCGTTTTGGCGCAAGCGGCGGCACGCTCGTCTTTTTCGAGCGCAAAAACAGACTGGCGGCGACGCTTTCCGCCGCCTTGTCCGCCCTTGGCGACCGGGAGTGCGTCATCTGCCGGGAACTGACCAAGACGTTTGAGGAATTCATTCCCGGCCGTCTGTCGGATTTTGCCGGTCGGGAATTGGAGCTTTTGGGGGAGATGACGGTGGTGATCGGCCCGGGCAAGGCGGCCCGGTCGAGTCCGGAGGAAGCCCGGACCGTGGCGGCCGAGGAGGCCGCAGCCGGGGGCAAACCCAAGGAAGCGGCCCGGCGGGCCATGGCCCGGCTTTCAGGATGGACCCTTAAAGAGGTTTATGCCATTCTGCTTGCTCGGGAAAACGACTGAATCCGAAGGAAAAAGCTGCATGGTGCAAGGTCCGGGTGATCACAGGGAAGGCTATTGCATTCTTGATGCCGAGGACCGGGAATATCTCGTCGGCGTGGTGGGGACCGGACCTGGTTTCGACACCATTCTTGAGATCGTGGCCGGCGAGGAATTTCGTGAATTTTTGCCGCCCATGCGGTTGATCGGGGTGGCCGGACTCGATCCGGCGGATTCCAGAAAGAACGCCCCCCTGTTGCGCGACGTGCCGCAATATCCGTCGTACCAGGAGCTCTTCGCCGCCCATGCGGACATCACCCTGGTGGTTGAACTGCAAAGCGGCGTCAATCCGAAGGTCCTTGCGGCGGCCATGCCCGAAGGTGCTTCCCTCATCGACGGCGCCGCCTCGTTTATCCTGTGCGCCCTCAGTAACGCCGTTTCTGTCGGGACCCACTGCCGCATGCGTCTGGATCATCAGCGTCTGCTCCTGGAAGCCATCGTGGATGAGGTGCAGGAAGATATCGCCCTGGTGTCCGCGACCGGCAAGGTGGCGGATCTCAACCGCAATATCCTGCGGCGACTCGGCAAAAACAAAAGCGATCTGGTCGGCAGCGATTGTCGGGAGTTGCGCAGCGGTCCCGACGATCCGCCGTTTTGCGATCCCGATGATCCGGCCTGTCCCTTCCGTCTGGCCCTGGATACCGGGGAGAAGGCCGAACGGCTGCATACGGCCATCTCCGGCGATGGTCGCTTGCGCTACTACCGCACCTATTCCTATCCCATTCATGATGCCACCGGCCATGTCGGCTATGTTGTCGTCTTTCGTCGGGACATCACCGACCGGACCCTGGGGGAAATAAACGCCAGGCAGGCCGAACGTATCGAAACCGTCGGCCGGCTGTCGTCGTATCTGGCCCATGAGCTGCGCAATCCCATGTTCGCCGCCAGCGGCTTTGCCCGGCAACTGGCGCGTATGCAGGAGTTGCCCGGAAAAGCCCGGGAAAAGGCCGACATCGTGGTCGAGGAACTGATCCGTATGGAGGCCCTGCTGAAGCAGTTTTTGGAATTTGCCCGACCTGTAGGCAAGGCCGTGGGCGAGGTGAATGTGAATCAGGCCGTGCGCGATGCCATGGAGGCCTCGCGCCGGGAGGCCGGGGAGCGGGGCGTGGGCTTGTCCCTGAATCTTGCCCCGGGGTTGCCGGCCGTCCTGCTCGATCCGGCCTTGCTGAAGCAATGTTTGATCAATCTGTTGCGAAATGCGGTGGAGGCCATGGCGCACGGCGGTTTTGTGACCGTGACCACCGGCCGGGATGAAGAGCGGGTGCGGGTGCGGATCGCCGACAGTGGCCGAGGAATGACCCGGGAACACCTGGAAAATATGTTCAGTCCGTTTTATAAAGGCGATCAGTGCGAATACGGCCTGGGACTGGCCATGGTCAAAAAAGTGGTGGACGATTGCGGCGGAGCGGTCGATGCGGCCGGTCTGCCGGGCGGAGGCTGCGCAATCACGCTGTATCTGCCGCCGGTCCTGGCTCAGGCGGCCACAACGGAAATGTCGCGGGAACCCGCGCTTGGGTCTCCCGGGGGGAAATCAGCATGAGCGATGCGTTGCCTGATCCGATCGATATGGTGAAGCTGCGTCAGCGCTTCGATGACGACGACGTGCTTTTGGCCGAAATTTTCAAGGTGTTCACCAGCGAGGCTCCCGGCCGGCAGAGCGGCATCACGGCGGCCCTGGCCGCCGGGGATATGGAGGAGCTGACGCGGCGGGCCCATTCTTTAAAGGGCGTTTCCGGCACCATGTTCGCCGAACCCTTGCGACAGGCCGCCTATGACCTGGAAATGGCGGCACATGCCGGCGATGCCGCGGCCGTCGCCCAGGCCGTGCCCGTGGTGCTTTCCCGATTGGAAGCGACCGTGGCCTTTCTCGAGCATTGTATTGCCTGAGCCGGCGGATGGCGTTGTCGTCGCTGCGGCCCTCGTCTGATCGGGACGGGAGGCGCTTGGGAAGGCCCCGCCGCGGCAGCGGTTTGGGGCCTTTTTTTTCTCTAAAACATACTTGTCAGCTATGGAAAAAACATAGCGTGGACGTGGGAAATAGGTTCCGGCCACAGCCCGGACCGGTATTCCGTTTACGCCATGACAGTACGTTCGCCTTCCGCACCCTGCCATCGTATCCGCCGAGTTCTCGGCGCGTCTTCCTGCCCCGGCGTCCAATTTGCTCCGGCCCCCGTCGTTTCTGTTCCGCCTGCCGGTGATCAGATCGTAATATCCTGTAAAATAAGACTGATAGCACTCAAGTTACAATCCAGTGCCCCGTCTGGTTACGATAACGTAATCAAGAGGGCAATTTTCGTACTCGCCGCCCGGGTCTGTGCTGTTCTCTGCCGCAAAAGCCGCTGTGCTCCTGCCTTTCCTCTTTTGGCACGTCTATTGCTATATAAAGCCTGCCAAGCGGGACGCCACTCCCTGAAATTGTAGGAATCTCAAGTTGTTAAGGGTGGTTGAACGCTTCGCTTCAAAAACACGAAAAGTACGTCGCCGCAACCGTCAGACGCAGCGGCGGGTCCGCAAAAGAGGGCGAAATTTCGCCCCCGGGAAGGAGAAGGGGAGCTACTATGTTCCAGATCGAAGAAGGGCTTGCCGGCGTTTCCAGCCTGCCGCGCGTTGTGGCCAAGGGTCGGTATCTTTTTGCCGGTGAAGATAAGTTCTTCATCAAGGGCGTCACTTACGGACCGTTCCCGGAAAATTCCCGGGGCGAGTCTCTGCCCGAAGACGACACCGTGGCGCGCGATTTCGAGTTGATGCGCCGGGCCGGCGTCAATTCTATTCGCGTGTACTACGTGCCGTCGCGCCACTTCCTGGACATCGCCGCCCGTCATGGCATCCGGGTCATGATCGGCATCCCCTGGCCGGAGCATCTGTGTTTCCTCGACCAGTGGGAAGTCAAGGAAGACATCAAGAAGACCGTGCGCGATGCCGTGGCCTCCCTGGCCGACCATCCGGCCGTCCTGGCCTGGTTGATCGGCAACGAGATCCCGAGCCACATCGTGCGCTGGCACGGTGCGGGCAAGGTGGAGAAGTTTCTGTCCCAACTGGCCGCCATCGTGCGCGAAGAAGATCCCCAGGGACTGGTCACTTACGCCAACTACCCATCTACGGAATATCTGCGGTTGCCGTTCCTCGATTTCCTGTCGTTTAACGTGTACCTGCACGACGAGAAGGCTTTCCGTTCCTACGTCAAGCGCCTGCAGAACGTGGCCGGCGAATTGCCGCTGGTGTTGTCCGAATTCGGCATGGACTCCATCCGCAATAACGAGGAGCACGTGGCCGAGACGCTGTCCTGGCAGCTGAACGCCGCCTTTGAGCTCGGCGTTTCCGGCACCATGGTTTTCGCCTGGACGGATGAATGGTTCACCGGCGGACATCTGATCGAAGACTGGGCCTTTGGCGTCGTGACCGATGTGCGCAAGCCCAAAGCCGCCTACAAGGCCGTGGCTGACGTCTATCGTCAAAAGCTGCCCATGCTGCCGGCCAACCCTCCGTTTATCTCGGTTGTGGTGTGCGCCTACAACGCCGATTCCACCATGGATGGCTGTCTGGCTTCTTTCTCCAAGGTGACCTACCCCCATTTCGAGGTCATCGTGGTCGATGACGGCTCCACCGACGCCACCAGCGAAATTGCTGACCGTCACGCCGCCGCCGCCCCCTATATCCATGTCATCCACCAGCCCAACCTCGGCCTGTCCGCCGCCCGCAACGTCGGCATGAACGCCGCCCAGGGCACGATCGTGGCCTACACCGACTCGGACTGCTACGTTGATCCGCATTGGCTCCATTATATGGCCTGGGCCTTTACCGACGAACGGTTTGTGGCTGTCGGCGGGCCCAATCTGGCCCCGCTGGAAGATAACCAGACGGCCGCCTGCGTGGCCGTTTCCCCCGGCGCGCCGACCCATGTCCTGTTGACCGACGAAATCGCCGAACATGTCCCCGGTTGCAACATGGCTTACCGGAAGGAACATCTGGCCGCTATCGGCGGCTTTGACGCCACCTACCGCGCGGCCGGCGACGACGTGGATGTGTGCTGGCGACTCCAGGATCGGGGCCAGATCATCGGGTTTTCGGCGGCCATGACCGTATGGCATCATCGCCGCAACACCGTGTCGGCCTATCTCAAGCAGCAGAAGGGCTATGGCCGGGCCGAGGCATTGCTTTTGCCCAAGCACAAGGCCCGCTTTAATATGCTCGGCAACTCGCGTTGGGCCGGCCGCATCTACGGCGACATTTCCGGCGCGCTGTTGGCCGCCCGTCCCATCGTGTACCACGGGGCTTTCGGCATGGGCCTGTTCCAGACCCTGTACGAACCCAAGGGCAGCCTGGCCGCCTATCTGCCGCTTTCCATGGAATGGATGGCCCTGGCTGTGGCCCTCATGCTGGCCACGCCCTTTTCCCTGCTGTCCGGTGCGATCGGTCTGGCCATGGCCGCAACCACCATGGCCTTTGTGGCCTACCGGGTGAGCAAGGCCCGGTTGCCCGAGCAGCACGACACCATGCGTTCCCGACTGATTATCGCCGGCCTGACCCTGGCCCAGCCTGTTCTTCGCGGCTGGACACGGTATAAGACCATGTGGGCTCTCAAGCGCGGCGCCGGACTCAATGCCTGCCCGCTGCCGCTGGCCGACACCGTGGCCTGCGACGAAGCCAGCCTGCCGAGCGTTGGCGTGGTGCGCCGTCTGACCTCCACCTTCGGCATCCTGGCCCACCGCCTGTCCTTCCATCGCTTTTTCTGGAACAACAAGAGCCTCGAGCGTGACGAACTGATTGCCTCCATCATCGGGCTGTTGCGCACCCTCGGAGTTTCTTACTCCCTGGATACCGGCTTTGCCGCCTCGTCCTCTACGCCGCCCTGGGATCTTTCGGCCAAGTCTGGTCGCCTGACCACGGCGCGTCTGCGGGTGACGGTTGAAAACCATGGCGGTGAGAAGCGGTTCGTGCGCATGGCCGGCTCGGTGTTGCCTTCGGGCCTCTCCGCTGCCGCCCTGTTCCTCCTGCTCGGCACGGCCGGCGTGTTGGCCCTGCTGTCCAAGCCGGTGGCCGCCATCGCCTTCCTGGCCGTGGCTGCCGGTCTGACCGGCTGGCTGACCATCGGGTTGTATCGGTCCGCTTCCCTGATCGCCACCATCACGCAGTACATGATGGTCACCCGTCCGGGCTGTTCGCTGACCGAGCCCATTGAGGAGCGCGTGGTCCGGGTGATCAAGCCCCGGCGCGCCGAAGCCGCCGGAACTGCGGAAGCCGCTCCGGCCGCCCAGACCGCCCCGACTGTTGACGCCGAGTCGCAGTCGGAAGTCGAGCCGGTGGCCGCCTAACACGCCTTTTACCGCCGCCCCCGGTTTCGTACCCCTTTTTGGGGTGCGGCCCGGGGGCGGTTGCCGTCTCCAGCCTGGCATCTTGCCCTCTGAAGAGACGGACGCTACAAGACCCGCTGATTGGAAATTGTCTCCCCGTTTCCTTGGGGACCGCTGTCCGGCCTCTCCCGTGCCCGACGGCGCACACCCCCTGGCATACGCATGCGGCTTGCCGCAAGGATTCACGTTATGAGCATCTTTCGGACGCTGCTTCGCTATCTTACGCCCTACAAATACCAGTTTATTTTGGGGCTTGTCCTGGTCGCCATCGCCAGCGCCATGGAACTCCTCAAACCCTGGCCGCTCAAGCTGGCTGTGGATCAGATCATTGGCAAAAAAGTTCTGGATGTTTTCGGTTGGACGCCGGATCTGACGGTCATCTCGCTTGGCGTGCAGCTGGGCTGCGTGGTTGGGCTGCTCATCGGCGTGCATTTCCTGGTCGGGTTTGTGCAGCTGTGCAATAACTATCTGACCATTCGCATGGGCCAGGACATGGTGCAGGATCTGCGCTGCGACCTGTTTGACCATTTGCAGCGCCAGTCCTTGCTGTTTCACCAGAAATGGCCCACCGGCGAGCTCATCTACCGCATCATGGGCGACACCAGCGCCATACAGACCCTGCTTATGAACGGCGTGTACACGACCCTGACCAGTTCGGCGCTGCTTGTCGGCATGCTGTTCGTCTGTCTGCAACTGGACGTGGAGCTGACGCTGTACGCCCTGTGCGTCATTCCGTTTTTGTTCCTGGCCATTTCCCGCGTTTCCCGGAAAATCGGCGACCTGACCACCGAGTCCTATTTGCAGGAATCCCACGTCTACACCATGGTGGAGCGGATCTTTTCCTCCATCACCTTGGTCCAGGCTTTTGGACGCGAAGAGGAAGAACGCCACAAGTTCGTGACGGAATCCCAGCATTCCTTTGACCGCAAATTATCCCTTTACGCGTTGCAGACCATTTACGGCTGGCTGGTTTCCGGCATCACCGCCGCCGGTTCGGCCCTGGTGCTCTACATTGGCGTGCGCCATGTGCTTGATGGCGCGTTGTCCACTGGTGAACTGTTGGTCTTTATCGCCTATCTGACCTCCCTCTATACGCCGCTCAACAGCTTAAGCGTCACCGTGGGCGGCATCCGGGGCTCCCTGGCCCAGGCCCGGCGCGTCATGGATGTTTTGGCTGTTGACGAGGCCGTGCCCGAGAAGCCTGAGGCTCCGGATTTGGCCATTGCCAAGGGCGAGGTGCGTTTTGAAGCCGTGGATTTCGGCTATACGCCGGAGAAGATGGTTTTAAACGACGTGACGTTTACCTGTCCCGGCGGGGCGATGGTGGCCATTGTCGGTCAGACCGGGGCGGGCAAGACTTCGCTTATTTCCTTGCTGCTGCGCTTTTATGATCCCCAAAAAGGGGCCATCCGGATCGACGGACAGGACTTGCGCGATGTGACGCTCAAAAGCCTGCGTAAAAATATCGCCATCGTGCTCCAGGAAACCCAATTGTTCCCCATGAGCGTGCATGACAACATCGCCTATGGGAAAAAGCAGGCCAGCCGGGAAGAGGTCATCGCGGCCGCGACCCTGGCCAACGCCCATGACTTTATCGTGGGGCTGCCGGAAGGCTATGATACGACGCTCGGGGAGAAGGGGGCCAACCTGTCGGGCGGCCAGCGCCAGCGTCTGGCCATCGCCCGCGCCCTGCTCAAGGATGCGCCGCTGTTGATCCTGGATGAACCGACCTCGGCGCTCGACGCTGAAACCGAGGCGCTCATTATGGAAGGGATGGAGCGGCTCATGCAAAACCGCACCACCTTTGTCATCGCCCACCGTCTGTCCATGATGCGCCGGGCCGATATGATCCTGGTGATTAAAAATCAGCGCATCCACGAAATGGGATCCTACGACGAGCTTATGGCCAAAAACGGCGAATTTGCCCGGCTTCATGCGATCCAGATGGGCAAGGGACGGCCTGAGAAGCTTGAATCCAAGCCTCTTGTCGCCTGAGCCCGCCTCTGCAACACTGCCCAGCGCCGCCCGTTGCCGTCCGTTTCCCGGATGGTCCCGGCCGGCGCTGTCGCCGTTTTCGGACCAACGCGCCGGAAATGGGACGCTGGGAATCTGTAACGTCTCGTGGAGGTCTGCGTGAAGAAAACAACGCGTTTTCGCAATCTGCTCAATGCGCCGGAAATCCTGATGTTGCCCGTGGCTCACGACGCCCTGTCGGCGTTGGCTATTGCCGAGGCCGGGTTTTCCGCCTTGTCCGTGGCCGGGTATGGTTCGGCGGGCAGCGTGCTCGGCCTGCCCGATATCGGTCTTATCAGTTCCACGGAAATGCTCACCCAGTACAGCCATATTGTGGCGCGTGTGGATCTGCCGGTCATGGTGGATATCGACACCGGATTTGGCGACGTCAACAACGTGATCCGTACCGTGCAGCAGGCGGAGCGCATGGGCGCTGCGGCGCTTTTTATCGAAGACCAGACGTTTCCCAAACGTTGCGGGCACATGGCCGGCAAGTCTGTGGTGCCGGTCGAGGAATATCTGCCCAAGCTCAAAGCCGCCCTCTGGGCCAGAGAAGACCCTGATTTCGTCATCATGGCCCGCACCGATGCGGCGGCCGTGTACGGTATCGAGGAAGCCATCCGCCGGGCCTGTCTGTATGCCGCAGCCGGCGCGGATATGGTTTTTGTCGAGGCCGTCACGAGCGTCGACGATATGCGCCGGGTCAATGCCGCCGTGCCGGTGCCGAGCATGGCCAATATGATCGAAGGGGGCCGCACCCCGATTATGACTGCTGCGGCGTTGCAGGAACTCGGCTACGCCGCTGTCGCCTATCCGTGCGCCTCGGTCTATACGGCCGTTCGGGCCTTGCGGGCCTGGGCTGGACACCTTAAAGCCAATGGCACCAGTACGGGTTTTGCCGGACCGGATACGATGGTGAATTTTGACGAGTATTTCCGTTTCATCGGCGCCGCCGATATCCGGGAACGGGAAAAGTTGTTTTTCCCGCCGCCTGCGGCGGACGGGAAGTAGGGGAAAAGAGGCCTCCGGCGGCCGGGGGGCATCATGCCCCCCGGACCCCCTCAAAGGGGGGAAACGCGTAAGATATGGGATGCTGTTGCATGAAAAAGCGCACTATTATCGTGTCAGGACTGGCGGCCACCTATCCCCTCGGCGGTGTGGCCTGGGACTATATTCAGTACCTTCAGGGCTTTTATCGGCTTGGCCATGACGTCTATTATCTCGAAGACACGGGGGGCTGGGCCTACGATCCCTTCAACGTCACCTTTGTGGACGATCTGACCTACCACACCAAATACCTGGGCGATTTCTTACAGCGCCTGGACCCCGGCCTGGAAAAGCGCTTTTGCGTCATCGGTCCCGATGAACGCCATTGGGGCATGTCCGCCGAGGATCTGGCCGCCGTGGTCGCCCGGGCCGATGTCTTTTTCAATATTTCGACCACCTGCCAGTTGCGCGAGGCCTACGCCAAGATTCCGGTCAAAGTCCTCATTGATTCCGATCCGCTCTATACCCAGACAAGCATTCCCGCCTACCTGGCCGGCACGGCCACGGAGGAGGAAAAGCGCAATATCGAAAACATGCGCCGCCATGACGTCTTCTTTTCGTTCGGGGAAAATGTGGGCCGGGATTTTTGCACTGTGCCCAAAGGCGTCTTCGATTGGATACCGACCCGTCAGCCCATTGTGCTCGACTGCTGGTCCGGGGCTCCGGCCAAACCGGCCCGTGACGTCTTTACCACCGTGCTGTCCTGGCAACCGGCCCAGAAGGGGCCGCTTGTCGGCGGGATCCAATACGGCGGCAAGAATATGGAATTTGAAAAGATGCTGGATCTGCCCCAGAAGACGTCGGCCGAACTGGAGCTGGCTCTTGGCGGCGGCCGGCCGCCGCGCGAGTTGCTCGAAGAGAAGGGCTGGAAGCTTAAAGACGGTTTTTCCATGTCGCAGACCCCGTGGGTGTATCGCGACTATATCTGGGACAGCCTGGCCGAGTTTTCCACCGCCAAAAACGCCTATGTCGCCACATCCAGCGGCTGGTTCTCCTGCCGCACGGCCTGTTATCTGGCCTCCGGCCGACCGGCGGTGGTCCAGGATACGGGCTATTCCCGGTTCATGGACGTCGGGGACGGGGTGCTCGCGTTTAACGATGAGTCCGAGGCCCTGGCCGGCATCGAGACGGTGCGCACCGATTGGCAACGCCATTCCATCGCGGCCAAGGCCTTTGCCGCCCGCTATTTCGATGCGGCGGTTGTCCTGACGAAACTTTTGACCGAGGCCTTGCGCTAAGGGGACGCCCTGTTGCACGCCATCATGCCTACACGCGTGTTGTTGCGCGCGTCGCTTCTTGTGGTGTTGAGCCTTGCCCTGGCCGGATCGGGATTGGCCGCCGGATTCGGCGTGTTGCGGGAGGAGGGGGTTTCCTGGCTGACGCTTCCCGGCGGACCGCGTTTTTTTTCCATTGGCGCGGATACCGTCAACGGCGGCGACAAGACCACCCGGGATCGCGGGTATTACTTCGAGAAATTCTATCCCGACCATGCGGCTTTTGCCGCCGCCGCCCAGCAGCGCTTATACGCCTGGGGCTTCAACACGCGGGGAGGCTGGTCCGATCCGACCACGGACATGACCCTGCCCCTGGTCCCGGAAATCGATCTTGGCCGCAACGCCCGGTTGCATTGGTTTGATCCGTTTGCCCCGGAGGCTTTGGAGCAAACCATCGCCAAAGCCCGGGAGCTGACCGCCCCGTACAAAAACAATCCGGCCGTCATCGGCTATTTTACGGATAATGAGGTGGGGTGGTGGAATGCGCCGCTTTTTCGTTGGTATCTTGGCAACGAATGGGCCGTGTATTCCAAGCGTTTTTTGTGGCGCATGCTCTATGACCACTACCAGGGCAAATGGGACCGGTTGCTTGCGGATTTTGTGCCTGGTCAGGGAATTGCCTCCTTTGAAGACCTGAAAAAGGGCGGGGCGCAACTCAAATTGCGCCCGGGCGGACAGGGCATCCAGCTTATCCAGCGGTTTACCGCCGCTTGCGCCGGCCGGTATTACGAACTGGTCTATAAAGCGCTCAAAACCGTAGACCCGGACCGGCTGGTCATGGGCGACCGATTGCCGCTGTATTATAATCAGGACGCCGTCCTGGCCTCGCACGGGCATCTGGATGTGCTTTCGACCAACTATAATGTGGATACGCCCGACGGATGGGTGGCGCCGTATTACTTCGAAGGACTGGCCAAGCTCACCAATGCGCCGATTCTTATCTCGGAGTTTTTTTTCGCGGCGGATGAAAACCGTTCCGGCAACGTCAACAATGGCCATCTGATGCATGTGCCCACCCAGACCGAACGGGCTGTCGGCGCGGCTGCGGCCGTGCGGCATTTTGCCTCCTTCCCGAACATTGCCGGCATCCACTGGTTTCAATACTACGACGAACCGTCAGGCGGCCGCGGCGACGGCGAGAACTTCAATATGGGGCTGGTGGATATTCACAACGAACCCTATGCCGGCCTGACCGCCGCCTTGAAACAGGCCAATGCCGCAGCGACGGCCGTGCACGCCGCCAGCGCTGCCGCTAGGGTTGCAGCGCAACCGGCGGTCATTGCCCTGCATCCTGCCGCCGGCCCCATTGCGGCCAACGACGGCTCTCTGGCCGACTGGACCGACAAGGCGGCCACGCGGTTGCCCTGGTTTCGCGTGTCGGCTCCGCATGTGCCTTTTGGCGATGTGCATATGTCCTGGAGTCCGGATGGGCTCAACCTCTTTCATCTGGCCCAAAATTACGCCGACCTTTTTTTGCTGGACCACGAGGGGGACTTTCCGGTTTCGGAAACCTACCAGCTGCATCTGGAAGTGGACGCCGGGGCCGGTCTGCGCCATTTTGTCATCTGCCTCGTACCGCGTCCCCATTCCAAATATCCGGGGCGGTTCGAGCTTGCGCCGCAGCTGTACGCCGTGGCCGCCGGCGGCAGTTTGTCGCGCCTGTCGGAGAAGGACATTGTGCAGGTACTCGACAAACCCTTGCCGCATATCGCCCTGGAAATGCGTTTGCCGGCCCGGCTTTTGGGCGTGGAGCGCTTGCAGGCCGATATGCCGCTGACCATGCGTATTTCCGTGACGACGTTTTATCGGGAAATGACCATGACCCTTGGGGCTGCCTCCCGGGGCACGGCCAAGACGGATCGGGATCAGCCGTGTAAGGCGATCCTTGCGGACAAGTAACCAAGGAAGAGCAGACGATGGCAACGAACATCCTGGTGACCGGCGGCGCCGGCTACATCGGCTCCCACACCTGCAAGGCGTTGGCTGCGGCCGGTTTTACCCCCATCACCTTTGACAACATGGTTTACGGCCATGATTGGGCCGTCAAATGGGGACCGCTTGTGCGCGGGGATATCTTAAACCGCGCCGAACTCGACGAGGTCTTTGCCGAATTCAAGCCGGCGGCGGTCCTGCATTTCGCCGCGTTCGCCTATGTCGGGGAGTCGGTGACCGATCCCGAGAAATACTACCGCAACAACGTGGCCGGTTCCTTGTCGCTGTTTTCGGCCATGCGCCGGGCTGGGTGTCGCAATATCGTTTTTTCCAGCACCTGCGCCACCTATGGCGCTCCGGAACGGGTGCCCCTCACCGAGGACCATCCGACCCGGCCCATGAGTCCTTACGGCACAAGCAAGCTTATGATCGAGCAGATGCTCAAGGATTTTGACGCGGCCTACGGCTTCAAATACACCGCCCTGCGGTATTTCAATGCGGCCGGAGCCGATCCGGATGGCGAGATCGGGGAAGACCACAATCCGGAAACCCATCTTATCCCGCTGGTCATCGCCGCCGGGTTGGGCCGTCTGCCCCGGGTGGAAATTTTCGGGACGGATTACCCGACGCCTGATGGCACGGCCGTTCGGGACTACATCCATGTCACCGATTTGGCCGAAGCCCATATTCTGGCCGTCAAACGCCTGCTGGCCGGCGGATCGAGCGTCACCTTCAACCTCGGCACCGGCACGGGCAATTCCGTGCGTGAAGTCATCCGGGCCGTGGAGCGGGTGTCCGGCAAACCGGTCCCGCTGGTCGAGGGGCCACGTCGGGCTGGCGATTCCCCGGGGCTCTACGCCGATTCCGGGGCCATTATCCGGGAACTCGGCTGGAAGCCCCGTTTTATGGATATCAACGCGATTGTGGAAACGGCTTGGCGGTGGCACAAGGACCATGTGCCCGGTCAGGTGCGCTGCACCCTGGGGCATTAAAAAAAATCACAACCGCGCTGGGGCCTTGTTGCTCCAGCGCGGCGTTTTCTCCCTTTCGTGGGGGCCTGGGGGAAATGATTTCCCCCAGCGGGGAGCGGGGCAGCGCCCCGCCTTATCCTCTCCTTTTCTCCCCTATTCCCTTCCCCTCTGTTTCCCCTTTCTCCCCTCCCCCTACCGTGGGCGTGTGGCCTGACGACGGTCGTAGACGGCGCGGATGGCGCCTTCGAGTTCGTCGGTCGGGCAGGGTTTGAGCAGGTAGTCGGCGGCGCCGCCGGCGATCATGGCTGAGGCGATGTCCACTGAGGCGTGGCCGGTCAGCACCAGGACTTCGGCTTCGGGGCAGGCCGCACGCAGCAGGGGCAGGGCGTCCTGGCCGGTCAGTCCCGGCATTTTGACGTCGAGGACGATGACGTCGCAGGGGGCTTGGCCTAAAAGCGCCAGGGCTTCCGTACCGCCGCCGGCGGTGCGCACGGTAAAGCCATGGCGGGTGAGCAGTTTGGCCAGGGTGTCGCGAAACCGTTCCTCGTCGTCCACGATCAAAACACGGATGGGCTCGGCCATAGGGCATCTCCGGGTGCGGGGTTAGAGGGGCAGGGAGACGGTGAACGTCGCCCCCTTGCCGGGCGTGCTTGTGGCTGTGAGCGTTCCGCCAAGCCGGGCGACGATGCCGTGGGAAAGCGATAAACCAAGGCCCGTGCCTTTGCCGGGTTCCTTGGTGGTGAAAAACGGATCGAAAATCTTGGGCATATTGGCCGGCGTGATGCCGCAGCCGGTATCGCGCACCTCAATGAGGAGCTTGTCGTTGTCCCGCCGCGTGCCCAAGGTGATGGCGCCGCCTTCGGGGGTGGCGTGCATGGCGTTGGTCAGCAGATTGAGGATCACCTGTCGCAGGAGCGGCACGTCGGTGCAAATGGGCGGCAACCCGGGCGCATAGTCGCGTACGATGGAGACGCCGCGCCCAAGGGCTTCGCGTTCGACGAGCAGGGCCATATCCTCGATGACCTGATCCAGGGCTTCTTCCTGGAGGACGGGTTCCATTTTCCGGGCGAAATTTAAGAGTTTGTGGGTGATCTGGCGGCAGCGGTCGACCTGTTTGCCGATTTCGCGCAGGGAGTCCCGGGATTCGGCCCGATCAGCGGCGGAACAGTCGGGACCCTCACCGGCGATTTCGCGTACGAGGTCGAGCTCCTGGGTGATGATGGCCAGGGGATTGTTGATTTCGTGGGCAATGCCTGAGGAGAGTTCCCCGATGGCGGCCAGTTTTTGGGATTGGAGCAGGCGCAGATCCAGCTCATGGACTTCCTGTTCGCCTTGTCGCACCCGCCGGGCCAGGATCAGGGCCGAGCCGATGCAGACCGCACCAGCGAACAGCGCCAGGATAAAACCGATAACCGGCGGCGCGATCAACGCCAAAAGTACCGCCGCTCCGGCCAGAACCGGCGCGAGCAGGGTGTGGGGCCACAACGGAGGGGCGTGAACGTCAGGCCGTGTTTCGGGCTTCATTGAGTTTTTTACGCTCATAGGCTTTGCGGGTTTTTTCGAGGAGTTCCTCGAAATCCACCGGCTTTAGCACATAATCATAGGCCCCAAGCGACATCCCCTGCATACCGGCCTCGATTGAGGCATGGCCGGTCAGGATGATGACCTCGACGAGCGGATGTCTTTTTTTGAGTTCTTTGAGAACCGTCAAGCCGTCCATGCCCGGCATCCGCATGTCGAGGAGGACCACGTCGAACGCCTCCCGGTCGAGCAGGGCCAGAGCCTCGGGACCGTTGCCCGCAGCCGTGACCGGGATCTGGCGGAAGGTGAACCGCTTGACCAGGGTTTCGATGAAGTCGGTCTCGTCGTCCACGGCCAGTACGCGAAATGCCATCCGTCCCCCTCTGGCAGGGCTTGTCACGAGCCCACCGGCAGCGTGATGTGAAAGGCGGTTCCTTTGCCTTCCTCGCTTTGCACGGTGATGTGTCCGCCAAGCTTTTCGATGATGCTGTAGCTGATTGTCAGCCCGAGCCCTGTCCCTTCGCCCACTTTCTTGGTGGTGAAGAAAGGATCGAAGACTTTTTCCAACGTTTCCTTGGAAATACCCTTGCCGGTGTCGGCTATGGTGATATCCACTTCTCCGGATTCGACCAGGGAGCGGGTGGTCACGGTGATGGTGCCGTTTTTGTCGATGGCGTCAATGGCGTTGTCGAGAATATTGAGAAACACCTGTTGAAGCTGGGACATGTCGGATTCGATGCGGGGCAGATCCTTCTGGTAGTCGCTGACAAAAACGATGCCTCGGAAATTGGCTTCGTTTTCCAGGAAGGAGCGGGTCTGATCCAGCAACAGGTTGACGTCGATGTCTTCCTGCGTCGGCTCCAGACGCCGGGCAAATCCGAGCAGACGATGGGTGACATCCTTGGCCCGCCGCACATGGAATTCGATTTTGGCCACAGCGTCTTCGAATTCCTTGAAATTGGGACTGCCCTTGATGTCTTCCTCACTTAACAGGTCGTGCATCCAGCCGGCTTTTTCCATGATGATGGCCAGGGGATTGTTGACCTCATGGGCCACGCCGGCCGCCAGTTTCCCCAGTGCCGCCATTTTGCTCGACTGGGTCAGCGAGGCGTCGAGGGTTGCCTTTTCCCGTTCGGCCCGGACGAGCGCGCGCACGGTGGAGTTGGCGATAAAGATTGCGCCGCCGATGATGACCAGGGAGCCGCCGGCGAGCAAAAGGATGAGCAGCCAGCGGGCCCGATAGAGCGGGAGTAGCTCTTCGAGCGGATCGTCCTTGATGATCAACAGCCAGTCTTTGAGATTGAGCCAGGTCATGGCGTAGAGCGAGCGTTGGCCGTCGATGGTCAGTTCTTCCACCCTGGTGCCGGGGAAACGCGGGATATTCGGGAAGTTTAAGGTGTCGAACATCTCGTGGCCAAAACGGGGCTTGGTTTGGAGGGCATGTTCGGTATTGATCAAAAAGGAGTCGCCGGACTTGCCGAGGTGAACGCTGCGCACCAGGGAATCAAAGACGTCCGAGTCGATGGCGGCCCGCAGCACCCAGGTGCGGTCCCCTTCACGGCGGCTGATGGCAATATTGAAGTGGGGGTATTTCCGAAAGCCGAGGAAGACATCGCTAATGTTGATGCCCTTGGCCATGACCTTACGGAACCATTCTTCCCCGCTGTAGTCGATGCCCTTGAGTTGGAAGGGGCCGATATAAGACACGCAGATGCCGTTTTGATCGATCACCTGGAGGTCGAGAAAGGATTTGCTGTGCAGCTGCAAGACGCCGAAAATATGTTCTAAATTTGGTTCCTTGGCCAGTTCCTGATAGGATTGGGTCAGGGCCAGATTGGAGAGTTGGGCCACCCGTTCGGAAAGAAACAAATCGATGGAAACCTTCTTGTGGTCCGCAAGATTTTGGAGGTTGCCATAGACTTTATCGATGTAAGTGTCGGACAGTCGGTCATAGAGGCCAAAGCCCAGGCTGAAAAGAGGAATGAAAGAAAAGGCCAGGGTGATGGCGATGAGTTTCAGGCGCAGCTTGCTCAGTTCGTCCTGGATCATGATATCGCCTCGATTGTTGAAGCCGAGTGCGGCAAAGCATAGCCCAGGCCCGCGGTAAAGCAAAGCGATCGTCAGGCTGCTTCGGCCAACGGTACGGAAAAAGAGACCGTAACTCCTTGCCCGGGTTCTCCGACGAGTGTGATGCTGCCGCCATGGCATTCAATAACGGCCCGAGAGGCGGCCAGTCCAATGCCGAGGCCCGGCAATTTGCCGGTGATCTGGTCGCCAAGCTGCAAAAATTTTTCAAAGACGGCCTCCTGCATGTCCGGTGGAATGCCGTGTCCCGTATCCTCAACGCAGATGACGGCCATTTGTCCTTCCTGTCTGGCCCGGCAGGCGATTTGCCCGGCTTCGGTGAATTTGACGGCATTGGAGAACAGGTGTCGCAAAACGTAGATCAGGCGATCCCGATCGCACCAAAGCGGTGGAAGATCCTCAGGGAGATCACAGACGAACCGCAGCCCTTTTTGGGTCATTGTTTCCAGGAATGGGGCGACGGCCTGGTCCAGGATATCGGTGACGGATACGGCATGCATCACCAGGGGGGCGCCTCCGGATTCCAGGGCGGCCAGTTCCAATACGTTGTCAATCAGCCCGGTCAGGCGATGGCCCTCGGCCAGCATGATTTCCAGATTGTCGCGGAAGCGGTCGCATTCGGCTGCTACGTCGGGTTTGCCGGCGGCCAGGGCCGCAAACTGTCCGCGTTCCAGGCGCTTGAGCATGACCTGGGCAAAGCCGACCATCGACGTCAGCGGGGTTTTCAGCTCATGGGAGACGAGCCCCAGAAAGTTGGATTTGACCCGGCTGAGCGCTTCGGCATGTTGCCGGGCCTCCTGAGCCTGCCGGGCTTCTTCGGCGGCTTCGCGTTCCTTGCGTCCGAGATCGAGAATCGTGGAGCCAAGGTGTTTTTCCATGCGGACGAGATCCTCGGCCAGTCCGCGAAATTCCCCGGAAAAGGCGGCCGGGTCGAGGTCCGTGGCTTCCCCCCGGGCCACCTGACGGGCGTACCGGCCAAGCGTCTCCAAGGGGACGCTGACGGAACGAAAAATCGCCCAGGCCGCCAGTGCCGCCAGGGCGATGACGATGGTTTGGATCGTGATCTCGGCCACCATCGCCGTGGCGGCGATGTGGCGGCGGCGTTTTTCGTAGTGGGCGCGCAACATCTCGGTCATGGGTTCCAGCGTCCGGGCGGCAGTCACGAACGCTGCCCGTGGGGAGGCGGCGTCTTCCTTGGAGTTGCGGGCGATGATGGCCTCGAAGCCGGTCAGGTAGGCACGGAGTTGGCCAAGGATGGCTTCTCCTTGGGAATGATGTTCGGGATCCAGGGTGCAAAGGGCCGTGATGGCCCGGACCGCCGCCTGTTGATGGCGGTGCACCGCCGCTTGGGAGGCCGGGTCATGCCGCAGGAAGTAATTTTTTTCCTGGCGGCGCATACTCAGGGCTTCCATCTGGGCGGAAACGGCCAGTCGCTCCAGTTCAAGGGTGTGCTCGGTGCGCCGGCCTTCCAGAACGTCGACAGCGAACACCAGGAAAAATCCGGCGAGGATGCCGCAGAGCAGCGTCAAGAGTTTGCGCTTGACGCTCATGAGTGCAACGAGGCTCCCAAAGTAGGCACGGCCGTCTCCCCGATTCTCGCAGGCAACATGGTTGGCGGTCCTCCCCGGTCGAAGCATCGGCCCGTGTGCGAGGGAGGCAGCCTAGCATTATCCGATACCGATTCGATTTTCCAGCTTCTTCTTGACGATAGAAGTGCCCGGAGGAGCCGACGCAGCCCTGCAACCTTTGCCGTCGTTGCCTTTCCATCCGTTTGGGGCTTGCCATATCGCCAGTTTACCCTTACCTGATGGCGTGGTCGGGGTGTCGAGAAACGAATGGTCAGATTTGTCGTGAAAAGACGTCGTCTCCCGGCGTCGGTTCTGACGTCCCGGCTGGCGAAGCGCCTCGGGACGTCCGCTTGTTTTGGTTTTGCGTCCTCGGATGCAGACGGCCTGTTTGGGGGCCGCCTTGCCGTCGGGAGCCGCCATCACCCCGTTTTTTCCCCGCAACCTCGTCCCCGTCGTGTCTCGTTTCCCCCTGCGTCCTCCGATGGTGTGTGGGGCGGTTTGGATTTGGCGCGACGGATCGCTCGTTTGGCAAGGTAGAAGAGAACTTCTATGGATAACCCGCAAGGCAACGAAAATCCCGACGCCAAGGGTGGCACGGCTTCCCCCGGCGGTTTCGGCCTGTCGCTTTCCGACGGGGAAAAAAAGAACCTGCTGACCTTCCTTTCCATCGGGGTCATCCTGGTGGAATTCGCCGTCACTATTGCGGCCGTTTGTTACGGCATCATCAACTCCCAACAGCTTCCGGACGGAACGACCCAATTCCGGTTCCCCTGGATTCCCTACTCTGTGGCCCTGATTTTGTCCCCGGCGGCCATCATGCTCGTGGTCAATATCATCGGCATGGGGTTCAATCGCTTTTTCAAGGGCGAACCGGAGATGAACGAAGAGCAGATGCGCTATATGCCCGAGCGGTTGCGCCGGCTTATTGCGCTCTCCCGGGGGTTGCCTTCCGTCATCCTGCTTGGCGGCCTGATCCTGCTTGGCGTCGCGTTGTATTACATTGATGCGGTCATTCAGGCGATTTTGCGCATTGGCGACCACGTGGAAGTGATTGCCCCATGGGTGATGCTCGGCCTCGTGGCGGCCTGGTGCCTGAGCTATCTCGTGCGCATGTGGTTTATTTACAAAACCCGGCGCATGCAGGAAGAGTACGCGTTTCGCCGCGAGGTGCTCGAACGGACGGGCATTGTAATCGTGGACGGACAAAAGCACATTGCCGCCGACGGGCGTATCCTCGGCGAACAAAAAGCCTTGCCCGGACGGGTGATCGACGTGCTGCCGCCTGGGGAGAACGATGTGAACAACAAGGATGCTTCATGACGACGTCACAGCCAAAGACGGCGGCCCCGGATACTGCCGCGCTCCGGGAGAAGACCCGGGCGGCCTTGCTTGCCCGGGTGGCCCGCGTGGATGCTGCCGGTCGGGCCGAGGCCCTGACGGCCTTTGTCGGTCTGGTCCGGCCTGATCTCGGGCCGGAGGCCGGTCGGATCCTTGCGGAAAAAACGCCGCGACTTTTGCCGCAACTCACGGAAAAGTGGGTCGGCATGTTCGTGGACAGACTTTTTGAAACCGTGCCGACCAACCAGATTGAGGCGCTGTGCGACGGGAGCGAGGAAAACGAGGGCGCCTTGGCTCTGGCCTACGTCATGTTTCTTGAATCCGCCCGCATGGAAAAACAGATGGCCGAAGATCTGGCTGCCTGTGACCTGCCGCCGGGCGAAGATGGGTCTGACGTGGCGGCCGAAGTCTGTCGCCGTTTGGCCCGGGTTGAGGAAAAACGGCGACAGACCGGGCTCAAAAAAGCCGCAGCCTACCAGCACGCTCACCACAAGGCCAATTAGCCTTGGAAGGAAGGAGCGGGGCGCAGCCCCCGCTCCTTCGCGCCCCTCCCGCAATTTTACGACGCAACGGTTGCCGGCGTCTCTACGCCAGATAGCCCTGACGCTCCAGATACAACAGCACTTCCTGGACCGCCTCACCCGGTGTCATGACCGAGGTGTCGAGGCTTATTTCCGGTTTTTCGGGAATCTCGTAGGGGTCGTCGATACCGGTGACGCCCTTGACGATGCCGGCCCGGGCTTTGGCGTAGAGGCCCTTGCGGTCGCGCGTTTCACAGACCGAAAGCGGCGTAGATACGTGGATTTCCACAAAGCCGCCGTGGGGGGAGACCAGGGCGCGGGCTTCGGCTCGGGCGCTGGCGTAAGGAGCAATGGGGGCGCAGATGGCGATGCCACCGTTTTTGGTGATTTCGCTGGCGACAAAACCGATCCGGGCGATATTGAGATTGCGGTGCTCTTTTGAAAACGTCAGTTCGCTGGAGAGGTGGCGACGCACGATATCGCCGTCGAGGAGCGTGACCGGTCGGGTGCGCATCTCCATGAACTTGACGTACAGGAGCTTGGCCAGGGTGGATTTCCCTGCGCCGGAAAGTCCCGTCATAAAAAGCGTAATCCCCTGGCGCGAGCGCGGGGGGAAGACCATGCGCAGTTCCTCCACCACCTGCGGCAACGCAAACCAATCCGGAATTGCCAAATCGAATTCCAGCCGGCGGTTGAATTCGGCGGCGTCGATGTCTTTGACCACGCAACCTTGTGCGATCGTGGCGGTTGGCACGTATTGGGCTTTCTCCTCCACATAGGCCATGGATGTCTGAGGCGTCATGCGGATGCCGGTTTCCCGCTCATGATCGGCCACCAGGCGTTGGGCTGCGCCGACCGAATAGAACGGCGCACCGACGGCGGCCTGGGGATCGGCGTGGTCCGGAGCGACAAGGGTGTTGGTGCAGCCGCAGTTTTTGTGGATGAGGGCTTCGAACAGGGCCTGCCTGGGGCCGGCCTGACGCACGGAGAACGGCAACAGGTTGACGAGCATGAGGTTTGGGGGAAAGCCCGTCGCGAAGTGCATGGTGCAGCGTATGCCGGCAAAATGGGCTGTGCCGCCCGCTATGGCGTCGCCGGCCGGGCGCGAGAGCAGGATGCTGCCGCCGCTGTCTTTGGCCGCCTGCAGGAGAATGGCTTTGTGCCGACAAAAAAGCAGTGGCGGGGCCTGCACGCCCAGGACGTTGCGCCAGCCTCGTTGCTGGAAGGCGGCCTGAATCCGGGCCGGCGTCCGGCGGAGTTCCGGGTAATCGACATGGGGTGGCAGGGCCACGCCGGTGACGGGACCACCGACCCGGTAGGGGCCGGTCTGTTTGGCATAGGCCAACGCGCCTGGATGGGATTGGATGTCTTTGACGTCAAAGAGCGCCCGGGCTTCGCGGGCAGGATCGGATTCCCAGATATCCCCCACGGTCATGACGGCCAGCAAAAAACCTTCAGGATCGCGCAAGGCTAACGGCTTCCCGGGGGAGAGCCGCGTGGCCAGGGCGGCGGGGACGTCGAGACTGACGGGCATGGGCCAAAGCGTGCCGTCGACCAGACGCCACGTGTTGAGCGTGCTTTCGAAATCTGCCCGGTTGAGATAGCCGACCAACGGGGAAAACGTCCGGGAAAGCAACAATTCCAGATCGCCCAGTTGTAAAGGCGAGAGGGAAAAAGACGGGCAGGCCAGGGCTATGGTCTTGAGTGTCTGAATCTGTTCTGGCGGGGCCAGCAAGGATTGGCCATTGCACTGCATCGCAAAACCTTCCCGCGCCTTGACGGGGGTGGCGTTCCTTAAGCCGGACGCACCGCTGACTTTTGGGGGGATGCAGACGGAAGGCCTTTTCTGTCGTCTGCTTGCCATGGTGGCGCGCCGGGGCCTGCCTCAGGCAAACATGGCGCAAATGACCTCGAAGTGGGCCTCGGCGGTCTCCACCAATTCCTGCAATTCGCCGACGCCAAGGGCGACGCTCTGCCAGGCCTCGGGCAGGTAACGGGGGATAAGCCGTTCGCCGCTGCCTCCGGGAAGCGTGGCGCCGGCCACCATATCGGCGACATTGATGATGGCCGATTCCAGGGGAACCTCGCCGGACATGGGGCTGTGATGCCACCAGACCGCCTGGACCAGACTTTCCGGGAAACGCCATTTGTGCAGCAGCATGCCGCCGAGAACCGCATGATCGAAACCAAGCATTTCCCGTTCCACGTCGAGCAGCAGGCGTTCGGTGTCGGCGGCCATGGCCAGTGTTTCTCCAGCGGCGGCCGGAACCTGCTTGTACAGCACCAGTCGGCCGATATCGTGGAGCAGCCCGGCCACGAAAAACCGTTCAGGGCTGGGATCGCCCAGCCGCAGGGCCAGCAGTTTGGCGACCAGCCCGACACCCACCGAATGCCGCCAAAATTGCCGCATGTCGATGCAGCTGGCCGGAATGTCTTTAAAAAGCGGCAAAACGGAAACACCCATGGCGAGTGTGGAGAGTTGGTTGAGGCCAAGCAGCATGACCGCCCGGGACAAGGTGTCCACCGGACCCGGCGGCAGACCGCCGGAGACGCGCAGCGTGCGGGCGTAGAAGGGACTGTTGACGAGCTTGAGCAATTTGGCCGTCAGGCTTGGGTCTTTGCTGATGATGGCAGCCGCTTCCTCCACGGTGGAGCTGGGATCGCTTAACACCTCGCGGATGCGCATGAAGACTTCGGGCAGGGAAACCAGGATCGGGTCGCTGGCCAGGATCGCTTCGGGCGTGGGAATGGCCGGCTTGGCCTCGGGGCGGCATGTGCCCGGCCGGCGGGGCCAGGAACCCGCCAGAAGTTCGGCCCGGGCCACGGCCAGACGTTCCAGAAGGACCACCATGGGTTCGTCTGTCGCAAGGTGGGCGAATTTGGCTTCAATGGCTTCCTGGGGGCTTTGCGGTGCGTCGGCGCTTGCCGGCTGGGTAGCCGGCGGCAGCAGATCGAGTGAGGTCACGTCGACTTCGCGGATGCGCCAACCGCGCAGCACCCGGGTATGCGCTTCGGTTATTTCCGTGTCGGCCGGCAGGCGGAAACGGCCGTCCGGACTTTCGGCCTCCGAGGCGAGCACCATGCCCGGCCGCACTTGGGACAGAGGAATCGTTGGCATAGAGGATCACTTTGTCGGCCGCACGACCGACGGTCGCTCGAATGCATTCCGGGCCGATCCCGGAGAAAAATACGTGTACGTACCCTATCAGCGCCTTGTCCGTCCGGCAAGGGAAGCCCATTCCAGGGGTTTCCCCCGCCCCCGCCTTGTCTTATAAGGGCGGTTCGGACGCTTACGGCCTTCACGGCCGATATCCACGCGGAGGCCCTATGATTGTATTTCCTCTCGTTACGGGCGACGGCCAGTTGGTAAAGGTGGGCGACGTGCATTTTAATGAAGCCCTGGCTGCGCCCCAGGCCTATGGCATTATGCGTTTTTCCCACACGAGCGACGCACTCCGGGGGCTTGTGCGCGACATGCGCGACCGGGCCACCAGAGACGGCCTGCCGCTCACCCGGTTTATGGATATCAGCGGCCGTAGCGGCCATTCCCGCATTGGGCTTGACGTCCAGTTGACCGGCGAGTCGCCGACGGTCTCGGATATGGCCCGGACGGTGGAAATCCCGGTGGCGGTTTCGGCGTTAAATGCCGTATTGGCCGAATCCCTGGCCGATTTGCGCAGTTTGTGCGCGGATGGCGGCGTGGATTTTGGTCGATTGTTCGTGCCGCGCGGGCGGTCTCTCTCCAAATCCGAAATCGAGGAAGCCAAAAACAAAGGCTGGCTGCTGTTGCCCGAAGGCCATCGCATCGGCGAAGACGGGGTTGTGGAAATCCTCCTGGAAAATCAGCGATATGCCTTGTCTTCCCGACTGCTCGGGGTCGGGCATAATTTTGCCGAGATGGTGATCAAAGGCAAGCATGGTCTGGGCATTTTCCAGAGCCTTTCGCCGGTTGGCCTGCCGCCGGTCATTGCGTCAAAAGAGTTTTTGGTGGGCGCGGTGCATATTGCGCTTGGACCCTTTATGGCCTTTATCGAACGGGAAACCACCACTCCGGCCGTCTTCCATCTGGCTTCCCGGCTCCTTGACGGCATCCGGACCACGGGTATCGCCATTCCACGGCAGGTGGAACTGTATAATGGCGGCGAAGATCCGGTGGAAACGGCGGGGCTGGCGGTTCGATTGCGTCTTTATCCGCCCGACGACAGGCTGGCCCGGCTGGCCGAGCGGGTCCTGGCTCCGGGACGGGCCGGGGAAGCCTTGGCCGCCGGCGTGGACTTCGCCGATCTGACCGACATTTTTACCCCCACTTCCTGTCGTATCCTGTTTGACGAGATCACGAACGATCCGGGCGTTGGCGGCGTGTATGGCCGTATTTTTATGCCCGGCAAGATGATCGCCATCCCATGGGAGCAGGAGGAAGGGTTTTGGCTTCAAGAGTTTCAGTGGCGACTGGTCTACGAGTACGCCCGGGGCAATATCCCTGAAGGCGTGCTTGAGGGCGAAGAGATCCCCAAACGGTTGCGGTCCTTTTTAAGCGACCTCAAATATGTGGGCGGCGAGCAGAATCTTTCGAAGGTCTTTGTGTCCGATGCCCTGCCTCCGGTGGACACGTTGCGGGTGCTCAAGCGCAACGGCATAGGCGTGGTGGCGGCTCGGGGCATGGACTGCCTGCTGGCCAAGTCCGGCCGGGCGCCGCATTTTCGTATGGATCAGACCTTGTACGAGGAACTGGTGCGCCTGGAAGGCGAGGGCATGCGGTTTTATCTGCTGCTCGACTACAACGGTCATTCCCAGGTTCGGGAGTTTTATCGGGGGCTTTGGGTGACGCGGGACGGCAAGGAACGGCTGCCCCACGTGCACACTACCATGGCCATGTTCGGTTCGGCCTGCGACGTGCTTGGGCCGGTGCTCGAAGCGCCGATCACGGAATTTTTGCGCAAGCTGCGGGATCATCCCTGGCTTGGCGACGGCTTTGCCGTGGCCCATGGTTCGGGACCGGGCGTCATGCGCACCGTGGATGATGCCGCCGCCGCTCTCGGTATTTTCCGCATGGGCGTCGGCATTGACGCCGAGGAAATCGGTCAGGCTCCCAATTTCGAACCGGAAGCCGTGGCGCAGTTCACCAATCAGGCCATGAACACCCGTCAGGATATTCTGGATCGCCGGTCACTTTTTAAAATCTTTAACCTTGGCGGCTTCGGCACCAGCTACGAAGTGAACATGGCCCTGACCTTTCTCAAGATCGGTCAGTGCCTGCCCGCGCCGTATATTTTCGTGGATCCCGTGGGGCTTGGCCCCGGAGGGGAACCCTTTTGGCGGCAGACCCTGGCCCAGTTCCGTACGCTGACAAGCGATCTGGCCGGCGGCGGTCACGTCCTTGGGCCGCTTGGACCGCGTTGGGTCGTCAACTGCTGCCACGACGTCAGCAGCTATGACGAGGGCTACGCCATTATGGCGGCTTTTCTCGATGATCCGGCCACGTATTGGCGGGAGCGGGACATTTCGTTCGACAAGGTGCGCATTGCCCGGGAGAACCTGAAAAAGGCCGGCGTGCCGACGCCGCCCTATATCGACAAGGCGCTTGAAGCGGAAGAATAGGCTGCTTTTTCGGCGTGCCGCGGTTCTTTTTCTGGGGCGTCCGTCGGTTGCGGCGGACGCCCCAACTATTCTGCGCCGACAATGCGGGCGATGGCGGCGAGCAGCGGGCCGGGGAAGACTCCCAGGGCGACAATGCCGGCGGAGACGGCCCAAAGGGTCAGACCGGCGGCCGGGCCGGCCGGAGCGGGAATGACAGGATGGGCCGCGGTGGCTTCCCGCATATAGAGCGTGGCCACCACCCGAAGCGAATAAAAAATGCCGATAATGGCCATGAGCATGCCGAAAATGGCCAGCCCGGCATAGCCGGCCCGCAACGTCGCGCCAAAGACCAGGAATTTGCCGAGGAAGCCCGCTGTCGGCGGCATGCCGGCCAGGGACAGGAGGCAGAGGGCCAAGGCTCCGGTCCGCCAGGGGTGGACGTAGCCCAGTCCCCGGTAGGATTCGATGGCGTCGCGATCGGCCGCATTGTTGGAGAGCGCGCCCACCGCGCCGAAAGCTCCAAGATCCATCAGCGCGTACGCCGCCAGATAAAACAGGGCGGCTTCACCGCCGCCGTTTTCCACGGCCAGGGCGGCCATGACCACGTAGCCCATCTGGGCGATGGAGGAAAAGGCCAGCAGCCGTTTGAGGCTTTTTTGGCAAAGCGCCCCGATATTGCCGATGGCCATGGTCAGCCCGGCGATGCCCATCAGGGCGGGCCACAAGGCATTGGCCGCATCGGTGGGGGCTTCGGCGGCCAGATGGAGCAGGGCCGCCGCCACGGCCGTTTTGGAGCCGGTGGAGAGGAAGGCCGCGATGGGGGCCGGCGCGCCCTGATAGACGTCCGGCGTCCACAGATGCACCGGGGCCAGGGACAGCTTGAAGCCGATGCCGAGCAGGGCCAGGGTCAGGCCGGCGGCGACAAGGGGACCGCCGGCGGCCAGGGATTCGTTGATGTCGAGACTGCCACTGCCGGCGTAGATCAGGCTGATGCCGAAAACCAGGACGGCCAGGGCCATGGCGCCGGGCAGGAAGTATTTGAGCGCCGCTTCCGCGCCGAGGCGGTCGTCCACGCGGGCGGCGACCAGGGCGTAGAGACACAGGGACGCCAGTTCCAAGCCAAGCAGCAACATGAGCCAGTTGGTGGCTTCGGCCAAAAGCAACATGCCAAGGGCCGACCACAACAGCAGTCCGTACAGGGCGTCGCCGGCAAAGCCCCGGCGATCGGCATATCGGGAAAGCAGGCCAAGAGTGGCCAGGGTGACGACGCTGAGCAGCCCGGCGAAAAACGTGGTCATGCCGCTGGCGACGGTATCCGGCCAAAAAGCCCAGAGGCCGGGCAGCAGGGCGAAGAAGGCGGCCAGTCCCGGCAGCAGGCCCCGTGGCGGGTGGGCGCGGAACATGGCTGCGCCAAGGACGGCCAACCCGCCGATGGCCAGGGCCAGATGCGGGAAAAATTCAAAAAAATAGGCGGTCATGGGCGTTCCTCGCGGTTACAGGCCAAGTCTTGGGGCCGTTGTCGGCCAGACGAGGCTGGCAATCTGGTCCAGGGGGTCGGCTATGATCGACAGGACGGCGTTGGGGAAAAGTCCAAGCCAGAGTATGGCCAGGGCCAGAGCTCCCATCAGTACGAGTTCGCGGGCGTCGAGGTCCGGGAAGGCGGCGTTGGTGCGCGGCGGACCGAAAAGCACATCCCGGGCCAGTCGCAGCAGATAGATCAGGGTCGCGGCCATGCCGGCCACGGCGAACAGACCGGCCGGACGATGGGTTTGAAACAGCCCGAAGATGCTCATGGCTTCACCGATAAAGCCCGACAGTCCCGGCAGGGCGGCCGCCGCCAATACGCAGAAGAGGAAGGCCGCGCCGAAGCGGGGTGCTTTGTTCCACAGTCCGCCGAGGATTGCGATGCGCCGGGAGCCGAGACGTTCACCGATCATGCCGGCCATGGAAAAAAGTCCGCCTGCGGTCAGCCCGTGGCTGACCATCAGAATGACCGCGCCGCCAAGGGCCAGCCGGCTGCCGGCCATGATGGCGGTGACGGCCAGTCCCATGTGGCCGATGCTCGAATAGGCGATGAGCCGTTTGACGTCTTCCTGGGCCAGGGCCACGGCTGAGGCGTAAAAAAGTCCCAGCAGCCCGAGAAACATGAGCAGGGGGGCAAACGTGGCGACGGCTTCCGGGAAAAGGGGCAGGGCAAAGCGAATCACGGCGTAGCCGCCGGTTTTAAGCAGCAGGCCGGCCAGGATGAGGCTGCCCGCCGTGGGGGCTTCGGTGTGGGCGTCCGGGAGCCACATATGGACCGGGAGCAACGGGATTTTAATGGCAAAGGACAGCATGAAGGCGGCGAACAGCCAGCGACCGGCCATAACCGGCAGTTCGAGCTTGGTCAGGGCGTCCAGGGCGAAGGTCGGTTCCTGGAAACTGTCGGCGGCATAAATGCCCAGGGCGATAACGGCCAGAAACATGAGCAGGCCGCCCACGGCGGAAAAAAGAAAGAATTTGATGGCCACCCGCATCCGTTCCCCGTGGCCGAAGATGCCGATGAGGAAGAACACCGGGAGCAGTTGAGCTTCCCAAAAAAGCGCGAACAAAAAGACGTCCGTGGCCAGGAAGACCCCTTGGACCGTGGACAGCGAGGCCAGAATCAGGGCGTGGTACAAGGCCGGACGCGCGGCGTCGTCATGGCGGGAGGCCAGCATGCAGCATACGCCGATAAAGGCGGTGAGGAGCACGAAGACAAGGCTTAACCCGTCGAGGGTCAGCGTATAGCGGATGCCGAGGTCCGGAATCCAGGCCACGTCTTCAAGAAGGGGCAGATCGGCTTTGGGGCCGGCGAAGAAAAATGCGACGCGACCGGCCATGGCCAGTTCGATCAGCGAGGCGGTCAGGGCGAACCGGCGACAAGCCGTCCGGGACCGCCGCAACAGGGGCATGGTCAGGGCCGCCAGAAGCGGCCAGAAGATAAGCAGGGTCAGCCAGGGCAGTTGCCGCATGATCGCTCCGTTTGCTTACGTGAAGCTGACCGCAAGCCAGGTCAGAAGAACCGCAGCCGCAGCGAGAAGTGTCAGGAGCGAGGCGCTGGCCCGTCCCGATCCGACCCGGCGCAGGGTGTCGGAAAGGCCGAGCACACCGGAAGCCGTGGCCATGGCCGCGCCGTTTAGCACATGCTCATCCACGCCACGCCACAGGAAGGCCGCCATCCGGAAATAGGGCACGGCCAGGGCGCGCCGGTACAAGGCGTCCAGGCCAAGTCCCGCCGTGAAGATTCCGGCCGCTGCCGCCGTCGGGCGTCGGGCCGGCTTATAAAATATCCAGGCCAGCCAGAGACCGCCCAGGGCCATAAAGGCGTCCAAAACGCCCACGAAACGTTCTGCATGTTCCACTTCCGGTGGATTGGGTATGACCGTGCCGGCCAGATAGGCGTCCAGCCACGGGCGCAGGCCGAAAAATTCCGGCGTGTTGTAAAAGCCGAAGATCAGGGCCAGCAGGGCGAGCGGCCAAAGGGGGCGTTCCATTTTTTTGAGGGCGACATCGGCGACCAGGGGGGCCGGATCGGCCGGAGTGGAAAAAAAGGCCACAAAAAGCATGCGAAAGACGTACAGCGCCGTCAAAAAGGCAGCGATGGCAGCCAGGACAAAGGCAAGAAGGAAGGGAGAGCCCGGATGGGCCAGGGCGTCGGCCAGGGTTCGGCCTTTGCTGAAATATCCGGACGTGAGCGGCAGGCCGGCCAGGGCGGCCGCGCCGCACAGAAACAGAATAAAGAGTCCCGGCAGGCCGCGGCGGAGCCGTTGCCCCATGCGGAACATGTCGTGTTCTTCGTGGAAGGCCTGGATCATGACGCCGGCGACCATAAAGAGCAGAGACTTGAAAAAGGCGTGGGCTTGCAAATGAAACATGGCTCCGGCGACATCGCCACAGCCGGCGGCCACGAACATGTAGCCCACCTGACTTATGGTCGAATAGGCCAGGATGCGTTTGACGTCGCGTTGTCCCAGGGCGCAGGCCGCGCCATAGAGCGCCGTGGCCGCCCCAATAAGGGAGGCGGTCGCCCCGACGTCCGGGGCAATGGCCAAAAGCGGTTCCAGGCGCACCAGCAGGTACACGCCGGCCGTGACCATGGTGGCGGCATGGATCAGAGCCGAAACCGGGGTCGGACCGGCCATGGCGTCGGGCAGCCAGGACGAAAGCGGCAGTTGGGCGGATTTGCCGAAGGCGGCAAAGAGAAAAAGGAAGTCGATGGCGGTGGCCATGCCTGTGGGGAGGGAGCCGACCCGGCCGGTAAGATCTGAAATGGAGGCGTGGCCAAACGCGGCGACGACAAGGGCCAGCGCCGCCACGTAACCCAGATCGCCCACCCGGGTCATGAGAAAGGCTTTGCGGCCGGCATCGACGTTTTTTAACTCTCCGTGCCAGAAGCCGATCAAGGCGAAGGAACAAAAGCCCACGCCCTCCCAACCCATGAAAAGAAAAATCAGGTCGTCAGCCAGGGCGATGACCAGCATGAAAAAGACAAAGAGATTGAGGTAGCAAAAATAGCGCGCAAAGGATTTGTCCTCGCGCATGTACAGGGTCGAATAGAGGTGGATTAAAAGGGCCACGAAGGTGACAGTCGTGGTCATAAGCCCGGCTACGCGGTCATAGAGCAGTGAAAACGCGACGTTTAATCCGTCGAAGGCAAACCAGGAGCCGTACGAAATCTGGTGTGGCGTGACGCCCAATTGCCAGATGGCCGCGACCGCCGCCGCCAGGGAACCGGCGATGGCCCCGGCCGCCGCCAGCCCCGAGGCGCGTCGGCCGATCCTCTCGCCCCAGACGGCCTGGAAGCCGGCTCCGGCCAGCGGAAAAAACAACATGATGGCTAAAAGTTCGCCCATGGTTACCCCGCCAGCCGGTTATAGTCGTCCGCATTGGCCGTCCCGCCGCCGCGTCGGCCATGCACGAGCAGGGCCAACCCCAGGGCGGCTTCGGCGGCCGCAGCGCCCATGACAATGATGACTGCCGCCTGACCGTCCAGGTTGCCCCAGGCCAGGGCCGCGCCGACAAAGGCCAGACAGGCGGCGGTGAGCATGAATTCCACGCCGACCAGAATCATGATGATGGAACGTCTGGCGACGGCGCAGACGCCGCCGATGACGAACAGGGCGGCAGCCACGGCCAGGACATGGGAAAGGGGGACGTTCATGCGGCCGAACCTTTGTTGGCGTTGGCAGGCGGCGTGCGGCCGAGGAGCAGGACGGCGGCCAGGGCGGCGAACAGCAGGATGGAAACCGCTTCGACGGCCATCCAATAGTTGTCAAAAAGCATCTGCCCGACGGCAGCCGGCGTGGCCAGGGCCATCGGCAGCGGCATCCGCCCGCTCGGATCGGTGCCGATCAGGGCAAACAGGGCCGCCAGGGTGGCGGCGGCGAATACTCCCGGCACGAGGAAACGGGCCATCGGGACCGTGCCTGCCTCGGCCTTTAAGTCAAGCAGCATGATGATAAAAAGAAAAAGCACCATAATGGCTCCAGCGTAGACCACCACCTCAAGTACGCCCGGCAGCGGCGCGCCAAGGACCACAAAGAGCCCGGCCACGGCCAGAAAAACCACCATGGCGCAGCAAACGGCGTGGATGGGATTGCGTCGGCTGGCGGCCAGAACGGCGGCCAGCAGGGCCACGGCGGAAAGCAGGTAGAAGAGCAGGCCAAGGGCGGTCATACGCGCTCCTTAGGGCAGGATGCTTTTGGCATCCACGGGTTCGTCTTCATCGATATGGCCGCCTTTGGGCCCGCCGGCCGTCACGCCGGCATGGGCGTAAAAATCATAGTCCGGGTGTCTGCCGCCGTGGTCCACAAGCAGGTCCTCCTTTTCGTAGACCAGGGCCGCAATGTCGTCCTTGCAAAAGGCGAATTCCGGCGTGAGCTGGATGGCAAGCGTCGGGCAGGCCTCCTCGCACAGACCGCAATAGATGCACCGGGCGAAATTGATCCGAAACCAGGCGGCTTGTCGGCGACCGTCCGGTCCCTCCTCGGACTGCATGGAAATGCAGTTGACCGGACAGACTCCGGAACACAGATAACAGGCCACACACCGTTCCCGGCCGTCGGGAGAACGGGTGAGAATGATGCGCCCGCGCGTGCGTTCCGGCATGGGACGTTTGTATTCGGGGTACTGCTCGGTCACCGGCTTTTTAAAAAGATGGGCCAGGGTGGCGGCGTACGATCCGGCCAGGCCGGAGACGCCATCCAGAATTTCGCGGATCAGGCTGTCTTTTGTTTCGTTGTGCATGCTGTCTCCGTTTAATTCCCTGCCGCCAGAATCGCCCCGGTCACGAGGATATTGCCCAGCGCCAGGGGGACGAGGCACTTCCACCCGATGGCCATAAGCTGGTCGTAGCGCAGGCGCGGCAGCGAGGCCCGGGTCCAGATGAGAAAGATCGGCACGGCCAGGACTTTGATGGCCAGCCAGAGGATGGGCGGCAAAAAGGGCCCTTGCCAGCCGCCCAGGAAAAAAATGGCCGTGATGGAGCCCAGCAGAATCATATTGACGTATTCGCCGACAAAGAACAGCGCGAAACGCATGCCTGAATATTCGGTGTGGAAGCCGGCCTGCAACTCGTTTTCCGCTTCGGGCAGGTCGAAGGGGATGCGGTTGGTTTCGGCCAGGGCGCTGATGATGAAGATGCCGAAGGCCACGGGTTGGATCAGGGCGAAGGGAAGCGTGGCCTGGGCGGCGACGATTTCGGAAAGATTTAGTGAGCGGGCCAGCATGGCCACCGGCACCAGGGAGAGCCCGAGGGCCAGCTCATAGCTGATCATCTGGGCCGCGCCCCGAATGCCGCCAAGCAGGCTGTACTTATTGTCCGAGGTCCAGCCGCCGAGAGCCACACCGTAGACGGCCAGGGACGACAGACCGAAGAGAAACAGCAGCCCGACATCGGTATCCACGATGACCTGGGGGATGCGTTTGCCAAAAACGACCAGCTCTTCACCAAAGGGCACCACGGCAAACGACAGCAGGGCCGCGCCGGCCACGATGGCCGGAGCTACCAGGAAAATCCGTCTGTCCACGCCGTCGGGGACAATATCTTCCTTCAGCAGCATTTTGATGCCGTCGGCAATGGGCTGGAGCAACCCGAACAGTCCGACCCGGTTGGGCCCGTAGCGGGCCTGGAATCGGCCAAGCAGCTTGCGTTCGATCAGGATCATGTAGGCGGCCAACCCGAAGACCACGGCCAGCACCACACCCATTTTGAGCAGCATGACCAGGATGGCGAGCAGGATGTCCATGGTCTTATTGCCTCCTCAGGCCACAGGGGCCAAGGGTGGGGGGAAGGTCGGCAAAGGCCGGCAAACGGGGCACGACGGCCACGCCCCGGGCCATGTCCGCATGCATGCGCACGGTGATCGGCAGCAGACGGTCGCCGGATTCAAGCATCGCGGCGTCGCCATCGGCAAGGCCCAGGCTGGCGGCGTCGTCGGGGTGCAGGCCGATTTCCGGGGCGCTGGCCAACTGCATAGGCAGGGCGGCATAGCGGCCGAACTCCTCGGTGCCGAACAGGGCGTCGGCAAAGACCACGGTCAGTCCGGATTCGGTTGGGAACGCAGGCGGGACGACGGTTGGGCCGCTCCCGGCACTCGGAGAAAATTCGGGGCGGATGCCTTCGGCTGGCAGGGTGGAAAGATCAAGGCCCGCCAGGGCCGGAATCGTTGCGGCCAGAGCGGGTAAGGGCTTGTCCGGGAGCGGACAACCCAGGGCCGAGGCCAGGGTCGCCAGCAAGGCTGCCGCCGGCCGCGGATCGGTTCCGGGCAGCGGCCGGTCATACGCGCGGGGCGGGTGGTCGCCGGCCCCATCGCGCGATACCGGATCGCCTGGCGAGGCAACGGGGGCGGCGTATTGCAGGCGTCCTTCCGTGTTGCACAGGATGCCACCGGCTTCGAACAGGGTGGTTGAGGGCAGGAAAATCTGGGCGGCCTTGACCGTTGGCGTTGGCAGGTGGTCGAGGACGACAAGCGTTTCAAGTTTGCCCAGAAGAGCGGCCAGTTTGGGCGAGGCGGCAAAAAGGTCGCTTTCGGCGACGACGAGTCCCTTTATCTGGCCGCGTTCGATATCCGCCGCCAAATCGACCAGTCCCGGCGCATTGGCGTCGGCCAGCAAGGCCGCGCCGGCGGCGTTTGGCCCGCGAAGGATCGGGAACAGGCCCCAGCGTTCGTCGGGCGGCAGGGGAAACGCCTGGGCCGCGTCAAAAACGATGACCGGTCTTTGGGCTGCGGCGAACGTCCGGGCGGCCTGTTCGAGCGCGGGCCACAGGTGCGGGGAAAGGGGCAGCCTCTTTTGCGCCGTTGCGGCGGCGTCCTCGACCGGCCCGCTGATGACGTCCAGGACGGCGGAAAGATTTTTCGGGGCAACAGGCAACGCCGTAAAGGGCAGCGGCAACCGAAGGGGTCTGGGGTCGGCCGCGAAAACGGTTGCGCCCTGCCGGCTGGCCTGCCGCAGGGCCAGGGCCAGCATGGGCGCGTCGTAGAGCGGCGAGACACCAAGACATAAAATGGCGTCGGCCCGCGTCAGCGCGGCCATGGACCGGGCCCGCGCCGGCGTCAGGGCCGCCAGGGCGGCGGCGACGGTGGTTTGCTGTCGGAAGCTTTTGAAAAAGGCCGGGGCATTCCAACCGGCCCGTTGGGCCAAGAAAATGAGCGCCGCCTGGGTTTCCATGACGGAGCGGCTCGAACCGACGACAGCCACGGCCGTGGGGCCATAATCAGCCGCAAGAGTGCCGAGCCGCTTGGCGGCCGTTTCCACGGCCGCAGCCACCGTGGCCGGTCGGCCGTCAATGGTCGCTGTGCGCGGCCGATCAGGGTTCGCTTCGAAGCCATGGGAAAAACGGCCTCGATCGCACAGGAAAAAACCGTTTACCGCTTCGTTTTCCCGTCCTTCGATACGGGCGACCGCCCGGTAGCGCGACAGGGCCACGGTATTGCAGCCCAGGGAGCAATGCAGGCACACCGACGGGGCGCGCTGGCAATCCCAGCGTCTGGACGTGTAGCGGGCCGTCTTGTCGGTCAGGGTTCCGGTCGGGCACAGATCGGCCAGATTGCCGGAAAAGGGGTTTTCCAGGGGGCCATCGGCAAACCGGCCAAATGAGACCCGGTTGGCGTTTTGCAGGGGGCCGAAATCGCGGTAGCCGCAATATTCCTGATAGAACCGGGCGCACCGATAGCAGTGGATGCAGCGGTTCATTTCGTGCTGGATAAAGGGCCCCAGATCCTGGTCGGGATAGGTGCGCTTGCGACCGGGGAAACTCCGTCTGGCGTGGTTGCCGGAAATGGTTTCGTCCTGGAGCAGGCACTGTCCGCCTTCGTCGCACACCGGGCAGTCATGGGGATGGTTGACCATGAGCAGCTCGATAATGTGGCGGCGAAAGTTCACGGCCTCGGGGTGGAAGGTCTCGACCACCATGCCGTCGGCGGCCGGGGTCATGCAGCTCATGGACAGGCCTTTGACCGGACCCTCCAGAAACATCACCGCGCACAGCCGGCAGGCGCCGGCCACGCCCAGGGCCTTGTGCCAGCAAAAACGCGGAATCATGATGCCGCACTGTTCGGCCGCCTCGATGACCATGGTTCCCTTGGGCACGGAGACGGCGCGTCCGTCGATAATCAGATCGGGCATTGGTCCTCCGGGCAGGGCGTGGGGCCAAAACTGATGGGCCGCGTGCCGCAGGCCTTGCCGCGCAGCGTTGGCGGCGGATTGCCGAACGGGCATTTTTTTTGGCTGATATGTGCATGCACCTCGTCGGCAAAGTGGGTAAACAGGCTTTCAATCGGCGCGGCCGCTCCCGGGGCAAAGGCGCAATAGGCCTGCTCCATGACCCGGGTCATGGCCTGTATCATGCCGATGTATTCTTCCTTGCCTTCGCCGGCCTCGATGCGACGGAGCAGTTCCCGCACATACGGCAGACCTTCGCGGCACGGTGTACACCAGCCGCAGGACTCCCGGGCGAAAAATTCAATGAGGTTGAGCGTCGCCCCGACCAGACAGGTTGCCTCGTCGAAGACCATAATGGAGGCCGTGCCGAGCCGCTGGCCGGCCTTGTGCATGGTGTCGAAATCCATTTCCGTATCAAGTAGCGCGTCCGGCATATAAAACGTGGACGCCCCGCCGGGGAGCACCGCCTTGAATTTGCGGCCGGGCGGCATCCCCCCGGCGTGTTCGAACAGGATTTCCCGCAGCGGCGTGCCGATGGGCAGCTCGAAGCAATCCGGTCGGCTGATGCGGCCGGACACGCTGTACAGCTTGGTGCCGGAACCGTTGGCCGAACGGGCTAGGGATTTGAACCATTCCGGGCCGTTGCGCACAATGCCCGGCAGATTGGCCAGGGTTTCCAGATTATTGACGATGGTCGGGCAGTCCCACAGGCCTTTGACGCTCGTGCGCGGCCCGCCTTTGCGCGGGTTGGGGCGCACGCCGGAGATGGCCTTGATCTGGGCCGAGGCTTCGCCGCAAATGTAGCGGCCGGCGCTGCGGTGGATATGGATATCAAAGGAAAAATTTGAGCCGAGGATGTTTTGACCAAGAAAGCCATGCTCCCGGGCCACTTGCGTTTCCCGCTCAAGCAACTGGGCGTCGGATTCATAGGATGGGCGGATAAAGCAGATGCCTTCGGTGGCCGAAATCGCGTAGGCGCACAGGATAATGCCTTCGATGACCAGATGGGGGTCGGCGTTGACCAGGATGCGGTCTTTATAGGTGCCGGGTTCCATCTCGTCGGTGTTGACCACGACGTAGCGCGGTCCGACATAATCGGCCGGGATGCCCTGCCATTTGCGCCCGGCCGGGAATCCGGCCCCGCCCCGACCACGCAGATCGGAGGCGACGACGATGTCCAGGACCTCTTGCGGCGTGCGCTTGCCGACCGTGGCGAGGAGGGCCTCATACCCGCCGCCGGCCCGGTATTCGTCAAATGAAGCCGGATGGCCGAGGGGGCGGTTTTTCAGGAGCACCTGGGGACAGTTTACTTGCATCGCGCCGGCTCCTCGGTGGCCGTCCGCAGTTCGGCCAGAACGGCGTCGATGCGGTCGGGCGTCAGCCTGTCGTAGAAACGACCGTTTATAAGCATGGTCGGGGCATTGTGGCAGTTGCCGATGCAGGCCGCCGGCAGCACGGTAAAAAGGCCGTCCTCGGTGGTGCCGCCGGGTGGGACGCCGAGCGTCCGGCACAGATAATCAAAAATGGAATCCTGGTGAAACATCCAGCAGATGACCGAATCGCACACATGGATGACGTAGCGTCCGACCGGGCGGCGATAGAGGTAGTCGTAGAACGTGGCCAGGGATTCGAGTTCAAGCGGGGTCATGGCGAGCAGGGTGGCGGCGTACTGGATGGCCTCGTCGCAGAGATACCCGTAGTGCTGCTGCAAGGCGTACATCACGTCGATGGCGGCTTCCTGCGGATGGGCCACGGCGGTGATAAGAGCATGCAGTTCGTCTTCAAGCTGCTCGGGCAACGACGCCATGACGTCTCCTTTTTCGCGGCAGGGGGGCAAGGGCGCGGTCCCCGGACGCCGTGAAGGGGGAAAAAGTGTTCTGCGAGTTTCGTTTCAAGGCTGACATGGTCGTTTGCACGCGTAACGCGTTACCGGTCGATGTCCGGCAAGATGTAGTCATACGAGGCCAGGGTGGCCACGAAATCCGCAATCCGCAGACCTTCGGCCAGAAGCGGCATGGCCTGGATATTGGCAAAGCCCGGCGTGCGTATCCGCATGCGGTAGGCGTGGCAGCCGCCGTCGGAAACGACGAAGTAACCCTGTTCACCGCGCGGAGCTTCTGTTGCAGCATAGGCCTGTCCGACCGGCAGGCGCGGTCCCCGGGTCACATTGACGAAATGATGAATGAGGCTTTCGATATCGTGCAGGGCGGCTGTTTTTGGGGGCAGACTATAGCGGGCGTCCTCGGCCAGATACCGTCCGCCGGGCATGGTGTCCGCCGCCTGCTGGATGATGCGCAGGCTTTGTTCCATCTCATCCATGCGCACGAGATAGCGGGCATAACAATCGCCGCCTGCCTGGGTCGGGATATCGAAATCGAACTCCGGATACGCGCCGTAGGGCATGGTCTTGCGGCGATCCCAGGCCACGCCGGTCGCCCGCAGGTTGGGGCCGGTCATGCCCCAGTCTATGGCGTCTTTGGCCGTAATGGTCCCGACGCCCCGGCAGCGGGCTCGGACGATGGGATTTTTGGTGACGCCGGCATGGTATTCCCTGAGCCGTCCCGGAAAGATCTTGATGAAGGCGTCGATTTTTTCCTTCCAGCCTTCAGGCAGGTCGGCCGCCAGTCCGCCGATGCGCAGCCAGGAAGGATGCAGACGGCCGCCCGTGATGGTCTCGACAATATCGAGCAGCATCTCGCGTTCGCGGAGCGCGTAAAAGATGGGGCTCATCATGCCGAGATCCTGCAAGAACGTGCCGAAATACATCAAGTGGTTCGACAGACGGAAAATTTCCGACAGCATCACCCGGACCCAGGCCGCCCGGGGAGGAATCACAATGCCGGCCAGCGTTTCGACGGCCGTGACATAGGAGAGGTTATTGGCCACGCCTGACAGGTAGTCCACCCGGTCGGTGTAGGGAATGAACTGGTGCCAGGTCTGGCGTTCCCCGATCTTTTCCACGCCCCGGTGGTGGTAGCCGATGTCCATGCCGAGAGCCTTGATGCGTTCCCCCCGCATGGCCAGAACGTAGCGGAAAATACCGTGGGTGGCGTAGTGGTGCGGCCCGAAATTAAGAAGGTAATCGCTGGCGTCGGCGCGGGGACCAAGAATTTCCCGCGCATCGACAGGCTCCAGACGCTTGCAGTCTTCTTCCGTGAAAGGAGCCATGGCCGTACCCCGGCCTTCGTACTCTTTGCGCAGCGGATGGCCGGCCCAGTCACGGTGGGTGAGCAGGCGTCGCGGGTCGGGATGGCCGGTGAAGGTGATGCCGAACATTTCGGCCGCTTCGCGTTCGTACCAGTTAGCCGAAGGCCAGACGCCCGTGGCGGTGGCGATGGCCGCGTCCCGGGTCGGCAGGGGGCAGGTGAGCCGCACCATGCCGGGCGTGGTCAGCGAAGTCAGCGTATAGACGACAGTGGCGTCGTTGGCCGGCCGTTTGTCCCGGGTGGTTTCGTCGATGGCCGTCAGGTCTTCCAGGCGTTCGAAGCGGGTGGGGCCGACGGATTTCAGATGGGCCAGCACCTCGGTTATGCGTGTCGGGTCCACCCGGTAGGTCGGCATGTCGCCGGCGTCGGGGACCATTGTCACGGCCGGACCAAAGGCGGCCTGCAGATCGGCGGCCACGGCTTCCTGGTCGGGGCGCAGGGATAACCGGGGCGCTTGCGGCGTCCACATACCTCCGGCCCGGGAACCGTAAAACCGGGGTTCCGTGGCGGCCGTACCCCGGATGGGGATACCGGCGTAGCCGGGACCACGGGGGTCGCGGGATTTGCTGACACCGTCAATAAGATGGTCGCGTCGGCCGCCTTCGCACCCGCCCGGCAGATGCAGAACGGGCCGCGTGGGTTTTTCGCCGGCGGCAATCTTTTTTTGCAACAGCATCAGACCGTCAAAAAGGGCTTCGGGCCGGGGCGGACAGCCCGGGATGTAGACGTCGACGGGCAGGATCTGGTCCGAACCCTGGACCACGGAATACACGTCGTACATGCCGCCGGAATTGCTGCACGAGCCCATGGAGATGACCCACTTGGGATCGCTCATCTGCTCGTAGAGGCGCAGGGCCACCGGGGCGATTTTTTTAAACATGGTGCCCGAGATGATGAGCACGTCGGCCTGCCGGGGCGAGCCCCGGAACACTTCCGAGCCGAATCGGGCAATGTCGTAGCGCGGTCCCCAGGCCGTGGCCTCTTCGACAAAACAGCAGGACAGGCCGAAAAAAAAGGGCCACAGGCTGTTTTTGCGCGCCCAGTTGATGATGGCGTCCGCGTGGGCAAAGGCGAGATCGGCCGGGCCGCTCACAGGCCTTCCTCCTCTGTCCAATCAAGTCCGCCTTTGCGCCAGGCGTAGCCGAGGCCCGCCCCGAGGATCAAGATGAAGGCCGCCATGCGCAGGTAGCCGGCGACGCCGAGTTCCGGCCAGGCCACGGCCCAGCTGATGATATAGGCGGTTTCCACGTCGAAGATGAGGAAAAAAACGGCCATCAGGAAGAAGGGCACGGGGTAATGGAAGCGCGCTGAGCCTGTCGGCAGGATGCCGCATTCGTAGGGGCGTTGTTTTTCCGGTGTGGGGCGCTGCCGTACCAGGAAACCGGAGAGGAAGAGAATGACGGCCAACAGCGCCAGCACGATGGCGAAAAAGACGATCAGGGCCAGCGCGCTGGGTTCCCAGGGGGAAAATGGGGCAACAAGAGGGGTAAAAGGCGGTGTCGGCTGCATGAGGCCTCGCGTTTTGACCGTTTTGGGGTGACAACCGGGCTTTAAAAGGTCAATTACCGGTATACTACCTAACGGTGTTTTTATTGCAACCGTTTTGCCGCGAAAAAGGGGGAGATCCTCTTCGAGGCGGCCGTGCCTGGAGCCAAACGGCCGCCTCTGTCGTCACGTGGGGTCAGACCAGTTGCTCCAAGCGATCCGCCAGATAGGGGGCAAAGGCCAGGGACGAAGTGAAGGCCGGGGAGATCGCCCCGAGGACATGCAATTCACGGGCGCTTGTTTCCAGCACGAAATCTGAAACGAGTTTGTTGGCCCGGATATCAACCAGTTGAGGGCGGATGCCGACTTTGGCCGAAGGCAGGACGTCTTCGGGGTGGATGTCCCGTAATAATCGGGCGGCATCAGCAAAAAAATATTTGAAGAGATATTTGCGTGGTTCGCTCAGGGCGACATCCCGAAAACCGGGATTAACGGCGAACAGCATGGCGTCGCGAAGCAGGATTGACGGCGCTTCGGCGTCGAGCCCCGCGAGAAGACCGTAATTCTCACGACCAAAGGCAGGAATGGAGGTCGGACCGATGTACACGTCGCCGGTGATGCTTCTGGTGAAGTGAACGCCAAGGAAAGGATTTCGTGGGTCGGGCACGGGGTAAATATTCCCTCGGACTAAATGGGAAGCCTGTGGGCGCAATTTTCGGTAGACGCCCTTAAAAGGCACGAGTTGATAGCCACTTCCTTGTCCATAGGCCTTGGCGATTCTGTCGGCATAGGCTCCGGAGACATTGGCCAGCCTTTTGTACGAAATTTTGCCTTTCGAGGTTGCCAGAATCCCCGTCCCATGGGGACCGAGCGCCTGGGTATTCCATAAGATGCGGACGCGGCCTGAAGCTGTGACATCCTGAGTCAGGGCGGAAAGAATAGCTTTTGGGTCAATGACGGCGGTTTCCGGAGAGAAAAGGGCTTGTTCGGACGTCCTGGCATGAGGTTCTATAGTAGCCAATTCCTGAGGATCAAGCAGGCGTACTGTCGCACCATTGGCCTGGGCTTTGTCGCGTAAGGCGTGGAGGCCCGGCACTTCCGAGGGCCCGCGGGTTACGATGACTTTGCCACAGGGGGACAATGGCAGGCCACGTTCCCGGCAATACGCTTGCATGAGGCGGTTGCCGGCAAGACAAGTCTGGGCCCGCAGGCTACCTTGGGCGTAGTAGATGCCGGAGTGGAGCACTCCACTGTTGCGGCCCGAGGCATGGCATCCTGGTCCCGGCTCTTTGTCCAGCACGATGATGTCGTCCTGGCCTCGCGCGAGCAGTTCCCTGGCCAATGTGAGGCCGATAATGCCGGCCCCGATGACGATAGTATGGGTATGCATGCCAGAATGTTAGCCAAACGGCGTTCCCGGTCAAGAGCCTTGGTTCCCAGAGCTTTTTCTCCTTTCAGCCCGGCAGTCATGGGATTGTCACGGAATCGTCTGGAGGGTGCGACGGAAAAACAAGCCTGCCGCGTTAGGAAAGGGCGGTTCGGCATGGGGCCAGGACGTAACCCCGAGGCATGGCATGCTTAGGACTTTTATGCAGTTTTCACCGCAGTTTGAGCAGCGTTTCATTCCGGATGGAGCTCTTCCCGAGCGTCGACAGGCACCTGAATTCCTCCGTGGCCAACGCCGGTCGCTCGTGGCCGGCCATGTGGGACTGGGGGGGCTTCTTGGTGCTATTTTACTGGAAATACATGATTTTTATTTGTTACGCCGACTCTTCCGTCCGGAAGTGGCCGAGGCTGTGGCCGAAACCATGGAGCGGGAAGTCCGCCGGGTGGTGTCGCAACGGCTTTCGGGGTTGCCGGTCTGTCTGGTCGAACGGCTGGACCCGGGCCGGGTGTTGGTGCTTTTGGGCGGCGCCGGAGCCTCGTTTGACGCTCTGGAACGCACCGGGGCCGCGTTGCGCCTGGAAGTGCGCGGCGGATTGCGATCCGAGGCCGTCCGGTTGACCGGTCAGGAACCGGAAATCCGGTGTGGCTCGGCCCTGGTCATCAGCCAGGGCGTGGCCGGGCTGGATTTGGCCCTGGCGTCCGCCCTGGCCGAGGCCTCGCGGCTGGCCCGCAACGAGGGGGGCAAGGGGACGTCGCCCATGTTGCGCGAGTTTCGGGAACTTTTGGAGCTTGGGCGGATACGCGCTGTCTATCAGCCCATCGTCAACCTGCGCAGCGGGACGATTTTTGCCTGGGAGGCCTTGGCCCGCGGTCCGGTAGAAAGCGTTTTCGCCTCCCCGACCATGTTGTTTGACTTCGCCGAGGAGGCCGGTGCCGTTTTCCCCTTGGAGAAATCCTGTCGGGAAGCGGCATTTCGGGGATTTTTTCCAGCCGGACAGGGGGGAAAACTCTTTTGCAACGTGCATCCCCGCACATTGCTCGATCCGGCGTTTACTCCGGGCGAAACGCGACGGCTTCTCGACAAGTACGGGATTGAGCCGCGTGATGTGGTCCTGGAAATCACCGAGCGTCACAGCGTCAAGGATTTCAATCTGTTTCATCGTACACTGGCGCACTACCGCGACGCCGGCTACGGGGTGGCGGTGGATGATGTGGGCACCGGGTATTCCGGGCTGGCCTCCATTGCCGAAATCCAACCGGATTTCATGAAGATTGACATGTCCCTGGTGCATGGCATCGACACCAATCCGGTCAAACGGGCCCTGCTTGAGACGATGCTGACCTTTGCCGATAAGGTTGGTTGCCGCATCGTGGCCGAGGGCATCGAAACCGAAGCCGAGTTGTCATGTCTGATCCGGTTGGGAGCGCATTTCGGGCAGGGCTTTTTTCTGGGACGTCCCGATGCCGCGCCGGAGCCGTTATCCGAAACCGCGCGGTGTGCCATCGTGGCCGGTACGAATCAGGCCGTGGACGGACTCAAATGTGCCTCGCCCATTAACGATCTGGCCGAGCGGGCCAATCAGGTTTCGGTCCGGTCCTCTGTCGGCGAGGTCAAACAATTTTTTGATGCCGATGAAATGGTCCATGCTGTGGTGGTGGTCCACGACGGTCGTCCCGAGGGCCTGATTATGAGCCATCATCTCGACAGGCTGCTGAGTTCCCAGTACGGGCTGGCGCTTTTTCTGCGCCGGGAGGTCACCCGGATCATGGATCCGTCGCCCCTGACCGTCGAATGGGATACGCCGGTCGAGGTGGCGGCCCAGGCGGCCATGGCCAGGGATCGTGACAAGCTTTATGATCCGATCCTTGTGACCTGCGGGGGGCGGTTGACGGGTATGGTGTCGGTGCAAAAAATGCTCGACGCCCTGGCCTGTGTCCAGGTGGAGATGGCCAAGGGGGCCAATCCGCTGACCGGACTTCCCGGCAACGTGGCCATTGAGCGGGAGATTTCCCGGCGGGCCGCTGCCCGGACGCCGTCCTGCCTTGCCTATGTGGATCTTGATAATTTCAAGGTTTTTAATGACGTCTACGGTTTCAAAAACGGAGATAAGGCCATCCTCATGACCGCCCGGGTGCTTGGTGAGGCCCTGATTGCGCATGGCGGACAGGATGATTTCCTGGGGCATGTCGGCGGGGATGATTTTGTTTTGCTGTGTCAGGCCGATACGGTGGAACCCGTCTGTCAGGCGGCCATTGCGGCCTTTGCCGCCGCCGCTCCTGCCCTGTACAGCGCCGAGGACAGGGAACGAGGCTACGTCGAGGGCCAGAGCCGGGACGGGCGGGTCGGACGTTTTGACCTGCTGACCATTTCCATGGGCGTCATGGAATGCGCCTTTGCCGTGTCCGTGACCATGGACGAATTGGGGCAGCGGGCGGCGGCGGTAAAAAAATTCGCCAAGTCCAAGCCCGGCAATTCCCTGGTGCGTGACCGACGCGCCCCGCTTGGCCTGCCCGAGGGCGAGGGACGCCCGATGGATTAGGCGGGCGGGGCGAAGGATACGCGCGTCAGCGGCAGGAGCGCGGCGGCATAGTGCGGGTCATGGGGGCAAAAGGCCGTTTGGGGGCCAAGGGTGGCCGCTGTTGCGCGGCGTAGAAATGAGGCCGTGCGTGCGCCAAGCCCCGCCAGACAGGTCTCAGCCTCGCCAGTGGTGGCGCTTTCGCCGGCAGGGAAAAGGACTGCCGCCGCTTCCGGGAAGAATCGCCGGACAAAATGGCGGCCAAGCGTCAGAAAATGCCGGTTGGACCAGGCCATGGGATGCACGGTGTGGCGCAGGATCGGTTGGGCCGCAAATCGGAGTTGACCGCCTGCCCGCCGGACAGCCAGGGGGAGCGCGTAATCCCACCAGGGCAACCCCAGATAAAATCCTTCCAGATCCAGGCGGGTGAGCAGGCCCGTCTGCACGGCGCACAGATCAAATCCAACATCATAATAGACGCCCTGATCGGCGGTCGCCCCGTTGACGTCCACCCGGCAGGCAAAGACCGCGCCGCCTGCCGCCATGCGGGACAGTCGTCCGGCAAAGTCGGCTGGTGCGGTGAGCACGATGTCGGCATTGATAATGGCGACCGTGGACGCTCCGGTGGCGGCTCCGGCGGCCAGCAGGTCGTTTATGGCCGCATAGGGTCGCCCATAGTGGGCTGCCGCCGTATCCGGGCCGGGCACGAAGGTCACGGCGGGGAAACCCTGTCGCAGGCTCTCGATTTCCCGGACCGTATTGACCGAAAGAATACGGGCAAACCCGGCGGCGGTCAGGCCGGCGATGGCGGCGTGATGCCGGGCGTCCGGCCTGGGCGGCAGGCTGGTGACGGCGACGCCGGGGGTGACGTTTTCCGGCAGGATGTCCGACGTGACCGACGATGTGGGCGTCCGGGCCAGGGCAGTGGCATTGATCCGGGCGGCGATGCGGCCCGGGTCGGCGGCCAGGGCCCTGGCGAATCGTTCCCCGGCCGTGCTCCGATCTCCCCGGGTAAGGGCCGCATGTCCGGCGCACAGCCAGCCTTGGGCCGTATCGCCCTGCGTCCGGCACAGGGTCAGGGCCAACTCTTCGGCCGCTTGGACTTTCCCGGTCGCGAGGAGCAGATCGGCCCGCAGCAGTCCGGCCAACGGCGTATCCCGGTTGTCGGGATGTTCCAGCCGGTCGAGCGCTCCGGTCAGATTCCCCTGGCGAAGGCATTCCCGGGCGGTCTTGAGCGCAGCATGCGCGGCCGCCGTATCCGGAACCAGCCGGGCAAAGGCATCATCGACGGCGGGGATGGGGGCATCCATAGGCGTCAGGCCGTTTCTTCGCCGCACTGGCGGAGAAATTCCCGGGCCCTGGTGGCGCACCGGCAGGATTCGGCCAGAAGATTGGTGTAGCGATCCGGCGTGTGCTGCCCGGTGGGGCGAACCGGGCCGTGGCGACGCACGCCATAGAGGACGCGGGGCAGGTGGACAAAGCGGGCTCCGGCCATGGCGAAGCGCAGATAGTGGTCGTAATCGTTGGCGCTGGTGTAGGCTTCGTCCATCAGCCCGACGCGTTCATGGAGGCGGCGGCGGTAGAGTTTGCAAACGCCGAGATGGAACCATGCGGCCAGACAGGTCTTGAAATCGAACTCCGGGAAAGTCATGCGCCGGTATATGCGGCCGTCGTCCTCCAGCACATCCTGGTCGGCATAGACAAAATCCGCTCCCGTGGTCTCAAGCGCGGCGGCCAGCTCTTCGATCATGTGCGGATAGGGCAGATCGTCGCCGGGGACGTAGGTGACGTAGTCGCCGGTGGCCCGGGCAAAGCCTTCATTGTAGGTGCGCGTCGGGCCGATGTCCGCTGCAAAGGTGACGATGGTCAGCTTGCGGCCCTGGGGATACGTCGTGACTTCACGGCGCACAATGTGGCCGGCGGCGTCGAGGGTGGCCACCGGGGCGGCTGTAGCCGTGGCGATATGCTGCGGCAGGGCGGCCAGATAGTCCTTGGTGCCGTCTGTCGAACCGCCATCGACAATGATGATTTCCAGATCCGGGTGGGTCTGGAACAGACAACGGTCCACACAGGCCGGCAAATACCGGATCTGATTGAACGTGGGAATGACGATGGTGGCGGTTGCCATGGTCCGTCTCTATATCGGATGCCCGCGCGTCATCCTGGCCGATGTAGGCGGAGAACCATTGGGGCGTCTAAAATCCGGAAAGCGCCTTGGTCAGGGGAACGAGCGGTTCGGTCTCGTCCTGGGGGGCGACCAGCTTGTCCCAGCAAATCTGTTCATCCTGGCGGACCTGGGCCAGAAGCCGACACCCGGTCACGGCGTCGCACAGGACGGGAGAAAGCCCTGTGCCGGGACATTTGACGGCCAGATCCTCGGGACCAAGCAAATGTCCGGCCGGAAGATCCCGGGCGAAGACAAGGGATTTTCGAAGCTTGGCGGCGGCGGCGGCCTCACCGGGGAAAACCTGTTTGCGCGTCACCCGCATGGCGGCCTCGGCTTCCCGTACCATATGGGTCATGGCGGCAAATTCGTCCGGGGTCAGCGATGCCTGATGGTCTGTGCCGGGCAAGGTGCGGTCCAGGGTGAAGTGACGTTCGATGACGGCCGGGGCAAACGCCGTGGCGGCGATCGTGGGGCCAAGGCCCCGTTCATGGCCGGAATAGCCGACCGGCAATCCATAACGCCGGCGCAGGACGTCAATAATGGGGAGTCCGACCTGTTCGTCCGGGCAGGGATAGGAGCTGTTGCAATGCAGGATCACAAGACGGTCGTGGAAGCGTCGCAGTTCGGTCACGGCTGCGTCCACATCGGCCAGTCCGCTCATGCCTGTGGACAGGATGATCGGCCGTTGGGTCGCGCCGGCCAGCCGCAAAAGCGGCAGGTTGACCAAATCGGCCGAGGAAATTTTGAGCAGCTCGACATCCAGGTTGACGAGCAGGCGCAGACTGGGGGCGTCCCAGGCCGAGGCAAAAAAGGTCAGCCCGAGGGATTCGGCCAGGACTTTGAGATCGGCCAGGGCTTCTCCGGACAACTCAAGGGCCAGACGGTGCCGGCCGTAGGTGTCGCCGAAGCTGTTAGGACCGGTGTAGGGCGCGTCGAGACCGGCCTTGGTAAACAGGGCGGCCATGTCGCGTTTTTGAAATTTGACGGCCGAAGCGCCACAGGCGGCGGCGGCGCGGACCATATCCCTGGCCATGTCCAGGCTTCCCTGGTGGTTGTTGCCGATTTCGGCCACCAGAAAGGCGGGGCATCCCGGTCCGATGCTTTGGCCGGATCGCAGGCGGATAAGGGAGGCTGTGGACATGAGGCGTTTTTTCTCCAAGGCGGCGAGACAGCTGCCGCTCTGCTTGTTTTTAGCCAGGAATGGGCGTTTGCACAAGCCGGTCGGTGGGGGGGGCGAAAATTGCCGACTGGCCAAAAGTTTGCAAGCCTCGTGCCGGTCTGGGGTTCTTGCCATTGGGCGCGAATACGGTCAAAGTACGCCCGCTTTGTCGCACGCTGCAAGAGGATGCCATGACCCAGCCTATGATTGAAATCCGCGGCCTGAAAAAGGCCTTCCAAGGACAGCCGGTGCTTCGCGGCGTGGATATGGTTGTGCCCGAAGGCGCGGTGACGGCCGTCATCGGTAAATCCGGCGAGGGAAAAAGCGTTCTTTTAAAGCTCATCATTGGCCTGCTCGCACCGGATGCCGGGGAAATCCTGTTTCAGGGAACGCCGCTTTCGGCTCTTGGCCGGGCCGAGTGTCGGGCCTTTCGTCGCCATTGCAGCTATATGTTTCAAAATATGGCTCTGTTCGATTCCATGACGGTTTTCGACAACATTGCCTTACCCCTGCGGGAAACCGAACGACTGGCGGAATCGGCTGTGGGGAAAAAAGTTCGGGAAATGGCTGAGCGGCTGGAGCTTTCCGGTATTTTGGCCAAGTTTCCGTCCCAAATTTCCGGCGGCATGCAAAAACGTGTCGCTTTGGCGCGGGCTTTGGTTACACGCCCCAGGCTCGTGCTGTTCGATGAGCCGACCACGGGCCTTGATCCCATCCGCAAGGCCTCGGTTCTGGCCCTTATCGACCAATCCCGTCGCCAGTTCGAGTTTACAGCCGTTTTGGTCAGTCACGACATCCCGGACGTTTTTGCAGTGGCCGGGCATGTGGCCATGCTTGATACCGGCCGTATCGTCTGGCAAGGATCGCCGCAGGCCATCACGGCTTGTGAGGATCCCCTTGTCCAGCGTTTTCTGGCTGGAGAGCCTGAGCCGATCGAGGCCCTGTAACCCCCAAGGCCGGTGAGGCTTTCTTATGCGACAACTTCCACTGCCGCGCGCTTGGCGCGTGCTGATTTGGGCCGCCGCGTTTTTGCTTTTCCCGGCGGGTCGGCTGGTCGCGGCGGATCTGCATCAGGTCTCCACCATGGAAGCCCTGGCCGCCGGGCTTTATGAAGGTCGCGAGCGTTTCGCCGAGCTTACCCGGCATGGCGATTTCGGCTTGGGGACGCTGGCCAACCTCGACGGCGAAATGGTGCTCCTTGACGGGGTACCCTACCAGATTCGCAGTGACGCAACCGTGCACCGCGTCAGACCCGATGCGCAAACGCCGTTTGCTCAGGTGGTCTTTTTTACCGGAAGTCTTGATCTTGGCCGCGTGGATGGCTTGACGCTTGACGCGCTCAAGGACGTGTTGCGCTCCCGGCTGCCCGATCCTTCCCGGTTTTATGCGGTGCGGGTGAACGGTGCGTTTACGCGGCTTGTCGCCCGAAGCGTCCCGGCGCAGCAAAAGCCCTGGCCGCCGATTGTCGAGGCGATCAAGGCCCAGTCCGTGTTTCCGATGGAGCATGTTCAGGGAACCATGGTCGGCATCTATACGCCGCCGGGGCAGTCGGCCCTTTCCGCGACGGGCTGGCATTTCCATTTCCTCAGCGCCGACCGGACGCGTGGCGGACACGTGCTGGAGGCAATCTTGGGACCGGCCAAAGCCCGGGGGGATTGCGTCCAATCCCTGACCGTGCTTTTCCCCGAGCATCCCCTGCCCGCGCAGGCCGCACCGCGTCCCGCCGCAGGGACGGAATAAGGGCTGCCTACAAATTTTCGGTATTGCGCTCGAAGACCCGCAGTTCGTTGACAACCAGATTGCCGAGCGAACGGAGTTCCTCATTCCCTTGGTTTTCTACCAGATCGGACAAGAGTTTGATGTCCTGGGGCAGGCTGGCCAGCATCATTTGTTTGACCTCGCGCAGTCGCGCCAGGGCATAGATTTTATCCCGTTTGGCCACCATATGTTCCATCACATCGGTCATCGTCATCACCGAGTGGGCTTTTTCGGTGTAAATGGCGCACATGGCCGTCAGGTGGGACAGGATGTTCTTTTCGGTCGGGGGCTCGGTCTTGAAATAGAGATCGGCGGCCTTACCTGTATAATCGTTGAAATGTTCAAAGGAGACACGGAAGTGTTTGGATGCGCCAAGGGCCTGGCCGGACGTGGCCAGGAGCATGACAAGGCAAAGGGCGCATTGGGTTGCAAAGGTTTTATTGCGCATGACGACTCCATGTTCAAGACAACCCGCTGGGGGATGAGACTGTGCGGGTGACGAACGCCACATACCAGTTTTTACCCGCCGGTCAAAGAGGTGTCGGAACGGGACTGCCGTTGGGACAGGAATGCGGCTTTGGGTCTGCTGTGAAAGTGGTGAATCTGTAACGTGGATTTGGCACGCTTTTTCATGCTTCGGGGGAAGATTGTTGGTATCGCTTTTCTCCCCGGAGCGCTCCGGTTACACCCTGCTCCTGCCGGGCAGATTGGCTGCCTGTCATTGACTTTTGGCTTTTTTACTGTACCGTTTTTGTTGTTCCAACTACCGTCATCTCGTCGGTCGGACACGCCATGAAGAATAATCGTCGTATCTGGCTTTGTATCCTTGCCTTTTTCCTTTTAACCCTGCCAACTGCCGGTTCCTGCCGCGCCGGCATGGTTTCTCTGGTCTTTGACGACGGCCTGTCGAGTATTTATGAGTACGCCTTTCCGGTCCTGACCCAGTATGGCCTGACGGCCACGGTCGGCATTATCGCCAACCGGGTGGATTCCGGGGATCCGGATTTCATGACTGAAAAGCAGATCGCCGAACTCGAGGCCGCCGGTTGGGAAGTGGCTTCCCATAGCCTGACGCACAAGCGTCCCATCGATATCCCCAAGTTTTACGCCGAGGAAAAGTGCCTGCTGCTCAAGCCCGTGGTCGGCCAGCGACCGCTTTTTGAGGCCAAGTACAAGTACGAGGAATTGGCCGGCCTGATGGAAAACGGTCGGTTGCTCAAAGAGCGCAACAGCGGCAAGGTCGTTCGAGGAGAGCCGGGGAGTTATTATTTTGACGAACTCATAGGCGAGGTCATCGTGCATCCTTTCGACGTGGACAGCGCCGAAAAGCAGCAGATCCGGGCCATTTCCTACGAGCGCGAGCTGGAAGAATCCAAAAAAGAACTGACGTCCAAGGGGTTTAAGGTGACAACCTACATCACCCCCCATAATTATTGGACGCCGGAAATGAGCGAACTCTCCAAGCGGTTTTATGCCCAAGTGGCCGACGGCGGCGACAATTTTAACCGCAAAGGGGCAACAGACCGCTACTGGCTTAAGCGTTTCGTGGTACATACCAACGACTCGGCCGAGGCGATTATCGGCCTTATTAAGGAGCATGCGATCCGGGAAAACGGTTGGGTCATTTTTTGCATGCATGGTATCGGCTCGGATTTGGGTTGGGAGCCGTGGGATGCCGCCAAGCTCGCCCAGGTGGCCGACTTTTTGAAAAAGAAGGCTGTGCCCGTCGTCACGATAGACAAGGGTGTCAAAATCTGGGTCGAGGGCAAGGGCAAACCCGGAATCTAAGCGTTAGGGAGAGGCATGAAACGGTCGTTGCGGATCCTGGTCGCCGGTTTTGCCGTGGGATTCCCCCTGGGCGGGCAGATATGGATGATGCTCCATTTCGCAGCGGGGCTGGCCCGGCTCGGACACGACGTTATCTTTTTGGAAGATACGTCGGATTGGGCGTATCCGTTTGATCCCATGCTTGGGTACTGCGTGCCTGATTCCACCCGGGGCCGTGAAATTCTGGATCGTCTTTTCCGACAGCATGGTCTGGCGGGGCGGTGGGCCTATGTCAGCCAGATCGAAAACAAGATCTACGGCATGGATCGGGCCGCCCTGGACCGGCATCTGGCTCAGGCGGATTTCTTCCTGAATGTTTCCGGCGTGGTGCCACTTCGAGACGAATATCTCCAGGCACCGGTCCGGGCCGTCATCGACACCGACCCGGTGTTTACCCAGGTCAAGGTGGCGACGGACCCTTGGTCCCACGACTACTACAAGGCTCACGACGTCTGTTTTACCTATGGCTGTAATCTGCCGGGCGGCGCAACCGGCGTGCCACTGTCCGACGTCGACTGGAAGCCGCTTTTGCCGCCCGTGGTGTTGGATTTTTGGCCACGCGGGGAAGGGCGGGGACACAGCTACACGACCATCGGCACCTGGGAAGCCAAGGACCGGGATGTGGAAGTGGCGGGCCGCAAACTTTCCTGGCGTAAAAATGTCAAGTACGAAGCTATCCGGGAGTTGCCGGGTGCGCTTCCTTCCGTGCCGCTTGGCATGGCCATGAGCGGCATGAAGGAAAACGCCGCGCGTTTCGTCACCGCCGGGTGGGATGTGCGCGACGCCCTGGAAATTTCCCGCGATCCCGACCGCTACCGGGACTATATTCGTCAGGCGCGCGGGGAATTCACGATTGCCAAGGACCAGAATGTGGTCCTTAAAAGCGGTTGGTTTTCCGATCGTACGGCGACTTTTTTGGCGGCCGGCCGGCCGGCCGTGGTGGAAGATACCGGATTTGGGGAGTATCTTCCTGTTGGGGAAGGCCTTTTTCCCTTTACCGACCGGGAAGGGGCCTGTCAGGCCCTGCGGCAGGTGGAGGCCGATCCCGAGCGGGCCGGAGCGGCGGCCCGGGCCATTGCTGAGGAACATTTCGACAGTGACAAGGTCTTAACCGGTTTGCTGCGGGAATGTGGGCTCGGCTGATTGTTTCCTCCGACGGCGCGCGGCAAGGCCCGGGCGTGGCGGGGGACGGTGTTTTACAGGATGGCGTATCTTTCCGGATAAACCGGCGATTGGGGCAATCTGCCCCACAACCGATTGAAACCCGTTTGCTTTCGGGCTAATAGGTCGCCGATGGCGGAAAAGACATTGCTTTTTGTCGCCCCGGCCCAGGCGGTGACCCAATTTTTCCCTTTTTTCAAGGATGCTGGCATAACTGCCGGGATCGTTGACTCTTTGTCGTCAGCCCTGGCGGCCATTCATAAATCCCCTCCCTGTCTCATTTTTTCCCAGGCGAAAATCGGCGTGTACAGCGCCGATACCCTGTTGGCCGAGGGCCAAAAGGAAACCGATTTTCCCCCCGTCATCGTGTTCACCGATCGGGGCACGGCCGGTGAAGCGGCCCGATATCTGGAACTTGGGGCCAAGGATTACTGGCTTGAGCCGGTGACTTGGGAAAAAATCCTGGCCGTTTTGCCGCTCGCCGCTTCCGAACCGCTGCCTGCCCATGCACCTTCCCCCCTTGCCGCTCCGTCTGGGGGGGGGAAGGACGTGACGGGCAAGGGATTTGCCATTGTCGGTGAACATCCGGCCATTCGCCGGGTGCTGGCCCTGGCCCGGCAGGTGGCCCGGTCCAAGGCGACGGTGCTCATTTCCGGCGAATCCGGCACAGGCAAGGAAATGTTCGCCCGCTACCTCCATGCTTCCTCCGATCGGGCCGAGGGACCGTTCGTGGCCATCAACTGTGCGGCGTTGCCGGAACATCTCCTGGAGTCCGAACTGTTCGGCCACGAGAAGGGCTCTTTTACCGGAGCTATCTCCCGCAAGCTCGGCAAATTCGAGCTGGCTTCCGGGGGCACGATCCTTTTGGACGAAATCTCCGAGATGGACCTGGGATTGCAGGCGAAGCTGTTGCGCGTGCTCCAGGAGAGCGAATTCGACCGGGTCGGCGGCACCGAAACCGTCCATGTTGATGTGCGGGTCCTGGCCACCACCAACCGGCGCATGGAAGAGACCCTGGCCGAAGGCAAATTCCGTCAGGATTTGTATTACCGGCTCAACGTCATTCCGCTCAAGCTGCCCCCCCTGCGGGAGCGCGGCGAAGACGTTCCCCGACTGGCCCAGTTTTTTGTGGAGAAATTTCGCAAGGCCTACGGGTTGCCGCCGCTGACCTTCGCCAATGACGCCCGGCAGTGGCTGCTTGCCTACGATTGGCCGGGCAATGTGCGTGAGCTGCAAAATTTGATGGAGCGGGCCGTGCTGCTTGCCGGAAGCGGCCCCATTCGCAAAGCGCATTTCCTGCTCGATACCGACTCCTGGACGGACGTCCCTGGCGAGGACACCTGGGATGCGCCCCAGCCGCCGGAGGCCGATGTCGAGGAAGCGCCGGATCAGGAAGAAGAGGATTTTGATCCGACCGGATCGTCGGCCATGCATCTGTTCGATCAGGCGCCAATTGTCGATCCGGGCGAGGTGATGCCGCTTGATGTCATGGAGCGGCACATGATCATCAAAAGTCTGGACCACACCGAGGGCAACCGCACCCAGGCCGCCCAACTGCTCGGCATTTCCGTTCGGACGCTTCGCAATAAGCTCAACGAATATCGCAAACTTGGCATCGACGTTCCCTGACGTCCTCATGGCCCCTTCCGCGTTTTACAACATCCTGATGTATTCCCATGACTCTTATGGGCTGGGACATCTGCGGCGTACGATGGCCATCGCGGAGCATCTGCGCCAGCGCGGGGTCAACATCCTGATTCTGACCGGTTCGCCTCTGGCCGGGCGCTACGAAACCCCGGACGGGGTGGACTACGTGCGCATCCCGGGCATGATAAAAAGGACCAACGAAGAATATCTGCCCCTGTCCATCAAGATCAACGCCCGCCATGCCCTGAATATCCGGCGTAACATCATTGTGGCCACGGCCAAGGCCTTTCAACCGGATCTGTTCATCGTGGACAAGGCGCCCATGGGGTTGCGGCGGGAGGTTATTCCGACGCTCAAATGGCTCAAACGCCGCCTGCCGCGTACCCGTACCATCCTCGGCCTGCGCGATATCATGGACGACGCCGCCTCGACCAAGCACGATTGGCAGGAGAAAGGCGTCTATGAGGTGCTCGACCAGTATTATTCGGAAATCTGGGTTTATGGGAACCGGGATCTCTACGACCCCGTGGCCGAGTACGCCATCCCCGAGGGCACAAGCCGCAAGATGATTTTTACCGGCTATATTCCGCGCCATGTGCCGACGCCCCAGGCCCTGGCCCGGGCCCGGCGCGAGGAACGGCTGCGCACGGATGAGAAACTGGTGGTGGTGACCACGGGCGGCGGCGGCGACGGATATCCGCTTATGGACGCCTACTTGCGGATGCTGGAAGAGGGGGGCGCGCCAAAGCATCAGGCCATTTTCGTGTCCGGCCCGTTCATGCCCCGGCCCGAGCGGGAATCCGTGTCGCGCCGGGCGGCGCGGCTGCATGCCAGATTTTATCATTTCTATCGTCGGATGGAGACGCTTATCGGGCTGGCCGACGTGACGGTCACCATGGGCGGGTACAATACCACCTGCGAAATCCTGTGCCAGGGCAAGCCGTCGCTCGTCGTGCCTCGCGAGGTGCCGCGTCTGGAACAGCGCATCCGGGCCGAGGTCATGAGCCAACGCGGACTTATCGAATATCTGCCCTGGGAAGACCTGTCGCCTGCCGGCATCCGGGAAAAGCTCACACAGCTTCTGGCCGACGCCTCGCCCTACAAGGCGGCCATGGCCGGATTTCCGTTTACCGGCCTTGCGGTTATTTCCGACCGGGTGGACGCTTTTCGTCGGGAAGCCTGCCGTGCGGACAAAACCCTTCCCTGCCCGACGGTGTCTCCCGCCCATTCGGACTGAGCCCGCGACGGCGTTTCCTGCCGCCGCAGGGCGTTATCTGAAGGAAATGGCCCACAGGCCGAAGCCCGCGATCAACCAGCCTGAAATCCGTTGTATGGTCCGCATGTGGGCCAGCAGCCGGTAGCGCAGGAGCTTGCCGCCAAAGGCGAGGACCACCCACCAAAACATGGAGCCGCAAAAGACGCCCGAAACCAGGGCGCCGGCCTCCCCGGTGCGGGCGTTCGCCTGCCCCAGGCCGAAGCCGGCGAAGATGGCCAGAAAGCCGACCATGGTCATGGGGTTGGTCAGGGCCAGCAGAAAAACGGAAAGAAAAGCCCCTGCATAGCGGTGGGGGGGGACTTTGGCTTTTTTTCGCGGCGGGGCGGCAAAAGCCAGACGCAGGCCCATGCCAACAAGAAACATCCCGCCGCCGACTTGCAGGAGGACGGCGTGTTCGGCCAGAAAGTCGGAGACATAGGTCAGGCCGCCGGCGGCCACTGCACCGTAAAAGGCATCGGCCGATGCTGCGCCGATGCCGCTTAAAAGGCCCACCCGAAGGCCCATGGTGATGGCCCGCCCGAGGCAGAGCATGCCGACCGGGCCAAAGGGCATGGCAATAATGGCCCCAATGGTCAGACCTTTGAGAAAAAATGTGAACATGTCCCTGGGGTATCGGGTTTCCGCGCCCCGGGCAAGGCAGGGGGCCGTCAGGCGAGCGACGCCGCGTAACTGCCTGTTTCACGTTCGAATCCAAGCAGGTCGATATCGGCGGCCTTAATGCCGAACGCTCCGAGCATGCCGTGGATTTGTCCCCGGTGATGGGTCTGATGATTGAAAAAATGAGCCACGCATAACGCGACCGGCATGGCCATGGGAGTGCCTTCGGTCGTGGTATAGGTCAGCGTGGCGGCAAACCAGTCCGGGTCGAGGTCGTTGGCAAAGGCAATGATGCGTGCATCTTCGACGTTTCGGGCGGCAGCCAGATCGGCCAGCGCGGGATAGGGCACGGCGTCGGCGGTGGAGACCGGGTTGCCGGCATTGGTGAAACGGAAGAGCCAGAGTCGGTCGGCCAGTAAAAGATGGTTGGCGATGGCGATAATCGAGCCGAAGTTGACGGCGGATGTTTCCGTCAACTGGGCCGGCGTGAGTCTGGCCAATTCGGTGTAGAGGCGTTGGTTGGCCCAACGGTTATACTGGGCTTCGGCGACGAAAAGTGATTGCATGGGCGGACCTCCGGGATTGGGATGTCTGGGTATCCTGCGGTGCGGGCCGGGCGTCAAGAACAGGCTGGCGGTTCTCCTTTGGAGTGGTTGCCGGGGAGGTCCTGCCCGGGGTATTCATGGAGCGGCCGATTTGCCACAGGCGGCGCTGTTTCAAGGAGGAACCCCACATGGCCATTCGCTACGTCCACACCAATCTGATCGCCCGCGACTGGCGGGCGCTGGCTTCCTTCTATATCCGGCTGTTCGACTGCAAGCCCGTGCCGCCCGAACGCGATTTGTCCGGTTCCTGGCTGGACGCCGCCACGGACGTTGACGCCTCCCATATAACCGGTATCCACCTGCGGCTGCCTGGCCACGGCGAAACCGGGCCGACCCTTGAAATTTTTTCCTACGACGCAAGCCCGGATCATCCGAAGGTCGCCGCCAATACGCCGGGATTCGTGCATATTGCTTTTTTGGTGGACGATGTGCCCGCCATGGCCGAGGCGGTCCTCAAAGCGGGCGGTTCGGCTGTGGGGGAGATGGCGGTGCGGGATGTGCCCGATGTCGGACGCCTTCATTTCCAGTATATGCGCGATCCCGAGGGCAATATGATCGAGCTGCTCAATTGGACCTAGCCCGTCGCCGCGTGCATTCCAGCCCGCGCCGCCCCGTTTCCAGAGGCCGTATTTTGCGCTATGCCTCCGTGGCGCGGGCGGCGCATGCCGCTTCCTGTGTATTCTTTTTTTGGGTGCCCTAAGCCATGTCCGATTTTGTTCATCTGCACTGTCATACTGAATACAGCCTCCTCGACGGGGCCATCCGCATTGGCGATCTGTGCAAGACCGCTGTCGCGTTTGGTTCGCCGGCCGCCGCTATCACCGATCACGGCAATCTTCATGGCGCGCTGATTTTTTACGACACGGCCAAGAAGGCGGGGCTTAAACCCATCCTTGGGTGCGAAGTCTACGTGGCCAAGGGCAACCGCAAGGAAAAAGACGCCCGTTCGCCCCGCGACGCCGGCTACCACCTGGTGCTCTTGGCCAAGGACATGGTCGGTTATAAAAATCTGCTCAAGCTTGTGACGTACGGCTACACGGAAGGCTTTCACTACAAGCCCCGCGTGGATAAGGAGTTGCTTGGCCGCTACGGCGAGGGGCTTATCGCCTTGTCGGCCTGCCTCAAGGGCGAGATCAACCAGGTGTTGCTCCACGAAGGCAAGGATCAGGCCGTGGCCATGGCCAAGCAGTACGCCGCCCTGTTCCCTGAGCGCTTTTACCTGGAAATCCAGTCCAACGGCATTCCGGAACAGACTACGGTCAATAATTTTTTAATCGAGTTGAGCGACGATCTGAAGTTGCCGCTGGTGGCCACCAACGACTGCCATTATCTGCACGCCGACGACGCCGAGGCCCACGACGTCCTCCTCTGTATTCAGACCGCGTCCTGCGTGGATGACCCCAAGCGCATGCGGTTTACGTCCAATGACCTGTACTATCGTTCCCCGGAAGAGATGGCGGCCGCCTTTGCCGATGTGCCCCAGGCGCTCGAAAATACCTGTCGCATCGCGGACCAGATCGATGTGAAGCTCAAGTTCGGGGAGTACCACTTTCCGGTGTATAAAGCCCCGCCGGGCAAGTCCCTTGATGACGTCATGTGCGATATGGCCCGTAAGGGTCTGACCGACCGGCTGGCCAAAATGCCCGGCGTGGACACGAAAAAGTATTGGGAGCGCCTGGAGCTTGAGCTCAACGTCATCAAGCAGATGGGCTTCCCCGGTTATTTCCTTATCGTCCAGGACTTCATCAACTGGGCCAAGGACCACGGCATTCCCGTCGGTCCCGGGCGTGGATCGGCGGCCGGATCGCTGGTCGCCTATTCACTGCGCATCACCAACCTTGACCCCCTGCCGTACGATCTGCTGTTTGAGCGCTTTTTAAATATCGAACGGGTGAGCATGCCCGATATCGACGTGGACTTCTGCGAACGCCGCCGCCATGAAGTCATCCGCTACGTCACCGAGCATTATGGCGAGGACGCGGTGGCCCAGATCACCACGTTCGGCACCATGAAGGCCAAGGGCGTGGTGCGCGACGTGGGCCGGGCGCTCGGCATGACGTTTGGCGAAACCGACCGCATCGCCAAGCTCATTCCCGAAGATCTCAAGATGACCATCGACAAGGCGATCGCGCAGGAGCCGGAATTCAAGGCGCTGATCCAGGGCGATCCCCGCATTGCCCACTTGATCGATATTTCCCGTCGTCTGGAAGGCTTGGCCCGCCACGCCTCCACCCACGCCGCCGGCGTGGTCGTCTCCGATAAGGCCATGACCGAGTACGTGCCGCTCTATAAGGGGAAAAACAACGAAACAGTGACCCAGTGGGACATGAAGCGCGTTGAGAAAGCCGGACTGGTCAAGTTCGACTTTCTGGGCCTTAAAACCATGACGGTCATTGACGACGCCCTGCAAATCATTCGTGAGATGGGGGAGGAGCCGCCGGATTTCGATACGTTGCCCATGACGGACCCGGCGACCTATGAGCTGTTCGCCAAAGGCGACACCGACGGCATCTTCCAGGTGGAAAGTCAGGGCATGCGCAAATACCTGCGGATGCTTCGTCCCAACTGCTTTGAAGATCTGATCGCCATGCTGGCACTCTACCGTCCGGGACCGCTTGGTTCGGGCATGGTCGAGCAGTTTATCCGTCGCAAGCACGGGGAGGATCCGGTCATCTATCCCCACCCGCTCCTGGAAGAGACGCTCAAATCCACGTACGGCGTCATCGTTTACCAGGAACAGGTCATGAAGATCGCCCAGGTGTTGGCCAAATTTTCCCTTGGCGCCGGCGATTTGCTGCGTCGGGCCATGGGAAAGAAAAATGCCGAGGAGATGGGCAAGCAGCGTGGATTTTTCGTCGATGGCTGCGCCAAAAACGGCATCGACGCCAAAAAAGCCAACGAAATTTTCGACTTGATGGAGAAGTTCGCGGAGTACGGCTTCAACAAGTCCCATAGCGCCGCGTACGCTCAGATTTCCTATCATACGGCTTATCTGAAGGCCCATTATCCTGTTCCATTCATGGCGGCGCTGATGACGTCGGACATGGAAAACCAGGATAAGCTCCTGCAATATATCGCCACCTGCCGCGACAACGAAATTGTGCTCATGCCGCCGGACGTCAATGCCGGGCATCCGCATTTTTCCGTGAAAGACAACAAGGTGCTTTACGGGCTGGCCGCCATTAAAAACGTCGGCCGCGACGCTGTGGCCGAAATCGTCACCGAACGTGAGGCCAACGGTCCGTTCTCCTCGCTGCTGGATTTCACCAGCCGGATAAACACCCGCAAGGTGACCAAGCGGGTCATCGAATATCTCATCAAATGCGGCGCGTGCGACAGCTTTGGCTGTTCGCGGGCCGGGCTGATGGCCGGTTTGGATCAGGCCGTGGCCATCGGACAAAAGCGGGCGGCCGAGAAAAATGACGGCCGGCTTTCGCTCATGTCGCTTATGCCCGAAAAGCCCAAGCCTTCGACGGGACTCGGGCTTTCCTGCGCCGAAGCCAGCCTGCCCGAATGGCATCACGAGCAGATGATGGCCTATGAAAAAGAGGCGCTTGGTTTCTATCTGACAAGCCATCCGCTTCTGGCTTATGAACGCGACCTGCGGGCCATGCGGGCCACCTCGTTGCTCCAATGCGCCGGCATCGAGCCCGGCGTCGAGGTCAAGGTGCCCTGCATCTGCGTCTCCACGAAGGAAATCATTACCAAAAAAGGTCAGAAAATGGCCTTTTGCAAACTTGAAGACCATCTCGGCGGCGAGGCCGAAGCCGTGGTGTTTTCCGATGTCTACGCCGTGAGCCGGGAGCATCTCGAAGGCGATATTCCGCTTTTTATTACCGCCAAGATTGGGGCCACGGAAGAGACCGAGGTCGAGGGCAAAAAACAGATCAAATTGCAGGCGGTGCGCATCGATCCTCTGGCCAAGATTATTGGCGGCAGCGAAGAACCTGTGGAAGTGATGGTGTCCTGCCCCGAAAACGCCCCTGTCCCCTTGGACCCGTTGGCGGCGATTTTGCGCCGGTATCCCGGCCAATGTTCCGTGCACCTTGTGCTCAATCTGCCCCGGGCCGTTTGTCGCTTGCGTTTGGGGCACGAATACGGCGTTCGGCGCTGTCAGGAACTGCGCCGGGAACTCGATGATTTTGAGCAGGCTGCGTTGCGATAAGCTGCTGTGACGAGGGTGGAGGGGAAGTGGGGCGCTGCCCCCGGCCCCCTCAAGAGCGCGAATAATTTTTTACCGCCAAGGGGGGCCGGGGGAGATTATCTCCCCCGGTGGGGAGGTCTGGGAGGGGCAACGCCCCTCCCGGCCGCCGGAGGCAGGAGTGGCATTTCCTATGGCTGACGAGAAACGTGGCATTTGGCGACTGACGGTGACGGAGGGCTTTTGCGCGGCCCATTGTCTGCGGGGGTATGAGGGGCCGTGTGAAAATCTGCATGGCCATAATTTTGGCGTCGAGGTTGTGGTCGAGGGGGAGCGGCTTGATCCGAAGGTGGAGTACCTGATGGATTTTAAGGCGCTCCGGGGGCGGTTAAAGGTGATTTTGGCCGACCTTGACCATAAGCATTTAAATGATCTGCCGCCGTTTGCTCTGGAAAATCCGTCCTCGGAGAATCTGGCGCGGTATATTTATCGAAGGCTTCAAGCGGCCCTGGCTGGGGAAGTCGTGCGACTGGTCAGCGTTGCGGTCTTGGAAAAAGAGGCCAGCAAGGCCACCTATATGGAATTGTAACCCTGTATTGGCCGTTTGGGGACTGGAATTCTGGCTTGGCCGGCGACCTCTTGACGGAGCGTGACATTGTGGCGCAAACCATACGAGTGACAAGGCAAGTCTCGACCCGTCGCGGCGTGCCCGGAGCAAGGCTATGGAGCAGGCGGTAATCCACAAGGTCTTTAAGACCATTTCCTATCCCGGAGACAGCCGGCGTTTGGCTCGGGAAGTGGTGGACTATCTGGCCGGGCATATTGCCGACGCCGATGCCCTGCACGACCTGGACATCATCCTGACCGAGGCCTGCGCCAATGTCTGCCGTCATGCCTACGGGGGCAGTCCCGGCCCATTGGAAGTCCGGTTGGCCGTCACGCCGGGGCAGGGGGTGGAGCTTGAAGTCGTGGACTGGGGCAAGGGCTTTGGTTCCGGCGTGCGTTTTGAAAATCCCGGACCTGATTCCGAAGGCGGCCGGGGACTCTACATCATGCGCATGCTTTCAAATGCCTGTCAGGTGTTGCGGCGGGATGGAGAAAACGTGGTCGTCATCCACAAGGACATAGGGGCGGCGCAGTGGAAAAATTGACGATTCGACGCATGAATGATGTCTTGTTGCTCAAATATGCCGGTGAGATAACCCTGGAGATCACCGGTGATCTCAAACGCCATCTGGAGGCGGAACTGGACGAGGGCGACGTGCGCGCCGTCGTCATTGATCTTTCCGGCGTTCCTTTTATGGATTCTTCGGGCATTGGTTTTTTGGTTTCAGTCAACACCCGAATGCGCAGCTCCGGAAAATCCTTTTATCTGTATCAGCTGAGCGTCCCGGTGCAAAAAACACTCGGACTGGTCCAGCTTCTTGATTTCTTCCAGGTTTTACAAGACGAAGCCGGTCTGAACGGGCTTTGCGGCTGACCCGGGATCAGGCCATGGGCATATCCTCGCTCCTGGCGACTCCCGTTTGGCGCGAGGGTCGTCTGGCTGATGTTTTGCTCGAAGTGGACGGCAAGACCTGGAGTTTGGCCGGACGGAACGGTGCAGCGGCCGAGGTCGGTCGGGCCGAGGCAGCTCTCGCTGCTGGCGGATTGCCGGTTTTCCTGGGGGCCGGGCTTGGCTGGGCCGTGACCCGGTGCCGTGCGGCAGGGCTTCCCGTTGCGGTGGTCGATACCGAAGCGGCGCTGACTGCCGCCACCGGCCTGCGCGAGGCGCTTGCGCAGGATCCGGACGTCGTCTGGATCGATGCCCCGGACCCGCAACAGGCGGCAACGCTCGTGCGGCGTTTTGGGGCCGACCGGGGGCATACTACCTTCCATACGAGCCAACATCCCGTCTCCCGACGTCTTAATCCTGCTTATTACGCGGCCGTGGCCGCAGCCCTGGCCGCTCCGATGGCAGCGGCAGTCACTGCGCCACGTTTCCGGCAAACCCTGCCGCGCGTGCTCTGCCTGACGAGCCGACTCTTTTTGTTGGGCGAAGTCACGCGGGCCTGCGAACGGCTCGGCGCACCGTGTCGGTATCTGGAAACCGGCGACGAACTGGACCTCGACGACTTTGTCGCCATGGTGCGCGGCGCTGTGGCCGATTTTCGTCCGGATTTCGTGTTGACGGTCAACCACCTCGGGGTGGACCGCGAAGGCGTGCTGCTGTCGTTGCTCGATGCCATGCGCCTGCCGTTGGCCTCATGGTTTGTGGACAGCCCGGAGCTGACCCTGCCGCTTTATGCACCGGCCGTCACTGCCGACACGGTGCTTTTCACCTGGGATGCCGATAGTGTGGCCCCGCTTCTGGAAGCGGGTTTTCCCCAGGTGCATTATCTGCCCCTGGCTGCGGACGAAACGCGGTTTTGCCCCCGAAAGCGTCTTGGCGAGGAGCATCCCTGGCGGGCCCGGGTGTCTTTTGTCGGCAATTCCATGTTGCAAAAAACCGCTTTACGGTTGGCCGCCTCCCGACCCACGCCGGCGCTGCTTCAGGCCTTTGGTGCCTTGGCCGGCGGGTTCGGCGCGTCTCCCCGGCGCACCGTGCGGGACTATTTGGTTGATACCCGGCCGGATCTGCTGCCCGCTTACGAGGCCCTGGAGACGACCGAGCGTCGGCTGGCCTATGAGACCGCCGTCATTTGGGAATCCACCCGACGGTATCGGGCGGATTGCGTGTCGCGGGTGCTGGAGTACGGGCCCGTTCTCGTGGGCGATCCGGGCTGGCGCGACACGTTTCCCAATGAAGGCCGGACGTGGCGGTATGTGCCAGAACTGGCCTACTATGACCAACTCCCTGACTTCTATCCGCTCTCCGATGTGAATTTTAATGCCACCAGCCTCCAGATGAAGGGCGCGGTCAACCAACGGGTGTTCGACGTGCCGGCGTGTCAGGCTTTTTTGCTGACGGACGCCCGGCGTCAGATGGAACAGTTGTTCGAACCGGGTCGGGAAGTGGCCGTGTATGACACGGTGGAGGCCATCGGTCCGCTTGTGGAACGCTATCTGGCCGATGCGCCGGCTCGGGAGGCCTTGGCCAGGGCCGGGCGACGCCGGGTTTTGGCCGAACACACCTATCCCATTCGGATACAACAGCTCTTTACCATTATGCGTCAGAGCTTTGCCTAACGAGGGAGAAGCGATGCCTGTGTTGCCGCCATTTGACCATGTGCCCGAAGCCTTAGCCCGTCTGCTCCTGATTGGTGGAAGTGGGGCGGGGTTGGTCGCGGCTCGTGACATGGCTTGCGCTGCCGGCGACGCTTGGTCTGATTTGGCCGACGCTTTGGCTTTGGCCGTGTGGGAGGATGTTCCTTTTGGGCCGGAAGCCGTGGCGACTCTGACTGCCCGACAGGAAAAAAGGCCGTTTTTGCCGCCCTTGGTTGCCCGCCCGTTGGCGGCCGTGGCGGCAGGCATACGCCCGACTGTACCTGAGCCGTATTTTGACCGGCTGGTCGTCCGGCGCGATATCCCCAAAATACTGGCCTATCTGTTGGAACGGCAGCGCAAGCAGCCGGATGACCCAGGCGTGTTGCACCGCTTGGCCTCCTTTGCCCCCATGGTTGGGCCGGCGGCGGATACCCGGGCCATTGCGGCCGTTCTGGCCGCCGCGCCAGGGGCTCTGGCGCCGTTTGGCGCGCACATGGCCGGCGAACTGGCGTTGCTCGGCAGGCGTCCGGCCGAAGCCGAAGTCTTTCTGCGGCGTGCGTTGTCCGCGTTGCCGGGGGCTGGAACCCGGCAACTTTTGGCCGAGGCGTTATGGCGACAGGGCGGCCGGGACGTGGCTGTAATGGAATTGGCCTCTGCCTGTCAGGAGCGCCCTTTTGACTTGCTGGCGCTTTCCCGGCTGCATGATTGGGCCACGGGAATGGCGGATCGGACGCTGCCGCTTGAGGGCCGGGTGACCGTCCTGCTCTATTCCTATAAGAGTGCGGCCTTGTTGGATCGCGCTCTGGCCGCCCTGGCCGAAACGGATTGGACCTTTGCGGCCTCGGGCGACGCCACGCAACTGTTTGTCCTGGATAATTGCAGCGGCGATGACACGGCCTCGGTCCTGGCCGGCTGGCGGGAACGTCTGGGCAGTCGGTTGTCCGTGGTGCCGTTGCCGGTCAATATTGGCGCTCCGGCGGCCCGCAATTGGCTGGCCGGTTTGCCTGAGGTCCGGGCCGCCGATTTCGCAGCCTATCTCGACGACGACGCCTTCGTGCCGGCCGATTGGCTGGGACGATTTGGCGCGGCCGTGGCCGAAAGGCCCGAAGCCGGCGTCTGGGGTTCTCTGGTGCGGGGCCTGACTGCGCCGCAGTACGTCCAATCCGCCGATACACATCTGTTGCCCACGCCACGGGTGACGGAGGAGTATGGTCGGGCGTTCGGGCTGGCCCGGCCGTGGCTGACCACGGCCGATTGGGGGCAATATGAAATTTGTCGGCCTTGCGCTTCGGTCACAGGATGCTGCCATCTGTTTCGCCTGCCGGTGTTGACCGGCCTTGGCGGGTTTGACATCCGGTTCTCCCCTTCCCAATACGACGATCTGGACCATGATCTGCGCCTGTTGCTGACCGGGCGGACGCCGGTATTCCAGGGGCACCTGACGGTGCTGCACGCCAAGGCCACCGGCGGTGTTTCCAATCCGGGTGGCGCGGCCTACGGATCGGGTTTTGCCAACCAATTCAAGCTGCACAACAAATTTGACGATGGGCAAATCGCTGCCGCAGCCGGCACGGCCTTTGCCGCCTTGGCCGAGGATGCGGCCCGCAAGGTCCGGACCTTGGTCGGGATGGGGCTGATCGATGGGAGGCAGGACAGGGAGGCAGGCGATTGTGGCCGGTGACGGCTCCATCGTCGTCATCCAGACCCAGCGGATGGGGGATTTGATCCTGACCTATCCGCTGCTGCTGTGGTTGGCCAGAGGTTACCCCGGGCAGCCGGTGACGGTGGTGGCGGAACCGAATTTTGCCGCGCCGCTTGCTCCCGTCAGCCCGCCGGCCGGCTATGTCGCCCTGGCTGACGCCGGGACGCGCCTGGGAGGGCGTGAACACGCCCTGGTCATGAATCTAAGCATCCGTCCCGAGGCGGCCCGTTTGGCCGGCGCACTCCAGACGAAGCGGCGTTTGGGGCCTGTGGCCGATGCCGCAGGCATCGTCCGGGTCCATGGGGACTGGCAGCTCTACCGGGCTTCTGTGGTCCATCAAAATAGGCACAGCCGGTTTCATTGGGCGGAGTTTAACGCCTTGGATGTGGTGCCTGTGGCCACGTTGGCGGAAACCGGCTGGCCGGCTCCCCGGACGGGCGGTCCGGGGCGGCGTCGGGTCGGGGTCTTTGTCGGGGCCAGTCAGGCAGAAAAGCGGCCGGATGTGGCCTTCACTGCCGCGTTGACTCGGGAATTGGCCCGACGCGGCCTTGTGCCGGTTCTGCTCGGCGGGCCGGGCGAACGGGAATTGGGGGCCGAGGCGGTCAGACTGGCCGGCATCCCAATTTCCAATTTGTGCGGCATGCTCGGCTTAAAAGAACTGGCCTGCCTCGGCCAGGAAATGGATCTGCTGATAACGCCGGATACCGGCCCCATGCATTTGGCCGCCTGGACGGGCTGGCGGGTGCTCAACCTTTCGATTGGCCCGGTCAACGCCCATGAAACCGGTCCCTATCAACCCGGCCATTTTGTCTTGCGTCCCCGCATGTCCTGCCGGGGGTGCTGGGAATGCACCCGCCCGGAAGTCGTTTGCCGGCAAAAACTCGACCCGGCCCGGGTGGCCTACGTGGCGGCCCGTCTGGCTCGGGGCGAGGATGCCCGGCTGGCCGGAGCCCGGGTGCCGGGGTTTGAACTGTTGCAAACTGTCCGAGGCGCTGATGGGCTGCGCCGTTTGACGCCGCTTACCCCGGTGGCGCATCCGGACGCCCGTGAGGCGGTCGGCGCATTCTGGCATGCCTGCTTTGGTTGTCTGTTCGGCCTGTGGGCCGATGACGCGCCCCGGGCGGCCGGGATGCGTTTAGCTACTGACCATCCTGCCCTGGCCGTTTCCTTGTCGCATGGCGTGGCGCGCCTTGGCGGCGTTCTCGGCCGGGAGCTGCGCCGGGGCGGTGTCCCGGACGTCACGTTTGCCGATCAATTCCCCCCGTGTGTTCGACCGCTGGCCGGGTTTACCGAACGCCTGCTGCAAAATGCCGACGGCGATCGTCCGTCCCGGCTGCGCTGCCTGTCTCTGCTCGAACGGGTGGCCTCTTTGGCCGCCTGCCGCTGATCGAACCGGAAAAAAGTACCGTCTCTTCCATACAGCCTCTTTGCTACCTCCTAAAAAGATTCGTTTTTTTTATTTGGAACGGGTCTTGAACAAAGGAGGGTGCAGGAGGCCCGGTATGCAAATTCTTCCCCTGATTTCCGCCCGCGCGCAGGCCGCCAACAGTAGCGTTGTGCAAAGCGCCCAGCTTTCCCAACGGCAGTCCGAATTATTTTCGAGTCTGCTCGATAACGCCCAGGCGTCCACGACTTCCACAGCGGCCTCCTCGTCCAGTAGTTCCGCAAGCAGCGTCAATCCTGTGGAAGCGGCTGCCGCTCCCAGCGAGCAGGATCTCATGAAGCTGCCCATGACCAAGGAAGATCTTGCCGCATTGCGTGGCGACCTCAAAGACCAGGGGTTCAGCGATGCGGAATTATCAGACATGGACGCCAAGGTCTCCAGTGATGCTGGCATGACCTGGGGCGAAATGATGGATGCGGTCAAAAAGAAGGTCGGCTCCTCCGAAAAGTCTGAGAAGAAGGAAATCACCAACGACGACAAGGTGCAGCTCCTGGGACTTTTTGGAAAGCTGGGTTTTACGCCGACGGAATCCCAGAATCTGGTGGACGCCCTGGCCAAGGGCGAAACCAAGTCTGTGTGGGCTGCCGTCAATAGCAAGGTGTCCGGCCTGTCTGCCGATTCTTCGGTGAGTCTTGGCTCTTCGGAAATGACTGCCCTGGGGCGGGCCATGAATCTTTCCGATGCCGCCCAGCAACGTTTGGCCGCACTTTTCAATCAGTCGAATGCCGAGCAGGGGCTTTCCGGACAGGGCGTGGGCACGGCCATGACCCTCGTCAAAAACGAATTGATCGCCCAACTCAGCAAGGAAGCTCAGGCGCTTGCAGATTTTCGTCAACAGGCTTCCTCGGTGCTGTCCCAGGCGTGGGAACGAGAATCGGGCAAAAAAAATGCCAGTCTGCATCAGGACGATGTGGCCCGCAAGGCAGCCCAGGTCGTGGCCATGAGCAGCGCCACAGGCGGATCGGGCCACGGCACGGGGTTAAACGCGCTGGCCGATGTGCCGGCGAGCGGTACGGGCGTTTCGCAACAACCCGCCAAGGCTGACACAGCGCAGAGCAGTCCGTCCAGCTCCAGTCAGACGTCCGACAGCAGCGCCGCTGCAGCGGAATTAAACAGCAAGGCCGGAGTCGTTGCGGCCGAACAGGCGGCTGTTTCCGGTCAAAGCGGCGAACACGCTGCCGGCGCCAGTCAGGCTGCGACGGGAAGCGGACAAAAAACATCCCAAGTAACCTCGCAGCCTTTGGCGGATAAAAGCGCTGCGAATGCTGCGACGCTGGCGAGCCGTGAAGCCAGTGCGTTCGCCGGTGGGCAACAGCAGGGCGGCAATGCCGGTGGCTCCTTCGAGCAGTCTGGCCAGGAAAGTGGCTGGGGTGAATTCTGGAGCAAGATTCGTACGGAAAAGACCTCTGGCACGACGGCGACAACCGCCACGGCTGGGCAGAATGCGACTGTGCAGACGTTGGCTTCCATGGATGCCGTCAGCACGTCCACACTTGGCCAGTCCGCCAAAAATCTCAGTCCTGCCGTGGTTGCCAAGGCCGCGCAGCAGATCGAAACCGGTATCCTGCGCAATGTCGGGGATGCCAAGCAGCTGACGTTTACGCTTTCTCCCGATGAACTCGGGACTGTGAGCGTGACGCTTACCGTAAAGGACAAGGAAGTCCGGGCTACGATTTCGACCGATAACGCCGACTCGGCGGCTCTGCTCCAGGAGCAGTTGGCCAAGATCAAGCAAAGCCTTGAGGATCAGGGCCTGAAGGTGACCAAACTCGACGTGCAGACAGGTCTCCCGCAGGACAATCCCAATGCCTGGCAAAGCCCAGAACAGCACAATCAGGCTCGCGAGCAGCGCGAGGCCCTGGAGCGGCTCCGCACTTCCGTGCGGTTGTCCCGCCAAACTGAAAGCATGGAAGCGGACGGCGTGGGTGCCATACCCGGAACCATGACGGCCCAGGCGGCCGGAGTGGATCTTTTCGCCTGAAAACGGAGTAAGTTATGAGTTATGCCAGCAGTCTTCTTGGAACAAGTTCCTCATCGGGCACTACCGCGGCAAGCACCAGCTCGTCGTCGAAGTCCTCGACTTCATCGTTAGGACAAGATGCGTTCCTGCAATTGCTTGTCACCCAGTTGCAGTACCAGGATCCGCTGAATCCGATGGATGATAAAGACTTCGTTGCTGAACTGGCACAATTTTCCAGCCTTGAACAGCTCACGGAAATCAATACCGGTATCGATAATCTGGCCACCATCGGAAATCAGCAGCAGTTGCTCGGTGCGGTCAATTTTATTGGCAAGACCATCGAAGCGAATGGCACGGCCGTCAGCCTCGAAAAGGGCAAGGCGACGTCTGTCACCTTTACGCTGCCAAGCGATGCCGAAACGTGCCTGGTCAACGTGCTCGACAGCTCTGGCGAGATTGTGCGCACCGTGGATCTCGGCGCAACCAAGGCCGGCCAGGTGGAGTTTACGTGGGACGGCAAGGATTACGACGGGAACGTTATGACAGACGGGCAGTACCAAGTCGCAGTGACAGCTACTGATGCGAATAAGGATGCTATTACCGTCACCTCGACCATGACCGGCACCGTGACAGGCGTTAATCAGGAAAATGGCAGCTATTATCTGGATATCGGCAATGGGCGCAATGTGGCTTTCACTGACATCACAAATGTTCTCAATACGTCAACGGCAAGTGCGAGCACTGGCAGCAGTAGTAGCAGTAGTAGTGGAAGCAGTAGCAGTAGCAGTAGCAGTAGCGGGAGCAGCGGATCTTAGCGCAGCACCGGGGAAATAACGTAAAAGGAGGAAGGGGTTATGGCAGTTGGATTAAGTACGTCCATGTGGTCAGGAGTCTCCGGTCTGCTGGCTCACTCGACAAAGATGAGCACCATCGGCAACAACTTGGCTAACGTCGACACCGTCGGTTTTAAGGGGGCGAGAACGGATTTCATGGATCTCATGAGTTCCACGATTGGCACAGCTTCCGGTGTCGCCCAGGTTGGACGCGGTGTTACCGTGGGCGCCCAGACGACGGATACTTCCCAGGGTGGGTTGACGACAAGCTCGAACAACCTGGATATGGCGATTAGCGGCAATGGTTATTTTATGGTCAAGCAAAAGAGCTCGATTGGCTCCAACGGTAAATTGCTCAACGCCGCCAATTCGACCAATTACTATACCCGGGCCGGCAATTTCGGTTTTGATAAGGATGGCTATTTGGTCACGACCCAGGGCTTGTCGGTCCAGGGGTGGAAGGTCGATCAGGACCGTATTGACGCTGCTGCTGCAGCAGGCACCACCCTGAGCCAGACGCCCATCACCGGGGAGATCCAGGATATCCGTCTTGACCAGTATTCGAGCCCGGCCAAGGCCACTTCCAACGTCAGCCTCATCACCCAGCTGGATTCCGACTCCAAGAGTTCCAATACCCGGAGTGGCTCCAATTATTTTTATGCGATGACCCAGCAGTGGGATGGCTCCAAGAATCCGGCCATGCCGTCCACGGCCTATAATTATCAGACGACGATTAAGGTTTACGATGAAAATGGTTCTGCCCACGTCCTGACGGCGTATTACGACAAGGTTGATAGCGCAAACGGCCAATCGCATTGGGAATACGCCGTGACGTGTAATCCCAGTGAAGACGGACGTACAACCTCAGGTGGCACGGCTCTTGCCGGTACGGCGATGGCCGGTTTGCTCATGACGGGCACCATGACGTTCGATTCCGCCGGGAATCTTGAAAACATGAGCGCCTATACGATGAAGGCCAGTGGCGCTTCCACAACCTTTAGTCCCGGTGCTTGGACCAAGGCTGACGTGAAAAATGGAAATCCCGTTTTTACGGCCAACTTCAAGTCCGTGTCCAACGCCAGTTTCACAGATTCGCCAAATGCGCTCAATATAGGCCTGAATTTTGGCATCAGTAGTCAGGCTGGTTTCGTTAGCGGCGCCGGTGGGCAGACTTCGTTGAGCGGCGTTGGCAGCAACGCCGGGAATTTGGTGCATTTCAGTTCTTCTTCGATCAAGACCAATACCAATGTGACAACCAGTTATGGCACGTCTTCCTCGACGGTTTTCAGTTCACAAAATGGCTACACTTCCGGCCAGCTGTCCAGTGTGTCTGTTGATAACAACGGTGTTCTGACAGGAAAGTTCTCCAACGGCCAGACTCAGAAATTGTGGGCTCTTGCTCTATCGACGTTTAACAATGAACAGGGATTGACCCGCGAAGGCAGCAACCTTTATTCGGCAACCCCTGAATCCGGACAAGGCACTACAAACCGGGCCAATGCCGGCGGCGCTGGGGCTGTTTCCGGCAATACTCTGGAATCCTCCAACGTGGATATGGCTGCGGAAATGGTGGACATGATCCTCACCCAGCGTGGCTTTGAAGCCAACAGTAAAACCATTACCACTGTGGATACAATGCTTTCGGAAATCATCCAGCTGAAGCGTTAGTAAGCGTCCTTCCTCCAAAAAAACGACGCAGACAAGTCCCTTCCGGGTAACCGGGGGGGACTTTTTTCGTGGTGCGTGAGTGGGCGGTTGTCTTGGTTTTCTGGCGCCTATGAGGCTGGCAGACCCGTTCATGTGGGCCTGGCGGGTCGTTTCGGGGCCGCGATTGATTCCACAGGGGAGGAAGCGGAGCTCTAGTCGGTAATCTTTGCCGCCTCTGATTCTCAAATTGTTCATTAACAGCATGAAATATAATATTTTATGCAATGATTGTTGGCTTACGGCTTGTCTACGTCTGGTGTTTGCCAGCATGAGGCTGCGGCGCGGCGTCAGGAGGTTTGCCGGACGTTTTTTACCGGGTTTTTAGGAGGACGCATGGGAAAAGCTTGCCCGTTTGGCGGTCGGAGGCGGTGGTTGGGGCGGCGCAAGGGGGGAGACGTGGAAATACCTGGACTTGTTGGGGGGGAACCTTTTTCCCAGGGGACTCTCTTGAATATGTAATAGTCTGTTTTTAAAAGATAAAATATCTTTGGTACGCCTCCTGCTTTCTTTAAGCAAAACTCACAAGGAACGTCTGCTTGCTACAAGGAGGTTCTTATGTCCCTGGTCATAAATCACAATATGATGGCTGCCAATGCGGCGCGCAATTTGTCCAACTCGTACGGTGCCCTGTCTACGTCCACGCAGCGTCTGTCTTCTGGTCTGCGGATCAACACCGCTGCGGATGATGCCGCAGGCTTGGCCATTCGAGAGCTGATGCGTTCGGATATTTCCACCCTTAATCAGGGTGTGCGCAACGCCAACGACGCCATTTCAATGATTCAGACGGCTGACGGCGCTCTCCAGGTCGTTGATGAAAAGCTCATCCGTATGAAGGAATTGGCCGAACAGGCTGCCACGGGCACTTATACTTCGGAACAGCGCCTGATTATCGATTCGGAATTTCAGGCCATGGCTTCGGAAATTACCCGTATTGCCAGCGCGACTGACTTCAACGGTATTTATTTACTGAACGGTAACCTGTCCTCGAATGTACACGACGGTACCGGGCTGCAATCCCATGGCAAGTTGAAAGTTCACTTCGGGACCGGTAACTCCAGTGCTGAGGACTATTACTACGTTCAGATCGGTTGCGCCACCGCTTCTGGCTTGGGCGTTGGCTTGGCCGCTGGCGCCGGTAAGGCTGGCCGCAGTATTTCCACGCAGGCACTGGCCCAGGCGACCATTATTGCCATCAATGCGGCCATCGTTTCCAAGGATAAGATCCGAGCCAGCCTTGGCGCTTTGCAAAACCGTCTGGAAAACACCATTTCCAACCTGCAGATTCAGGCTGAGAACTTGCAGTCGGCCGAATCGCAGATTTCCGACGTGGACGTCGCTACCGAGATGACGCAGTACGTGCGTGAACAGATTCTGACCCAGTCTGCTGTGGCCATGTTGTCGCAGGCCAACACGCTGCCCAAGATGGCTCTGAGCCTCATTCAGGGTAGCTAACAAGCGGACGGGCGTTATGGATAAGGACCAGGGAGGCGGGGACCGAAGGATGTTGGTCCCTCCCTGGTCCGATCCAAAAACGAGGTCTGTCAATGGAAAGTTGTCAAGGCGTTGTTGCACGCCTCGGTTGGGCGCGAGTCTCTCGCCCACCTGGGGAGCGCGGCAACGCTTTTTTTGTGGCAGGGAAGAGGGCAGGCGGTGCGACTCGTGGTCTGCGGTCCACCCGGTGGAGGAATGGGCGTTAGTCGCTGTCCCGGGACAATTCGCCAAGGCTTTCCAGCGCCAGTTTGGCCGCCATCTGTTCGGCCTTCTTGACGCTTTTTTCCGTGGCGGCAATTTCCTGCCCCGTCGGCAGGGTCAGGCGGACCTCGAACCGTTTGTCATGCTCCGGGCCGGCGCTGCCGAGCAGGACATAGACCGGCCGGGTCTTATGGGTTTTCTGGGTATATTCCTGCAACCGGCTTTTGAAGTCCTTGGCCTTGGGCGCGGCGGGGCGGGCAGGCCAGACGCCGTGGAAGATTTTGGCCACAAAGGCCCGGGCGGCGTCATAGCCGCCATCCAAAAACAGGGCGCCGACGACCGCCTCGAAGGCGTCGCTTAACAGCGCCGGCCGGCCACGGCCTCCCTGGTTCTCCTCCCCTTTGCCCAGCAGAATATGCTCGGCCAGATGCAGCCGGTCGGCCATCTCGGCCAGACTGGCCTCATTGACGAGGTGGGAGCGCAGAAGGGTCAGCTCTCCCTCTGGGGCTTCGGGAAAGCGGGAAAAAAGCTCCGTCGATACGCAAAGCTCAAGGACGGCGTCGCCCAAAAACTCCAGACGTTCATTGTGACTGGAGCCATCTCCGCGTTCATTGGCCCAGGAACTGTGGGTCAGCGCAATGGTGAGTAGTGCCGGTCGGGAGAACGTATGGCCAAGGGCAGTTTCAACAACGGACAGCGATGCGGGCATAGGGCAACTCCATAACTCCCGCGCCGCGTGGCGGCGGGCAACGTCGTAAAAGCATACAGGACGTTGGTCTGCCACTCTAGCGCTTCTCTTCCGGGATTCCAAGCCATGGTCCGGGATCTTGTCGGGTTTTTACGGTCGGCTCGGCCAATTATCTTGATTATCGTCGCCGGGAAAGGCATTTTATTGGGGATGCGCCGTTGGGGATTGCCGCAGGCGCTCATCGGACGCGGCCCTGGAGCCGTCATTGTGAGGAGGCAGCCATGGCTGGATTGTATGTTGGCGCGACAGCCGGGTATTCCGGCAAAAATATGGTGGTCATGGGCCTTGGGCTGCGCTTTCAAAAGGAAGGGTACTCCGTTGGCTATTTGAAGCCCGTGGGGGCCGTGCCCCGGGAGATTGACGGCCGCCTGTGGGACGAGGACGCCTACCACGTCCAACGCATTTTGCGCACCAATGAAGCTCCCGAAACTCTCACGCCCGTTATCGCCACCCACGATTTTCAGGTGAAGGCCTTCAAAAATCAAACCGGCGACGTCATGGGAGCCATCCGGGCCGCGTATGAAAAGGTGCGCGCCGGGAAGGACGTGACCATTGTCGGCGGCTCCGGCGGCATGCACACCGGACGGTATTGCAATGCTGACGGCGTGCGGGTGGTCCGGGAACTGGGGCTTAAGGCCGTGGTGATCGACCGCTATTCCAAGGAACTCAACTACGACTACCTGCTTGTCCTGCGGGAACAGCTCGGGGACCATCTGGCCGGCGTCATTTTAAACGATGTGGCCCCCAATTTCCTGGATGAAACCCATTCGCTTATTGTGCCTTTTTTGCAGGATCGGGGCGTCCGGGTGCTTGGCGTCATCCCCAAGGACCCGCTCATGGGGGCCATCAAGGTTTCGGATCTGGCCGACCGGCTCGGCGGCAAGGTCATTTCCGCCCATCACAAGTCGGACCGCATTGTGGAAAGTTTTCTGATCGGCACCATGCAGGTCGAAAACTTCATGACGCATTTTCGGCGGCAGAAAAATTCGGCCATCATTGTCGGCGGCGACCGTTCGGATGTGCATCTGGTGGCGCTTGAAGGCGATAGCCCCTGCCTGGTGCTGACCGGCAACCTGTATCCGAACGATATTATCCTCACGCGTTCCGAGGTGTTGGAAATTCCGATTATTGTGGTGCGTGAGGACACCTATACGGTGGCCAAAAAGATGGAGACGCTTTTAATGCGGCACAAGCTGCGGGATGCAATCAAAATTCGTCAGGGCGCGCAGCTGATTAACGCCAATTTGGATTTCGCGGTGCTGCGGGAACAGATCGGCTTGTAGACCGTCTTGGGACGTTGTGCGAAAAACTGACCGGGGTCCGCCAGGGCTCCGGTCTTTTTGTGGCCGGGCGATTGTGGTCGATCTGCGTGTCTTTTGGGGGAAGACCGAGGGCTTCCGTGGGGGGAGGCGAAGAACTGGGGGGTCCCCAGTGTGGTCCTGTGCCGGGACAGGCGGGTTGGACATCCGAGCGGGGCGGGCGCCATCGCCCCCTGGAGTCCGACCGGCAGCCCGGTGGGGCTAATTTTGCCGATGGGCGTGGTAGGACACCAGGAACATGGCGGCGCGCAGGCGCAGCACTTCCTGGGGGGCCCGCCGCATCAGCTCATGGCCGGGCATGGGCTCCATTGTGACCAGGGCCGTCTGTTCCCGGGCGTTCTTATCGCCAAAACGCATGGTTTCCAGTTCGGCCAGGGCCGTGAGCGCCTTTTGGCGTTCGGCGGCAAAGGCTTCGCTTAAACGTGCGGCATGCTCGGGCTGACGAATATCGAGGACCTGGGAAGATTGGTCTATGGTTTCGGGCGTGGCGTTTTTCATGACAGCCTCCTTGCGTGGTTCTCTTCGGTCAGTTCTCGGGAAGCGTTAGAGCTCGGTCATTTTTTCCTGGCACGAATGCTGCTCAATCAGCGGAAAAAACGGTAAACGCAGGGAAGCGATGTCCGTACACAACTCCTCCTCATCCTGTGGCGCGCTGGAGCGTCTTTCGTGGCCCCTGGCGATGCTTGTGACCGTTTTGGCTTTTTTGGCGCTGTTTTCGGGCTCGTCGTCGGCGGCGGACCCGGCCATGGCCGCGATCCGGGAGTTGGCTGCGCCGCCGACTCCAACACCGGCTGCGCCCACTGCCAGCCCGCTCCCGGCACAACCGGTGCAAAGTGGCCAGGATTTTCGGGTGACGCTGAAAAAAAGCGCCCCGGGCGGGGGCGCGCCCCGGGTTGGCGGTGCCGCTTCGTTTGAGGCCCGGTTATGGTCCGGCGATAAGGAAGTGCCCCAGGACGCCTACGAATGCCGCTGGCGCTCCGAAACCGGCGCCAGATTTCTGGATGCGGTCGGATCGTTCACCAATACGGTGATTTTTTTGCGGCCCGGCCGGCAGCGGATTTGGGTCGAGGTTGTGCCACGTTCGGGGCCGTCACAGGGCCTTTCGGCCGTTTCCGAAGCGGTGGAACTGGACGTGGCTCCGGCGATTTTTTCCCTGGCCGCCGTACCGGCCGCGCCGCTCATTGGTGAGGAAGTGACGGTTTCCATCCGGGACTTCCCGGTGCGCGACGGCGTGGAGTTCCGGTGGGATCCGCTGCCGGCCCAGGCCAAGCTGGTGCGCGTCGAGGAACGGAGTCTGACGTTTTACGCCACCGAGGCGGTAAAGGCGCCCGTGCGGGTGACGGCCGTGGCCGGCGGGGGCGATACAACCGGCGGCAATCTTGGTGTGGCCAAAACGGAAGTTGCCATCCGGCCCTACTCGGTCAGCGTGGAGAATCGGGGGTTGTCTGAAACGCCGGCCATTGTCTGGCGTGACGGGGAAGGCCCTGTGCCGGCCGAAGGGGTGGCTGTCGGGCAAAATGTGCGCCTTCGGGCTGCGATTACCCCCACGCCGCAAAATCCACCGCTGGCTTTTGCCTGGGGCTTGTGTTCCGGGGCCCGGGCCCGGGGGGGCGAGGATACGAGGGAGATTGCCGCTTCGCGGCGGGAGGTCGGTCCCTGTCAGGTCTCGGTCGAGGTGCGCGACGCCCGGGGGGTGCTCCTTGGCCGGGGCGCGGGGGATTTTACGGTTTCCGTCTCCCAGGCTACGCTGGATGAGGCCGTGGCCAAGGCTCGCGAGGTTTCCCGGCTCACCCAGGCCGCCAATGACGCCTGGGCGGCGGGCGATACGGACAAGGCTGCGGAGCAGGCCGGCCAGGCGGTCCGGATGAGTCCCAAGGACGGCCAATCCCTGGCGACGCTTGACCGTATCGCCCGGGACAAATCCCGTCTTGATGGCTACCTGCAACGAGCGGGTGCGGCCCTTGGCGGGGACGATTTCGACGAAGTGGCGGCCATGTTGGACGAGGCGGCCAAGGTCAATGCCAGGGCGTTTCCCATTGCAGCCTTGCGCCGCAAGGCCGATCTGCGTCGGGAAACCCTTGGCCGGGTCGGCAAGCTGCTGGCCGAGGCCCGGGAAAAGTGGGACGCCGGCGAGGTCGAGGCGGCCTTGTCCAAAGTCGGGCAGGCCGTGGATCTCGATCCCGGCCACGCCGAGGCCCGGGCCGAACGGGAACGCATGGTGGCCGGACGGGATCGGTTGATTGCCGCGCTGAAGCAGGCGGCAGCCTATCTGGCGGGCAAGCGGTTCGACAGCGCGGCGGAGTCCCTGGCCGAAGCCCGGGCCATCAATCCCCGTTTTGCCGCGGTCAACGAATTGGGCAAGGTGGTTGCCGCGCGCAAGGAACGGGCATGGCGCATCGATGAGCGTCTGGCCCGGGCCCGGGACCTGTGGAATGGCGGCGATGTTGATGGGGCGCTTGCCACCCTGACCGAGGCGGCCTCGCATGATCCGGAACATTCCGGCGTTGCGACGGCCAGGAAAAATATCGCCCAGGGGCGGGAAAATCTGCTGCGGGCCGAAGAACGGGCCGACACGGCTTTGGGGCGAGGCAAACCCGACGAGGCCCGGGCCGCTTTGGTCGAGGCCGCGAAAATCAATCCGCGCCATCCGCGGCTGGCCGAACTGCAACAAGCCGTGACCGAGCGGGCCGCTCACGACCAACGTCTGGCCGAACTGCGCACCGAGGCCGCCAAACGCAATGCGGCTGGCGATCTTGACGGGGCGCTTGCCGCTTTGGGGGAAATGTTGACCCTGGCGCCCGCCGACGCCGCCATTCTCGCCGAACGTGACAAGTTGGCTCGCGTCCGTACCGCCATTGGCGAGGCACTGGGGCGGGCTCGGGAATTTTTATCCGGCCGGCGGTACGATCTGGCCTTGGCGGCTCTGGCCGAAGCGGAGAAGCTCTCCCCCAAACTGCCGCCCTTGGCCGGTTGGCGAGACAAGATTCTGGCTGAAAAAAATCGCGTTGAAGCCGCAATCGCCGCCCATCTGGCCGAGGCCGGGCAACAGTTGGATAAAAAGGATTTTGCCGCCGCCCGCCAGTCCCTGGAGGCAGCGCGTAGCAACGGTCCCTTGCCCCCGGCTCTGACGGCCAGGGCCAAGGATTTGGAACGCCGTATCGAAGCCGGTCGTCTGTTGGCCGACGCGGCGTCGCAGGAACAGCGCAATCGCGACAAGGCGGCTGGCGGGGCGGTTGCCGGCGATCAAAAAACGCGGTGCGAAGCCATGGCCAGACAGGCCTCCGCCAAACGGGTTGGTGGGGACCACGCCGGGGCCATTCGTGATTATCAGGCGCTTTTGGCCCAATGTCCCGACACGTGCCAGGCCTATAACAATGTGGGGGCGTCGCTGTATTCCCTGGGATACGCCGCCGAATCCCTGCCCTGGTTTGACGAGGCGGCCAAATGTGCGCCCCAGGAGTCACTTTTTAAGGACAATGCGGCGTTGACCCGGAAGCATTTGGCCGAGGCTGCCGCGCCGCCTGCCGACACGGCCAGTCAATGCGCCACGGCTTTTGAGACCGCTGAAACGCGGCGGGGCGGCGGCGATCTGGCCGGAGCGATTGAAGGCTACAAACATGTGGTGGCCCATTGCCCGGATTTTTGCGCCGCCTACAATAACATGGGGTTGTCCCTGCATAAGCTCGGCCGTCCCTCGGAATCTCTGGCGCTTTTTGAGCAGGCCCGGCGCTGCAATCCCAAGGACAACCTGTTTAAAGAAAATTATGAAATGACCGCCAAGCGCCTGCGTACGGCCGAGCGGCGTCCGTAGGGGCGCGTTTGCAGGATGGCGATATTTTATTGCGCCCCAATGCGCCGCGGACGTATCGGGTAAACGCCGCACGGAAACGATTGTGGTGGTCGCAGCCGGTCGGGCCCACGTCCGACCGGCTGCATTTTTTTTATGTCCGGCTTCCCGGAAAAAACGACGGGAGAAGTTGTGGCCGCAGCCCTTGCGGCCGCAAGCGCAGTGGGCGTATCGTCATCTGCTTCCAGCGAGGGTATGCGGCAAGGAGGATGTTCCCAGCGGTCCGGCGGGGAAGGTCCGACTTGCCAACAGGGGCAAATTCGGGCATCGGCCACCCCATCCCGCCTCGGTGGGATTCCTTGCCCGAGGAGGTTTCATGGGCGACAGGCTCCTGGCCGAGATTATTTCTCCCGACGTTATTTCCATCGCTCCCGATGTTCCCGTGCATGAAGGCCTGGATCTCATGCGGCGACGGGGTATTTCCTGTCTTGTGGTTGCCGAGGCCGGCATCCCGGTCGGCATTCTTACGGAACGCAATATGCTCTGGGCGGCGGCCCATCGGGACGAGGGCTTCGACGACAAGCTCGTGCGCGATTTCATGAGCGCGCCGGTAACGACGGTCTCCGAGGACACGGTCCTGGTTGAGGCCTACAATATCCTCTCCCACAAACGTTTGCGCCATCTGGTCATGGTGGATGCGACCGGACGGGCCAAGGGCGTTCTGACCCAGTCGGATCTGGTCGAACGGCTGGGCTACGATTCCCTGGCCGAAATCAAAAAAGTCTCCTCGATCATGACCCGCGAGGTGGTAACGGCCCCCGGTAATATTTCCGCCCGCGAGGCCGTGCGGCGCATGGCCGACCGTTCCATTTCCTGTCTGATCGTGGCCCGGGAGGATCGTCCGGCCGGCATTATCACCGAGCGTGATGTGGTGCGGCTTTTGGCCGACAGCCCACATCTGGAGCGCCTGCAACTCTATGACATCATGAGTTGTCCGGTCGTGTGCGTGGAGGCCGATCGTCCGGTCTTTGAAGCGGCCATGCTGATGAAAAAACGCCGCATGCGCCGCCTAGTGGTGGTGGACGACGACCGGCGGGTGCTCGGGCTTGTCACCCAGTCCGATATCGTGCGTGGGCTTGAAAGCAAGTACGTGCGCACGCTGAAAACGGCGCTTCAGGAAAAAGACGAGGCTCTGCAGGCTGTCGGCAAGTCGCTTTTCGAGAAGACCATGTTTCTCGACAACCTCTTGCGCAGCGCGGAAATGGGTATTGTGGCCGTCGATGAATTCTGGCGGGTCACGTATGTCAATCCGGCGGCCGAGGGAATGTTTGGCGTGCGGGCCGAAGCCCTGACCGGGCGGGATTTGCGGGAGGTTCATGTTCAATTCGGGGTGAATCTCGCCCGCGTCGGTCGGGGACTCGACCATGTTTCTCCGACGCGCAGCCATGACTTCTCCTGTCGGCTGCCCTGCGACGGACAATCCCGACGCTATGTTGTCCGGGTTTCGGGGATTTACGACAAGGAAGGCGCGCCGGGCGGCTATGTGCTGATGGCCCGCGACGACACGGATCGTCGCAATGCCGAAGAGGCCCTTGAGCGGCTGACCCGCAACCTGGAGCATCTGGTGGTGGAGCGCACCCGCGATCTGGCCCATCAGGCCAAGGAGTTGCAGGAGGCCAACCAGAGGCTTCGGGGGATGGATGAAATCAAAAGCGCCTTTTTGTCCTCGGTGTCCCATGAGTTGCGCACGCCCCTGACGTCGCTTTTGGGTTTCGCCAAGCTGATCGCCCGGGATTTCGGCCGTCATTTCGAACCGTTGACCACCAAGGATCCGGCCTTGGCCAAGCGGGCGGTGCGTATTGAGGAAAACTTGCATGTGCTGACCAGCGAGGGCGAACGACTGGCCCGGTTGCTCAACGATTTTCTCGATCTGTCCCGGATTGAATCGGGGCGTATGGAGTGGCGCGATCGGGAGGTGTCCCTGGCTGACGTGGTGCGCAGTTCCGTGACTGCCGAAACCGGGCTTTTTTCCTCGAGACCGGAAGTGGATTTGGAGATGCGTCTGCCCGAGCAAGCGCTTCTGGTCATGGCCGATCCGGATCGTCTGGAGCAGGTGCTGTTGAACCTGATCGGCAATGCGGCCAAGTTTACGACCGTTGGGGCGGTCACCGTTACTCTGAGCGCTTGTGGACCGCATAGGGCCCAGATTTCCGTCGTGGATACGGGGCCGGGCATCGCCCCGGCGGATCGGGAGCTTATCTTCGACAAGTTCCGGCAGGTCCGTCGCGATCCCGAAGGTTCCGCCCCGGCCAAGGGAACAGGCCTCGGACTGGCCATTTGTCGGGAAATCGTCGAGCACTACCACGGGCGTATCTGGGTGGAGCCGGCGCCGGGGCGCGGCGCAGCCTTTCTTTTCGAGTTGCCGACGATCAATGCCCTGCCCACGTACAACCCGTCGCGTAGCGGCCGAGCCAATCGCGATCGCCCGCTGATTTTGGTGGTGGACGACGATCCGGCGGTTTCTTCTTTCCTTATCCAATTTTTGGAAGGCGAGGATTATCAGGTGGCCTCCGCCCATGACGGCGAATCGGCGCTGTCGGCGGCGGAAAAACTGCGTCCCCAGGTGATCACCATGGATATGGCCATGCCGGGTATGGATGGCCGGGCGGCCATGGAGGCGCTTCGCCGCGATCCCGATCTGGCCGATATCCCGGTGTTGGTCATTACCGGCCAGGATGGCGCTGCCCCCGAGGCCGCCGATGCCGTCTTGCCAAAGCCGCTTGATCCCGAACGCTTGCTGGCCGCCATTGAGGCGTTGCTTGCCCGGGGAAAGTAATGGTCTGCAAAAAACGGTTGACGCTCTTTACAAGGAGACGTGGATGCTTATGGTAAAGGTGCAAGGGGAGCGGTTCCCCTTGGGCGGGGAGGCCACCTACAGCGGAGGGGTGCACGAAATAAACGACAATCACCATACCAAGCGCACAGAGGCGCTGCTCGAGATTCGCCAGGTGTACTAAGAAGAGTTCCGCAAGCACTGCTTCGGAACCGGCTGTGTAAGCAGCTCCTGCACCAACGGCGAATCTCTTTTTGCGGCAGAGAATTTATGCGGGATGGTCAGGCGTGGGACTCTCCCCCCAATGCCGTTGCATCAGAGCTTCAAGATCTTCACCCGGCACTGCCTTGGAAAAATAAAATCCCTGGGCGCTTTCGCAGTGCAGGTCCGACAGCGCCGATTTATGTTCGGCCAGTTCAACCCCTTCGGCCACCACTTCCAATCCCAATTTGTGGGCCATCGCAATAATGGTCCGCACAATTTCCATATTCTGTTCCGCCTCGTTCATGTTGCCCACAAACGATCGGTCCACTTTGAGGCTGTCGAAGGGAAAACGCTGGATATAGGACAGCGACGAATAGCCTGTGCCGAAATCGTCGATAACCACTTTCACGCCGAGTTTTTTCAGACGGTTGATGATGTTGACCGCTTCGTCGGCGTCGTCCATGAGCACGGATTCGGTCAGTTCCAGCTTGACTAGGGTTGTATCAATGCCGGTTTCGGCCAGAATCCCGGCGATCTCTTCCACAAAGTCCGGGCGTTTGAATTGACGGCCGGAAATATTGACGCTGAGTGAAAGTTTTTTGGCGGCGGGGCAACTTTGGCCGAGCGTCACCATGCGAGTGCAGGACTGGCGCAATACCAGAGCCCCCAGCTCGTTTATAAGCCCCGTTTCCTCGGCAATCGGAATAAATTCCACCGGGGGGATGAGCCCTTGCCTGGGGTGCTGCCAGCGGGCCAGGGCCTCGAAGCCCGTCAGTTCGCCACTTTTCAGGGAAACGATTGGTTGGTAATGGACGGTTATTTCGCCAAATTCCAAGGCATGGCGCAAGGCCATTTCCATTTCCATGCGCCGTTGGGTCAACACGCGCATGCCGGCATCGAAGACGGTGTAGTGGTCGCCGCCGTGCTCCTTGGAGCTGTACATGGCGTTGTCCGCATCGCGCAGCACCTGATCCGGATGTTCATAAGCCGCCGAGCCAAGCACCACGCCGATACTGCACGTAACGAAAATTTCCTGTTTTTTCAGGCGAAAGGGTGTGGCCAATTGGCGCAACACGTTTTCAGCCATGGCGCCGGCCTCTTCCAGACCGCCGATCCCTTCAATCAGAACGGCGAATTCGTCGCCGCCGAATCGGGCCAGGGTGTCGAGGTCGCGCAGTAATTTTTGCAGCCGGTTGGCGATGATCATCAGCAACCGGTCGCCCGTGACGTGGCCGAAGGTTTTATTGACGAGTTTGAAACGGTCAATATCCAGGTACAGGACGGCGTAGAGCGCCTCGGGACTGCGGCGCAGGCGTTTGATGGAGTGTTCCAGCCGATTGATAAACAGCGCTCGGTTGAACAGGCCGGTCAAGGTATCATGGAAGGCGTCGTGCAGAATATGTTCTTCCAGCTGCTTTTGCCTGGAAATATCGGTCATGGTGACCAGTGCGCCGCGTATGGGGCCGCAAAGCGGTGTGATGCAAAGCGATTGCCACAGCGGCACGGGCGGTGGCCCGCAGGGCAGATCCATCTCGTATCGGGGAATTTTGGCGGCCAGCACGGCGTTTAAGCCTTCCCGTACGGCGGCCGCAGTCGGTGGAGTCAGGATCTTGGCGCATACATCCGCAAAAGCGTGACCCACGGCGGTTTCCGGCGCGAGTTCCTGAAGCAGGGCAAGGCAGGAGGCATTGGCGGCAACGACCAATCCGGCCGCATCCAGGATGGCGGCATGAGAGGGCAGGGATTCCAGCAGATCGGATGGTTCGGGGAGCATGGCCCTCAATTGCCGTTTGAGTCCGATTTTTTCTGAGTCCGATTTGGTGAAGCGATTCGCCGCAACCGCCCCTTCCGTGTACGATTTTTATACTGAGGCGTCAAAGGCCAAATACGCCGGACCCCGGATGCAGGAAGAGCGGGCAGATGTATTTGCGGGGATGTGTGCAGGAGCAATTTTATAGTTTAAAGAAACCAAATGGTTAGTAGTGCACTCTTTTGTACGAATAGGCTTGCCCGTTCTTGACTTTTCGTTTGCGCCCCGTCATAGACGAACTTCCCGGGCGTTGTGCCTTTCCCGGGCGTTTTGGGCAGCAAAGCGGCTTTGTTAGGCAGAGGATTGCGTCCAAAACAGGGTCAAAAAATAGTGGCATTTTCCAGGGGGAACGCGCATCCCTGGAGTGGCAGAGGGCTTAGTGGTGACATCCTGGTATAGGGTAAAAACTTTCGCCGAACGTCGTCGTGGGAGCGTTTCCGAGGGAACTCCAGAGAGGGCGACGTTGGGCAAAACTCCAAGGAGGACCGGACATGGCCATTGTTATCGATGACGATGCTTGCATGGGTTGCGAAGCTTGCGTGGAGACCTGCCCCGACGCCTTCGAGATGAACAGCGACGGTGACAAGGCTGTTGTGAAAGATGCCGACCTCGACGCCGAGTGCGTGGACGAAGCCGTCGACGCTTGCCCGGCCGAAGCCATCAGCAAGTCCTAAATTCGTTGGTCCCGTGAGGGACAGCCCGCGCCGGTTCG
>Ga0183100_1000158_pt1 | contig 86581 bp, 66 predicted proteins | sample Biomet2_FD_127789 | JGI IMG/M metagenome (GOLD analysis project Ga0183100, IMG submission 127789) | Microbial communities from bioreactor (seeded with anoxic lake sediment) at LBNL, California, USA - Biofuel metagenome 2 | ecosystem: Engineered > Bioreactor > Anaerobic > Unclassified ...
CATGGACGTGCGCTCACTAACCAGCTCAATTGCCGAACGAGTTCGGCAGTGAGCGGCAGCGGTGGAGTTGACCGCCAGGTCAACTCACCCGCTCGCGCCGAAGGCGGAGCTTCTCCAGCTCCAAAAAACGATTGAAAACAAGCGTACCGTGGTTTCTCTCAAGTGAGTGTCCGCCCTTCCGGGCGGACCGGCGAGTTGACCTCTTCGGTCAACTCCGCCTCGGCGCTACGCGGCAAAATTTGCGATTTTGCTATGTAGCTGTTTTGCTTCGCGCCGGTAGCCTCCGGCGGGCAGGGCGCTTCGCCCCTGCACCCCGACCGGCAGGGTGCCGGTGCCGGGTAATTTTTTTTGTTTTCTGCCTCACAGCTTGAACGCGCCCGCCATTCGAGCCGCCAGGGTGCGCAGTCGCGGGGTCAGCACAAAGCGTTCGAGGAAGGTCGGATTCACGCTGATCGCCTTGACCGGGCAGAACTCGTGGCAGCAGTAGCATTTGATGCAACTCGCCGGATTCGCCACCGGAGCTTTTTCCGGATCGATCGCCGGCGGACGCACCGGGCAGCCGTCCCGGCAGCGCATGCATTTGACGCATTTCGTTTTGTCGATGTGGGGAACCGCCTTCCAGCGGCGCTGGATGAATTCGAGCACCTTCCGCGGCAGCGGCAGCAACCGGAGCGGATTCTTGAGCTGGCGGATCGCCTTGAAGTCGCGGCAGAGAATCTCCTCCGGCGTCGCCCCGTAAATCGTGATCTTTGCGAAATCCGTGGTTCCGAACGGACGCGCCTTCGCCGCCGCCAGCAACGGAATTTTCTCCGGGTCGAGATTCATCGCCCGGGACGTCACCATATCGAGCGCAACCGTTTCTGGCGACGCGGCGAGAAAGCCCAGGTGACGCGGCGTTCCCCCCGACGGCCCCTCTCCCTCCATCGCCACGATGGCGTCCATGATCGAGAGCGCCGGCGGCAGGACCACCGCAAGGTCGAGCTGGAGTTCGGCCAGCCACTCCCGGGTCTTCAGCCGGTAATGGTACTCGCTCTTGCTGGTGCCGGGCAAATAGCCGTAGAGGTTCTTGACCGCGCCGGTGGCGACCATCTGAACATGGGTCTTGGCCTTGGGAAGATTGATGATTTTGTCCATCTTCGCCAGCGGCGCACCGAGCTTGATGTGCCGGGCGACGCGGGCGTTCGGGAATTCGTAGTCGGCGGGTTCGTCGAGGTCGGCCCACTCCAGTTCGAGCTTGCGCACCACTTCGCCGACGCCGGTCGCACGCAGCACGCCGTCGCGGCTGCCGCAGCCGGAGCTGTCGCCGACGAAACAGCGCCCGCCCGCCTCGCGGACCAGCCGGGCGGCGGCTTCGACCACCGCCGGATGGGTGGTGACGGCGGTCTCGGGCGGAAACGGACCGAGCAGGTTCGGTTTGAGCAGAACCTTCTCCCCCGGCTTCACAAATGCGGACATGCCGCCGAGCGGCGCGAGAAGCGCACGCAGTTCGGCGACAAGATCGACATCGTAGGAAACGACTTTGCGGACGGAAACTTCAGCCATGTGCAATTACTTGGCCGCGTCGATGGCCGCGGCCGCCTTTTCCAGCGCGGCCCAGACGTCCGCTTTCGGGTCCTGGACGCTCTTCTTCAGCACGGCGAGAACGCCGGCGCAGTTGTCGACCCCCTTGACGCCGACGATCTCCGTCTTGCCGTCGAGGAAGAGCACCGCGACCTTGCCGTCCGGACGGACGGAGGGTTTCTCGAAGGCGAGCGGAGTCGAAGCGGCGACTCCGGCGGCTCCGGTGCCGTTGAGCGCCGCGCCGAAATAGGCGTAGCCGCTGGTCGCATCGGAAATCTTCTCCGGAACCTGCTGGTCGACGCCCAGCCCGTGGTACGGACTGGCCAGGATCTTCACCGGCACGTTGAGCTCGGTGATCGTCGGATATTTGCGGTTCCCGGCAAGGTAATTGGTCGCGGCCACATAGATATTCGAAAGATTATTGACGCTGATAATCTGCTCCGACTTGATCCGGGTGTTCTGCAGGATCGAAAGCGCATCGGCGTGAAGCGGGATCGTCGGCAATACTGTGCCGGCAACGACAAAGGCGGCGGCAAAAAGCAACTTTTTCATGAGGATCTCCCGTTTTTTGACGCACGAACCGGGGCGGTCCGCGTTCCATGACTGAAACAATACTGCGGATTCGTCGATTTCGCAACTTTCATTTGCATTTTTTTTGGATTGTGATAGATTGTTTACTTTGAAGTTTACCAATCGGCAAATCCGGGAGCATTCAGCATATGGGATTTCAGAAACCGAAATTTCTGTTCGACGCGGCGGACTATGAGCTGGTCAAGGCGGTGGACGAGGCGGTCGCCTCCCGGCGGCACGGCAGCGGCGGAGCGGCCGCCTCCGCCGGAGACCTGCACCCGCGCGGAATCCGCGAGCTGGTCGACCCCCGCGCCGTTCGCATGACCCGGACCATGCTGCGGCTGCTCGATACCTTCGAGGCCGGAGTTCCGGCGATGGAAGAGCGGCTCGCCGCGCTTCAGGCGCTCCGCGGCGAGGTGATCGAGGGGCTGGACGTGCTGCTGCGCTACAATACGGCGCGGGCGCTTCTCCAGGTGATCAAAGACCTTGTCCGCGAACGGACCGACCCCCTGCGGCGGCTGCGGCTGGCGCACGACATGCGAACCGCGATGCTCGGCAACCCGCTCTTCATCCGGCGGCTGCTGCACCGCTACCATCTGGTCGAAATGCCGGAGGACTGGACCCCGGTCACCTTCGACCAGCACGTTCACGACGCGAACACCAAGGGCCGGAAATCCCCCACCCACCTCATCATGGATGCCTGGATCAAGGGGATCGTCAAACTTCAGGTCGTCTATTACAACTACGTTCCCTCCGAAGCGGCCGAAGAGCTCCTGCGCGCCGCGCGGATCATGAACGTCGAAGTCCGCATCGGCGTCGAACTGCGCTCGCTCTGGCGCGGCCGCTTCGTCGAGATGATCTGGGCGCCGCGCGGCTTCTCCGGCGTCAACGACTATCTCAAATTCCTCGATCGCCCCAAGACCGGGGAGTTCACCCGCAAATGCCGTAAGGCGGCCAACTTCCGCCGCAAGCTCGTGCTGGAAATCCTCGATGACTTCAACGGCGACGGCCGCCACCGGCTCAATAAATTCTACGACATCGACCTGCCGCCGATCACCCGGGACGAATTCCTCGCCTCGGTCCAGTACGGCCAGCCGTCGCTCGAGCACATCGGCGAACTGCTTCTGGTCCGGGTCCGGCGGCTGCTTCAGGAGCAGTTGACGAAACTGGAAGCGGAGAAAGACCGGAAAAGCGGCGAGGAGTCCCGCATCGGCGAACTCCGCGCCCGGCTCGGCGCGCTCTCCGACGAACTGCTGCGCGCCCGCTACATCGACCGCTCCCGCTGGGATCTGCCGCCCAAGGAGCTCGACGACCTTCCCGAAGTCAACCGCTACAAACCCTATGAGCTGATCACCGAGCTGCACAAGGTCGCCTCCGGGTTCCGCATGACGCTCAATTTGAGCGGGCTGAGGCTCGAAGACGTGATCGAACTCCTCTACGACTGCCGCGGGGAGATCACCGCGCTGGAAATCTTCAACCTCAAGGACGACGTGGCCGGGGAACGCCCCGACGACGACCTCATCAACCAGCTCCGCCACGCGCTCAACACCGGCAGCGTCTTCAAGCTCAAGAACCTGATCCGCCGGGCGATCAACCGGCTGTCCGATTCGGACCGCCCCGACCGCGAAGACCGGATCGACCGGCTGCGCCATATCCTGCGCGACATGTCCGGATACCTCGACTTTTACCAGCGTTCCCCGCTCGGCGCGACGCTGGGCAGCGACTCAGCCAGCCGCCCCTCGCGCCAGATTCACGGCATGGGGTTCGTGGTGACCGACACGCTGACCGGCCCGGTCAGGCGGGCGCTCCGCTGCGGGCGGCTCCCCGAGCTGAAACGGCTCGAAGTCACCTCCTCGGTCTACCGGCAGCAGAGCTACCTGCCGCGCGAGGTTCACGGTTTCTGGGAAAAGGCGGCGCGTTTCCTCGGGCTCGGCTGCGAAGTCAAAGTCAAGTGGAACTGCCCCGACCCGGCACTGGCGATCGACCGCGGCGTCGGCAACCTCGCCGCGCTCGGCGGACTGGCCGCGCCCGGCCCGGAACCGCTGCTCTCCCGGCCGGTCGCCACGCCCGGCGAATTCTGGCACTATCTCAACAGCAACCTCAAGATCGCCATCAAGATCCTGGCCGGATTCCTGGCCGCGTTCGTGACCTTCCATTACGGCGATTACGACTGGTGGTTTTTGAGTTACTTCGGCGCGGTGATCTGGCTCGGCATCACCGGCGTGCGGAACATCATCCAGTCGGTGCTGGCGGGCGGCGGGCTGCGAAGTTCGCAGCTGCTCAAGTGGAACGACTTCATCTCCTGGCAACGGGTGGCCGATTCGCTCTTCTACACCGGGCTCTCGGTGCCGGTGCTCGACTGGCTGGTCAAGACCGTGATTCTGCATCGCTGGTTCGGCTGGACGGCGGAAGGGCAGCCGCTGCTGGTCTTCACCGGCATCGCGCTGGCCAACGGCTTCTACATCATGGGGCACAATCTGCTGCGCGCCTTCCCGAAAGCGGCGGTGTGGGGGAACTGGCTGCGCGCGCCGCTGTCGATTCCGCTGGCGCTTCTCTTCAACTTCCTGCTCGGCGGCGCGCTCGGGCTCTTAGGGGTACAGGGCATCGAGAGCATCCTCCAGCAGTGGGCAGCGATTCTGTCGAAACTCGCGTCCGACACGGTCGGCGGAGTCATCGAATCGCGCGCCGACCGGATGCGGAACATCGCCGCCCGGCTCGAAGACCTCAGGTCCAAGCTGCGCGATCTCTTCGAACTCATTTCGAAATTGGAACTCCTGCTGCCGGAAGAGGACCTGCCGGAGCTGATGAAGGCCCGCGACACCATGCCCGGCCTCTCGGGACTCAAGCGCAACAACCTGATGAAGCTCTTCTACGTCAACGCGCTGGACATCATGTACATCTGGATGCGCCAGCCGCAGGCGGTCACCGCGATGCGGCTCATCATGGCGCGGCTGAGTCCGGAGGAACGGCTCCAGTTCGTCAAGTCGCAGGGAATCCTGACCCGCGAAAAGAGCATCTCGAAGATGTTCATCGCCGGGCTGGTCGGAAAGAATTTCACCCGGCCGCTGGCCTTCTATCTGGCCTACTACCGCGATTACCTGCGGGAGATCCGCCAGTTCGACCCGGTCCGCAGCACCCGGCCGGAACAGGAGTTTGTGCGCGCACAGCCGGAAGTGTGATTTCCGGTTGAATTCCTGTTCAAAACGTGATATTATTCCCGGAACGCAGTGAATCTGTGTCCGGTTCTTCCGGAATCTGTGCACGGATGGTATACTTGTAGTGACGGGAGACCACGGAAATGCGGATTCAGGATCAATCGGAAAAACTGTACGACACCCTCTGCGCCGAGGCGCGGCGGTTTGCGCCGGGCGCGCGGTTCCACTCCGTCCGGCACATCATCGACAACTTCGACGCGGGCCGCCGGACCGTGGACGCGGTGCTCGACCGCATGGAACGGCGCGGCATCGTGGAGCGCCGGGCGCGCAGCGGAATCTTCGTGCGCCCGGACGGGGCAAGCCACCGCGTCGTCCACTTCTACCCGGACTGGCCGAGCGAAGACTGCAAAAGCCGCTCCGAACGCTTCCGCGCCGCATTCGCCAGGGTCGACGGCTTCGAGTTCGCCGGACTGCCGTTCAACTACCAGCACGAACTCCTGCCGATTCTCAGGGGATGCGACGCCGAGGCGATTCTGGTCGACTGGCCGGCCCGGCCGATCCGGCCGGATGAGATCGCCGAACTGGCGATGTTCAGCAAACTGCTGGTAGTGATGGGGCGCGACCTGCGCGACGCCTCGCTCAACTGCACCTTCAGCGACTCCGGATACGGCGCGCTGCTGGTGGTGAACTGCTTCATCAGGAACGGCCACCGCAAGCTGGCGATGCTTCAGGCGGAACCGGCCGTCGGCGGCAACGCCAACTTTCAGCAGAGCATGCTGCTTTACGCGAAGCTGTGCGGCTGCGAAATCGTCAACATCGACTGTCACTCGACCGACGGAGACTATACGCCGGAGCAGGCGTATTCGGTCCTCAGCGGTTATCTCGACCGGAACGGCTGCCCGTTCACCGGTCTTGCCGTCAACAGCGGACTGGCCGCGAAGGGGGCGCTTCTGGCTCTGGCCGAGCACGGAATCGCCGTCCCCGACACGGTCAGCGTCATCGGCGTCGGGAGCGGAGAGGCGGCCAGGCTCTTCAACCCGCCGGTGACGGTGATCGAAGGGCAACACGAGGAGGACAAAATCGCCGCGGCGGTGGACCGGTATTTCCGGACTCCCGACCCCGAACGCATCGCGATCCCGGTCCGCTCCGTGCTTCAGCTCCGCAAGTCCGTCAAATCCATCAATCGGAAGGAAAATCCATGAAACCCAGATATACCCTTTTCACTTTGATCGAACTTCTGGTCGTGATCGCCATCATCGCGATCCTCGCGGCCATGCTGCTGCCCGCGCTGAATCAGGCGCGGGAGCGCGGACGCGCCACCTCATGCCTCAACAACCTCAAGCAGATGCACTCCGGGTACGTGTTTTACGCCGACGCCTACCACGATCTGGTCCCGGCCATCCTGACCGGGCGCGGCACCTCGAGCGAGCGTTACTGGAACAAGATCATGACGCCGTTCCTGGACGGGGTCTCCGAGACGGAGTTCGACGAACACACCGTGAAACGGCGCTACAACTGCCCGTCGGCCATCCGCTACGCCACCACCATGGGCAGTACGCTGGTTCAGGTCAACGTGCCCGGCAATTCAGACCGGTATTGGAAGTACGGGCGGTTGCGCCGTCCCTCGATCCAGCCGCAGAATGCCGATTCCCGTGCGCTTCCCGCCGGCAGCGTCTGGTACTCCCGTTTCATCTGCACAATCGACAAGCTGGTGCCGGAAGGACGCCACAACGGCAGCGCGAATGTCCTCTTCGCCGACGGCCATACCGACAGCGGCCGGGGCGTCGATACCCAGACCACTTGGAACGGAACCAGTCTCGCCTGGCCGCGCTTCCGCGAAGTCACATGGTACAGCAGCATAGCCGGGGTCAAATGATGAACCGGCGGATGTTGAGTCGGAATCTCTGTGCCGTGTTTCTGTGCGCGTTTTCGACGGCGGCGTTGGAGTGGGAATTGCCGGGGCGGGCCTGGACGAAAACCGATCCGCCCGGCCTGTGGAGTTTCTCCGCCGCGCCGCGCAACGGCGCCCCTGCCGCCTGGAAGCCGCTGTCGCAGAAGGATGTCAATGTCCAGGCGAACCGCCTGATGCTCTCCCTCCCCGACGGAAACGTCTGGAGCCTGCCTGCCGTCCGGGTGCAGAATTTTCAGAGTCCGGGCGAACAGAAGCTGGAGCTGCTGACCGGGCCGTCGTCCGACCCGGCGGTGGCGTTCGACTGCCCGTTCCGGGGAGAGCTGGAGTACGAGCTGACGGTCACCGACCCGGTTCCCGCCTCCGGGCCGGGGGCGGACGGCAACGCGATGTTCCGCATCGACCGGGTCGGCGCAAACGGGACGCCGGAAAAGCTCGACGAATTCAGCTACCGGGGCAAATCCGGCCAGGTCCGCACCGGAAAACTCGCCGTCGCCCCCGGCGACCGGATCGTCTTCCGCAAAACCGCAACGCTTCCGGACGATTTCGGGCGGCGCTCCTGTTTCGCCGCCATCCGCATCCGGGGCAAGGCGGCGGAGACCCGCTCCGGATTGACCGCCGCCGCGGTTCCCGCCGGACGGGTTCTGCTCGACGAGTTCATTCCGCTGCCGGAACAAGAGCGCGACGGCGCATTCGTCTTCGACTTTGCCGAAAGCCTGAAGAAACCGCTGCCGACGGCGGAGGTCCGCCGGACCGGCGAGGCGGGAGTCTATGAAATCACCGCACGCGCCGAGAAAAACGCCGCCTGCGCTTACGGTGCCGGCGACCTCGTCCTGCTTTCCCCGGTCCCCGCCGCCGGGAACTACCTTGTGTCGGTCGAGGCCGCCAATCCCGGACTCGACGTCAAAGGCGGCGACGGCGGCACGCTGAACCTCGCGGTGCTGCCCCCCGACGGCAAGAGCGACGCCGCCGCAGTGCTGTCGCTGACGATTCCGCCGAACCGCAAGGGAGAGGCGACGCCGGTTTCCGGAGAAAAAGTGTTAAAACTGAATCAAGGCGACCGGCTGGCGCTCCGAATCAACGCGCGGCAGGACGGCTACGCCGATCTCTTCCGCATCCGTTTCTCGGTCCGCCCGTCGGAGAAGGAGGGCGAAGTTCCTCCGCCCGCAACGCCGCAGGCGGTGCTCCCGAGACTGGACGGGCCGAGGCGCGCCCCCGGCGTTCCGCTGCGCAAGGGGCTCTTCTGGCTCGGAGCGAGCGGCAACTGGGTGGCAGGACCGGACACCGCCGAATCGATCGATCTCATTACGAAATTCATCCCGGAAATCGCGGTGATCGGAGTGACTTCCCGCCCCGACCTGCTGCCGGACCCGGCGCATTTCCGCGAACGCGGAATTCCGACGCTGGTCCAGAGTTTCGGTTCCGGGTATGAACCGTACTGGCGGTACACGGGGGCGTTCGAATGGGATTACAACGGGCGCTGCCATGCGGAAAAAAGTTTCGTGGCGCTCTCCGGCATGGCCCATGCCGCCGCGATGCCGCATCCGGCGGTGAAAGAGGCGTTCGACCGGCTGGCGCGATCAAGCGTCCGCAGCGGATTTTCCGGCTACGGCTTCAACGACATGGTGTGGTACTGGGGGCCGGGGCGCGGCGCAAGCGGATACAATCCGGAGACAGTCAACGCCTTCCGCCGTGCCTTGAAGGGCGAGGACGACGGGATTCTCCTCGGCTGGAAGGGGGAAACCCCGAAGATCCGGCATTTCCGCGATTACGCGAACTACTATGCCGGCGTCGAACCGCGCCCGGAATGGTTCGGGCTCAAGAGCTGGGGCGAATACCGGCCGCTCCTCCGATCCGAATACGAGGCGCGGGAGAAGGCGGGCAAGGATACGACCGCCGAAAAAATGCTGCTCGACCTGCTGGTCCATTACGAGTGGCTGAAGGCGGCGGACCGGATCGGCAAGGCCGCACAGGAGGAGGGCGGCTTCTTTCAGGTGCTGCCGAATCCGGAAGACCTGTCCAACGGCAACGACTTCCTCTTCCTCGCCGGACTCGCCCGGGTCGGCGGGCGAACCGAGGAGTATTTCCAGAGCCCGCTCTATATGAACGGCGCTTACTACCGCTTCCCCTACTTCCGCGACCGTACGGCGGACGGCACCGAGACCGGGATCGTCCTCGAAGCCGGGGGCGGCGGCAACGGCAAGCCCTATTACACCGCCGAAACCAGCCTGAAACTCGCCTATGAGGTTTCGCTGGCGACGCAGGCGGACCACCTGGAAGGGGATTTCTGGTGGGGATTCGCCCGGCCGCTGGCCGAACTGGCGAAGGAGCCGCTGCACCGCGACCGCTACGGGGCGATTCTCGCCTACGGGCTGGGATTCCGCTACGCCCGGGAAGATGCGAAAATCGAACGGCTCAAGCCGGACTTCCTCTCGCTGACTTCGCGGCGGCTTTTCCGGCCGTGGGGAACGGACTACCGGGCGTGGAACTGGCGGCTCAACACCGAATTTTCGCCGGACCGCGACCTGGCGCGACTCGGCTACGTCTTCGCCGGGCAGGGCGCGGAGAGCCTGCAGGAGGCGGATTTCTCCGCGAAAACCGTGCTGTTCTCCGCCGCGCCGCCGACGGAGGCGGAATGGACACGCTTCACGGAGCTGCTGACGTCCGGAAGAATCGCCGACGGCATCGTCATGGCGGGCGCGTTGCGGCAAAAGATCGACAGGACCATGCGCCCCGCATCATTCATGGAATTCAAACCGGCGGGAACCGTCTCGGGCGACCTCACCGACGCTTCGGGCCGTGTGCTGGCGAAGAATCTCCGGATCACTACGCTCTGCGAACCGCCCGCCGGATACCGGACGGAACTTCTCGTCGGCGGTCGCCCGGCGGCGGTGAGCCGGAAAGTCGGGAAAGGAACGCTGCACTTGCTGCTGTTCACTCCGGTACGGAAAACGTTGAAGGAGGAGAGCCCCGACGCGGCGGCGGGAGACGCGGTCTGGAGCGCGCTGCTGGCGAAACAGGGAATTTCGCCGCACTGGCAGAGCGCCGACCCGATTGAGGCCCGGCTTTACCGGGGAGCCGACGATGTCCTGCTGGTTTCCGCCATGCGGCACGACCGGCTTGAGAAGGCGGAAAACGGAATTTACCCGACGGAAGCGCCGAACGACGCTTCGCTTCAAATCCGATTGGAGCCGAACCGCCGCTACGGCGTGATCACCTTCCCCGAACTGCGCCGTGCGACAATGGAGTCCGGAGCGGACGGAATGGCGGAGCTGAAACCCGGCCGTTCGACCTACGAGCTCTTCTTCGTCGCGCCGAAGGAGAAAGCGGACGCCCTGACGAAGAAACTCGCTGCCCGCGCAGCGGAGTTCCGCCGCGCGATGACGCTGGACGGCCGAACGGAGATCCCGGCCCGGTGACGGACACCCGCCTATAATGCTTAAGGCGGTTTCGAGGGGAACCCCGTTCCGGATTTTCCGCGGACCGAGCTTGACACCCGCTCCGGTTTATGATATACTATTTCAGAATAGAACAATCATAAACCGGAGTGAGTATGCCGGAGTTGAAAATTCTCCTCGGCGGGATTCCGCTCGGCTGCGACAACATCGGCGACGAAGCGATTCTCGGCTGCGTCGTCGGCATTTTAAGGCGGGTCGCCCCGGGCGCATCGGTCACCGTATGCACCGCGGAACGAAAAGAGACCGCCGCGCTGCTCGGCATCGAGACCGCGCCGCTGTACGGATTCAAACGCGAACATTCGCTCTCCGCCTTCGGCCGCTTCGTCCGCAACTTCGACTGGTACATCTGGTGCGGGGCGACCGGGCTCTCCGATTATCCCGGTGTCGCCATCGGCCTCCTGGAAACGGCGCGGAAACAGAAGGTGTCAACCATCGTCTGGGGCGTCGGCATGGATTCCGAACCGAACCCCGTCTTCTTCCGCGCCTGCGGCAGAAAGCGGGCGCTGTTCCGTCTGGGCGAACTCCTCACCCTCGGGCGCGTGCCGCTGACCGCCCGGTATGAAGCGTGGCAGTGGACCCGCATGCGGCAACGCATCGTCGCGGAACTCAATCATTGCCGGTTCGTCATGGTGCGCGACCCCCAGACGGCGGAGGAACTCCGCAAATGCGGATTCGACTCCGCGGTGGTCGGGGCCGATTCGGCGATTCTCCAGCGAACCGGGCGGATTCCGCCGGTCAAGCCGGGACATGTCCGAATCGGCTTCTGCGTCTCCGCCCAGCGCAGCATCGCCAAGCGCGACGAACTGGTCGCGCTCTGGAATCTGCTGACCGAGCAGGACGCCATCGAACTGGTCCTCATTCCGATGAATCCGGAGACCGATTTCGAGCTGATGGGGAACCTCGCCGCCCGGATGGCGCATCCGGAGCGGGCGCATCTGGTCAACGTCGTGCGCCCCAACGACGTGCAGGGGGTGGCGGCAAGCTGCGACGTGGTGGTCAGCAGCCGCCTTCATCTGCTGATCCTCTCGGCCAATGTCGGGACTCCGATCATCGGGATCGAGCGCGGCAGCAAGATCCGCAACTTCTTGGCCGCGTTCGGCCTGACTCCGGCCGGGACGGTCTACGAATGCGATTTCAACGCCATCGTGGAGGGAATCAACGGATTCCTCGCCGATTCGGGCGAAGCGTTCCGATCCAACGCGGAACAGGTTCGGGGCGAAATGCTCGCCCGGCTCGAAGCCGCCGAGAAACAGCTCGAAGAGCTGCTGAAGGAACCGAACCCGAAAAAAAAGCGCAAACCGGAATCGGCCCGCTGAAAGTCCGCGCCGAAGACGAACCGGGCGGTTACCGCAGGTGAATGTTCCGATAATCCCGGCACTCGTGCGGATCGATGCCGCCGGGTCCGGACAGCCTGTTCAGCCGCAGTTGGGAATAAAGCGAAAGATCCCAGGAGGCAAACCGGACCGCACACGGCGTCGAGCTGTTTCGCAGTGCAACCTTTTCCCGCTCCAGCATGTCCCAGGGCAGGAAAACTTCGACCGACCATTTCCGGTCTGTGTTCAGGCTGTCGTTGATGGTGCCGTCAACGGCGGCCGCGCTCCGCAGCGGCAGGAAAACTTTTTCTCCGTTCTTCAGAAAAAGGGTTGCATTTGCAGAGGAGAATTGAAGTTCCAGACAGGGGACTCCGCGTTCCGGACGCGGTGCGATAAAAATCTCCGCGACATCCTCAAGCCAGAGGGTTTCCCCGTCCTTCATCCTGCCGACGACATCCATATCCTCCATTTCGATGGCGAAATAAAGTCCTTCGGGAGAGTGCAGTACGGCGGCGCGCGCCTTGCAGGAGAACTGCCGTCGCTCGTATCCGGTCTGCCCGAGATTTTTCTCGAGGATGCGCCATTCCGCTTCCGATTTCGGGCATTCCGGCCGCAGGGTGTCCAATTCAATCCACTCCGCACGGCGCCAGGCGTCGTCGTCAAGCCGCCCGTCGATCACGGGCGGCGTCCCGGCGTCTGCCGCGCGGAGATCGGGAGGTTCCGCCGAACTCCCGGACCACGCGGCAAAAACAAGTACGGTCGCCAGAAGGTAAGAATTCATCTGTTCTCCTGTTTCAACGTTTCCACGGGATGGGTGTTCCCGAAAGCGCGGTCGCTTTCCAGTTCCGTCGCGATTTCTCCGGCCTTGGCTTCCACGCAGTCCGTATGCCAGGTTTCAATGCCGAACACATTTCCCGTCGGAGGCAGGACAAGGGCGAGGTCGCTGATGACCAGCTGTCCGTCGTAAAACACGTTGAGCACGCCCTTTTTCAGCCTGATTTCCAGCGGGGCGAACTCCTCGCTTTTCAACGGAACCCGCTGATAGATCCAGCCGCGGCCATAGGGGTCCGCGTTGCCGCGGATCGTCCATCCCCACCCCGGGAATCCACTGCCGTAGGTGATTTTCGCCGTTCCGATGATGAATGTGAAGCGGGTGGGCAGCTTCACACGCATGGTGACATGGAGATCTCTTCCGAATGTCCGTGAGAATATCGCCCTGGCGGCCCCTTTTTCGGGCGCCGCCTGCAAAACCAGCCTGTCGCTGGTGACCGTTCCCTTTTCCGCATGGAAGAATTTCCAATCCAATTCCCGGAACAGCGGCAGGCGGAACGCAGGCGGGGGAGAAATCCTGCCGGGCCGGTTCGAAATCTCCAGCGGTTCGATGTTCAGGTAATTGTCGTGCCACGTGGAAAGGGTAAGCGCGCCCCCGGAACAATCATCGGGCAGGAGGGTTTCGAACATCACAATCCGGCCGTCCAGAAACATGCTCGCCTTGCCGTTCTCGACGGAGAGCAGAAGTTCATGGGGGCCGCCGTCCGCGACATCGACACCGGAGTCGCCGATCCCTTCGACGGTTTTCCGGCCGTCCTTCCAGAAGCCCCACCCGGAATCGTGGATCAGCCGGACGTTGCCGAACGCGATCGCGATTCTTCCGTTCGCCCTCAATTTGAGCCGGACAAAGGCATTGCGGCCAAAGGTGAAATCCCGCAACATCGCCGTCGCCTCCGGGGCGCCCGGAACCGCTTTCAATTTCAGTTTCTCGTCTCCCGGTTGCGTATTTCCGGCGGAGTGTTTCACCTCCCAGGAGCCTCCCGAGACGGTTTGCGGCGGCGTTTGCGCCTGTTCCGCGCCCTGCGCCGGAGCAACGGCGAGAATCCGGCAGCTGAACGGAGCGAGCGTCTCTTCCAACGCGGCGTCACCGACCGGAACCGGGATGTTCTTCAGGAGATCGAACGCGGTCAGCGCCTTGCCCGGATACAGGTTCGCCAAGTCCAGGCGATAGGGCGCGGGGTCATACCCCAGGTTGCTGACCACGATCATGGACTCCTTCGGATTGAAGTACAAAGAGGCGCGGCAGCCGGTCGAGCGCAATCCGATCCGCGTATGTTCGCGCCAGAACGGGTGGAACTCGCTTCCCTTCCCGGCGAAGCGTTCCAGCAGCCGGGTGTCGATCCCGTCCGGCTCGGTGTCCGGATTCGTGTAATACTCGCTGTTGTAGAGAAGCGCATAGGCCAGGGCGGTATCGAGACCGTTGTAATTGTGGAGCTGTTTCGGCCAGTAGATGCTGCGCCACCCCCACGGGAGGCCGGAGTAGGCGATGGAAAAAACTTCCGGCGGAGGATAATACCCGCGACGGAACCGGGTCAACTGTTCTCCTTCGAAATAAGCGTCAAAAAAGCTCAGGGTGTTGACGTCGATCCCGCCTCCCGTATGGGCGACCAGGCAGAACGGCTTGCCGGAAGCATCGAAAAGGCCGCGCATCCGTTTCAGGAATTCGCGCTGTTTGACAATCCGGCTCGGCGTATCGGTGTCGAGACTGACGTTTTCCGGCCTGCCGCAGCCATTACCGTGAAGCGGGTTGGAGTCACTCCACGCCAGGCTCAATCCGTCGCTCATCAGACCGGCGATGCCGGTTTCCCGGATCAGAGTCCTGTAGTTGTGGAGCTGAAGGTCGCCTTCCGGCCCGCGCTTGCATGTGGCAAAACAGTTTTTACCGTGAAAGCGGTAATAACACCACGCCGGCGCAATGGCCAGATCGCTGCGGAAAGAGGTCATTTCAGGAGCGTCTTCCTGAAGCCCCTGGCAGCAATACAGCGTCAGCACCTTATTCTCTTTGGCCAGTTGCCCGACCTGTTTCGCAATATCGGCGATTTTCGACAGGTCGGGATAACCGTGCCAGCGGCTCCAGCCTTCCCATACCCAGGTCACCCACGAGCGGACGGGGCGTTCCGGATAAGGTTTTGTCGGAGTGGGCTGAAGAAAGAAACGGAAGAGTTCCCGCTTCCCCGCAAGCTGGCCGCGCGCATCGACGAAGCGGAAGACGAGGGTGTCTCCGGCGGCGTCCTGCCTCAACTCTATCTGGTGACGCCTGTCTACGGAATGGAACGGCGAGAGGTCGAAGCTGAAATTGATGCCCTCTTCTTCGTTCCCCACCCAGAGCGCGCCGGCTGGACCGCGGTATCCGGCGCCGGTCAGACTGCCGGCATTCTGCACCAGGTCGCCGGGCATCAGGGATCTGGCGACGCCGGGGGCGAGAGGAATCTCAAGCGCCAGCGATTCCACATTCCGCAGGTCGTCGCCGGAAAGTTCCAGCTTGTACTCCATCAGGCCGTCGTAATCGATTTTGTTGCGCGTCTCCATCCGGAATCCGTCCCGCGCCGCAAGGCTTGCCGAAACCCGGACCTGAAGACCGTCAGGCCTGATGGCCGGAGCCCCGCCTTGAAATTCCAGCTCCTTTCCGTTCCGAATGACGCGGAAGATCGGGGTCTTCGCCAGCAACGGGGTGCGGGCCCCCTTTCGACGGATGGCGTCGGGAAGACCGTTCGCTCCGATTTCCAGCTCCTTGTCCACCAGCCGGACGAGGTTTCCCTTCACCTCGGGCAGCGTCCACGGCGCGGGGATTTTCCGATCGATGTACTCCGAACCGGCATCGGTGCCGAACCACTCGGGGGCCTTGACGGCCGGGAAGGTCTCTTCCCGGCTGAAAACAACGGCCCCGGAAGCGTTCCGAAGAATCAGTCGCCCCTTCCTTTCCGGCTGGCTCCCCGGCTTGAATTCGCGGATCACCAATGCCCGGCCATCCCGCCACTGAAGCTCCTGAACCGTTTTCGGAAACCCGGAGAGCTCCAGTTCCGCGGTCAGTTTCTCCTTCCCGCCGCCGCTGATAACGGCCGCAACCGCACCGCTCAACGGGCCGTAATGCAATTCGGCATGGAGTTTTTCCTCTTTCGGGCGGAGAGCATCGCGGAACGCCTCCCGGGTCGGCGGTTTGCCGGACCCCTTCGGCAGCAGATTGAACTCCCCGAACGGCATCGCGACGTATCCGCCGAGTCCCGGCAGATGCCAGCCCGACATCTCCGGCGGCCGGAAGCGGAATACGTTCGCCAGGATTTTCTTCCCTTCGACGGCGGAGAGCCCGCAGCCGGCAAACGGAATCCGCATTTCGATTCTCCACTCTCCGTTGGCATAACCGGATACGGCAGAATCGAACAGGGCGTTTTTCAGAGGCGCCTCATTGAATTGACGCTGGCGCGCATTCCGGGCGTTGACAAGATAGAGGTAATAGAAATCCGCCCGGCCGGCTTCGCCGTCCAAAGCTCCGGCATAACCGCCCATGTCTATTTTATCGCGCGTTTTCAGGCGCGGGTCCGAAACGCCCAGCACCAGCTGAAACGCATCGTCGTTTTTAAAGAAAAGATCGTTCCACGGGCGCAGATATGCCTCCGGGCCGCGCGGATTGCTCTCGAAAGCACGAATGGCTACATACAGGTTCTCGTTGTCGTACTTCAGGTAGATTTCGCTTTTTTCCACGGGAAGGGCCGGATTTCCCGGGAGCTCCATTTTCCGGAGGATGGCCGCGTCGCGCCATTCCCCCGGCGCCATTGTCCCGTCGATCACCGGTACCGTTTCGGCGTAGGGAATATCCGCCGCCGGCGCCGCACCGCACAACAGGGGGAGCAGACAAAGCGCTCCTTCGATCAGAATTTTATTCATCGGATTTCTCCCGGCCTTTCTGCTGCTAGTTGTAATTCCCGACTGCCGGACCGGTATAATCGGCCACGTGTCCATCCAGGGCGATCAGGCTTCCGTGAGTGGCATGCGGGGCGCGCGTTTGCCTGTCAGCGATATTCGCCCAGAGCCTCTCGTGGGTGATGGCCCTGTTCGAAGGGGTTCTGAATTTCCCCAGGGGGCCTCCGTTGAAATTGCCGAGGATCACGGAGAATGTCGATCCGCTGAATGTTCCGCAATAGGTCTTTCCCCACCAGCGCCCGTTGTGCCTCGCCGCTTCGTCATCGTTGCAGTAGACATAGCTGGAAACGACATTGCAATTGCTGTTCGGAGCGTTCAACACATTTTCCAGAGGGCACCAGAGGTTTTTCTTGCTTTTTTTCACACTGAGCTCCGTCCATGCGGAGTTGACGCCGAGATACGGCGCAAGGTGGTACAGATAACTGCTGTCTTCCGAAAACGAAGGTTGGTTGAAGGGAGGCAGGAATCCCCGGCTGTCATTGGCATACATGTGGAAAATGGACCCCAGCTGCTTGTTGTTGTTGATGCAACTGTTTTTCCTTGCACTTTCACGCGCTTTGTTCAGCGCCGGGAGGAGCATTGCTGCGAGAATTGCAATTATCGCAATTACGACCAAAAGCTCGATCAATGTAAACCGTTTCATCATTATCTCCTTCTTTTTATTTTGCCGGGCCGATGCTCTGTCGCAGAACCAGCCGAGGTGCAGCCGTATAACTTTTCGGTTCCCGTTCGTGTTTCGGCTGCGGGTCCTCGAACGCAGCCAAGGTGAATTGGGCCAGAGTTTCAATATATTCATCGAGGTCGAAGCCGATGCTGGTGATGCCGGGAATCGCCAGGCGGGCCACCGGCTGGTTGTCGAATCCTACGATCGAAATATCCTCCGGAATGCGCATCCCGCCCTCGCTCAGAAACTTCTGGGCCTCCAGGGCAAAATTGTCATTGTGGCAGAAGAACGAGGTCGGCAGCGGCGCGCCGGAACTCAGCAGTTTTTTCAGGTCGGCCTCCGTCGCCTCCGCCGAGATGCTCCACTCGGTGCGGAACTCCATGCCGTAATGCCGCGCCAGCTGCCGGACCAACGCATAGCGGGTGTTGTCCGACGGGTGACTCTCTTCGAACCAGTTGCGCCCGATATACCCGATGCTGCGGTGGCCGTTTTCGTAGAGAAGCTGAACCGCGAGGCGGCATCCCTCGGCCAGATCCAGCCGGAGATGGTTGATCGGCAGGGTGTCGAGAGAGTCGAACGCAATCACGGCGCGGTGGTTGCGCAGCACGTCGGAGAGCGCGAAAAAGCGCGGCATGTCCAGCGGCCCGATCAGAACCGCCCCCGCCTTGATCTGGGCGAAGAAATTCAACGCCCACGCCTCCCGCTTGAGCTGCTCGGCCAGCGTCAGGCCGTTCGAAGGCGTGACGATGGTGTTCAAATAAAGACCGCTCTCATAAAGACGGCACTGGATTTTCTGAATCAGCGCTCCGCTCCACGGGTCGGAAGGCTGTTCACGCAGACAGAGCCCCACCACGCGGGATCTCCCGTTCAGCAGCGAACGGGCAAGAAAGGAAGGCTGATACCCCATGCGCCTGGCGTACTCGCGGATCTGTTCGGCTTTTTCCAAGGCGACGCCCGGCTTGTTGTTCAGCGCATTGCTGACGGTAACCGGGGAAACCTGGAACACCTTGGCGATTTCACAAATGGTCATAATGAAATTAATCTTTTAAGTTAAAATGATCCGGCAACCATTAAAATTCAGCGGAGAAGCTTCTTCAGATTGCCAACTTAAACCTTTAATATAATTATACCACGGAGAAATGCGAATGCCAAGTATCAACCCTGTTTTTTTTGAAAAAAGATCAAACGCGGCGAAAAGGAGCTCCGTTTTTGATTTTCCGGACCGGAAACTTGAAAAATGGCGGATCGGTGATACCTTAGTAAAAATTGCTTTCTTGTGAAAAACAGAAAAAAGAGGTGCCGATGAAGCCGTTTTTCGTATTTTCGGGACAGGGGGCGCAAGCCGTCGGAATGGGAAAAGACCTTGCGGACGCGTTCCCGGCCGCGAAAGCCCGATTTGAAGAAGCCGACGCCGTGCTCGGCTACGACCAGAGTTCGATCATATTCAACGGTCCGGCCGAAAAGCTGACCGAAAGCCTCTACTGCCAGCCCGCCATCTACACGATGAGCTGTGCCGCACTCGATGCGTTCCGGGAGAAATTTCCGGAGATCAAACCGGTCGCCTGCGCCGGACTGAGCCTCGGCGAATACGCCGCGCTCTACGCCGCCGGAGCCTTCCCGTTCGCGGAAGGGCTCAAACTGCTGGCCCGCCGCGCCGAGCTGATGGATCACGCCTGCCGTTCGACTTCGGGCGGAATGGCCTCGGTCCTCGGCGGCGACGCCGCGGTGATCCGCGAAGTGTGCGAGGGTTGCGGAATCGATGTCGCCAACTACAACAGCCCCGGCCAGATCGTCATCTCCGGCGAAAAGGAGAAACTCGGCAAAGCGGTCGACGAACTTAAGGCGCGCGGCATGCGCAAGGTGATCGTGCTCAACGTCGCCGGCGCATTCCACTCGCGGCTGATGGCTCCGGCGGGCGAAGCGCTGAAACCGGTGCTGGGAACCGTCGCCATGACCGTGCCGCCGGTTCCGGTCTACCACAACTACACCGCGGCTCCGGCGGCGGATGTGACGGGGCTCAAGGCCAATCTCGCTTCCCAGGTCGCCGGTTCGGTGCGCTGGGAGGAGTGCGTCCGCGCCATGGTCGCCGCGGGCGGAGACACGATGATCGAATTCGGCCCCGGCAACGTGCTGACCGGCCTCATGCGCCGGACGCTGCCCGAAGTGCCGTGCTTCAACATCAACAGCGTGGAGTCGCTCGACTCGCTCGCGCTCTGAATCAGGTTCAATCCAAAGGAAAGGGAATCATAGATGAGTTGTGAAAAGCGTTTGGAGGGCAAAGTCGCCCTGGTCACCGGCGGAGCGCGCGGCATCGGCAAGGCGATTTCGGCCCGTCTCGCGGCGGAAGGCGCCAAACTGGCGATCGTTGACATCATGCTCGACGTGGCGCAGGCCACCGCCGATGAATTCAAGGCGCAGGGCGTCGAAGCCCGGGCTTACGCGGCGAACGTCGCCAAGTTCGAAGACGCCGAGCAGACCGTCGCCGCGGTGGTCGCGGACTTCGGTACCCTCGACATCCTGGTCAACAACGCCGGCATCACCAAAGACACGCTGATGCTCAAGATGACCGAGGAGATGTGGGACGCGGTGATCGCGGTCAACCTCAAGGGCACCTTCAACTTCACCAAGGCGGCGGTCCGCCCGATGATGAAACAGCGCGCCGGCAAGATCGTGAACATCGCGTCGGTGGTCGGCCGCATGGGCAATGTCGGCCAGGCCAACTACTCGGCCTCCAAGGCGGGCGTGATTGCGCTGGCAAAGACGACGGCGAAGGAGTTCGCCACCCGCAACATCCAGGCCAACGCCGTCGCGCCGGGATACATCGAGACCGCGATGACCGAGAAGCTGTCGCAGGATGCGCGCGACGCTTTCCTCAAGGTGATCCCCGCCGGACGCGGCGGAAAACCCGAGGATGTCGCCGCTGTCGTCTACTTCCTCTGCTCGCCGGATTCGGACTATGTGACCGGTCAGGTCATCAACGTCGACGGCGGCATGCTGATGTAATGGTTTCTCCGCTTCTTCTTGTTTTTTTGTGAGGGGAGAGGCGGAAAAATCTGAAATATTTCAAGAAATGAATTTGACATTTGCCGGGCCCGGAGGCATATTAAACCAATGATATGCTGACAGAAAAAGAAAATGAAACGGCATTGACGTTCAAAAAATAACCTAAAGAAAAGGGGATTGAAAATGTCTTCTGTTGCTGACAAAGTGAAGAAAATCGTGGTCGAGCAGCTCGGAGTTTCCGAGGATCAGGTTACGCCGGAAGCGAAGTTCATCGAAGATCTCGGCGCCGACTCCCTCGACCAGGTCGAGCTGGTCATGGCCCTGGAAGAAGAATTCGGCTCGGAAATTCCGGACGAAGATGCCGAAAAGCTGACCACCGTCGGCGACGCGATCAAATACGTCGAAGGCAAGAGCCAGGAGTAAATCCTGCTTGCCCGCACGGTTCCTGAGCTGGAAGGCCTGGCCGGTGCGCGAGACCGGTGCGCGAGCACCCGAAAAACGGGCCACTTTTCGTACTATACGCAAAGGTGGTCCGGTTTTCTGTTAAGAACATCCGGCGGGCTTGATTCCGCGGGGAGAGCGAAGGAGAAGCTAGGATAATATGAACAACAGACGGGTTGTAGTTACCGGTTACGGCGTGATTTCCTGCATCGGCAACAACGTTCCGGATTTCTGGGACGCCTTGATCAACGGACGCTGCGGCGTCGGACCGATCACCCGGTTCGATACCACGGAATACCGGACCAAGATCGCCGGAGAGGTCAAGGACTTCGATTTCAGCGGGTACATGAATCCCAAGGAAGCGAAGCGGCTGGATCTTTTCTGCCAGTATGCGATCGCAGCTTCCGACGAAGCGATGGCCACCGCCGGACTGCCGAGGAACCTGCGCGAGAGTGAAGTTGATTCCACCCGCGTCGGCGTCATCGTCTCCAGCGGAATCGGCGGGCTCGCCTCCATGAGCGACCAGGCCCAGGTGTTGCTGGAGCGCGGCCCCGGCAGGATCTCCCCCTTCCTGATTCCGATGATGATCGGCGACATCGCTTCGGGCAACATCTCGATACGCTACGGCGCGGGCGGCCCGAACCTCGGGCTGGTCACCGCCTGTGCGACCGGAACTCATTCGATCGGGGAATCGTACTGGGCGATCAAACGCGACGACGCCGACATCATGATCTGCGGCGGAACCGAGGCGACGATCATTCCGCTCGGCGTGGCCGGGTTCTGCGCGCTCAAGGCGCTGAGCACCCGCAACGACGATCCGCAGCACGCCAGCCGTCCGTTTGACGCGGGCCGTGACGGATTCATCATGAGCGAAGGCGCCGGCGTGCTGATTCTCGAAGAGTACGAACACGCGAAGAAGCGCGGCGTTCCGATTCTGGCCGAAGTGGTCGGTTACGGCGCGACGGGCGATGCCCACCACATCACCGCGCCGCATCCGGAAGGCGACGGCATGGCCCGGGCGATCAAGATGGCGCTGCGTCATGCCGGGCTGAACCCGGAGGAGGTCGATTACATCAACGCCCACGGAACCAGCACCGAGCTGAACGACAAATTCGAAACGCTGGCGATCAAGTCGGCGTTCGGAGACGCCGCCTACAAGGTGGCGGTCAGCAGCACGAAGGGTGCGACCGGGCACGGTCTCGGCGCGGCGGGCGGGCAGGAGTCGATCGCCTGCATCAAGGCGATCCAGACCGGCATCATTCCGCCGACGATCAACTACGAGACGCCGGACCCGGCCTGCGACCTCGACATCACGCCGAACAAGGCGAAGGAGTGCAAGGTCAACGTCGCGCTGAATCTGAACCTCGGATTCGGCGGTCACAACGGTGTACTTGCCTTCCGCAAGATCTGAGTCGATTCGACTTCAAAGCCGCTTTCCCGGATGCCGGGAAGGCGGTTTTTTTGCGCCGCGCCAGTCCGGGACGACACCCCTGTCCAGCACCGGCACCCTGCCGGTGCCGGATAGGGGCAGTGGGCCCAAACCGGCGTCACGACCTCGAAAAACCGGAAAATCATTATGCTTTTTTCGCTTTTTTTGCGGAAACGGTTCGGCTTTGGTTGTTTTTGTTGAAATCAGCGGTATATTCTATAAAAAGTACCCAACGGCGATACCAGTTGCAGAGACGACGGTTGCCGATCCGGATGTGGGAAAACATTTGCTTTTGACAGGAGGCTATCATGAAAGCTTTAGCAGTCGGGTTGAGTGGTGCAGCCCTGCTCGCGCTGGCCGCCGGTTGCGGTCCGCAACTTGCCCAGAGAGAACTGGGCGACCAGGAAGTGCAGTGGAACAGCATCGTTCGTCAGAGTTACCCGGGGTTCCGTGCGCCGCAGACGATCCCGCCGGCGGTCAAGGACAACAACACCTCGCTCCAGCCTGCGTTGCCCTTGAATGAATCTCCTGCGCTCCCGGCCGTCAACGACGAAACCCAAATGGTCGAAACGGTCACGAACGAGACGGTAGAAGACGTCTCCGGCAAGCCGGAACTCGTCAAGGAAACCGTGACCGTGGACGAAACCGTGGATGCGGCGGTCGACCCCAAGGCGGCCAAGCCGCCGGTCGCCGAACCGAAGCCCGAAGGCAAATTCACCGAATATGTCGTGAAACCCGGCGATTCGCTCTCCGGCATCGCAAAGAAGGTTTACAAGGACGGACGGCTCTATGAACGGATTTACGAAGCCAACAAGAGCGTGATTCCGAATCCGAACCGGCTGCCGGTGGGTCTGAAGCTCCGGATTCCGCAGCAGTAAGGCGTTCCCGGTTCCGTCCGGAGAATCCGAAAAAAAGAAGCGCGGCCCGGGACATTTCCCGAGACCGCGCTTTTTGAATGATTGGCAGGAAAGTGGAGAGCAAATATTATTTCGACGGCGATCTCTCCTGGCACGTCGCATGTGCCGGAGATGAGGTAAAATCCCTGCGCACGCTGGAGAAACTGTTCGGCGTGCGGCTGGCCGCGCGCGACAACTGGGTCCAGATCGAGGGAAAGCCGGAAGCGGTGGAACGGACCGAAGCGTTTCTGGGCGAACTGTCCGGATTTTACCGGATTCGCCGGAAACAGCTGGAGACGCGGGATTTCGAATTCCTGTGCCGCTCGTTCCGCGACCGCCGCGAGGGAGACCTCCGGGAACTCCTCAAGGAACGGATCGATGTCTCCCCCAAAAAACGCGAAGTGCTGCCCCGCTCGCGCCGCCAGCTCGATTACGTGCGGGCGATCCGGGACCGCGACGTGGTGTTCGGCATCGGCCCGGCCGGGACCGGCAAGACCTATCTGGCGATGGCGATGGCGGTGTCGGAATTCCTGAAGGGGAACGTGAGCCGCATCATCCTGACCCGCCCGGCGCGGGAATCGGGCGAAAACCTCGGATTCCTGCCGGGCAGCCTCGAAGAGAAGATCATGCCGTACCTGCGACCGCTCTACGACGCGCTCTACGATATGATGGGGATCGACGAGGTCTCCGGGCTGCTCGAACGCGGCGTGATCGAAGTCGCCCCGCTCGCCTTCATGCGCGGAAGGACGCTCAACAACGCCTTCATCATCCTCGACGAAGCGCAGAATACAACGGCGGAACAGATGCTGATGTTCCTGACCCGGATGGGATTCAATTCGCGCTGCGTGATCACCGGCGACCCGTCGCAGTCGGACCTGACCGGACGGGAACGCTCCGGGCTGCTTCATGCGATCGAGACGCTGCGGAGCGTCGAGGAGATCGGGTTCATCTTTTTCGACACCCGCGACGTCGTGCGTCATGCCCTGCTCGAAAAAATCATTCTGGCCTATAACGGAACCGAACAGGAAGACGGAGAAGACCGATGATCAAGTCTTTGCGGAATTTCTGGGACCGCGTCACCACCCGGCGCAAACTGCAGCGCAAGGGGCTGGTCGTGTCGCGCCGGCGCTTCGATTCGGAGAAGTTCTTCTCGACGCTGGAGGGGACGCCCGCCCCTGCGGTTTTCACGCTGGTCATGGTCTGGGCGGTTTCCGCGGTGCTGCTGACGATTTCGGCGCAGCGGCAGGACGAGGGCGTGCTGAACCTGGAAGTCGGTCAGCGGGCGCCGCGAACGATCATCGCGGCAACGGATTTTTCCTATCAGGACGCCGAGGGCACCGAGCTCGAAGTCCGGCAGGCGCTCGAAAAAGTTCCGCTCTATTTCCGGATCGATGCGAAACGGAATCACGCCATCCGGCGCAATTTCGGCACATTTTTCGAAGCGGTCGGCAAACGCCTGGCGGATGTGCGGCAGGGAAAACCGTATGTCCCGCTCGCCGGGGATCAGGTGGAACAGCTCGTGGCCGAGACGCCGGAGCCGCTGCTCGAACCGCTCGGCGATTTCCTGCGTTCCGCCAACGGCTACAAGGAGTTCGACCGGAACCTGAGCCGGATTCTGCTGCGCGGAATTCTCGACCGCGGCCGCCGCGACGCGCTCAAAGTGAGCCAGACGCTCCGGGTCATCGATCTGGAGCAACGCAAGGGGCCGGTCAAGAACGTGACCGAGCAGGACGATCCGCAGAGCGTGTCGGACAAACTGGCCGCCGATATCCTTTCGACGTCGGCCGGGCACGAGCAGCTCGCCGCTCCCCTGGCGAAGATCCTCTACGAGCTGATCGGGCTGGACGGCAACCTGGTGGTCGATGAAAAACTCTACCAGAAAGAGCTGCGCGTCGCCGCCGACGAGGTCAAGCCGGTGATGGTGACGGTCTCGAAGGGAGACCTGCTGGTCCGCCGCGACCAGGAAGTGACCCCGGAAATCAGCGTCAAACTCAAAGCCTACGAGAGTTCCGGACGCGGAACCATGAAGCTCGACGAGGAGCTTTCCGCGCTGATTCACAATGTGATCCGCAGTCTGGTGCTGGTCATCTTCGCCGCGTTTTACCTCTACCACCTGCATCCGGACGTGGTGCGCGGGAACCGGCGGATTCTGCTGCTCGGCTTCATCGTGATTCTCTCGACGCTGGTGAATTTCGTCACGCTTCATATTTTCCACTCGCTGGCCAGCGGCTCCGGGGGGCTCCCGCCGGAACTGGTTGCGGGGGGAATTCCGATCGCGTTGGGCTCAGTGCTGCTGGCGGCGATCATGGGCTACCGGGTCGGGCTGTGCGCCGGTTTCTTCATCGCCTCGGTGACGGCGATGATGCTGCTCCCCGAACGGGCGTTCGACCTCGCCATCAAAGGGATGGTGATCTGCTCGCTGGCGACGCTGGCGGTGCGTTCGGCGACGAACTACCGGTCGTACTTCGTCCGCATCCTGTTCTCGGTCTTTCCGCTGGTCTGGCTGCTCAATCTGAATCTGCTCAACTACCGGTCGCCGGACTTCCTCATTCTGCTCGGACAATCGGCGGTGGTGGCCTTCGCCAACGCCGCGGTCACCGCGATCCTGGCGCTGATCCTGATCTTCCTGCTCGAAATCGTCTTCAACATCAGCACGAACATGGCGCTGATGGTGCTTTGCGACTACAATCACCCGCTTCTTGAACGGATGAAGCGCGAAGCGCCGGGAACCTTTTTCCACAGCCTCATGGTCGCCACGCTGGCCGAAGACGCCGCCCGGGCGATCGGGGCGAACGCCCTCAAGGCGAAGGCGGGCGCGCTGTTCCACGACATCGGCAAGCTGTCGATGCCGCAGTATTTCACCGAAAACAACCTCGACAGCGCGAACCAGCACCTCGACCTGAACCCGCAGATGAGCAGCATCATCATCCGCGACCACGTCAAGGAGGGGCTGTCGCTGGCCAGACAATACCGCATGTGCCGGACGGTGCGCGACGCGATCCTCCAGCACCACGGCAACGACCTGGTGAAATTCTTCTACAACAAAGCGCTCGAAGAGCAGAAGGGCGGAAGCAACTCCGCCCCGGTGCTGGAGTCGCAGTTCCGTTACGACGGCATTCCGCCGCAGGACAAGGAGATGGCGATCATCAGCCTCGCGGACGCCTGCGAAGCCGCCTGCCGTTCGCTGGACAAGCCCTCCGCTTCGAAGATCGAGGGCGTCGTCGACAGCATCTTCCGGAGCCGTTTCGAAGGGGGCCAGCTCGACCGGGCCAACATCACGCTCGCCGAGCTGGAAAAAGTGCGCCAGAGCTTCATCAATACCCTGGTAAGCATGAAACACGGGCGCATCGCCTATCAGCAGGAGAGAAAACGTGATCACAACGAACAGCGCGTGGGAGGTCCGCCGCCTGCCCCGCCCGAAGAAAAAAGAACTGAGTCGTCTCGTTGAGCGCGCCGCCGTGCTCGCCGGACTCCCGGACGATTTCGACTGGGAGCTCGACGTCCGTTTCGTCGGCGACCGCGCCATGACCGTCGCCAACCGGGAGTACGTCGGACATGAGGGGACGACCGACGTCATCACCTTCAGCTACTTCGACGACCCCGATTCGCTGTTTCCCGGCGAAGCGGCGGTGGAACTGATCATCTGCATCGATGCCGCGCTGCGCGAGGGCGCCGCCCGGGAAGATTCCAGCTATTCGCGTGAAATGGCGCTCTACCTGGTCCACGGGCTGCTGCACAGCGCCGGGGAGGACGATCTTTCGCCCGGCCCCCGCCGCCGGATGCGCCGCCGCGAGCGCGAGGTTCTCGGCGAACTCGAACAGGAGTTCGATTTCGCCGCCATCTTCCCGGAAAACCGCTGAGACAATCAGGCCAGTAAAGCGCTTTTCTTCTTCTCCGCTTCCAGGCGCATTCTCTCGGCAAAGCGGACGCAGCAATTCATCGCGTTTTCGAGGAAGGCGCGAATCGCCTGAGGCGTCTGTTCCCCGGCCGTTGAATCGAAGAACGGCGTGTTGCGCATGGCGAGCTCGAAGCTGAGTTCACGCCGGTAGGAGGAATCGACGAGGATCTCCGCAAGCCGTTCCCAGTCGACCGTTCCGTAGAACGGCGGCTGGTGAAGATCCCCCTGCCCGTCGTTGTCATGCAGATGAAGCGCCATGAGACGGTCCCGGCGCGCATTCAGGAGTTCGAGCTGTTTGAGCGAACCGGAGTTGCCGTGACCGGAATCGTAGGTGATGCCGACCAGTTCCGGCGGACAGGCGTCGAGCAGCGCGTTGAGCATCTCCCAGTTGTCCGCCCACATATTTTCGACGGCGATCGGAATGCGGCGACGCTGCATCTCCGGCAGCAGCTCGTCGAGCGAGCGGCGAAGCGCTTCGAAGCGGAGGCGCATCAGCCTGCGCTCCGCCTCGTCCTGTCCGGCCCGGAGAAACGGCATATGCATCATCAGCGCGCCGGTCCCGCCGAGTTCGGTGAACATTTCAAGCCGGTTGCGCACCAGTTCGACTCCGGCCCGGCGCTGATATTCGACGGGGGAGAACCAGCACTTTTCGACTCCGGCGCTGCCGTGGATGTCGAGCAGCGCGAGGCCGAGCTCGCGCATCCAGCCGCGGATGGCGTCGAGTTCGGCTTTGCCGTAGAGGAAATCGGTGCACCACTGGTGACACCAGTGAACGTGGGTGAACCCGGCCTCGGCCAGATAGCGGAGCGGCATCTCCGGCGATCCGGTCCCTGCATAGTAGTCGGTATTGAGCGCGATTTTCATCATGGAATCCCTCCTTATGCGAACTATTGTACCGCACAAAAGGCTCCAGCGCAACCCCGTTTTTCGAGAAAGCGGATGTCGGATTGTGACGACAGATCAGAAAAGTTCGCCCTGCTCCATCTCCGGAGCCTTCTCCGCCGGAGGCGGCGGAACGGAGGCGAAGAGATCGGGCTCGGCGGCAGGAGCCGGCGGCTCGGGAAGCTCCCTGAGCAGGCTCCGCAGTTCGGCCGCCTCGCAGATTTCGCGGATCTTCGCCCAGTCCGGCGCGGAGCGGCGGAGATGCCGCTCCGGCTGCGCGAAGCGAGCCGGGAGATCGTCGCGGAGCGCGATCAGCTTGCGGTTTTTGCGGATCACGTCGAGATGGCCTTCGAGCTTGGCGCGGAGCTTCGGATTCTCGATCTTCTCCAGATCGTCGAGCCAGGTTTCCACCGGGCCGCAGGAGTTCAGAATCTGCGCGGCGGTCTTGGGCCCGACACCGGGAACGCCGGGAATGTTGTCGGAACTGTCGCCGATCAGCGCCAGATAGTCGACGATGAATTCGGGCGGGACATCAAACTTGGCTTTCACTTCGGGGATGCCGCGCTCTTCAAAGCCGCCCTTCGGCGCCGGGACCAGCATCCGGATTTCCGGGGTAATCAACTGCGACAGGTCTTTGTCGGAGCTGACAATGAACACCGGGCCGGAGACGGCGCGGGCGAAGGCGGCGATCAGGTCGTCCGCCTCGTACTCCTTCTCTTCGAGCAGCGGCCAGCCGAAGGCGGCGGCGAGTTCCCGGATCGCCGGAATCTGCGCCTTGAGCTCTTCCGGCATCGTCGCCCGGTTCGCCTTGTATTCGGGAGCCAGTTCGAGACGGAAGCCGACCTTGCCGCAGTCGAACAGCATCGCGCCGGCTTCGGTCGGGTAATCACTCTGGATCTTCAGCAGCAGCCGGGCGAACACGAAAATCGCGTTGGTCGGCTCCCCTTTCGAATTCGTCAACTGGCGAATCGCATAAAAAGCCCGGAAAATCTGGCTGTAAGCATCGATGAGAATCAGCGGTTCCGACATGAAATATTCCCTTCCGTTTGGTATCTGTACGCGATAACGTACACCGGCATGGGGATTCTGTCAATGACGGGGGGGCGGGAAATCGGATTCAAGGATAAAAAAAGGGTTCAAGGTTTGCTTTTTCCAGACGCTTAGAGGAGTAATTATGAAGAGGAGAAATTGCGTATAGGAGCCTGAAGCAAACAAACCCTGAACACCTTTTACTATAAACGGAAAATCATTAAAGTCAAACCATTTCCAATTTTTTTTCAAACTTTTTTTGTTTTGAGGCGACGGTTGCGGCCGGTCCCCCCGATCCAGGCGGAATCCCTCTTCCCTGCCGGAACACCGCAGGGAAACATGGCGCCGCCTGCTCAGGCATCCCTGCTGCCGGCGTGGACCTCCGATCGCCAGGCCTGCCGGGGGGAAATAATTTTCAAAAAAGTATACGTATACCTCTTGACATTTCCTTTTGTTTCGGGTATAATTAAGGTATACGTATACCAAACGAAAGAAAACCGGCAGCAATCATGATTGTCAACCAGAAATTCATCGCGCAGGAAGCGGGGGTGAGCCAGAAGACGGTTTCGCTCTACTTCAAGGAGCGCGGACTGATCGGGCGGAAGACCCGGGAGAAGATCGAATCGGTGGTGAAGCGGCACAACTACTTCCCGAATTCGGCGGCACGCTCGATCAAATCGAACCGCTTCAACCGGATCGCCTGCGTGGTGGTGCAGTACGGCCCCCAGGATGCGGTGACTCATCCGCACTTGATGGCATACATCAACGGAGCTTCGCTTGAACTGGCGCGGCACGGTTACTCGCTGGTGGTGGAGCCGGTGTTCCTCGATGTCTTCGGGAGGGAAGTGAATTTTCCGGAATTCTTTTCGACCCGCTCGGCGGACGGCATCATCGGAATTCCGGGAAGCTGGATTCCGCCCGAGGTGGACCGGAAGATCGCCGAACTGGAACTGCCGACCGTCTGGCTCAACCGGAAATCAGACGATCCGAATCTCACCTGCCTTCTCTTCGACGAAACTGCGGGGGCGGTCGAACTGGCCCGGCATTTTTTAGAAAAGGGGGTTCGCAACATCGCCTGGTTCGGCCCGGAGTTCGAGAAAGACACTGTAATCCATTATTCCTCGCGGGTGCGTTATGAAGCGGTCAAGGCGGAACTGGAGCGGAGCGGCGGCGGTTGCATTCCCCTCCTCTGCCATGTCGGGGAAACGCTCGACGGCAAAGCGCGCGAACTGTTGGCGGAACTGTCGCGATTCGACGGCGTGATTTGTTATAACTACAGTTACCGCCAGACGATTCTCTTGGAAGCCCTCGCCGCAAAGATCGACCTGACCGGAAAACGGATCGGCCATTTTGCCTCCATGTATGAATATCATCCCCGCGACTATCCGTTCCTCGACTACGTGGATATGCCGGAAGCCGAAATGGGCCGCCGCGGCGCAGAGTATATTTTGAAAAATCTTCAAGAGGAGGACACCCGGAATCTGCTAGTCCCGCTTCGAGGCAAACTTCACACCAATAACCAAACCCGATAACCCAACCAAAGGACATTGAGCATGAAAAGGCATTTCACACTGATCGAACTTCTTGTCGTGGTAGCGATCATTGCAATTCTCGCGGCGATGCTGCTCCCCGCCCTGCAACAGGCTAGAGGGAAAGCCTATGAATCCACCTGCCGGGGGAATTTGAAATCGCTCGGCACCATCACCCTGTTCTATGCCGACGACAATCACGGGCAACTGCCGTTTGCTTCGGAATCCCGGAGTGCAAGCGTTCAGAACGGTTACACCTGGGACGATCTCCTCGGCGCCAGATATGACGGCCGGAGCCTGACCACGACGCAACAGGCTTCCAATCTCTGGGGACAGGCGATTCCGGGCACCAAGATCTATCAGTGCCCGGTCATCGTCCGCTATTACAATGGACTCCAGGAGCGGCGCAACAGCTACGGCGTCAACCGAAAAACCCTGTCCCCCGCCATTGGCGGCACCGCCCCAAACCTGAGCGCATTTATCCCGATCCACCGGGTCCGGAAACCGGGGCAATTGATCAGCATCACGGAATATGGTTCTGCACATAAATTTCTCGGTTACAATAATAATCCGGGAAGCGACGGCCCGTATCACCAACTCACAAACCATTTGGACGCCAGTGGATTACGTACTGCCCCCCCGCATTCCAACCGGTTCAATTACCTGTTCGTCGACGGTCATGTCAGAGCGTACAAGGCCAATGAAACTTGCGGGACCGGTGACTTGGTCAATCCCGAATGGTGGATAAACTAACCCGAAGCGAGATCTCGATATGCGACACCTGATTCTCCTGATCTGCCTGTGCATCGCTGGAATCGCGATGGCGCAGCCGTACAAAGTGGAGGACGATTTCACCAAGGGAACCGTCCGCACCGTCACCGGGAAAGGTAAATTCTCCGGGGTCCTGCCGCCGAGCTGGATTCCCGACTTTCCCGGCTGGAACTCCTGCGTCGCCCGCGGCGAGCTGGTCAACGAAGGGCCGGAGAACTTTCTGCGCATCCATGTGGACAAACTCGATTCGCAGCGGGTTCAGCTCGCGCGCCCGATTTCGCCTTTGTCGAAGGAGGCCAGATACCGTCTCACCATTCAATACCGCAACCGGACGAACGATAACGCCGAGCTGCTGATCCGCCAGCAGTCCGGGTCTTATTCGACCTTCTGGAAAACGCGGCTCCCGGTCACCCGGGAATGGAAGAAAATGACCTTCTACCCGGAGCTGTCGCAGAAGCCGGAGTGGAAAGGCATGGGAATCTATCTGTACCTCGGCTCGGCGGGCACGTTCGACATTGTCTCCCTGCGCCTCGAAGAGTGCTCGGCCGAAGAGGCCGCAAATGCCGGAGCGAAAATCTTCCGTCCCTCCCCGGATCTCCCCAACTTTCTTCGCAACAGCCGGTTGCCGTTCGGTCCGCAAAGCGGCTGGAACTTCGACCGGAAAGCTGCGCCGGACTGGCGGATCAGCGAAGAACCCGGTCCCTCCGGCGCGCCCTACCTGACGTTCCGCGACACCAGTCTGTCATCCGAGCCGTTCCAGGTGGCGGAACCCGGACAGGAACATTTCATCAGCTTCTCCTACAAGGGAAAGGGGAAGGCGGTCATCCCGTGGCGCACGGTGGAGTTGCCGCAAAGCGACTCCTGGAAGCGGGTAGTCCTGCCGATTCTCCCCGGAGCAAGCCTCAAAGGATTCTCCTTCATCCTGATCGCCGACGGCGCACTTTCTGTCGATGCGTTTCAGGTTTCCCGCCGAAGGGGAGAGTACAGCTCCGCCGGTGAATGCGAGGTCGCCCTCGCCCTGCCGGAGAGTCAAACTGCCAACGCACGAATCCAGTTTGAAGACGAACCGCCGGAAATCCGCTACCTGCTGACCGGAAAGACGGACGGCGTCGAGTTAGCGGTCACGGTCGCCGATTTGTACGGCAGGGCGGATTCATTCACCGTCGCGCCGAAAGCTCCAGCCGGAACCATCGCCTTCAACCGCTTTCCGGATGCCCCGCGCGGGCAATTCCGGGTCGAAGTGCAAGCGAGGAAGGACGGCAAAGCGGTCTCCCCGATCAACGAATTGGTCGTAACCCGGCTCTCCCGCCCGAAATACTGGGGGAAATTCGCTCCGAATTCGCCGTTCGGCATTCACGCGCTCCCCAATGCGCAAACCCTCCTGACGCTGAAGGCAGGCGGCATCAATGCCACGCGGCTGCATGACGCGGGGACCGAAATCACCGGATGGGCCTATCTCGAACCGGAAAAAGGGAAATGGCAATTCCGGGATGCGGAGATCGACTGCTTCCGGAACCATTTCTTCACGATTCTGGGCGGAATTACGACGGCTCCCGCCTGGGCAACCGACGTCGGCCTCCGGTTCCCCGGAACGGCGACGGGAGAGAAGAAGATCGAATACCGCCAGGCGTTCACCGCGCCGCGCAATCCGGCCGATTTCGCCAATGCGGTCAAGACGATCGTCTCCCGTTATCAGGGAAAGATCGACGAGTATTTCGTCTGGAACGAACCGTGGTCGAACGGATTCTTTGGGCAGGGCTACGATGAAAAAGGCAACCGGATTCCGTTCGAGGATGCGGCCAAGGCGTATGCCGAACTCCAGAAAACCGCCTTCCTGGCGGCAAAATCCGCTGCCCGCGAGGTAAAAATCTCCGGGTACAATACGGTGGACGGCCCGAAGGGCGCGGACTGGAACCGGCGGCTGGCCGGATTCGGCGCAAGCCGCTATTGCGACATCATCGATTTCCATTTCTACATGGACCGACTGACCGGGTTCCCCGGTGACGCCGGCGCCAGCGTGGTGCGCGAGTTGCGGCAGTCCATCGAACAGGCCGGCGGCCGACCGTTCCGCCAGAAAATCTATATGACCGAAGGCCAGGGAGCAAGCAAATCCGCCTCCAACGAAGCGCTCGGCGAGTATGTCGGGATTTACCGCAACACGCTGACCTGGGAGAATACCGACGACAACGCCGAACTCGCCGAACTTCAGGCGCGTTACCTGATGTCGCTGATTGCGGCGGGAGCCGACAAAATCTACCTCTATTCCGCGCACACCTACTCCCGACTGATCGCGCAGCCGAATTTCCTCGCACTGCTCCAGGCGGACGGGTACGCGCATCCCCAGCTGGTCGCGGTGTCCGCGCTGGCGCTGCGGATTGAGGACAAGAAGTTCGTCCGCTGGCTGAAGCCCGCGCTGGGAGTCCATGTCGCGCTCTTCAGTGACGGCCGGGAATCGACGGCGGTCATCGCCCCTGAGCGGAGCGCCGGAAATATGCGCCTCACGTGTTCCCTGCCGGGGGTGAAAGCCGCCGACCTTTACGGGAATCCGCTTATCCTGCCTACCGACGGAAAGGGGCGGTTGTGGTATCTGACCGCAACGGCGCCGCCGGACCGGCTGGCCAATGCGATTTCCGCCTCAGTAAAGTGAAAACGGGAGGGGAGGCATGTTTCAATGCTTCCCCCCGCGCTTCTTTTCGCGGAAGACGGCCTGTTTTCCCGCTGCTCCGGATTTCCGCCGCTTGCAATCCTGCGATCGGGGGGTAAATTAAACGGGAAACCGTTTCCACTCAAAAACAACGAGGAATTCCGGATGATTTACGATATCAGGCAGTATGGCGCCGTCGGCGACGGCATTGCCGACGATTCCGCGGCGATTCAGGCCGTGCTCGACGGCGGGCGCAAAGAGGTGTTCATTCCCGCCGGGACCTACCGCATCGTCCGGACGCTCAAGGTCCACTCCTTCACCACCATCGTCGCCGATCCCGACGCGCGGCTGTTCGTCTGCGGCGAAACCGCGCACGGCGCGGGTGATTTCCTGCTCACCAACGCCGACCACGATTTCGGCAACGCCGCCATCCACATCTCCGGCGGCATCTGGGACGGCAACAAGAGCGGGCGCACCAACTTCAAAGACCCCGACCTCTTCAATCTCAGCGCGTGCACCGGAACCACGCTCAATTTCCGCAACGTGCGCGACCTCAAACTTGCCGACCTCACCGTGGCCAACAGCGTGGTCTACTTCATCCGCATGTGCATGCTGGAGGGCTTCGAAATCCGCGACATCCGCTTTGAGAGCGACCCCATCGAGAACAACCAGGACGGGCTCCATTTCAACGGCTGGGTCAAGAATGGCGTCGTCGAGAACATCCGCGCCATCACCAAGGGCGAAACCAACGACGACCTCATCGCGCTCAACGCCGACGACTCGATGAGCCGCCTCGAAAACACCGGCATGGTCTGCGGCCCGATCGAGAACATCGTGTTCAGGAACCTCTACGCCGAGGACTGCCACACGGTGATCCGGATGCTGAGCTATACGTCTCCGATCCGCAACATCCGCTTCGAAAACATCGTCGCCGGGTGCCGCTGCTTCGCCATCAACATGGACGGCGCGCGCTACTGCCGGACGCCGCTCTTCAAGGACGAGGATTTTCCCGAAGGGGTCGGCTGCATTGAGAACATCGAGTTCGACGGGTTCAAAACCTGGTGGAGCACGCCCGGCGAACGCAAGGCGATGATCGACTGCGAAAACCGGACGCAGAACTTCGTCATCCGCAATTTCGTGCGCGACTCCGGGCTGGACCAGGCGCCGCAGGTGCCGGTGCTCGTGGTGGACAAGACGCCGGGAGTCCGGATCAGCGCGCAGAGCGGCGACCGGACATTGCTGGATGAAGTGTCCGGCGCCGGGCGGCTGACGCTCAAAGAGGCTTTCTCCGAACTCAAGCTGGGGTAACCCCCGGCCGCGCTCAGTCCATGGTGATCACGATCTTGGTCGAATGCTCCGGGTCGGCGAAGCGCTTCTCAAAGGCCGCGCCGATCTCCACGAGCGGGAATACATCGGAGACCACCCGTTTGAGGTCGATGCCGTGTTCTTCGAGAAAGCGGACGTTTTCCGGATATTCCGCCGGGGTGAAGTAGAACGACCAGACCAGCGTGCGCTCCATCCATTCCGGCAGATTGAAATTCCCTTCGAGCCCGACGTAGGTGCAGATTTCGCCGCCTTTCTTCGTACTTTTGAAGACGGTTTCGGTCGCCTGCGCGTTGCGGACGAAGGTGTAGGCCTTGTCCGCGCCCTCCCCGCCGCAGAGCCGGGCGATTTCGGCGACCGCGTCGCCCTGACGCGGGTCGATGGCGTGGTCGGCGCCGAGTTCCTGCGCCTTCTCCCGGCGCGCGCCGACGGTGTCGACTCCGATGATCTTGCGGACTCCTTTCGCCTTGAGAAACATCACCTGCAGGAGTCCGAGCGGACCCAGTCCCCAGACCGTCACCGCGTCGGTCGCGGCGGGCGGCAGGCGGCGCAGTCCGCGCAGCGGCACCCCGATCGCGTCGGAGAGCAGCGATGCGGTAACGAAGTCCGCGTTCTCCGGGCAGGGGAACAGCAAGTCGGCGGGGAACAGCGAATACTCCTGGAATCCCCCTTCGACGAACTGCGTCGCATTGCAGCGGGTGGGGATGCCGTTTTTGCAGCTTTCGCACACCCCGCACCCCTTGATCGCATAGCAGACGACACGGTCGCCGACCCGGTAGCGGTCGGCGCCGGGGCCGCAGGCTTCGACGATTCCGGCCGATTCGTGGCCGTGGACCGGTTCGGAGTCGGCGGCGGGGTTGTTCCACCAAGTGTCCGACCCGCAGATGGCGCAGGCTTTGATGCGGACCAGGTACTGCCCGGGGCCGGGAACCGGTTTCGGGGTTTCGCTGACGGTGATCTCTCTGGCTCCGGTATGAAATGCGCTTTTCATGATTTTACTCCTTATACTCGTTGAGGGCGAAAACTTAAAAAGATGCGAAGTTGATTTTTGAGCGGATTTGCTGTTGTTTTTTGCAAGCCGATGCGAGCATCGGCCGAAAAAAACGGCGGGAAAACCGCTGAAAAGCGACAAGCAGATTTTAAGTTTTCAACCGAAATGAGTATACATCAGTTTACGGGAAATCGCTTCGATGACGGCGATGTCGTTTTTTGCCTCGTCAAGATCGGCGGCGGAATCGTCGCCGGAACGGACTTTTTCCAGGAAGGCGGCGGTCTGGAGCCGAAAGGCCCACTGGCGGTTGTCTTCGAGCGTCAGGCGACGATTCAGGGCGCCCGCTTCGCCGTAGAGATCGACCACCGAGGAGGACTGCATGTCAAGCGGCGGCGGAGTCAGAATCCGCACCGAGGCGCGTTCGAAATAGAGCTCGGTCACCTCGTCCCAGCGGCGCATTTGAAAATTGACGCAGAACTCCAGCGTGCCGGTCGCTCCACCGAAATCGAACTCGACGAACTTGACGCCGCCCCGCTCGGAAGCGGAGACCACTTCCGGCTCGCGTCCGGAGAGGAGGCGCAGCAGATTGACCGAGTGACAGCCGGTGTCGAGCAGCCCGTAGTAGGGATTTTCGAACGAATAAAACTTCGCGTCGCGCGGCATTCCGAGAAAGGCCGGGCCGGGGTCGAGCTCGCCGCCCTCCGGCTCCGGGGCAGGAGAAGAGGCGCGCAGCACCGGAACGGCTTCGTCGATCGCGGCGTTCCAGTGGCTGCCGATGAAGGCGTGGGCGCGGACGAAAAGGAGTTTCCCCCACTTCCCCTCCGCCATCCGGCGCAGCAGTTCGGCGATATTCGCATCGTGCCGCTTCATATAGCCGACGGAGACGCCTTTTTTCGCAACCTTCGCCGCCGCCGCGAGTTTCCCCGCCGATTCCGCCGACATTGCCGCCGGTTTTTCGGTGAAGACGCGTTTCCCTGCGTCCAACGCGGCGGTGATGTTCGCCAGATGCCATTGCACCGGGGTCAACACGTAGACGGCATCGAGGTCGAGCGACAGCAGCTCGTCCTCGTTCCCGCAGACGTGCGGAATCTCCCAGCGCCGGGCGAGCGCCGCAGTCACCTCCCGGCGGCGGCTGCACAGCGCAGTCACCTCCGCCGCCGGATTCATCGCCAGGCACGGCAGGTGCGCCGTCTGTGCCATGTATCCGCAGCCCAATACTCCGATTCTGACCTTTTTCATCGTTCCAACTCCTTGCATGATGGAAAAACGGGGACTTGGTTTACATGTTATCCAAAATAATCCGGCAATCGCCGATTTCAACCCCTGTCATTGAAATTAATGCAAAAAACGGGTCTATTGGAGTGAAAGCCGGACGGATCGCGGGAGAGTCCGTCCGTTTTCATCGAAATTTCGACTTTTTTTCTTTGCACTGTTGCTTTTCGACGCGAACTATGGTATAATTTAAATGATGTTACAAAATAGAAAGTTTACAAATAGAATGAACGCCAAAGTCAAACCAACCGTAAGAACCATCGCCGCCGAACTCGGAATGAGCGCGATGACGGTAACCCGCGCCCTCAACGGCCACCCGCAGGTGAGCGCCGAAACCCGGCGGCGGGTGCTGGGAAAGGTGAAGGAGGCCGGGTACGATTTCCGGGCGAAATCACGGACCGTCCGGCTGGAGCGGGCGCGCAATGTCGCCATTCACTGTCCCGACGAAAAGCTCTACGAGGACAATATCTTCAATTTCTACATGCGGCTGCATTATCTCTGCGTCAAGCGGCTCAAAGCCGAGCAGCTCCGGGGGCAGCTGGTCGACCTCAACGAACACCGCGAAACCGCGCTGGAGATTCTGGAGAACTGCGGAAGCATGATCATCCTCGGGCCCGTCGAAGAGAAAACGCTCGACGAAGTCCGCAGCCGTTTCCCCGAGCTCAAACTGCTCTCCATCTTCGGCAATATCGACGGCGTGATCCGGGTGACTCCCGAAGATTATCAGGGTGGCGCAACGGCCGCCAGAGTCTTCGCCGAACACGGCCACTCCCACGCGGCGGTCTTCGCCACGCTGTGGGAGGCGGGATTCCGGCGGCGGTACGGCGGGTTCATCGCCGAATTCCAGGCCCGGGTCTCCGGCGCGCGGGTCGACCTGATCGAATTCCGCGAACAACACGAGGCGAAGATCGACGACGACATCCGGCGGAAAACCCTCGACGACTATTTCAACTCGGCGGACAAACTGCCCACCGCCTGTTTCGTCCCCAACGGTTATGCCGGGCTGTTTCTCGCCGACTACCTGCAGGGACGGGGCTGGCGGATTCCGGAAGATTTCAGTCTGATCACCTACGACAACCTCGACCTTTTCTCCTACCGCAAGCCGGACCTCGCACGGGTGTGGTTCGAGCTCAAAGACCTCGCCGCCGAGGCGGTCAACGCGTTGCAGAACCTGCTCGCCGACCGGTCCGGAGCACTGGTCGGCATCGGCATCCCCAACCACTATACGCCGGGAGAATCCGTCGCCGCGCCACGGAGGTGACTTTTTTTGCCCTCCAATGTTACAAAATAAAAGATCAACAAGCAGGAACCGAAATCCGATGAAAGCGCCCCTGATCCGACACCCGAAGAATCCGATCCTGACCGCCGCGATGATGCCGTTCGACTGCTACACGGTGCACAACGCGGGCGTCGCCGTGTTCGAAGGGGACGTGCTGCTGCTGCTGCGGGTGGAGACCCGGGAGCGCAAGACCCGCTTCCACGTCGCGCGCAGCCGGGACGGGGTCGAATTCGAGGTGAATCCGGAGCCGATCGACTATCCGCTCACCGAACTCGACCGGCTCGGCAGCCGTCCGCACCGGTTCGACATGCGGATCACCGCGATCGACGGAGAGTTCCTGGTCTGCCACGCCAACTGGCTGGAACCGTGGGGGAGCCTCATCAACATCGCCCGGACGCGCGATTTCCGACATTTCGAGGCGGTTTCGCACTCGGTCCCGGCCAACCGCAACGCGGTGCTCTTCCCGGAGAAAATCCACGGAAACTACGCCCGGCTGGAGCGGCCGCAGAACATCGACGGGCGCGGCGGCATCTGGTACAGCGAATCCCCCGATCTCGAATTCTGGGGCCGTTCGATGCCGGTCATGCTCCCGGCGACCGACTGGGCGCAGATGAAGACCGGAGCCGGAACGATCCCGATCCGCACCGAACACGGCTGGCTCGAAGTCTACCACGCCACCGCGATGACCGCCTCCACCGAGAACTACTATCTCGGCGCCTGCCTGCTCGACCTCGAACAGCCGTGGAAAGTCGTCGCCGCGCCGAAGTCGTTCCTCCTCGCCGCCGAAGAGCTCTACGAATGCGTCGGCCAGACCCCGAATGTGGTGTTCACCGGCGGCGGCTGCGAAATGCCGGACGGAACGTACCATCTCTACTACGGCGCGGCGGACACCCGGGTCTGTCTCGCCACGACGACGGTGAATGAGCTGCTGGATTTTTGCCTGAACAGTTGAAAACAACCGAACCAAAGGAGAAGTCATGAAACGAAATTTCACGCTGATCGAACTCCTCGTCGTGATCGCGATTATCGCGATCCTGGCGGCCATGCTGCTGCCCGCGCTCAACAGGGCGCGCGAATCCGCCCGCGCGACCGGCTGCATAAACAATCTCAAACAGATCGGGTCCGGATATCTCTCTTATGCGGCCGATAACAGCGACTTCATGCCCTTCGCCTACATGGGGGCTGGAAACAACTGGAAAACCTGGTGGCAGAGCACGGCGCCTTATCTGGGCTACCCGAAATATTCGCTGACCGCCGATGCGCCCGAGCCAAAATCGTTTCATTGTCCGTCGCGGAAAAACTATATTACGTTCGGCAACCAGGCGCTTCCCGCCGGCAGCGGCCTGCCCGTCGGCCAGATCGCGCGCTACCGGACCAATTACGCCTATCAGGTCAATTGCAACCGCGACGGGAGCGGCGGAGCGTCCGAATTCCAGAAACTGGTAAAACTCAGCAAAATGCGGCACTCTTCCCGGTGCGCGGTCGTCATTGACGGGCAGGGAATCGACACCACCAGTACTTCGGAATCGGCCCCCTATATCTTCCAGACCGACTGGGCCACCGGAAACCCCGGGATTCCATACGCCGATTTCCGGCATTCCGACGCTCTCAACGTCGCGTTTCTGGATGGACACACGGAAAAAGCGATGCTTCGCGGAATTTCCGGCTCCACTTACCTCTGGTCGCTGCCGGAACAGGCAGGCAAATGGCCTTATCAGTCTAATATGAAATAAAAGAGGACGCAATGAAGAAAATCCTTTTTGCAACCATCCTCGCCGCCATTGGCTGCGGCGCCGCAGAACTGCTCCCCAACGGAACATTCGAACAGCGCTTCAAGGACTGGCGCTACCCCGACTGGGCCGGCAAGCCGGAGCCGGGCGAAATCGTCTCCGACACCGTCTACGGCGGCAACTTCGCCTACCGCATGGGACGCGAAGGAGACAAGCAGAACGACCTTTACATCGGCTTCAAGCCGGAGCCGGGCAAACCGGTCCAGGTGAGTTTCCAGTGGAAAGCCGAAAACCTAGGGGAGAACGACGCCGAGGTGCGCATCCTCCGCTCCGGCAAGGGGCCGGACGGCAAGTCGAAGGTGCTCGGCTGGGCCGACAACCCCTCCGGCAGCGGCGTCAACCTCCTCGCAAGGACCGGCGGCACCCACGGCTGGAAAGAGGTGAAATTCGTCATCGACGGCAAGGAGTTCCCCGAAAACATCACGCAGTGCATGCTCTATTTCAAACGCGCCGACAACGGCAAAGGGTCTCTCTGGATCGACGAGGTTTCGGTACAGACGCTCGACGAAGCGGCGGCAACGAAAAAACCGGCCAACTGGCAGTATGAAAAATGGCGCAACATTCCCGAACCGGGGAGCGTCGACCGTATAGTGACCCGGCCGGGAAGCGGCCCCTCCTACGCGATGTTCCGGGCGGACCAGAAGGAGGCGAACGCCTATCTGGCGCTGCCGTGGAAACCGGGCGAGGGGTTCACCCTCTCGCTCTACCTCAAAGGCGACGGCGTGCCGGAGAAAGACGTCACGCTGCGCATTCTCGCCCAGGACGCAGGGAAGAGCCGGTGGATCTCACTCCCGCCCGGCAGCGGCGTCAACTTGCTCGCCACCGCGGGCGGAACGTTCGACTGGAAAGAGGTGAAAATCACGGTCCCCGCCGACGCGCTCCCGTTCCCCGGCGGCAGCCTCCTGCTCTTCGTCAACCGCAGGGAGAACGGCAAGGGGAAACTCTATCTCGACGCTCCGACCCTGACGCCGCTTGGCGCGGAGCCGGAAAAGGCGGTGGTCAACCTCTTCCCGGCCGACGGGTCGTTCGAGGGAGGCAGCGCGTTTTTCCCGCTGCCGCCCGATGAGACGACCGCCTTCCAGGGGCGGCGCTCGGCCCGGATCGACGCCGCGCTCGGCGGCGTTTCGACCGGTTACCTGTTCCGGGTAATGCGCCCCAATTTGCCCTACACGCTCTCCGGCTATGCGCGGGCGGACAAGCCCGGCGCGCTCAATGTCCAAGTCAACTCGCACCGCTACGAGCAGATCGGCGCAACGAAACTCGACCTCCCCGCCGGGGAGTGGAAGCGGTTCGCGGTGCATCTCAAGCCGCAGAATCAGGTGACCAGCGTCAACCTTCATCTCCAGAAGCCGGAAGGCGTGACCGTCTGGCTCGACGCGCTCCAGCTTGCCGAAGGGAATTCGCCGGGAGCCTACACGCCGGAAGCGCCGCTCTCGGTCGGAATGGACCGCACCGGCGCTCCGGGCGAAATCGTCTTTGCCGGAGGGCAGCCGCTCCGGCAGTCGGTCCGGGTGTTCAACAATCTCGACCGGCCGCTCAATGTGAAGGTCCGGGCGACGCTCGATTCCTTCGGCGGCGAAGAAAAAGAGCTGTTCGCCGGGGACTTCACGTTGAAGGGCGGGGAGCCGTGGGTCAAGGAGCTGACGCTGCTCGACGCGCCCCGGACCGGATATCACGTTCTCCGGCTCCGCGCCGAAGCGGAAGGCAAGACGTACGCCGCCTCGTTTCCGGTCGCGGTCACGCCGCCGCCGGTCGCGGCGAAGGGGGAATCGTTCTTCGGGCTGCACCCGATGGGGCCGACCTCTCCCGAGATCATCTCCCGCATCGGCGTCAAGGCGACGCGGGACATGCCCGGCTGGGGCTACACGCCGGAAAAGGATGGAGTCTACCAGTTCTCCGATCACCGGCTCCGCTACGTTGACGCCGGAATGGCGGGGCTGCTGACCATCAAAATCGGCAACGTCCCCAAACGCTGCCAGCGTCCGGGGAAGCCGTTCGCCGATTTCGCCGAAGCCAACCGCTTCCTGAAACAGATGGTCGAGTTTTACAGCCCGAAGATCCGCGACTGGGAGATTGAGAACGAGCCCGACCTGGTCTGGCCCGGTCTCTACAAAACCGGCCCGGAAGAGGCGGCGCGCGAATACGCCTCCTACGTGAAATCGGCGGCTCCGGTGGTCAAGGCGGTCCGCCCCGGGCTCCGGCTGCTCGCCTCGGGCGTCTCGGGCGTCGATTTCAACGCCGGGTTCCCGTTCACCCGCACGGTACTCAAAGAGGCGGGCGGCGTCATCGACGCATTCCCGGTCCACCCCTATGCCAACGCCCGCTATGTCGGGGCCGACCGCAGCGACATCGGCCCCGAGGCGAACGAGGTCTACCGCAAAACCGGCGATCTTCAGCGGATGATCCGCGAGGCGGGCGGCAGCCAGCCGGTCTGGTTCGGCGAAATCGGCTGGGCGCTCGACGTGGATGAAGATTACCTGTCGGATTCCGCGCTCCGTCACGCACAGTATCTTTCGCGCCTGATGCTGATTGCCAAGGCGCTGGATGTGAAAAAAGTCATGTATTTCCTCGCCGATTTCTGCATCGAAAAAGAGCGTTTCTATTACGGAATCTGGCGCAATACGCTGCCGCTGCCCGCCGCGCTCGCCTACGCCGCCTCCGCCCGGATGCTGGAGGACGCAACCCCCTATGCGACAATTTCGAACACCGACATCCAGTGTTTCGTCTACCGGAACCGCGACGGGAAACCGCTCGCCGCGCTCTGGACCGGCAACGGCGCGGAAGCCAACGCGACGCTTCCGCTCGACGCGAAAAAACTCGCGGCATACGACCTCTTCGGCGCGCCGGTCAAGCTGGAGAAAGCGGAAATCAAGCTCTCCGGCTCCCCTGTCTATCTGCTCTTCGACGGAGAGATCGGGGCGTTCGCCGAGGCGCTGAAACAATCGAAATACGACCTGCCGCCGGTGGAGGCGGGGTGGCGGCTGAAAAACGCCACGTCGATTGAGCTGACGCTCACCAATTTGCGGAGCGCGGCGGTCGAGGGCAAGGCGGAGCTTTCCGGGGCGTCGTGGAAGGAGCCGGAGCGCACCATCTCGATCGCGCCCGGGAAGACGCAGATGCTCTCCTTCGATGCCGGAACGTCGCTCAACGGGCGTGAACTCACGCTCAAGGTGAAGAGCAATCTCGGCGAGTTGATCAGCCGCTACCGGGCGGAATTCCTCGCCTGCCCGGCGGGGACTCCGGCGAACTTCGCGCAGGCGGAGCTGCCGAAAACCGGGCGGCTGCCCCGGATGGCGAGCCGGGACTACCTGATTCCGAACGACCCCGAAAACGGCTACGAGGGGGCGGAAGACCTCTCGATCGAAAGCGCCGTTTCGTATGACAGCGAGAAGCTCTATCTGGCGATCGACGTCCGCGACGACGTTCACCGTCAGGAGAATACGGCGGAGCGGCTCTGGGCGGGCGACTCGATCCAGCTTGCCATCGACACGCGGGCGGACGCGCTGCCCAACGTCTACGGGTTCGCGCCGGACGACTACGAGCTGAGTTTCGGGCTGACGAAGCAGGGCCCGGCCAAGGCGTTCGAGTACCTCTACGAGCGCGGCCGCCGGGATGCGGCGCTGGCTGAAATCGACAGCAACGTGTTCCGCAAGGGGTACACGACCTGCTACCGGATTGCGATTCCGTGGAAGACGCTCAAGCTCAAGCCGTTCCCCGGCATGATTTTCGGGATGAACTTCATCGCCAACGACGATGACGGGCACGGACGCAACTACTGGATGGGCCTGACGCCGGGGATCGGAGAAGCGAAGAACCCCTACGCCTACCGCAAGTTCGTGCTGGAGTAAGGCGAACGGGCGCGGGACAACACCCCTACCCGGCACCGGCACCCTGCCGGTCTGGGGTCCGGGGGCGAAGCGCCCCGGCCGCCGGAGGCTACCGGCGCGAAGCGAAACAGCTACATGGCAAAATTGAAAATTTTGCCGCGTAGCGCCGAGGCGGAGTTGACCGCTCAGGTCAACTCGCCGGTCCGTCCGGAAGGGCGGACACTCACTTGAGAGAAACCACGGTACGCTTGTTTTCAATCGTTTCCCGGAGTTGGAGAAGCTCCGCCTCCGGCGGGCAGGGCGCTTCGCCCCTGCACCCCAGACCGGCAGGGTGCCGGTGCCGGGTACGGGTCGCACGCTACACCAGGCGTCCGAGGAAGAGGCCGAGGAAAAAGCAGAGCAACCCCACCGCCACCCCACCGAACACATTGGCCATCCCCGCCGCCCACTCCGCCCGCAGCAGCATCTGCCCGGTCTCCGCCGTGAACGTGGAGAACGTGGTGAACGCCCCCATGAACCCGGTCAGAATCACCAGCCGCGCTTCTCCGCTGATCACCAGCCGCTCCGCCGCCAGCACCCAGACCAGGCCGAACAGAAAACAGCCGATGCTGTTGACCGCCAGCGTCCCCCAGGGGAACAGCGAACCGGCGAGACGCTGCACCAGCCCGGATAGACCATAACGGGAAAGCGTCCCGAGCGCCCCCGCCGCGGAAAGCCATATAATACGTTGCCAGACATTCATTCGAATCAACTTCTCCTACCTCAGGCACAGTCTCAAAATGGTGCCGCGGTCCGCCACGCCGAGCAATTTCCCGGCCGCATCGACCACCGGCAGCCGTTTCAAGCTGTGCTCCGTCATCAGCTCGACCGCCTCGTCGATCGGCGTCTCCGCCTTCACCGTGACCGGAGTGCGGTTCATCAGCTCTTCGGCCCGGCGCATCTCCGACAGCCGCACCAGTTCCCGGCAGCGCCGCCCCATCTCGGTGAAGGTCAACCTCCCCGCCAAGTGCTCCCACAGCGTCACATGCGAATGGAACAGCCCGAACAGCGCGTGGTCGGTGATGATTCCGAGCAGACGGTTTTCCGCATCGACCACCGCCACCTGGCGCAGGTCGTCGGCATCGACCAGGCGCATCACCTCCTCAAGCGGAGTCTCCGGCCCGACGGCATGCACCTTTTTTTGCATCACTTCCCCGACCGTCCTCACCGCATGCGGACGGCGAATGGCCGGGGTTTCCCGGTCCTGGTGGGCGGCGATCACCCGGAAAACATCGACCCTGGCCAGCGTTCCACACAAGGCTCCGGACGCATCCGTCACCAGCAGGCAGCGCTGGTCCTTCCGCAGCATCAACTCGACCGCCTCGGCCAGCTGGACGTGTTCGCCGATGAGATTCAGGTGCGGCGTCATCAAGTCGCCGACGCATTTCCCCGCAAGCGGCGCGAAAGCGGCCTTCCGGTGCTCCTCGCGAACCAGCGCGAGAAGGTCGAAGTGCACGGGCAGCCCCGATTCCAGCAGGCGGTCTTCCGCCAGGATTCCCACCGGGCGGTTGCCGTCATCCACCACCGGCAACGTTTCAAATTCGGCGCGCAGCAGGATTTCCGCCGCTTCGGCAAGCGGCGTGGACGGGTGGACGGCGCGGGGAGACGTGCGCATGACGTCGCAGACCAGCAAATGCCCCGGCAGCAGCCGGCCGCCCGAACGGCGGCAGATGACCGTGATCTCTTCGGCGGTGACGATCCCCTCGGGGGCCAGCCCGAACAGCCGCGCCTCGACTTTCTCCGCCTCGGCGGCGGGGACGATGATTTCGATTTTGAGCGGGGCGTTGTGCGAAAGGATTTCGGTGAGATCGGAACTCATTTCGCCGTTTTCATAACACCCGGCGATGCCGCGCGAAACCTGACACCGCGCCGCAATCCGCAGGCCGCGGACCGCCTCCACAATCGCCTCGAACGCCGGTTTCCCCTGGCATCTGGCGCTCTCGCTGGTGTAGACCTGAATCAGTTTGTACTTGAGCATCGGCAATCCTCCCTCTACGGTAAACCCGCTTCCCGGTCGGCATTAATTTAATCCGCGTCAACCGCGATTGCAAGCGCAACGGCCGGGAAGGAGATTGATTTTACCGGCAACCGGGAGTAAGTTACAGTGAACCCTAAAAACAAATTTTCCGGAGGATACCACATGTTTTCGCTGAAAGGATTCCATATCGGCGACGTCTGGCCCTATTGCGAAGAAGGCTCCGATCTCGTCCACCTGTTCTGCCTGATCGCGCCCGAGAGCGACCCGGAAAAAAACTGGAGCATCGGCCACCTGACCGGCCGGAACCTGCGCGACTGGGAGTTCCACGGCATCGCGCTGGCCCCCGGCATGCCCGGAACATTCGACGACCGCAAGCTCGCCACCGGCTCCGTGCTGAAGCACGACGGGCGCTACTACATGGCCTACACCGGCCACGGCCGCGCGGACCGGATCGTCTGCGGCGCGGCCGGAATGGCGGTGTCCGACGACCTCTTCCACTGGGAGCGAATCCGCACCACCCCGGTCGCCGAACTCGACGGCCGTTTTTACGAGACGGCCGTCACCGGAAGCCGCGACTTCCTGCACTGGCGCGACCCGTTCCTCTTCCGCGAAAACGACCGATTCCACCTCTTCCTCTGCGCGCGGGCGAAAACCGGCCCGGTCAAGACCCGCGGCACCGTCGCCCACCTGACCAGCCGCGACCTGCTCGACTGGGAGACGCTGCCGCCGCTTGAAATCGAACCCTTCTGCGAAGAGCTCGAGTGCCCGCAAGTTTACCGGACCGGCAAGGGCTATCTCCTGCTTTTCTGCACCCACACCGAACTCATCGACCCGGCGCTTTTCCCGCCGGGGGGAGTGCCGCGCGGCGGCGGATTCGCCATGACTTCCGACCGCCTCACCGGCCCCTACCGCCGAAGCGGTTCGGGGAAAATCGGGTTCGCCGTTCCCGGCAGCTACTTTTATGCGCCGCAACTGATCCGCCGCGACGGCAGGAATTTCCTGATCGGCACGCTGCTCGACGGCGACCGGAGCGCGATCGAAGTCCAGGAGATTCCCGAACTCCCCTGACCGGCAGGGTCCGGCGGGCCTCTTTTGTCCGTGGCGTCCATTGACAAACCATACTTGAAATGGTACATTACTGTTCTGTTGTTATTTTAATTTTTCGAAAGGACAGCATGGGCGTTTATCGGGAGATTCATATACCGCGCTGGCTCGGATTTTTCGTTCTGGTTGTCGCGTTCCTGATTCTGTTCGAACCCTGGTTTCTCGGTATGCGCGAACTGTTCCGGCTGGAAGGGTTTTATGCGGTCCAGGCGGCGGAATTTTCGGCCGCTTCCCCCATCGTCACCGCCCACGGCGTGGCGATCCAGAACGCCTATCCGCTCTATCCGGCCCTGACGGCGCTGCTGAACCGCGGGCTCGGGCTGGAGATGGAGCTGTCGCTGCGGCTGATCTCAGTGATCATGGCCGGCGCGACGGCGGTGGTGGTGGGCATCGCGGCGGCGAGCGAGCGCTCTCCGCGCGCCGGACTGGCCGCTGCGGCAATGTTTCTCGGCTCCAACCTGATGCTGGAAAAAGGGGTGGACGGCGACCCGGCCATGGCCGGCGTGTTCCTGCTGCTCTCCGCGCAACTGGTCTTTTTCCAGTTCGGCGTGCGCCGGACCAACTGGAGCATGGCCTGGATCTGGTCGCTGATTCTGCTGTCGCTCGGCTTCCTGGCCGGGGGATTCTGGGTCATCCTGCTTTTCGTATTTCCGATGTTCTTCTTCCGGCGGCCGCTTTCCGTGAAGTCGAAATTCCGCAAGGCGGGCTTCCCGATCGGGGTGGCGGTTCTGGTCGTCACGGTGCTCTCCTGGTGCGGGCCCTACTGGACCGCCTCCCACGCGATTCCGCTCAGCTGGCTCTGGTGGAACGAAAATTCGTTCTGGGAATACCTACTGAAACTCTTCGCGTTTCCGTTCGAATTCGCCGGACGGCTGCTGCCCTGGACGCTGATCGCCTGGATTCCGTTCTGCGTCGCCCTCCAGGCGCTCGATACCACCCCCATCCTCAGCCGGTATCTGCGCACACTGGCCATTGCAACCTTCGGGCTGCTCTGGCTGCTGCCGGACAACGACCCGCGGGATTTCCTCTACCTGCTCGGCCCGCTGTCGATCCTGGTCGGAATCAACTACGACCTGGCCATGCGGCGGTACGGGTACCGCATCCGCAAATGGCTGGTTCTCTGCGAATATTTCGTGGCGGGGCTCGCCGCCGCCGTCGCGATCGGCTGCTTCGTTCCGGACCGGTTTCTCAGCCGCTTCATCAGCATCAGCCACACCTCGGAATTCAGCGATTCGCTCGCCTACCGGATTCTGGCCGCCGGAGCGATTCTGGCCTTGCTGCTGATCGCGCTGTTCCTCCACTGGGGCCGCCGGAGCCGTCCGGTCTGGCTGATGCTGACGACGACCTCGGTCGCCGCCGCCATCTTCTTCTGGGTGGTGCTTCAGCCGTACCGGGCGCAGGACCATGAGAAACGGGAGCTCGGCGAACGGATCGCGGCAGCGCTCAAACCGGAGCCCCCCGGAACGCTCTACAAGGGCAACATTCTCGACCTTTACGGGGAACTCTACTATTCCGGCGCAACGGTGCGGAAGCTTCAGGAGCCGGTGCGGCTTCCGGCCGGGGAAAAGGTGGTCTATCTGCTCGGAACCGAGTTCCCGCAGCAGCCGGACCGGGTCTGGACCAATCTGCTCCCTTCGGATTTCACCTACAAGAACCACCGCCTCGGACTCTGGAAGGGCGAATTGCGCCCCTCCGAACCCGACGAAATTCCGGCGTCGACCCCTTCGCCCGCACCGGCCGGGTAGAAGAATCCGTTCACGGTCCGATTTCAGGATTCCGGCTATTGCGTTTCGCGGCGAACCATGCTATATTAGCCCGAAACGAATCAACGGACACAACAGGATACCACGGGCGATGCCAACCGAACTCTTTCTGGCGGGGCGCTACCTCAAGCCGCGCCGCAGCGCCGTTTCACTGATCACGGTGCTGAGCATTCTCGGGGTGACCCTCGGCGTGGCGGTGCTCATCGTCGTCCTCGCGGTGATGACCGGCTTCACCGACCTCATGAAAGAGAAGCTGATCGAAACCCAGGCGCACTTTCAGGTACGGCCCGACTACGGCGGTGTGCTCTACAACCCCGACATGGCGGTCGAAACGGTCAAAAAGGCGGGCGGCGAAGCTGCTCCGGTCATCGAGTCGCCGGTGATCGTCCAGATCGACCGCTACCTCGACCCCCGCGTCGTCATGTTCGGCACCTCCCCCGAAGAGCTGCTGAAACATAAAATTTTCACCGCCGACACGCTCAAGGAGGGCAAGCTCGTCCTCGGCCGCGGCGAAGTCATCATCAGCCGCGACATGGCGGAACGCTGGCGAATCAGAGTCGGCGACAAGCTGCTGCTCCACACCCAGCAGCGGCTGACCAAGCTGGTCGATTTCAAGAAAGGCGGCGGCGTCGAGCTCAACAAACAGGCCTCCGCCTATCTCCCGGCCGAATTCACCGTGAGCGGCATCTACAGCGTCGGCAAATACGATTTCGACCGCACCTTCCTCTTCGTCGGCATCGACGACGCCGCCGAACTGCTCGGATTCCCGTGGGGTTCGGCGACCGCCCTCTACTGCTGGGGCCCCGACCCCTTCAACCAGCAGAAACTGGTGGAAGAGGTGCGCGCGTCGCTCAAGCACCTGCGGGTCATCACCTGGGAGGAGAGCAACCGCCAGCTCCTCGGCGTGCTCGCAGTCGAGAAGAACATGATGTTCTTCCTGCTCATCTTCATCGTGCTGGTGGCGGCGTTCAGCATCATGAATACCCTGATCACCTCGGTCTACCAGAAGACCCGCGAAATCGGCATCCTGAAGGCGCTCGGCGCCAGCGACGGCTGCGTCACCCGGATCTTCGTCCTCCAGGGCTTCCTGATCGGGGTGGTCGGCAGCATCACCGGCACGCTGGCCGGGATGCTGGTCATCTACTACCGCAACGACATCATGAATTTCACCTCGGAAACGCTCCATGTCGAGCTGTTCCCGAAGCAATTCTACTTTTTCGACGGACTCCCGGCGCATATCGTCGCGACGGACGTCCTCATCATCGTCGGAGCCTCGGTGATCCTCTGCACGCTGGGGGCGCTGCTCCCGGCGTTCTGCGCGTCCCGGCTCGACCCGGCAAAGGCGCTGCGCTATGAGTGAACAGGAAAACATCGTCGAGCTGTGCGGCGTCACCCGCACCTACAAACTCGGGAAAGAGAAACTCCCGGTGCTGCGCGGCGTGGATTGGCAGATCCGGCGCGGCGAATGGGCCTGCCTCCTCGGCGCGTCCGGCAGCGGGAAAACCACGCTGTTGAACCTGATCGGCGCGCTGGAGCGGCCGGATTCGGGGACGGTCCGCATCGCGGGCGTCGATGTTTCGAAGCTGGGCCGCCGGGCGGCGGCGCAGTTCCGCAACCGCCGGATCGGCTTCGTCTTCCAGTCCTACCACCTGCTGCCGGAGCTGACCGTGCTGGAAAACGTCATGCTGCCGGGCGGACTGGGCGGATTCTCCGGGGGCAAGACCCGCAAACGGGCGCAGGAACTGCTTTCCACCGTCGGGCTGGCCGACCGGATGCGCCACCGCCCGGCGGAACTCTCCGGCGGCGAACAGCAGCGGGCGGCGATCGCCCGGGCGCTCCTCAACGAACCCGAACTGCTGCTGGCCGACGAGCCGACCGGGAACCTTGACACCGCCACCGGCGAAGCGATCCTCGAACTCTTCGGCGAGCTCCGGAAACTCCACCCCGAACGCTCGATCATGATGATCACCCACAACCGGGAAATCGCAAACCTGGCCGACCGCACCGGAGAACTGGTCGACGGGAGGATGAAAGACCGGTGACCCCGGCGAAAGGGATCGATTCATGCGTCTCAACCGTGCGCAACTGAGCTGGATCTACTACGATATGGCCAATGCGGCCTTCGCGCTCATCGTGCGCACGGTCTACGCCCCGCTGTTCTTCAAGGAGTACTCGGCGACCGGGATGGACCCCACCTTCGCCACCAGCGTCTGGGGCTACGTCAGCTCCGCCGCGGGGCTGGCCGCCGGAGTGCTGGCGCCGTGGCTCGGCAGCATCGCCGACGCGAATTCGGGACGCAAGAAGTTCCTCGGCGGATTCCTCGCCCTCGGCGCGGCGGCGACGCTGGCGCTCTGCTTCACCGGAAAGGGCGGGGCGGGGGTGATGCTGACATTCTACTTCACCGCGCTCATCGCCTACATGGCCTCGAATTCGTTCTACGACGCGCTGCTGCCGGACGTCGCCAGCCGCGGCGCATGCGACCGGATTTCGTCGCTCGCCTACGCCTGGGGGTACATCGGCGGGGTGATCCCGTTCTTCGTCTGCCTCGGCGTTTCGCTGCTCTTGAAGGACTCTCCGGCCGCCGCGTTCCGCTTCGCCTTCATCGTCACAGCGGTGTGGTGGGTGGCGCTGTCCATCCCGATGTTCCGCTTCGTGCGGGAGCGCAAGCGCCCCGGCGCGCACCGGATCAACGCGCTCGACGGCTTCCGCAAGCTCGCCGCCACCGCCCGCGAAATCAGCAAATACCGCGACGCGGCGCTCTTTCTGGTGGCCTACTTCCTCTACATCGACGGCGTCGGCACGATCCTCCTGATGGCGGCGCCGATCAGCGTGGACATCGGCATTCCGGCGCAGTGGCTGCTGCTCACCATCCTCGGTTTGCAGTTCCTCGCCTTTCCGTTCACCATCCTCTACGGCAAGCTCGCCAAAAAGTTCAGTACGCGGAAGATGCTCTATGTCGGGATCGGGGTTTATGTGGCGATCGCCGTGCTGGTCGGGCTGATTCCCTGCTTCGACAGCCCCGAAGCCAAGCGCGGGCTGTTCCTTTTCGCGGCGTTCCTCATCGGCACCTCGCAGGGCGGAATCCAGTCGCTCAGCCGTTCGTTCTTCACCCGGCTGATTCCGAAGGGGCAGGCGGCGGAGTTCTTCGGGTTCTACAACATCTTCGGCAAGTTCACCACCATCCTCGGACCGGTGCTGGTCGGCCTGGCGGGCTGGCTCTTCGGACACAGTGAAATCGGCATCGCGTTGCTGGCCGTCCCCTTCCTGCTCGGCGGCTTCCTGCTCGGCAAGGTCCGGCTGCCGTCGGAGAAACGGGAGGTCGCGGCATGAGCGAATACATCGTCAAGCGGCTGATCCTCGCCTGTTTCACGCTCTTGACCATCCTGCTGGTCAGCTACGTGCTGCTGCGGCTGGCCCCGGGCGACCCGACCAAGAGCAGCATGTTCGGCAGCGATTCGGCGGGCAGCGCGCTCGACGCGTCGAAAGGCGCGCTGAAACGGAACACCGCGATGCGCGAAAAACTCAACCTCGACAAACCGATCCTGGTCGGCTTCGGCATCTGGCTGAAAGACGTCGCCCTCCACGGGGATTTCGGGACGTCCGCGTCGGTCGACCCCGGCAAACCGGTGACCGAGCTCATCCTGGAGCGGCTCCCGGTGACGCTCAGCTTGAACGCCTGGGCGGTCCTCTTCACCTATCTCCTGGCGATTCCGCTCGGAGTTTACGCGGCGGTGCGCGCCGAGGGCTGGTTCGACCGGAGTTCGGCGGTCGTCCTCTTCCTGCTCTATTCGCTGCCGGTGATGTGGGTGGGGCTGCTCTTGCAGACGACGCTCTGCGAAGGAGGCAAGTGGCCGGTTTTTCCGCTCAAAGGGCTGACCCCGTCCAATGCGGACAGCTTCTCCACCTGGCAACTGCAATGGGAGATTCTGCGCCACTACATGCTCCCGGTGCTCTGCCTGACCTACGGCGGGTTCGCCGGGCTGTCGCGCTATGCGCGGAACGGGATGCTCGAGGTGATCCACTCCGACTACATCCGGACCGCCCGCGCCAAGGGGGAATCCGAGACGGCGGTGATCTGGAAGCACGGCTTCCGCAACGCGTTGATCACGCTCATCACGCTCTTCGGCGGGCTGCTGCCGTCGCTGGTGGCGGGCAGCGTGCTGGTGGAGTATATCTTCAACATTCCCGGCATGGGGACGCTGTCGCTCCTGGCGCTGTCGAGCCGCGACTATCCGCTCCAGATGGCGCTCTTCTCCTTCGCCGGGATGCTGACGCTCGGCGGAATTTTCCTCTCGGACATGCTCTACCTCGCGGCGGACCCGAGAATCAAACTGCACACCAAATAGAGGATTGCGATGAAGCTCCGGATGTTCCTCCTTGCCGCACTCCTCCCGTTGCTTCCGCTGGCGGCGGCGGACTTCGACGTGAAGCCGTTCGTTCCGGTTCCGGGCGACGCGGCGACGCTGCGCGCCATGATCGATCTTCTCGAGGGCGGGCGGGTCGAATCGGAAACGACGGGCGCGGTGAATTCGCTCGCCTTCGCCGATCCGGGCAAACGCCAGTTGCAGATCCTGCTCTGGAACACCGGAACAAAGGACGAAACCGCCAGGATGACCATCCCCGACGCGGACCAGTTTTTCCAGGCTGCGGATCTGGCCCGGAGCCTCCGGCTGCTGCGCCCCGGCGCGACGGAACTGCCGGAGGCCGAACGCGCCGAACTGACCTTTTCCGGAACCTCCCTGAGGCTTGAGATTCCGCTGCCGCCGGGCGCGGCCGCCCTTGTCGAACTCCGGCCGAAGGGCACGGAAGAGAAGACTTACCGCATCGACACGGATCGCACCCTGACACTGCGAATCCCGGGAGTCCCGGGCAGCGGACACCTTCGCATCGGTTTCGAAACCCGCGCGGAATCCCCCGCCCCGGTGACGCTCGAGGTCAGCTTCATGCGGCGGCAGCGGTTCCTCGCCGTGCGGAAGTTCACCGTCACCGCCGGAACGGAGTGGAAGCCCTACAGCGAACGCTATCCGATTCCGGCAGGAACCACCCACGTCAACTGCAAAGTGAGCGGCGGCCCGGCCGAAATCCGCTCGCTCGGTCTCCGGCCGGACCAGAATTGAGGAAAAACTTCATCCGCCCCGCCTTGAAAATTGCGCTCTCCCGCGATACGGTATGGAAGACCAAAGGGGGTACTGCGAATGGAAAACGAACTCGAACGCGGCAAAGGCATCGTCAACGGAGCGTGCGACCGACTCAAAAGCTCGGTCACGCTGAAACTGATCATCATCGGAATCATCGTGGTGATTCTCCAGATTCCGACTTTCATGATCGAACGGCTCAACACCCGCCGGGAGAAGACCGGCAAAGAGGCCCAGCAGGAGATATTCTCGCAGTGGGGCAAAAAACAGACCGTCGGCGGCCCGGTGCTGATCCAGTCGAACCCCAACGGCGACATCCGCACCGTCCTGCCGGAAGAGCTCGCCATCAAGGGAACGGTCCGGCCGGAGCTCCGCTACCGGGGTATTTTTCAGACAGTGACCTACAGCGCCTCGCTGCAATTCACCGGGAAATTCGCACCGGGAACGGGTGACGCGCTCTACTTCCAGCTCTCCGACGTCAAGGGGCTGGCGGACGGAAAGTTCCTGGTGAACGGCGTCGCCTGTAACGCGCAGACTCCCACCAGCCTCGAAGTGCCGTACTCCCCCGGATTCGCCATTCCGCTCACTCCGCAGACGAAAAGCGCGGACGGCACGATCAACTTCGATTTCCAGCTGACGGTCAACGGCTCCGAAGAGCTGAATTTTCTGCCGCTCGGCCGGACCACCCGGGTGGAGCTCGCCTCCGACTGGCATTCGCCCGGATTCATCGGCGATTTCCTGCCCCAGAGCCGGACAATCACGCCGGACGGCTTCACCGCCGAATACCAGATCAACGAACTCAACCGCGCGCTGCCGCAAAGCTGGACAGTGAAGCGGCAAGCTCTCGACAAAGAGAGTTTCGGGGTGAATTTCTACATCCCCGGCAACATCTATCTGCAGACGATGCGGGCGATCCGTTACTCGGCGCTGGTGATCGTGTTCACCATGCTCGCGTTTTTCTTCACCGAGCGGCTGACCCGGTGCCGGATGCATCCGGTGCAGTACTTCATGGCGGGGCTGGCTGTGGTGCTCTTCTACGTGCTGCTGCTTTCGCTCGGGGAACACCTGCCTTTCGCGCGGGCCTACCTGATCGCGGCGCTGGCGGTCGCTCTCGCCATCGGTTACTACGCGCGGCTGATCTTCCGCAAAAACGGCCCGGCCATCGTGGAATTCCTGCTGATGCTGGCGGCCTACGGCGCGGTCTACGTCATGCTGCGCATGGAGGAGTTCGCGCTGCTGACCGGAACGGCCACGCTCTTCGTGCTGCTGATCGTCCTCATGACCCTCACCGGCAACCTCAACCGCGAAAGCGCAAAAGAGAACTGACCGCGGCATAAGACAATGCCCCTACCCGGCACCGGCACCCTGCCGGTCGGGGTGCAGGGGTGAAGCGCCCTGCCCGTCGGAGACATGGACTGTCGCTCACGAAACAGCTCAATTGCCGGACGAGTCCGGCAGTGAGCGGCAGCGGTGGAGTTGACCGCAAGGTCAACTCACCCGCTCGCGCCGAAGGCGGAGCCTCCCCTGTTCCGGGAAATGATTGAAAACAAGCGTTCCATTGTTTTACTGAGGTAGAAGTCCGCCCTTCCGGGCGGACCGGCGAGTTGACCTTTTCGGTCAACTCCGCCTCGGCGCTACGCGGCAAAATCTGCGATTTTGCAATGTAGCTGTTTCGCTTCGCGCCGGTAGCCTCCGGCGGCCGGACCGGCAAACGTGCCGGTGCCGAAAACAAAAACGGAGGAAGCGCAACACGCCTCCTCCGTTTTTTGAGTACGGGCAATCAGAACCGGAGCAGCATGGCGCCCCAGGTGAGACCGCCGCCGAACGCCGTCAGCAGCACGTAGTCGCCCTTGGCGAGCCGGCCGCCCCGGACCGCCTCGTCGAGGCAAAGCCCGATCGACGCTGCCGAAGTGTTGCCGTAGCGGTTGATATTCATATAAACCCGCTCGTCAGGCACGCCGAGACGCGGCGCAACCGCAAGGATAATCCGGCTGTTGGCCTGGTGCGGAATCACCAGCTTCACCTCATCTGGAGTGATCCCGGCCTCTTCCAGCACCTTTTTCCCCGCCCCGACCATCGCGTTGACAGCGAGCTTGAACACCTCTTTGCCTTCCATATGAATGAAATGCAAATGGGCCTCGAGCGACTCCTTCGTCGCCGGCATCCGGCTGCCGCCGGCGGGCATCTTGAGGATGTCGCCATAGCCGCCGTCGGTGTGAAGATCGCTGGCGATCACGCAGTCGGGACCGTCTTCCTCGGTATTCTCCAGCAGAATCGCACCGGCGCCGTCGCCGAAAAGCACGCAGGTGTTGCGGTTCGTCCAGTCGGTGATGCTGGAAAGCTTCTCCGCACCGCAGACCAGAACGTATTTGTACTTCTTCGGGTGCGTTTTCATCAGGGAATACGCCACTTCGAGCGAGTAGAGCAATCCGGAGCAGGCGGCTTCAAGGTCGAAGCAGAACGCGCCTTCCGCACCGAGCCGGTGCTGCAGAATGCACCCGGTGCTCGGAAACACAAAGTCGGGAGTGATCGTTCCGACGATGATCGCATCGACTTCTTTTCCGGAAATGCCGGCCGTGTCGAGCGCCTTGCGGCACGCTTCGTAGGCCAGGTCGCTGGTCGCCTGCTCGGGAGAGGCAATCCGGCGCTCTTCGATTCCGGTACGGGTGCGAATCCACTCGTCATTGGTCTCGACCATCTTTTCGAGATCCGCATTGCTTAAAATCCGTTCCGGAACATACGATCCGGTGGCAGCGATTCTGATGCTCATGTAACTCCTTGGCGTGTTTTGGTTATACCCCGGACCGGCCGTTTATTTTCTTACCGCGGCCAACTCCCGCTCCAGATCGGCGGAGTTGCAGCCGGTTTCATTCAGCCGGGCCGAGATCCGTTCATTGAGGCCGAAGGTCACGCACTCCCCAGCCACCCGGATCGCGTTGCGCACCGCACGAGGACTCGACGAACCGTGCCCGATAATGCAGATTCCGTCCAGTCCGAGAAGCGGCGCGCCCCCGATATCATCCGCGTCGCCGAACGATTTCAGCTCGATGAACGCATTTTTAGCCAGCATCGCCCCGGCCAGCCGGAGCGCATTCTTCGACAGGACCCGTTTCAGCCAGAACATGGTGGAGCGGGCCAGCCCTTCGATCGCCTTCAACATCACATTGCCGGTGAAACCGTCGGCAATCAACACGTCGACGACGTCTTCAAACGCTTCGTTGGCTTCGACGTTTCCGGCGAAACGGAGCATCTTGCGCTCCTCAAGCAGTTTGAACGACTCCTTGGTAAGATCGTTGCCCTTGATATCCTCGCCGCCGACCGAAAGCAGCCCGACCCGGGGAAATTCCTCCTGAAAGAGGTATTGGGCGTAAACTTCCCCCATGATGGCGAACTGCACCAGATTGACCGGCGTGCATTCGGTGTTGGCCCCGGCGTCGGTGAGCAGATACCGCCCGCCGTTCTTGAGCGGCAGACTGACCGCGAGGGCGGGACGGTCGACGCCGGGCAGCGTGCGGACCAGCACCTTGGTGGCGGCGACGGTCGCACCGGTATGGCCCGGCGTGACCATCGCGTCGACTTCCTTGGCTTTCAGCAGCCGGGCGCAAGCGGTGATCGAAGAATCCTTCTTGGCGCGCACCGAGACAGCCGACGGCTCCGACATTTCGCACACCGTTTCGGCGTGGACAAGGGAAATGCGGGGGTGACCCGCAATTCCGTATTTCTCGAGATAAAAGGGGAGTTTGCCCGAGTGGCCGACCAGGACGAACTCGTACTCCGGAAAATCGGCGAGGGCCATAACCACCCCCTCGATCACCGGACCGGGTCCGTAGTCGGCCCCCATCGCGTCTACCGCAATCTTCATCTCTCGAATTCCCCCCTTCTCAGGACGGGAGTTACGCTTCGACGTTCAGAATCTGCTTGCCGTTGTAGCAGCCGCAGGACGGGCAGACCCGGTGCGGCGTGGACGGCGCGGAACAGTTGGTGCAGAAGTTCGCCTGGACGCCTTCGTAACGGTTGGCAGCCTTGCGTTGACGCCGCTTCATGCGGGAGGTTTTTCTCTTCGGAACAGCCATTTTAACAACTCCTTATTGGTTGATTTTTCGTTCTTCGCCTATCAAAAAGAGTCCATACAAGCGATAGAATATATCACCGTTCGGAGAATTTTCAAGAAGCCGCGCCGCAGATTATCGATAAAAACACGATTGCGAACCACTTAACACCCCGTTTCGGCGGCGCGGATCACTCCTTCCTGCTCAATTCCCAGGCCAGGGTTCCACCGTTCCGGAAGTTGTCGAGGGAGAGTTCCAGGCGCTCCCCCGACCGCGCGGCGGCCAGCTCGGCCCCGCGGCTTCCGTCGGGATTCAACGCGAAGATCCGGTAATCGCCGGGCAGCCGCAGGGAAATTCGCGCCGTGCCGCGCCGGAGTTCCAGCGGCAGCTTTCCCCAGTTGCGCAGGACCGTGTTTTCCGCATCGTCGAAGGCGATTCCGGAATTCTGCACGTCGGAGAGGAACAGCAGCAGCAGCCGGTTCGCCTCGCCGAGCGGCTTTGCGCCATCCACCGAGGAGAGGAAGAAAGACCCGAAGCCTTCGCTCCCGTTTTCCACCGTCATGACGGGTCCGGAATCGGCGGCGGCGGCCTCCATGGCGAAGAATTCGCTCCGCGGGGTGATCACAGCGAGGGAATTCCGTTTCGGAACCAGCCGGATCTGCCCGGTGTCGGCAGCCAGCGGGGAGGTGCGGAACGCCGCCTCGAGCGACCGCCCGTCCGGCCACACCGCCGCGCCGGGCAGCGGAGAGGCCAGCTTGGAGAGGTAGAAACGGGTATCCGCCTTCGGAAATTCCCCCTGCCGCTCCCGCCGCGCCGAACCGATCTGCCCGAGCAACGCCAGTTCGTTGAAGCTGCCCGGGAAGCGCCCCGCCTCGCGGCCGAAGTCGCGAAACGCCTGATAGGCGGACTTGTCGTAGAGCCAGACGAACCGCTTCTGCGACGGCCTGACCTCGTTGCGCAGGAAGAGCAGAATCCCGATGCGTTCGGAGAGCCGGTTCACCGGGTCTTGGACGATATCGAAATAGCTGATGGTCACCGGCGACTCCAGCTTCGACGCCCGGTGCGACCAGGCGAAGCGGAAGATTCCGTCGTAATCCTGGTAGCCGCCGAACGCCCCCAGCACCGCGCCGCCGACCGAGCGGAAGGAGTTCGGGTAGACGTAATTCGTCTCGGTGATCGTGAACGGCTTGCCGAAAATGCGCGAATGCGCGGCGTCCCGGATCGCCGGAAGCCGCAGCGCCAGCGGACTCCTGCTGCGGAATTTGACCGGGTAGGAATAGGCCTTCTCCGGGAAGGACGGGTGGTTGAAGTAAGAGTGATTGTCCACATAATCGAGCTCTTCGCGGATGAACGACTGCGCCTCGGCGTTCTTGAAATTGACGCCGGAGACCAGGATGTTGCACTTCAGCTCGTTCTTGAGGAAAGCCCGCATCTCGCCGTAGCAGCGGTTCTGGAGCTCCGCCAGGAATTCCGCCCGCCGCTGGAGCAGAAGATCGCCGGTGACCGGAGGAAGCCCCTGTTCGCGCTCCATTTCCGCAAACTTCCGCTCGAACGCCGCCTTGACTTCCGGCGGTTTCTCCCAGGCGTTGAACAGCGGGTCCTCGTTGACCAGGGAACAGATCGCCAGCGCCGGGTCTTCTCCCCAGGCAAGGCCGGTATAGGGATTCCGGTGGGTCAGAAGATTGCGGACGAACCGCTTCCAGTTATCCATCGCCGAGGCGTCGACCGCCACCATGGTTTTGAGCGCCCGGCCGTCCAGCTCCGGATGCGCCGGGATCTCGCCAGGCCGCAGCGAACGGCTGCAATAGAGGTCGATCGCCAGGTAGAGGCCGCGCTTTTTGAGGCAGGCGGCGAGATAGTCGAGCCGGTCGAGCCGGTCGGGATTCAGGTCGGCGGAAGTCGCCGCGCCCTCGGTGAGCATCCCGTCATAGTGGTGGATGCGGACCGCGTTGTAGCCGGTCCGGGCCAGCTCGTCGGCCAGCCGTCCGGCCGCCTCCTTCTCCTGATACAACGTGTCGAAACAGAGATTGGCACCGTAGAGCCGGACCGGAGTCCCCGGACGGCCGGCGAATTCGAAATGTCCGTTGCGGACCAGCAACCGCCCGTGCTTCCCCGCCGGAGCGTCCTGCAGAAACGAGAGGTCGAGCGCGCTGCCCGGCGCGGTGGACAAGGAGTCCCGCCAACCAGCGTCCCGGTATTTTCCGGCGTCGGCGACGGGGTAAGTGCCGGGAATCCGGCGCGGCAGGGCCGGAGAGGAGAGCGTGAATGCGACGGTTGCGGTGCAGAACTCCTTCCCCTCCGGCGCGAACAGGAGCCGCAGCCGGAAGTCCCCCGCCTTTCCTTTGCGGGTGTCGCGCAATTCGTAGCGGAGCTTGCCGGAGAGGGCGATGCCCGCGCCGTCGATTTCCCAGCTCAGATAGTCGGTCTCTCCGGCGGCGATGCGCCCCGGCCGGGGCTGTTCGGGCAGGAGGATCTTCTTTTCGCCGACCGTCAGCTCCTGCCCTCCCATTGCGGCGGGAAGCGTAAGACTGAGACAGGCCAGCTGCGCCGGGGCGGGCTTCGCGGAAGACAACGTCCAGGCGACATCCCACTCCCGTTCGGAAACCGCCTCCAGCGTTCCGGCCAGCGTGAACTCGAGTCCCGGCGCGGGATTCCACGCCGATTCGAACGACGCGCGGTCGGTGGAGTCGATCTTCTTCGGAGAAAACGCATTCCATTTCCGGTCATAGACCATCGGACCGACGGTGACGTTTCCGGCCCGGAGCACGGCGCCATCGGCGAAATTCACGGCCGGGGCGTCCGCTCCGGCGACGGGAAGCGCCCCCAGGCAGAACAAAAGCAGAATCAGTCGAATCATAAGGCCCCGCATCACCAGTTTTTCGTGTTGTAGCTCTGCGCGGCGCTCATGGCCTCGACATGGCCGTCGAGAAAGACCAGATTCGACCGCCCCTGATGCCGGGAGTCCTCCGGGCCGCAGCGGTCCGGCCGGGACCAGCTCACATTCATCAGCTGGTGGGCATGATAGTCATCCCATCGGTTGGGCTCCCCGGCGAGAACCGTGCTGGAGGCCGATGCTTTCGGCATCGCCGCGGAGACGCCCCACGCATTCGCCAGCACGGTCTGGATCTTCAGCCGCTCGGTGGCCGTGGAATCAAGCGGGCTGGGACCGTTGATGTTCTGGTTCTGACCGTATGCCATATTCTGCTGGTTCCACCCGTAGAGGCTCTTATCGTTCCACCCGACCCGGTAAAACTTGCCGGTCTGCTGATATCTGGTGTGACTCTTGCAGAAAATGAGCTTTTCATTGGAGAGCAACCGGGTCTGGTAGAGAAAATCCGCCCAGACATAGCCGGTGGAATTCGACAGCCGGAAACGCATCGGCGGCAGGCGGTCGGCGAAATCGACCGTGTAACCGGTCGACGCGGTTCCGATCTGGCGGAGGTTGGATGCGCACCGCACGCCGGAGGCCCGCTCTTTCGCCTGGTTCAGCGCCGGCAGGAGCATCGAAGCCAAAATGGCGATGATGGCGATCACAACCAGCAATTCGATCAGAGTGAAACATTTCTTCATGATGAAATCCTTTATGGTAATGGGTTGATGCGCATCAGCGCCCGACAACTTCGTTGGAATTCCGATACAGGCTGACACTGTGGCCCTCATGGAGGATCACGGGCAGGGCGCGAAACATTTCTCCGGAAGGATTCTCCAGCAGACGCCTCGCCGCCGCACGGGCGAGACTGCACAGATCCCATGAAACGGTGGTGAGATCGGGCGCCAGCCCGAAGCTGGAAGCGTAGGAGATCAGCGACAGGTCATCCGGAATCCGCCGGTTGCCGCGCTCGAATTCCCGCAGGAATCCGTAGGACTCCCCTTCGCCGTAGACAATCGCGGCGGAAAATTCGGCGTTCCGCATCAGCAGCCTGCGGCAGGAGTCGGCGCCGAACTCGCGCCCGTGCTCCATGCCGCCGACCATAAGCCGCGCATCCGGAACCGCCCCGGCGGCAGCCATCGCTTCGAGGAAACCCTCGTGCCGGTCGAAATAACTCGACGCATGGAAGCAGGGGGAGTCGACCAGGCCGATCCGCCGATGCCCGGCGTTCAGCAGGGTCTCCACGGCAAGACGCATTCCGCCGCGGTGGTCGGTATAGACGCAGGGCAGCAGCCCGAGCTCCGACCTGCCGACGGTCACCGCCGGAATCCCCGAGCGGGCGACCCGCTCGACGAGCTCCCTGGAAAAATCGAATCCCGCCAGCACGATCGCCGAACAGTTGCCGGAGGGAAAATACTTCAGCTGGTTGACTCCCCGGTCGGAATCCGCCACGCAGCTGACCAGAATCTGGTAGTCGTACCGGTCGAGCTCCGCATGGAGTCCGGCCAGCATGGAGGCGACGAAGAAAGCGGTTTCCCCTTCGGCCATGTAATCGCCGACAATCAGCTGCAGCACCTTCGGGCGGGAAGAGGAGCCGACGGGAGCCGTCGCGTCGCCGATAAACGTGCCGCGGCCGCGGCGGCGTACCAGACGCCCCTCGGCCACCAGCCCGGACAGCGCCTCCCGCACGGTGTTCTTGCAGATTCCAAGCCGGTTGGACAATTCATTCTCCGAAGGAAACGGCGAACCGCTCACATACTTTTCATCCGCCAGCTCTTCCAGCAGATATCGCCGCACCATTTCCAATTTCGACAATGAGATCATCCCGCCAAGCCTTCCGTGTTAGGTTATCCTACCATTAATTATGAATGAAAAACCGGAAAAGGCAAGAATAAAAACAGAAACGCCGCAAGGAAGCGGCGATTTTATGAAAAATAGGCACACCCCGTCAGGTGTTAGGAGAACCGGAAGGTCAGCGTAAGGCGCAACGCATCCGGTCGCAGTAATACCGGACCATATCCCATTTCGCATCCGGGGCGATGCGGTGATCCGGGCACGGGATATAGCCGCCGCCGGCGACGATCGGCTTCAGCCGCTCGATCTCGGCGTCGACGGCGGATTTGTCCAGCGCGAACACCCGCTTGTCCATGCCGCCGACGCCGCGCAGGGCTTTTCCGTATTTTTCCCGCCACGGCGGCAGACTGGCGTGCCAGGTGCCGACTTCGATCGGGAACATGGTGTTGACTCCGTTCTCAAGCCAGGCCGGAATCAGTTCGTCGATCATGCCGTCGCAGTCCACCGAAATGAGATTGACGCCGTAGCGCCCGGCCAGCTCCGAAACGCGGCGGTAATGCGGGGCGATTTTCTCGCGGAAGAAGTCCGGCATGACCAGGGGGCCGTTCTTGAAACAGATGTCTTCCCAGTAATGGATGAAATCGACCCGCAGCCCGCTTTTGAGGATGGTTTCGACGCCGCGGTAACTGTTTTCGCCCCAGATATCCAGCATCTCATCGACGAGGCCGGGGTCGTCCAGCATCAGGTAACTGAGCCCGACCACGCCGACGATGTCGCGGATCTGGCCGATCATGCTGCCGGCGAAGATGCCGACCGGAGTGTCGAACCCGGTGTTGCACGCCTGTTCCAGCCGCGCCGAATCGACCCGCTCCGGGAGCCATTGCAGCCGGTGGCGGTAGTGGGTTTCAAACGACGCCCGGTCGCAGAGCAGATGTTCGATCTCCGCCGGAATCCCGCCCGCATCCGGAGCGTGGAGCAGGATCACGCCGTTCCCGTTCCGGACATGCGTCGACCCGTCCGGCAAGCGGCGGATCGTCTCCTCCGGGAAGGGCGGAAGCGGGCCGGAGTTGACCCCGATGACAGACGTGTATCCCCAGTCGAAGCCCAGAAGGTTGTTGAGCTTTTCGTTCACCGCGTTGCCGTCATGCCAGTTTTCGGCGTCCTCACGCGAAATATGCCCTTCCGCCGCCCATTTCGACAGGGTCTCCCGCCAGTATCCGAAGTGGACCAGCGGCATTTGGTCATACTCCCCGTAGTTCAGGATCGCCAGAAAATTTTCTCTCGTATTCATCTTGTATTTTCCCGTTCGATAGATTAAAGTAATTTCAAACTGATCTATAGTTTACCCGATTTTATCCAGTAAAGCAATGCAGTCGAATGCAATATGATGGACGATCATAAACAAACGTGCTTGATTCTGCCGCCCGGAGAGGTCGCTCCATCGGTGACGGTGAGCAATTATTTCAGTCCGAAGCCGGACCGCAACTGCTGGGGGCCGCGGGTCATTTCCGATTTCGAGCTGATCTATATCGGCAGCGGATTTTTCAGCCTCAACCAGGAGGGCGGGGAATATGTGGCCGGAAAGGGCGACGTCCTCTGCATCATGCCCGGAGTCCGGCACGTGTTCAGGCAGCTCGACAACTCCGGCAAAGAGGGGCTGATCAGCTGCATCCACCTGGAGCTGCTGCCGGGAAAGCATTTTCTGGACGGCGATTACCGGCCGGAAACCATGCCGATGATGATTACCTCGGTCCTCAACGACCGGGATATCCCGCTCCTCTTCGCCAAGGCGGCGGAACTCTTCAACCGCGATTCCGGCAGGTACACCGGGGAGCTGCTGGCGCTGACCGTCAAGGAGCTGTGGCTCCGGCTGGCCGAATATTGGGAGAACGGCGGCATCATCCTGCGCAGCCGCCGCACCGAGGAGATGCTGGAATACATCGAAAAAAACCTGTTCTCCGACATTTCGCGCCAGAGCCTCGCCCGGGAATTCGGCGTCACCCCCGAGTACGTCAACACCATCTTCCGCCGCGAACTCAACACCACGCCGGTGACCTATATCCGGCGGCGGCGGATCGCCAAGGCCCATTATTACCTCTCGCAGGAGGGGCGGAGCATCAAAGAGACGGCGATGCTGACCGGCTACCATGACGAGTATTACTTCGCCCGGGTGTTCAAGAAGGTCAGCGGCGTCACTCCGGGCCGGGTGGCGGGCAGGAGGAAAGCGGAGCGGTAACCGCGCCGCTTTTCCCCGCGGGAAATCACCGGACGGCCTGCATCACCGCTTTCAGCACCGCGGCATCCGCCTTTTCCCGGGTGTCGAACTGGCGGTCTTTGAAGTACCACCAGAGATTGTCCTGCCGGACAAGGGCGGCGTATTCCTCCGCGCTCTCCGGCGTCCGGAACAGCGCGACGGCGCGGGCGGACGGGTGCAGCTCGCTTTTGGCGAGCAGCGTGGTCATCCCGCCGCAGGGGGCGTCGGCCTGCTCGCCGCCGAAGTCCAGTACGCCCTTCGCCTGACCGGTCAGCACGACCGGCCCCTTGAAGATGCCGCCGTCGCCGCGCAGGTTGCGCACGCAGAGGAAGAGTTCGTTCGGTGCGTCGTAACGGATGAGCTCCGGCGGAATCGCGTAGTCGCGCGGCGCCAGCCAGTAGTTCGGCACGTTTTCACCGGTCTTGCCGATCAGCACGCCGTTGAAGAAGACCCAGTCAATATCGTCGATCCCGCCGATCTGCAACCGCAGCGGCCGTCCTTTCCAGGAGGCGGGCAGCGAAATCTCCCGGCGATACCAGCCGTCGCCGATCCGGTAATTCAGCGAGCCGGTAATCCCCTCTTCGCCCCACATCGAGGGAACCAGCATCGTTTCGAAATGCGGAATGTCTTTCGGCGGCGCCGAGGGCGCGGGGCCGGATTTCTCAAAATGGAAATCCCAGTTTCCGGCAAGATCGATGGCGCCCGCGAGCGTTCCGGCCGACTTGAGCGGCAGCGAACGGACGAAGAGCCCGTTGCGCACCAGGCGGCCGGGCAGCCCGTCCTTCTGGCCGCGGGCGTAGGCGTCGGTGTCCAGCCGCCCGAACAGCAGCACCTGGCCGGGGAATTTGCGGAGGACATCCAGCAGCTTCACATCGAGGTAATTGCTGGTCGTGACGGCCAGCTGATACCCGTCGAGCAGCCTCGGTTCGGAGACGATCCGCAGGCTGTCGAAGACGCCGACCCGGCAATTCCGGGCGGCCAGGCTTTCGGCCAGGTCTCCGACAAGCCGACCGGTGGTCGCCTCCAGGCGGCTGTTGGTGATGACCGCCACCCGGGTTCCGGTGGCCGGTTTCGGCTCCGACTCCCGGACGAGCGCGGCCATCAGCGGCAGGTAGCCGACTTCCGGCTTGAGGTGCCAGTCATCGTCGGCCAGCAGCATTCCGCCGCCGCCGCGGAAGTGAAAAGCGAAGGGGCAGAACCCCAGCCCCAGCGCGACATGGCGTTCCACCGCGTTGCGGTTGCCCTCCATCTGCTGTTCGGAATCGTAGCTGCCGAGGGAAAGCGTCGCCGCTTTGCGGGCGGTGATGCTGCCCATGTCGTAATGGGTGCCGGGCAGGACGTTTTCGCCGATGCAGGTGATGATGCCGTGGTAGTTGAGCGGAACCGGGCTCCTGTCCCAGATGTCGCCGATGGTCCGCTGGAACATCCCCCGGGCGTCCGGAATCGATTTCCGCAGCGCCTTGACGATATCGCCGGAGAGCATCGTCTGCATGCGGGCGGTGAAGCGCAGGTGGTCGTAGAGGCGGGGATTGCTCCGGTAGGCCTCGTCGAGCGTAGCGTCGTTCTGATACCCGAGCGGACGGATGGTTCCCTTGTCCCAGTCCTCCTCCGGGGCAAGGCCGTATTTGTCGCCCGCGGCGCGCCAGACGGCGTCGAGATTTTCGCGGGTGCCGTACTCTTCTTTGAGGAATTCATTCCACAGCTTCACCAGGTTCGGCCAGTCGGCCAGCCCGCCTTTGCCGCTGCCGATGTTGGTTTCGTTGGTGGGGACTTCGAAGGCGACGATGTTGGGATGGTCCGCGAAGACGCTGCCCAGTCGCGTCCAGGTGTCCACCAGCGCCTCCGGCCACTGGTAGCAGTTGTGGAAGCTGGCCGTCCGGGCCGGCGGGAACCCCGGTTTCCCGGCGTTGAACCAGGCGGGGTAGGACCAGTGGAGGTCGATGCTGGCGCCGAAACCGTAGCGTTCGGCCTCTTTCAGGATTCCGGTGATGATGCCGAGGTAGCCGGGTTCAAAGACGCCCCGTTCCGCCTCCAGCAGCGACCAGCGGACCTGGATGCGGATGCCGTTGAAACCGAGCCCGGAGAGATAGCGGATATCCCACGGCCGCCACTCCGAGTATCCCGGCCGGAACATCGAGCGGAAGAAGTGCGGGCCGAACATCCGGAAGAGACGCCCGTCCGGATAACGGAACTGCCGGTCGGCTTCGTCGTAGCGGAAGCGCCGCTTTTCCGGCGGAATCCGGGCCAGCAGACGGTCGATCACCGGGTCGAGGTCGTTCTGGAGCGCCGCGGTTTTGGCCTTGAGTCCTTCGAATTCCCCGCGGGCACCCTCCGCCGCGAGCGCGTCGCGCCGGGCCAGCAGGCCGGGAAGTTCCGGGGCCGGTTCGGAGGCGGCGGCGGAGAGTTTCCGGAAATAGTCGATCTGTTCGCGCTGGGCGGAGAGCTGCACGCCCACCCAGATCAGCGGCTCGGCCTCTTCGGCGGAGAGGGGCGCGAGCGCCTTTTTCCAATCCACCCCGCGGGCGGCGAGGGCGTCGATCAACACCTTCTGCAGCGAGTTCAGCCGCTGGGCGGCGACCGCGCGATAGCGGTCGGCGGTGGCGGCGTCGGCGAAAATCAGGTCGATGCGGTCGAAGAAAACGTTGTCACCGGGAAGCGGGCCGCTGAATTTGACGCCGTTGACGGCGGCGGCTTCTTCCGGATTCAATCCGAAATCGGCCCAGCGGAAGCTGAGAAGTTGTTTCCCGGCGGCGAGGGAGACCCGGCGCGGCTTGCCGACATCGCGGGCCGAATAGAAGCCCTTGGTACGCCGGGCGTTGAATTCCCGAACCGGCTGGATGTTCAACGTAACGGGAGCGGTGACATAGAGTTCGAAGCTCAGCCCGGCCGGAGGCGGCTCGACCCGGTCGGCGAATCCGAAGCCGTAGAGCGCCCAGCCTTTTTCCTCCCGGTTTCCCCCTACGCCCCAGAAGGGCCGGGCGTCATCCGCGCCGGGGTGTTTGCCGAGGTCGAGGGCGCTGGTCCAGGCGCCGCCCTGCTGGCAGCAGAAGACGCTGGTCAGCTTGTCGAACGGGCGGGCGACCGGATTGATCTCGTTCTGCCCGGCGTCGAACCAGTTGACCAGTTCCGAATTCTCTCCGGAGGGAGGGGCGTAGATCAATTCGAAGCCGAGCACCGGAATGTCGATCGCCTCGCGCACCGACAACGTGACGGCGTTGACGCGATCCCAGGCTCCGGCGGGAACCTTGAGTTCGTTCCAGCTTTTTTCGATGAACTGCCGGCCGGCCGGAAGCGAAAAACGGTTGCCGCCCAGCGGCTTGCTGCTCCAGAACCCCTTCTCCGGCCGGGAATTCTCCCGGGCTTCGACGCCCACCGTGACCGGTCGGGGCGGAGCGATCTCAAGGCGGAAACCGATCGGCGCGGTCTGGCGGGGATTGGCGAACTGGACGCCGAAACAGGACCAGCTCTTCTTCCCCGCCGGCTCGCCCGAAGTGCGCCAGACACCGTCCTCCAGGGCGCTTTTCAGGTTTCCGCCGGAGAAGACACAGCGCGCGCCCAGTTTCTTCTCCGTCATATCGCCGGGGCCGTAGATTTTTTGCGGAGAAAGTTCCGCGCCGCCGAGAAGCAGCATCCAGGCCGCGGCGAGAGATCCGAAAAGCAACTTCATGGTTATTGCCTTTCCCGGGGATTGACGGTGAATTTACAGACGCCGGTCGAGGTGGTACTTCCGTCGCCGATATCACCGGGTTTGGCTTTTTCGACGTGGCCGTCCAGCAGAAGGATGTGGGCAAAGCCGGTTCCGTTCAGGGTCGGTTTGGAATCGGCCGAGCTGTTCGGCCCGCCGGAGAGCATCGGGGAGCTGTGCCAGAACCCCATGCTGCTCCTGTCATAGAACTGGGTGGCGAACCAGCCGCTGCTCCCGCTGATGACCCAGACGCCGTCGGCGACCGTGATGATCCGGCTGGGCTTGATCACCGAGGTGATTTTCAGTCCGGGCCGGAAGCTGTTCGCCTCGTGCGAGGCGCTGCCCCGCCCGTTGAATGCGTAGGTGCGCCAGTTGGAGGCGTCGCTTGCGGATACTCCCGAAGCCGCCGCGCTCGGGCAGCTCAGCACCTTGCGACCGACGCCCGCCGCCGACTCCTTGTAACCCAGCGGTTCACCGACCATGGTGGAGACCCGCCGGAACCAGGCGTCGGCGCTGTTGGTGGTGAGAACGGGGAACAGGCAGTCGTTGTTGGCCTCCGCATAAGAGAGCAGGGTCAACCCGATCTGCTTCAGGCTCCCCAGGCAGTTCGTACCGCGCGCCTTTTCCCGCGCCATGGAGAGCGCCGGCAGCAGCATCGAGGCAAGAATGGCTATAATCGCGATCACGACCAGCAATTCGATCAGCGTGAAACGGTTTCTTGATTGCATTTTGAACTCTCCTTTTTGGATTGATGGACCAAGCGATCAGGATTGGAAATATCGGTGCATGACGATGAAGTCGCGAAGCGGGAACACCCGGAAAACTCAAGTTTCCATGAAACGGTTTCTTGTCCGCATTGCAAACCTTCTCTGTTTTGAAAGACCAAATCATTGGGGATACGGGGCGCGTCGTTATTAATTATGATCTAAAAATCGGAAATGGCAAGGAGGAAACCGGAAAATAACCGGAGCCTGAATAATTTTATAAAAAATAAACACACCGGCCCGGAGCCGAAAACGCTTGACAGGCGGCGGCGAAATGCTATCTTACCTGATACGCTTTTCTGCAATGAAACGCGCATCAGATCGGCAATCGGCGCAACGCAAGGAAGAATTGAGCATGCAGATATTATCCGCCCCGTTCGAACTCAACGGCATGACCCTGCGGAACCGGCTGGTCCGCTCCGCCACCCACGAAGGACTCGCCTCGCCGGACGGATTCTGGACGCCGGAGATGGCGGCGGCGCAGGTGCGGCTCGCCAAAGGGGGCGTCGGCTTCATCATCACCGGCCACGCCTACGTCTCCGTCGAAGGGCGGGTCCGCCGCGGCCAGAGCGCCGCGGATTCCGACGAGTGCATCGGGCCGTGGCGTGAAGCGGTCGAAAAAGTCCACGCCGCCGGAGCGAAGATCGCGCTCCAGCCCGCCCATGCCGGCGGACGCGGCGGCGACCGGGAGACCGCCGCCGGGCCCTCGCCCTTCATTCCCGGCAAGAATGCTCCCGAATGCCTTGAAATGAACACGAACGACATCGCCCGCACCGTCCGCTGCTTCGCCGCCGCCGCGCGGCGGGCGAAGGCGGCCGGATTCGACGCCGTCCAGATTCACGCCGCCCACGGCTATCTGGTCAGCCAGTTCCTCTCCCCCTTCTACAACCGGCGCACCGATGCTTACGGCGGAGCGCTCGAAAACCGGGCCCGGCTGCTTTATGAGGTTCTCGACGCCGTCCGCGCCGAGGTCGGCGATGAGTTCCCGGTGCTGGCCAAGATCAATACCGAGGATTTCGTGCCGGGCGGATTCAGCCGCGAAGAGTGCGCCGCCGTCTGCCGCGAGCTTGAGGCGCGCGGGCTCGACGCCGTCGAACTCTCCGGCGGAATCCCCGAAGCGGGCGATGCCTTGAGCCCGGTCCGCAACGTCGACCCGGCCCCCGGAGTCCCCGCCTATTACGAGGACGCGGCGCGCTCGATCCGGCCGCAGCTGCACATTCCGGTAATCCTGGTCGGCGGAATCCGCACCGCCGCCGACGCCGAACGGCTTCTCTGTGAAGGCGCATGCGACCTCGTTGCGCTCTGCCGCCCGCTGATCGGCGACCCCGATCTGCCGCAGCGCTGGCTCGGCGGAGATTCCGACCGGACCGGATGCGTCAGCTGCAACGGCTGTTTCCGCCCGATCATGACCGGCCGCGGCGTCTACTGCCCGCGGACCGGAAAGCCGGAATGACCCGGCGCAGGAATCGCATATAATCACCGAATCATCAGCCAATTGCATGGGATAGATATAAAAATACCTAATTTCGATATAAAAATATCGATAAAAAAGGTACCATGCTCTTGAAATCTTCGCCAAAAGTGATATTTTAAATGGGACGAGAGGGGGCCGGTCGGGTTATTCCGGTCGGCTCGTATCGTGTAAAGAAGAATTACACCGATCTAATTTATCACGGAGACTGAAATGGCGAATGTGAAGGTTCCGAAGCTGCCGACGATCCGGCGTTTGCCTACTTATCTCTACAAACTGTCCGAAATGCGCAAGGCGGGCGTCGAGATTGTGGCGACGCCCGAGCTGGCCCGCTACATGAATCTCGGCGAGATCGTCATCCGGAAGGATCTCGCATTGACCGGCGTCACCGGCCAGCCCGGCGTCGGCTACAAGGTCAAAGAACTGATCGAGGCGATCCGCAGTTATCTCAACTGGAACAATGTCTCCGAGGCGATCCTGGTGGGAGCCGGGGCGCTCGGCACCGCGCTGATGGGCTACGAAGGGTTCGAAGGCTACGGGCTGCGGATCATCGCCGCGTTCGACGCCGACCCGGCGAAAGTCGGCACCGAGGTGCGCGGCCGGAGCGTGTTCGACATCAGCCGCGTCGAAGAGCTGGCGCAGCGTCTCGGCGTCCAGATGGGCATCATCTGCGTTCCCGCCGACCAGGCGCAGGACATCGCGGACCGGATGGTCGCCGGTGGAATCAAGGCGATCTGGAACTTCGCCAACGTCAGTCTGAAAGTTCCCGAGGACGTCATCGTCCAACGCGAAGTGATCGCCGGCGGTCTCGCCGTCCTGTCGGTCAAAATGCGCCAGAAGATGATCGAAGAGGAAGAGGCGGAGGCGATGATCTGACGCACGGTTTGAATTTTCCCGATGAATTCCGAAAAGAAACGGTCGATTCAATATCATAAGGAGCGAAAATGCAGGAAACCATGGAAACCACCCAGGCGATGATCGATCATCTCGCCGCGGTCAACAAGATCCTGGAGAAGAACAACTACTCGGAAGGGCGGCTGATTCCGATTCTCCAGGAGGTCCAGGAGGTCTACAAGTACCTCTCCAAGGACATGATCAGCTACGTCGCCACCAGCATCGGCGTTCCGCCGTCGCGGGTCTACGGGGTGGCCACCTTCTATGCCCACTTCTCCATGCAGCCCAAGGGCAAGTACATCGTCAAGCTCTGCGACGGAACGGCCTGCCACGTCAAGAAGTCGCACGGCATCCTCGCGGCGCTCTACAAGAAACTCAACCTCTCCGATGAAAAACGCACCACCGACGACCTGATGTTCACCGTCGAAACCGTCAGCTGCCTCGGCGCCTGCGGCCTTGCCCCGGTGATGCTGGTCAACGACTCCGTCCACGGCCAGATGACGCCGGAAAAGACCGACGAGATCCTCGACGTGATCCTCGCCGAAGAAAAAGCCGCCGCCAAATAGCAAAACCCGACCGGAGAACATAAAATGAGCACTGCCACAGTAAACGCCGTCGATCTCGAAGCGATCGCGGCGGAATTCAAGAAGAACTACGAAAACGTCAAGCGCCGGATCATCATCTGCGGCGGCACCGGCTGTGTCGCCAACGGCTCCTTCCAGGTCCGCGACGCCCTCGCCAAAGAGCTGGAAAAGGCCGGCATCGACGTCGTCCTCGAAATCAGGAAGGAAGACGGCGGGAAGAAGGAAGAGACCTACATCTCCAAATCCGGCTGCCAGGGCTTCTGCCAGATGGGACCGTTGCTCCATATCGAGCCGGGCGACATCCTCTATACCCGGGTCAAGGTTTCCGACGTGCCGGAAATCGTCGAAAAGACGCTGCGCCACGGCGAAGTGATCGACCGGCTGCTCTACGTCGACCACCAGAACCACAACTGCGTCTGCAAAGGCGACGCCGAGATTCCGTTCTACAACCGCCAGAAGCGCGTGGTGCTGGCCAACTGCCGGATCGAGCCGGGCGACGTGCGCGAATACATCGCCAAGGGCGGCTACTTCGGCGCCCGCAAGGCGATCCTCGAAATGAGCCCGGAAGAGGTCTGCAAGACCGCGATCGAATCCGGCCTGCGCGGACGCGGCGGCGGCGGCTTCCCGACCGGCCTCAAGTGGAAATTCACCCTCGCATCGAAGAACGATAAAAAATACGTCATCTGCAACGGCGACGAGGGCGACCCGGGCGCGTTCATGGACCGCTCGGTGATGGAGGGCAATCCCCACGCCGTCATCGAAGGCATGATGATCGCCGCCCGCGGCATCGGCGCCGATGAAGGCTACGTTTACGTCCGCGCCGAATATCCGCTGGCCGTCGAGCGCATGAACGCCGCGGTGAAAGACGCCGAGGCGGCCGGCGTGCTGGGCAAGAACCTCTTCGGCAGCGATTTCAGCTTCAAAGTCACCGTGATGGAAGGCGCCGGCGCCTTCGTCTGCGGCGAGGAAACCGCGCTCATCGCCTCGATCGAAGGCAAGCGCGGCATGCCGCGCCCGAAGCCGCCGTTCCCGGCCCAGAGCGGGTTGTGGGGCAAGCCGACGGTGATCAACAACGTCGAAACGCTGGCGTCGGTTCCGGGCATTTTCTTCAAGGGCCCCGCGCAGTACAAGGCGGTCGGCACCGAGAAGTCCCCCGGCACCAAGACCTTCGCGCTCACCGGCCACGTGGCGAACACCGGACTCATTGAAGTCCCCTTCGGCACCACGCTGCGTGAAATCGTCTACAACATCGGCGGCGGCGTGACCAACAACGCCGGCGAGATCACCAGGGACGACTTCAAGGCGGTTCAGATCGGCGGACCGTCGGGCGGCTGCCTGACCCCGGAGATGCTCGACCTGCCGCTCGATTTCGACTCTCTCAAAACCGTCGGCGCGATGGTCGGTTCCGGCGGTCTGGTGGTGATGAACAAGGAGACCTGCATCGTCAAGATCGCGCGGTTCTTCATGCAGTTCACCCAGAACGAATCCTGCGGCAAGTGCGTGCCGTGCCGCGAAGGCACCCGCCAGATGCTGGCGCTGCTCGACGACATCATCGAAGGCCGCGCCGACCGCCACACGCTCGAACTGCTCGAAGAGACCGCCCGCGCGGTCCAGATCGGTTCGCTCTGCGGCCTCGGCAAAACCGCGCCGAACCCGGTGCTCTCGACGCTGCGCTACTTCCGCGAGGAGTACGAAGCGCACGTGCTCAAGAAGAGCTGTCCGGCGGGCGAATGCAAGGCGCTGGCGCGTCCGGAAATCCTCGCCGACAAATGCAAGGGCTGCACCGCCTGCCTGCGCAAGTGTCCGGTCGGGGCGATCACCGGCAAAGTCAAAGAGGTCCACGTTCTCGACGCGGACAAGTGCATCAAGTGCGGCGCCTGCAAGGCGGCGTGCAAGTTCGGTGCGATCGTCGGTCTTTAATCAACTCACAGCCACGGAGCATCTTATAAAATGAGCGAAGACAAAAAAACCCTGTTCGTCAATAACCGCGAAATCGAAATCGCGGGCGAGCGCAACCTGCTCGAACTGATCCGCAAGTCGGGGATCGACATCCCGACCTTCTGTTACCACTCCGAGCTGTCGATCTACGGCGCGTGCCGGCTCTGTCTCGTCGACGTCAAAGGACGCGGCATCATGGCCTCGTGCTCGACCGCGCCGGAGCCGGGCATGGTGATCCAGACGGACACCAAGGCGATCCGCAACATGCGTAAAATCAACGTCGAACTGCTGCTCGCCAGCCACAAGCGCGAGTGCCCGAGCTGCCAGCGCAGCGCGAACTGTTCGCTGCAGGATCTCGCCCGCAAACTCGGCGTCCAGGAGGTCCGCTACAAGCAGACGCCGAAGAACCTGCCGATCGACAACTCCAGCCCGTCGCTGGTGCGTGACCCGAACAAGTGCGTGCTCTGCGGCGACTGCGTCCGGGTCTGCTCCGAAGTGCAGTCGGTCGGCGCGCTCGACTTCGCCTGCCGCGGCTCGAACGCCCGCGTCGTCCCGGCCTTCGACAAGGACCTGGCCGAAGTGGAATGCGTGAACTGCGGCCAGTGCGCCCAGGTCTGCCCCACCGGCGCGATCGTCGCCAAGAGCAACATCGAGCAGGTGTGGGATGCGATCTACGATCCGGAAAAGATCGTCGTCGCCCAGGTCGCACCGGCGGTCCGCGTCGCCCTCGGCGAGCGTTTCCCCGGCTTTGCGGAGGGTGAAAACATCGCCCGCAAGATGGTCACCGCGATGAAGATTCTCGGCTTCGACGAAGTCTACGACACCTGTTTCGCGGCGGATATGACCATCTTCGAAGAAGCGACCGAGTTCCTCGACCGCGTCCAGAACAACGGTCCGCTGCCGATGTTCACCAGCTGCTGCCCGGGCTGGGTCAAGTTCGCCGAAACGTTCTATCCGGAATTCCTGCCGAACATCTCCTCGACCCGTTCGCCGCAGCAGATTTTCGGTTCCGTCGCCCGCAAGACGCTGCCGGCCAAGCTCGGCATCAAGCCGGAAAACCTGGTGGTGGTCTCGATCATGCCCTGTACGGCCAAGAAGTATGAGGCGCAGCTGCCGAAATTCGAAAAGGAAGGCCGCCCCGACGTCGATTTCGTGCTGACCACCAACGAGCTGGCGCAGATGGTCCAGTCGATGGGCATCCAGATGGCCGAGCTGGAACCGGCGGCGTTCGACATGCCGCTCGGGTTCTCGACCGGCGGCGCCGTGATCTTCGGAACCACCGGCGGCGTGATGGAAGCGGCGCTGCGGTTCGCGGTTGAAAAAATCTCCGGCGATCCGGCAAGCCCGATCGACTTCAAGGAGACCCGCGGCCTCGCTCCGCGCAAGGAAGCCGAACTCGAAGTGGCGGGCAAGAAGCTCCGCATCGCGGTCGTCCACGGCCTCGCCAACGCCCGGAAGCTGGTCGACGAGATCAAGTCGGGCAAGGCGTCCTACGACTTCGTGGAAGTGATGGCCTGCCCCGGCGGCTGCGTCGCCGGCGGCGGACAGCCGATCCCGACCGACAAGGAGTTCCGCTCCAAGCGCGCATCCGGACTCTACGACACCGACAAGAGCCGTCAGGTCCAGAAGCCGCAGGACAACTACTACGTCGACAAGTGCTATGCGGAGAGCTTCGGCGGCCGTCCCGGCTCGCATGAGGCGCACACCCGGCTGCACACCCACTACCAGAACCGCAGCCAGCTGTTCGACGCGAAAAGCCCGATCCTGCGCAGCAAGAAGGAAAACGCGCTGCCGATCTGCATCACGCTGTGCACCAAGCAGAGCAAATGCCAGGGGCAGGAGCTGCTCGGCCGCGTGGTCGAGTTCGTGAAGGAAAAAGGCTGGGCCGACAACGTCAACGTCGACGCCGCGTTCAGCTCGCGGCCGGAAGTGGACGGGACGATCTCGGTCACCGTCGGCGACGTGGTGATTTCGCGCAACGACTCGGTCGATGAGACCTTCGCCGAAGTGAAGCGCGCCATCGAAAGCGCCTTCCTCAAGTAACCGAAATCCGGATTACACCCCGGGCGGACCGCCGATCAGGACGGTCCGCCCGTTTTTTTTGTTTTTCCTGCAACTCTTCTGTAACCTTTTCGGCCGGACCGACGATTTCTTAGAGTAGAACACTCCGAATTCACATCGAAAAGGAAATACGGGATGAAGAAACATTTCACGCTGATCGAACTCCTCGTCGTCATCGCCATCATCGCCATTCTCGCCGGAATGCTGCTGCCGGCGCTGAACAACGCCCGCGAGCGCTCCCGCCGGGTGAACTGCGCGTCGAACCTGAAACAGTTCGGCATGGCGTTCAAGCTGTACAGCAACGATTTCCGGGAATATCTGCCGTACAACGCCGCCTACACGTTCTCCGGGAAAATGCCGGGATACGACGAGGGAGGCTTCGGGCTGCTCACCGACAACGGCTACCTGACCGACGCCAAGCTGTACATCTGCCCGAGCACGACGGCGAAAACCGGGGAGGATTGCAGCTACATGTACATCGGCGAACTCCGCAAGGCGATGGAACCGCTGGGCGAGGTTCCGATGACCGAGAAAAATACGACCGCCGCCATCGCGACCGCCGCCGACGGCGCCAGCAACGACGACGCAAAAACCAACCACGAACGATTCGGCAACTTCGTTTACGGAGACGGACATGTCACCGGTTATTCCGGCAGTGATTTCATCCGGCAGAACAACAACCACGGGATGAGCGACCAGATAACGACTGCGGTGCTGGACCTGATCACAATCTGACCGCCGGACACTTGCATAACGGAGACAGCGGCAATATGGTAATGACAAACAATCCGGCATCGAATGAAATAACTGAACATGTCTTCCGACGTCTATGAAAACGAGATTATAGCACGCATCCTCGACGGCCGCCGGGAAGAGTTCGGAATTCTGGTGGACCGGTACCGTAGAAAGGTGTTCGCCCTGACCGCCAGGCGGATTCCGCGCGACGACATCGAGGATGTGGCGCAGGAGGCCTTCGTCCGGGTTTTCAGGAGCCTGCCCGGATACGAGCCGGTGAAACCGTTTGAAAACTGGCTGACGACGATTACATTAAGGTGTTGCTGCGACTACTGGCGGGCCGCCGGACGGCGCCGGGAACAGACCGTCCCCGACCCGGAGGAGGCCGACTGGCTGGAGCGGATTCAGGCGGCGATGTCGGAGGAAGCGTTCCGGGCGCTGAGTTTCCGCCGCGAGGCGACAGAGCTGCTGAACGCAACGATGGCGCAGCTGAGTGCCGAGGACCGGACGCTGATCGAACTGGTCTATTGGGAGGACCGCCCGCTGGCCGAGGCCGCCGAAGTGCTGGAGTGGGGCCTGGTGAAAACCAAAGTGCGCCTGATGCGGGCCAGGAGAAAGTTGCGGAAAATCATTGCCGACCTCACCGGGAGCGGACGATAGCATATGCACGACAGTGAAAAAATCGAAACAGTGACAGCCGCCTTCAAGCTCGGCTTCAACCGGGAATCCGACCCGGCGGAGCCCTCCGCTGACTGGCGGGACAAGCTGGACGCCCGGCTGGCCGAACTCCGGCCGGAACAGGACGGGGGATCGCCGTTCATCCGCTACGAGAAACAGATTTGGCGGGCGGGCTGGATCTCCTTCGCCGCCAGCATGGCCGCGCTGCTGCTTTTCTGCCTGCTGAACCTGAACGGCCTGAGACAGCCCGCCGTGGATGAGACGCTCACCCGTCTCTACAAAAACATCATCGTTGAAAACGGATTATGACCAAAGCCATGAAAAAAAGACTCCAACTGATTTGCGGAATTGCCCTGATCGTCCTCTCCTCGCTGAGCTGCGGAGCCATTCTCGGCTACCTGGCCGGGAGCCGGAATCAGGACGACGGCCAGCCGTCGCTGCGGGAGATCCGCGACGACCTTTTCGCGCTGATGGTCAAAGACCTCAAGCTGAATCCGGAGCAGCAGGTTCAGGCGGGGGAAATCCTCGACCGGAGCATGGAGCGGATGGCGGCGTTCCGGATCAAGAACGCGCCGGAGATGCTGATGATCATCAAGGAAAACAATCAGGCGTTCCGGTCCATCCTGACTCCGGAACAGCAGAAAGACTACGACGCCTACCGCCAGAAAAAGCTCGAAGCGATCAAAGAGAAGCTTTTCGCGGAATATTGATCAAAAAAGCGCGCCCCCCCCGGCCGAAACCGGAGAGGGCGCGCCGTCTCTTCCCCTATTCGGCGGTGGTGAAGGTGTAATGCACGGATTGCAGCACACCGCCCTTCGCGGAACGGAATCCGAGGAACGGGGGCGAATTCAGGTAGATGTTGTAGGTTTTGCCCGGGACGAGCCGAACCGGCAGCGTGATGACCGTATGGCTCTTGTCGTACGACGGCGGGGTGGGAATTTCCGGAAAATCGCTATCGCTTCTCTGGCAGAACGACCAGCTCGTCGGACTCATCGGACGGTCGAATGTCACCTTGATCTCCTTGAGCTTCGGGTCGACGCCGGTCGCTCCGTTGGCCGGAGAGAGCGCGATGACTTTGGGTTCATCCTCCTTCTCCCGGTCTTCCCGGTTTTTCCGGATATAGTCGCTCCACAGCGGCAGGACCTTTTCGTTCAAGGGGAATTCGATTTCGCAGACATTCCTGCCGTCAAGCGTCTTCGCGGAGAATTTCAGGTTCTCTTCGGCGAGCGCCTTCCTCGCGGCCGCGTCCTCTTTTGGAGAATAGAAAACCGCCTTGTCCACAACGGATTCCCGGGTCAACGCCTTCTTCCCGGCGTCTTCCGGCTGAATCGCAACCAGCGTGTAGGAGCCGTTGCGGTTGACGATGCTCACCAGGTCCGGAGCGTCTCCCGCCCGGCAGCGTCGCAACACCTCTTCCGGGGCCGCCGCGATTTTTTGCGCCAGAGCCTCCGGGAGTCCGAGCTTCGGCAATTCCACGCCGGTGGAGAGCAAAGTGAAATACCCTTCCGACAGCTTCCGGATCGTCATGCCCTGGTTGGCCAGTCCCGGAGGAATGATCATCTCATCGGAATCCCTGCCGTTTTTCAGCAGCACGAATAGACCGAACTTCGGCCCCCGCGCCAGGTAGAAACTGCCCTTGTTTTTCTCGGAGCCGGACATCAGCGAAAGAACCGACCAGATGCGCCAGTCGAGGCTGCTGGAAACGGCGGCGGCCTTTCCCAGAAGTGCGGCGCCGGTCTTGTCAAGGGCGGCGCCGTTGAAATAGATCAGTTCGTTGGTTTCAGCGGGAAGGTTTTTCACGACGAACGGGTCGACCGGCACCCTCGTATCGGCTTTCAGTTCGGGGATGAAAAAGCATCCCATCACCAGCAACAGGCAGATTCCGGTAAAATACCATATGGACTGCAATTTAGTTCGTTTCATGGCAAACTCCTGTATTCTCAATTTCAGATTCGCCGCCGACGCACCGAGTCCGCGGCCCGGAGCACAAAGAGGCGCTCCGCTCTGGCTGGAGAGCAGGAGCCCGGCGTACTGCGCCATCTCCCGCCGCCCCAGCTGCAGCGTTGTCCTGACTCTCCCGTCGCAATCGAATTCGGCGACCATCGCCCAACGCGAGGCGAGAAAACGCACGAACGGATTGAGAAAGAAGAGATGGGACAACATCATCAGGAAAAACGCAACCGGATTATCCTTCCTGCGCAAATGCTCCAGCTCATGAATCAGGATCATCCGCAGTTCGGAATCCGTGCAGCCGCCATATTCCCGGAGTGGGCAAAGAACCGCCCCGTGCCGCAGCGTACCGAAACACGCCGCCACCGGCAGCAGACCGCCGCCGTCCAGCAGCATGACCGGATAACGCTCCAGCCCGGTCAGGCGTTTCGACTCCAGAAACATGTCGTACACCCGGCCGCCGGTAATCGCGATGCACCGACGGACCCGGTTGCGCCATATGAAGTAATGCCGCAATTGCTTTGCCGACAACAGCAGCACTACCGCAAAATACAGAATGATCAGGACGTCGAACAGCGTCCAGCTCCGACTCGGAACCGCAGGGGAAGCAGGCTCCACGGCCGCCGGTGCGGATGGGAGTATTTTCGCCGCGGGAACGGCGGGAGCGACGGAAAGCGGCGGAGCCGCCTTCTCCGGTTTCCGGTTCCATTCGACGTTCCAGTCGGGAACCTCGATGCTCTGCGCCGAGGCCGGGACCACTCCGCCGCCGCGCGGAAGATCGATTTTCCCGATCGGCATCAGCATAAGCAGGAGGGCGGCCAGGTATACCGTGCGGCCGCCGGCAAACACCAGTTTGTGCCGCAGGAGGAATTCGACCGCCAGCAGGGAAAGGACCATGACGCCGCCGCGCATCAGCGTGTTCGCCAGATAATAGATCAGCGTCTCACTCATGTTTCATCTCCTCGATCAGGCGGCTGATTTCCCGGATGTCGGACGGAGAAAGCTCGCCGCTCCGGATGAAAAACGAAATCATCGCGGCGGGGGCTCCGTCGAACATCTTGTTCATGAATTGCCTGCCCGCGGATTTGAGCGCCGCGACCTTGCCGATCAGCGGCTCATAAAGATAGTTGCGGCGGCTGCCGCTCTGGCGGACGAAGTTTTTCTTGACCAGCCTTCCCAGCATGGTTTTGACGGTAACCGCCTCCCAGGGGTTGACCTGCTGCACGTTCTTGACGATTTCGGGCAGGGTCTGGGGCGAACGCTCCCAGAGAACCTTCATGATTTCGAGTTCCCCCTCCGGTATCCGTATCTCTTCCATCTTTGAATTTCCTTCCGAATCTGCGTGCGGAATCGCTCTTCCCTTTGTTATAAGTTACACAGGTAATCTATAAAGTCAAACCGGAATTTTCTTTTTTCATTCATTTTTACGAAAATCCGGAAAAAAGCCCGGAACGGGGAAGGCGATCAGGGGATCTGCGTCAGCCACGTTTCAAGTTCTTCGAAGACCGGCAGCAGGTCGTCGAAGCGGAGTTTCGCGTAACGGTCGAGCGGGGTCGGCTGGGCGTTGACGATGACGACATTGCCGCCGCCGCGCAACGTGGCCAGCGGCAGCGAGGCGGCGGGCTGGACGGAAAGACTGCTGCCCAGCACCAGCAGCAGTTCGGCCCGGCCCAGTTCGGCGAACGCCTGTTCGAGCAGCGCTTCGTCGAGATTCTCGCCGTAGAAGACGATATCCGGTTTGATGAGGCCGCCGCAAGAGCAGTGCGGAATCTCGTCGGCGAGGACCAGCGGGGCGATTTCGGCGTAAGGGAACCGCCTGCCGCAGTGGAGGCAGCGATGATGCGCGGGGCTGCCGTGAACTTCATAGACGGTCCTGCTTCCAGCCTTCTGGTGGAGGAGGTCGATGTTCTGGGTATAGACGGCGCGCAGCATGCCGTGCGCTTCGAGACCGGCCAGGGCGCGGTGGACGGCGGCGGGGTGGAACTCCTCCAGCCGATAGATAAACTCTTTGGCCCAGCCGTAAAACAGTTCCGGTTCGGAGAGAAAGCAGTCGAGCGACAGAATCTCTTCGACCGGCTTGCCGTGCCAGGGTTGCAGATAGACTCCGTTTTTGCCGCGAAAATCGCGGATTCCGGACAGGGTGGAGATTCCGGCGCCGGTGAAGGCGACGGTATGCTTCGAATGCGCCAGCAGATCCTTCAATTCTTCATACATGACAAAATACCTCCGTGACCGTACAATACTGCGCCTGCCGCATTTTGCAAGGAGTCCCGTGCTGCGCCCGGCAATTCCCGATGAATTTGCCGGTCCGGGACTTGCAAAAGAAGCCGCGGCAAGGCACATTAATAAATGACCAATTTTTCAATCCGAGGTGCATGGTGATCGAACTTGATTTCGAAAAGTCCGGCGGCCTGATTCCCGCAATCGCCCAGGACGCCGAAGACGGCGCCGTCCTGATGATGGCCTATATCAACCGCGAAGCATGGGAGGAAACCCTCTCCTCCGGCTACGCGGTTTACTATTCCCGCAGCCGCAAAAAACTGTGGCGCAAAGGAGAATCCTCCGGCAACCGCCAGATCGTCAGGGAAATCCTCGTCGACTGCGACGGCGATACCGTCATCTTCAAGGTCGAACAGGTCGGCGGCGCCGCCTGCCACACCGGCCACCGGACCTGCTTCTACCGCCGCGTCGAAGACGGCGGCCTGGTCGAGATCGCCCAACCCGTTTTCAATCCCGAAGACGTATATCGGAAGTGACTCCCATGAAAACACAGATCGCCCTGCTCCGCAAGGAGCTGCCGGATCTCCGCATCCGGACCGATGTGCCCTACGCCGAACTCACCACGCTCGGCGTCGGGTCGAAACTCCCTTTCCTCGCCGAACTCTCCGGCCCGGACGAGCTTGCCGCACTGCTCAAACTGACCGCCCGCGAAGGGATTCCGGTCTTTCTCCTCGGCGGCGGCACCAACCTCGCCGGAATGGATGCCCCCTGCCCGAAACTCGGCCTCCGGCTGAGCAGGGACGGATTCGGCGGAGCCGAACGCGACGGCGACGGCCTCCGCGCCGGAGCATTCTGCCGCCTGCCCGAACTCGCCCGCCTCGCCGCGGATGCCGGATTCGGCGGACTCGCTCCGCTGGCCGGAATCCCGGGGACGCTCGGCGGCGCGCTCCGCATGAACGCCGGGGCCTCCGGCGCGACCATCGGCCAGTTCGTCGCCGAAGTGTGCGGCTACCGGCTCGACGGTTCGCCCTATTGCGCCAAAGGGAACGAAATCGAGTGGGGTTATCGGAGCTGTTCCATCCCGGAAGACATCTTCCTCACCGGCGCCTTGCTGACGCTCCCCGCCGGGGAAAAAGAGAAGGAACTCGCCGCGATCGAAGCCGAAATCGGCGAGCGCCGCAGCCGCGAGCCCGCCGGACGAAGCGCCGGATGTGCCTTCCGCAATATTTCCGCCACCGAGCCCGCCGGGAAGCTGATCGACGAGTGCGGCCTCAAAAACTGCCGGATCGGCGGCGTCAAAGTGGCGGAAGAACACGCCAACTACGTCATCAACGCCGGCAATGCCAGCGAGGCGGAATACGTCGAACTCCTCTCCGCCATGCGTCGCGCGGTGGCCGAGCGGCACGGATTTTTCCTGCGCCCCGAAGTCCGCTTCCTCAATCCGGAATCGGAGGCGAAGGTGCTCGGTTCGGCCTGCCCGCCCAAAGTCAACGTCCTCTACGGCGGTTCGTCGAGCGAGCGCGAAATCTCGCTCCGGAGCGGACGCGCCGTAGCCTCCGCGCTGCGGAACGCCGGATTCGCGGTCGTCGAAACCGACATCACCGAATGCCGCCTCTACCCGGAAATGCGCGAGGCCGACGTGGTCTACCCCGTGCTGCACGGCGGCTACGGCGAAGACGGCAGAATCCAGAAGATATTTGAAGAAAATGACCTGCGCTTCGTCGGCTCGGGCAGCGCGGCAAGCCTGCTCCTGATGGACAAGATCGCCAGCAAACGGCTGATGGACCGCTTCGGCATCCCCACCGCGAAATGGGGAATCGTCACCGCCGAAAACCGGAAACTGCCCGAGGAAATGTCCTTCCCGGTCATCCTCAAGGCCCCGATGGAAGGTTCGACCATCGGCATCGCCAAGGTCGACTCCGAGGCGGAGTGGGAAAAGGCGCTCGACGACGAACTCAAGCTCGCCCCCGAAATCCTGGTCGAAGCGTTCGTCAAGGGGGTCGAAATCACCGTACCGATCGTCAACGGGCAGATTCTCCCGGCGATCGAGATCAAAAGTCCGCACGGCTTCTACGATTACGATGCGAAATACGTCTACAAAGACGGCCACACCGAATATTTCTGCCCGGTGCAGTCGCTGTCGCCGGAAGCGGTGGAGCGCGCCTCGGTTTACGCCCGGCTGCTCTATCTCGGGGCGGAGAGCCGGGACATCCTGCGGGTCGACTTCATCGTCGGCGATGATGGAGTCCCCTACATGCTCGAAGGGAATTCGCTCCCCGGCTGCACGGCGACCAGCCTGGTGCCGAAGGCGGCGAAAGTGGCCGGGATCAGCTTCGAACGGATGACTTCCAGCCTGGTTTACGCCGCCATGAAGCGCCCCCTTGAACAGCCGCGGAGCGCGACAAAACCCGCAACAGCAGCTGTTACGGCGGTCGAGGCTCCCGAATTCCGGCCATCGCGCGCGGTGCCGGGCCCGAATCAGCAGTTGGTCAGACTCTGTCACTGGCTGTTCCGGCTGGCGCTGGTACTTTGCGCGGCGCCGCTTCTGGTGTTCGGACTTCTGGGGTTGTGGAATGAAATACCGGGTGCATGGATTCTCACCATAAACGGGCTTTTTCTGCTTTGTGCGGAATTTATTTTCAAATGGTTCAATCTGATGGAGAAAAAGACAAAATGACAGTGTCCAGACAATTCGCCGCGGTGCTGGCCGCGTTCGGTGTGATCCTGAGCTGTGCCGGGGAAGAGACCCGTTCGCGGCAGACGCTGGCGGCGGCGACCGGCGACCCCGCCCCGGAATTCGATGTCTCCGCCTGGGCGCAGGGCAAGGAGGTTAAACTCTCCGAGCTGAAGGGCAAGAAATACGCGGTTCTCTTCTTCTGGACGATCAGCAAGCAGGGAACCGAGAACTTCCCCGATATGGCGAAGCTTGCCAAAGAGTATGAAAAGAAGGACGTCGCGTTTGCCGGAATCGGCATCGACTCGACCGACGCGGTCCGCAACTTCGTCCGGCTCAAGGAGCTGCCGTTCCCGGTGGCGGCCGACGACAAGCTCAACACCGTCAATCTTTACATGCGCGAGCGCGACCGTGTTCCGATGGCGGCGCTGATCGACAAGAACGGCACCCTGCTCTGGCGCGGCAACCCCGGGTTGCTCGATTCGGTGCTGCAGGATGTGCTGGCGGGGAAATTCGACCTCAAGAAGGCGATCGAGCGCGAGACATTCTCCACTTCGGTGATGAATGCGATGAAGATCCGCGACTACCCGACCGTGCTCAAGCTGCTCAATTCCGAGCTGGTGCTTTACCCGGACAACATGGAGCTGGTTTCGCTCAAGGCGAAGCTGCTCGGCACCTTGATGAACAAGCCGGACGAGGCGCTCGCCTTCCTCAACGAGATGATCGCCAAGAATCCGAAGGAGCTGGCGCTCTACGAGCTGGCACTCGCCACGCTCAAAAGCGCGCACCGTTCGCAGGAGCTCGGCGGCTGGTTCGACCGGATCATCAGCAATTTCGGCGATCAGCCGCTGCTGCTGGTCAAGTTCGCGCAGGAGGAGATGAAATCTCCGGTGGCGGAACTGCGGCTGGACAATGTGCTCAAGCTCTGCCGTGCGGCCTACAATGCGCCGAAGTTCAAGAGCAACGAGGAGAAGGGGCAGGTCGCCGAGGAATACGCGCGTGTGCTTTACTTCTGCGGCCGCCCGGACAAGGCGCTGGAGGTCTCCAAGGAGTCGATGGTGCTGCTCCAGGGGACCAAAGCCTTCGAGCGCGCCAAGACGAGCGTGACCTACTACAGCAACGTGGTGACCCTGTCGAAGCAGATCAAGTAGAAAAAAGTTTTCGGCACCGGCACCTTGCCGGTCGGGTTCCAAGGGCGAAGCGCCCCGGCCGCCGGAGGCATGGACCTGTCGCTCACTAAACAGCTCAATTGCCGGACAAGTCCGGCAGTGAGCGGCAGCGGTGGTGTTGACCGCCAGGTCAACTCATCCGCTCGCGCCAAAGGCGGAGCCTCTTCCATTCCGGGAAACAATTGAAACGTGCGTCCAATGTTTTTATAAGGTGAGTGTCCGCCCTTCCGGGCGGACCGGCGAGTTGACCTGATCGGTCAACTCCGCCTCGGCGCTACGCGGCAAAATCTGCGATTTTGCTATGTAGCTGTTTCGCTTCGCGCCGGTAGCCTCCGGCGGCCGGGGCGCTTCGCCCCCGGACCCCAGACCGGCAGGGTGCCGGTGCCGGGTA
>Ga0183100_1000159_pt1 | contig 86274 bp, 85 predicted proteins | sample Biomet2_FD_127789 | JGI IMG/M metagenome (GOLD analysis project Ga0183100, IMG submission 127789) | Microbial communities from bioreactor (seeded with anoxic lake sediment) at LBNL, California, USA - Biofuel metagenome 2 | ecosystem: Engineered > Bioreactor > Anaerobic > Unclassified ...
TAATTATATCTAGGAGAAAGTTTGTGAATAATTATAAACCTTTTAGAAAATTAATATTATTAGCTATATTATTTTTGCTTGTTATAGGATTAATTTTTATAATTTCGTATAAAAAAGTTATAGATAAACCATTAAAATCGAGCGAGGCTACAATTTTAATTGAAGTAAAACAAGGTGAAGGATTTAATGATATATTAAATAAGTTAGATAAAGAAAATAAGTTATCTAATAAATTTTTGATTAAAGTAAAATTAGCTATAGATAAAAAAAACATAGATTTAACAGAAGGCATGTATGAAATAGATACTAATTCAACGTTGGAAGAATTTATAAATTCTTTGGGAAATAGAACTAGTAGTAAAGGATTAATAAAATTAACAATTCCGGAAGGGTATTCCATAGAAGATATTGCAAATACTGTGGAAGAAAAAGATATTTGTTCTAAAGACGAATTTTTAAAAGCAGTTAAAAATTATGAATTACCTAACTTTGTTAAAGCCAATGATAAAAAAAGATATAATTTGGAAGGATTCTTATATCCTGATACATATTTAATAGAAAAAGGTTTAGATGCAAATTATATAATTAAGATTATGTTAAATAGATTTGAAGAAATACTAAAGCAAGTAAAAGATGAAACTAAAGTTGACATAAAAGATGAAGATGTGGAAAAAATAATTAACATAGCTTCTATGATAGAAAAAGAAGCAAGAGTGCAAAGGGATAGACCATTAATTTCATCGGTCATTTATAATAGATTAGAAAAGGATATGAAACTCCAATTAGATGCTGCAGTAATTTATGGCTTGGGATATCATGTAGATGTGGTATTAAATAAGCATTTGGAAATAGATTCACAATATAACATTTATAAATATAAAGGGTTGCCAGTAGGGCCTATATCAAATCCTGGGATAGATTCAATTAAAGCTGCGTTGCTTCCAGAAAAAACAGATTATTTATATTATGTTTTACAAGGAGATGGATCACATTATTTTACTAATAATTATGATGATTTTTTAAAGAAGAAAAAAGAGTTGGGATATTAAAATTGCGGAGGAAATTTATGAGTGAGATTACATATGACTATATGGAAGAATATATTAGAGGATTAATTCCTAATAGAGAGGGTACTTTAAAGGAGATTGAAGATTTTGCAAGAGAAAATAATGTACCTATTGTTCAAAAGGAAACAGGAGTGTTTCTTGAATTTATAACTAGCATGAAAAAACCTAAAAGGATATTAGAACTTGGGACAGCTGTAGGTTTTTCATCAATATTAATGTATCAAGCTTCAGGAGTTGAACCAGAAATTATAACAATTGAACGTGATGAAAAGATGATAGAACTCGCAACTTCTAATTTAAAAAAATTTAATTTAAGCCATAAAATAAAGATTAAAGAAGGAGATTGCCTAGAAGTTTTAGAAAAATTAGATGAACCTTTTGATTTGATTTTTATGGATGCAGGAAAAGGTCATTATAATCACTTTTTGCCTCATTGCTTAAGATTACTTAAGGAAGATGGAGTAATAGTAGCAGATAATGTTTTATTTAGAGGTATGGTTGCATCACAAGAATTAGTTAAAAGAAGAAAAATAACAATAGTTAAAAGAATGAGGACTTATTTGGAATTAGTTACTCAAGATAAAGACTTAATAACATCTGTTATACCTATGGGAGATGGAATTGCAGTTACAAAAAGGAGGTAAATTTAAAATGATAAGACCAGAAATTTTGGCACCAGCAGGGAATTTAGACAAACTTAAAACGGCAATAGATTTTGGCGCTGATGCAGTATACCTTGGAGGAAGCAAGCTTAATTTAAGAGCATTTGCTGATAATTTTACAAATGAGCAATTAAAAGAAGGCGTAGAATATGCACATGAAAGAAACAGAAAAGTTTATGTGACAATGAACGTTTTTCCTCATAATGAAGATTTAATTGGAGTAGAGGAATATTTAATAGATTTATATAAAATAGGTGTTGATGCAATAATAGCATCAGATCCAGCGATAATAGCTACATCTAAAGAAGTTGTACCAGAATTAGAAATTCATTTAAGCACTCAAGCTAATAATGTTAATTGGAGAGCTGCTAAGTTTTGGTATGACCAAGGTGTTAAGAGAGTAGTTATGGCTAGAGAACTTAGTTTGACTGAAATCAAGCAAATAAGAGATAATTTGCCAGAAGAATGTGAAATTGAAGCATTTGTTCATGGTTCAATGTGTATAAGTTATTCAGGACGATGTTTGCTTTCTAATTATATGGTAGGAAGAGATGCAAATAGAGGTGCTTGTGCGCAACCATGTAGATATAATTATCATTTAGTTGAAGAAAAAAGGCCTGGTGAATATTATCCTGTAGCTGAAGATGAAAATGGAACATATATAATGAATTCAAAAGATTTATGTATGATTGAGCATATAGATGAGGTTATTAAGGCAGGTGTATACTCCCTTAAAATAGAAGGAAGAATGAAAAGTTTATATTATGTAGCAGCTGTAGTTAAATCTTATAAGCAAGCTTTAGATGCATATATGAAAGATTCTGAGAATTATAAGTTTGATCCAAAATGGATGGAAAATTTGAATAATGTAAGTCATAGACAATATCATACTGGTTTTTATTATGGACAAAATAATGAGCAAGTATATGAAGATTCTGGATATATAAGAAATGCTGATATAGTTGGAATTGTAAGAGAATACGATGAAGAAACAAAAATAGCAACTATTGAACAAAAAAATAAAGTTCTAAATGGTGATACAGTAGAGATTTTAAGACCAGAAGGAGATAATTTTGAAATTATACTTCATGATATGACTGAAGAGAATGGGACTCCAATTGATAAAGCAGCTAGAGCACAAATGATGTATAAAGTAAAAGTTGATATACCATTAATGCCAAAAGACTTAATAATTAAAAATAAAGAATAGAATAGTTATTAAAATTATAAATAAAAATTTGAATAAAACACCATCCTTAAGGCTACAATTTAAGCTAAAAGGAGGTGTTTTATATTTTTACTGAAAGAATTGATAGAAACAGAAAATTATTACAAATTTTATCTATATTCATAACAATGATTATTGTTTTAACAGCGCGTTTATATATGCTACAAATATATCCATCCGAAAAAGTTCAAAGTTCTTATCAAAATCATCAAGAAGAAAATATTAGTAATATTAATTATATGATTTTAGATACAAATGGAAAAGATTTAATGAAGTATAATAAAAAATATGTACTTGTGATTGATACTAAGCCATTCAGTTTAAATAATTATGAAGAAACACTAGAAGACTTAATGGCTCTAAATTTTATAATGAAGTCTGAAAATCCTGAGTTTAATTATACAGAAATAATGAAGCAAAGTGGGAAAATATATTATAATATTTCAGAAGAGACCTATAATAAAATAAATAATCTTAAAAATATAAAAGGAATATATACTTATATTACAGATGAAATAGATACTAAAAAAGCATGGAGTGTTGGCAATATGTTATCAAAAATATCAGATGAAGAACATGTAGCAGGATCTCTTGAAGGAGAACTTTATAATTATTTAAAAGATAATGAAAAACCTAAAAGCGAATTTTATTTAGACAATAGGGCAGTTTATGCAAAACAAATTGTAAGTATAAGTGATAACAATAAAAATTTGAAATTAACAATAGATAAAGATATTGAAGATAAGGTCAGAGTAGTTTTAGATAAACAGGAATACTCATATTTAAATAATATAGGTATAACCATAATGGAATCAGATACTGGCAAAATAAGAGCTATGGTACAAAAAGATGAAAGTGCGGCGAATATAAATTTAGGAATTCAACAAATAGGGTATGAACCAGGCTCAATTTATAAAGTAATAACACTTGGTGCAGCTTTAGATATGGGGCTAATAAATATTAATGATACATTTGTTGGGACAGGGAAAATAGATAAAGAAGTATATGGAAAATTATCAGTTGAACAAGCATTTGAAAAATCTTGTAATGATATATTTGCACAAATAGGTTCTATGGTTGGATATGAAAAATTAATGGAGTATTCAGAAGCTCAAGGATTATATGATAGAGTATTAAATTTAGAAAGTGGAAATGTAAATGAGTCAAAAGGCATAAAACCAAGTAAGGAAGCAGGCATAAACAATATATCTATAGGACAATGTATGAATGTAACACCAGTGCAGATGTTAGGTGCTATAAATACTGTGGTTAATAATGGAGTATATGAAAAGCCATATATAGTTGAGAGTATTTTAGACAAAGATGATAATGTGGTAAAAAATTTTAAAACTGATAAAAAAAGAGTATATAGTGAAACAACAGCTAAATTGATTAAAAATGCTATGAGGCAGGTTGTTATAAAAGGTACAGGAATAAAGGCCTATATAGGTGATTTAGATATAGGTGGCAAAACTGGTTCTGCAACAGGAAATGAGGGGAAGACACATGGATGGTTTGCTGGATATTTCAGTATTGGAGAAAAGAATTATACAATGGTAGTATTTACACCAGAGATAGAAGCATTAAAAGGTACTAATAATGAATCGCTAGGTGGAGGAGATACAGCAGCGCCAATATTTAAAGATATAGTTAAAAAATTAAATATGAGAGAATAGAAAATTAAGGCAAATAAAATAACAGATCCAATATATAAGCATATTAGTCTGTTATTTTTTTATTCATGTTCCTAAATAGAAAAACAAAATATTAGAATAGAACTAATATAAAAAATAAAGATGTACACGCAACTTTTCTAAAATTCAAACATATTATAATATCAAGCACTGCTATGGAGGAAAAAGGTGTTTATATTAAATAGCTTTATAGACTTGATATGTAATTCGTTTTTTTTAACAGGATATGTAACAAATAGCAATACTTTTCCATTGCCTTTAGATGAAGCAGAAGAACAAATGTATTTAAAAAAGTTTAAAGAGGGAGATAAAACTGCAAAAAGTATTTTGATTGAAAGAAACCTAAGATTAGTAGCTCATATAGTGAAAAAGTATTCATTTCCTAATAAAGATGTAGATGAATTAATTTCCATTGGTACTGTTGGATTGATAAAAGCGATTGATTCCTTTGATTCTAGTAAAGGAACTAGACTTGCTACTTATGCTTCAAGGTGTATTGAAAATGAAATTTTAATGTTATTTAGAAATAATAAAAAACAGAAAAATGAAATTTATCTTCAAGATCCAATTGGAGTTGATAAGGAAGGAAATGAGTTTTGCCTGATGGACATATTAAGTAGTGAAAAAGATTGTGTTTTAGAGAAAGTTGAAAGTAATTTACAAATTAGAGCTTTATATAAAAAATTAGTTGAGTCATTAACTAAAAGAGAAAGTTCTATTTTAATAATGAGATATGGATTAATAGATGGAAAGTGCAAAACGCAAAGAGAAATAGCCATAAATTTAGGAATTTCACGGTCCTATGTGTCAAGAATAGAAAAGAAAGCTTTGAAGAAATTAAAAAAGGAGTTATTTACAAAAAATTAAAATTGTAAAGTGATTCTTATCTTCAGGTTGAGTTTTCTTAATGGAAACATAAGTTCCTCTTCACCTGAAGCTTAGAAGAACGTATACCTACAAGTGGCACAATTTCCAGGAGCTAGCAGTCGGATAAATATTTTTTTATTTATATAAAGAAATATTGACATACTTAGAATAAGGGTGCTATTTTTAATATAGTACCCTTATTTTTACAAGAAAATTATAAAGGGATTAGAAGAGAGGATATTATGGCGAAAATAGATAAATTATTAGATAATGTGGATACACAGCATGTGTCTGATATTCATATAACTTCAGGATTGGCTCCGATGGTAAGAACTGATGGAAAACTTATAACTGCCCATGAGCATGTTATACCTCATGAAGTAGTTGTAGAATATATTAAGGATTTAGTACCAGATAAATATGAAGAATTCTTAGAAAATGGAGAAATAGACTTTAAGTATAATAGACCTGGAATGTGTAACTTTAGAGTTAATGCATTTAAATGTAGGGAAAGTTACGCTATCTGTCTGAGAGTTATTAAAGAAGCTATACCAAGACTTAAGGATTTATCAAGTGCACCTGCATTAAAGGCATTTACTGAATTAAATGATGGATTAGTTTTAGTTACAGGGCCTACAGGCTCTGGTAAAAGTACCACCCTTGCGGCTATGGTGAATGAAATAAATATGACTAAAGAAAAACATATAATAACTTTAGAAGAACCAATAGAATACTTATATGATACTAATAAGTGTATGATAAATCAAAGAGAAGTTGGACAAGATACAAAAAGTTATGCAATGGGACTAAGAGCAGCTCTTAGGCAAGATCCAGATATTATACTTCTTGGAGAAATGAGAGATCCTGAAACAATAGAAATAGCTTTAAGAGCAGCGCAAACAGGGCATTTGGTTTTTTCTACTCTACATAATATGGGGGCAGCAAATAGTATATATAGAATTATAAATTCATTTGAGTCTGGTCATCAAAATGAAGTTAAAATTCAATTATCTTCATTACTTAGGGGAGTTGTTTCACAGGTGTTATTGCCAAATGCCTCAGGAAAAGGTAGAACAGCTGCAATGGAAATAATGGTATGTACACCAAGTATAAAAAATCTCATTAGGGAAGGAAACTATGAACAAATTAATAGTTTTATTCAAATGGGTTCTAAGTTTGGAATGCAAACTATTGATATGGATTTAAAAAGATTAGTGAATAATAATATTATATTAAGAGAAGACTATGAAACATGGATATCAAATAATAAATAAATTTAATTAATTTTCTAAATAAAAGAGGAATTTTAATAGATATGTTGAATTTATAGTGCAAGTAGATTTTTTCTGTAAGGGAAGGCTTGATTTTATGCAACAAGAGATAATTACATCTGTAGATTTTGGAAGCGAAAAGTTATCTGCAACTATAGCAGTTAAAGGAAAAGAAGAACTAGAAATATTATGTGTTAAATCCTGCAAATCAATAGGAATAGAAAAAGGGTTATTAACAGATATTAATAAGTGCAAAGACGTTGTGATTAATTTATTAAAGGAATTAGAAGAAAAGTCAAATAGAGATGTTAAATGTTTAGCTATTGGGATTTCTTCAAATAAAGTTAGAATCACAGAAACAACAATTCCAATTTCTCTAAAAGAAGAAAAGGTTACAAGTGAAGATATAAAAAAAGCATTAGAAAATGGACAAGAAACCATTGCTATAAGTAGTGATGAGTCTATAGTAGATGCAATAATAAATTTTTATGTATTAGATGGCAAGGTAATGCATAAAGATGTACTTAATTGGAAAGGAACAAAACTCGAAGTAAATCTTACATTAGTAATAGCAAAAACAAAAGAAATTGAAAAATATTATGAGATTTTTAAAGAAACTAAATATAATATTGAATTTATAAAACTTAATATATTATCAGGAAAACAAATATTTTTAAATGAAAAAAATTCTATAGGCAATGTAGCTTTGGCAGATGTTGGTGCTGGAATTGTTGATATAGTTTTGTTTGATAATGGTATTCCTAAAAACATAGATTGCGTACAAATAGGGGGAAATAATATAAGTAATGATTTAGCTATTTGTGGAGAATTTTCTTTTTTAGAAGCAGATAATGTAAAAAAGATTTATTCGAGTAATTACAAGGCGCTATATAACGATACTTCTATGAATGATGAAATTGAGGTAGGAACTATCAAAGTATCTAGAAAATTATTCTATGAAGTTACAAATGCTAGAATTGAAGAGATATTAAATCATATTAATATTAAATTAAAAAATACTGGTCATTATGATAGAATTTGTAGTATAATTCTATATGGGGATGGAGTCAACTATTTTGAAGATATAAATGAAACTGTTCATGAAATCTTTAAGGTACGAACCAAGGTCATAAAAAGAACTGATTTAGGAATAAAGAATTCAGAAAATATAACTTCCTTGGCAATAGCTAAAGAAGTATATGATAGATTAAATTTATTAGAGGATAAGAACACAGTTCTAACTAATAAAAGTAATGAAAATAAGAAAATAGAAAAAGTAGAAAAAATAGAAAAAATAGAAAAAATAGAAAATTTACACAATAATGAAGGTAAAAATCATATATTAAAAAAAGTTAAAGGTTTTTTTGATAAGCTTTTTTAAGGGGAGGAATTGTTTTGTTAGATTTTGAGGCAGATATGCAAGAATTAACCAATATAAAAGTAATTGGTTGCGGTGGCGGTGGAAGCAACGCTGTAAATAGAATGATAGTTGAAGGTTTGAAGAATGTTGAATTTATTGCAATAAATACAGATAAGCAAGCATTGTTGATTTCTAATGCAAATCAAAAAATTCAAATTGGAGAAAAATTAACTAAAGGGTTAGGTGCTGGTGCCAATCCTGAAATAGGAAAGAAAGCAGCCGAAGAAAGTAGAGAAGAAATTACAGCTTCAGTAAAGGGAGCTAATATGGTGTTTATTACAGCTGGAATGGGTGGCGGAACAGGAACTGGTGCTGCTCCAATCGTTGCAGAAATAGCTAAATCTATGGAAATATTGACTGTAGGGGTAGTTACAAAGCCATTCCCTTTTGAAGGCAAAAGAAGAATGAGACATGCTGAAATTGGAATTGCAAATTTAAAAGAAAAGGTTGATACATTAGTTATAATTCCAAATGAAAGATTACTTAGTATGGCAGATAAGAAAACAACACTATTAGATTCATTTAAATTAGCTGATGAAGTGCTAAGACAAGGTGTACAAGCGATTTCAGATTTAATTACAATAACAGGTGTAATTAATGCTGACTTTGCTGATATAAAAGCAGTAATGCTTGATAAAGGGTTAGCTCATATGGGAGTTGGTTTTGGTAAAGGTGATACTAGAGCACAAGATGCTGTTAGACAAGCGATATCATCTCCACTTTTAGAAACATCAATAGAGGGAGCTACAGACGTTATTATAAACTTTACTGGTGGAGCAGACCTTGGAGCATTGGAAGTATATGATGCGGCAGATGTTGTACGTGAGGCAGTTGATGCAGATGCAAATATAATTGTAGGAGCTGTAATAGATGAAAATCTTAATGAAGAAGTAAGAATTACTGTTATAGCAACTGGATTTGAAAGCGAAAATAATAGAATAGACTTAAATTCAGTATTAGAAGAACAAAAGAGAGCTCAAATACAAGAAGTAGTAAAGAAAGAGCCGGAAGTTGCAATTGATGTAAAAGAACCAGAAATAAGTTCTAATAATTATGAACCAGATGATTTAGATATACCTGTTTTTTTAAGAAAACAAAAGAGACATTAATTATAATGGTATATTTTAAGAATAAACAGTCAATAGACATAATATATTGACTGTTTATTTTTTTTTTGATTTTTTTTATATGGTTATAGCAAATTTAGATAAGAGAAAAGAGTTTATTTTTATATATTAAGTTAGTTTTAAATATAAAAAAGTAAACAAAAAAATATGGTGTATATATATGTAAAAAGTTAAATTAAAAAAACAAAATTATTTAATGCGATTGTGACAAAATTTTAAGATAAGTAAGTATATAATAAAATCCATACAGACTGAAGGAAGACTGGAGGAGTTAACATGGAAATTTATGCTGACATTGTAATTTTAGAAAATAGTATAGTGGATTTCTTTTTATTAACTTTAACTATGAAGTGTATAAAGCATAAATGTAAGATGAGTGTATTAGTAAGCTCCAGTTTTATAGGGGGAATTTATACTATAGTGTTACTAATTCCTAAGTTAAACATATTAACTTGTTTACCTTGTGAATTAGCAGTAGCTTTTATAATGCTTAGATTAGTTTATGGAAAGACAAATATTTTCAATATGATTAAATTATTAGTTACATTTTTAATGATGACATTTACTTTAAGTGGAGTATGTTTTTTATTTTCATTAAAGCAAAACTTATGGTTGCTAGGAAACACATTTAAAATAGAAAAATATTCAGTTAAATATATTATGTTAGGGATAATGATTATATATATAATTTATAGTAGATTTATTGAGTATATTAAAGAAAAATTATTTACAAACAATTTTAGTTTTAATATTGAATTTGAAGTAGAAAATAGACAATATAGTTTCCAAAGTTTTTTGGATACTGGAAATGAGCTAAGAGAGCCAATTACTAATCTTCCATGTATTTTAATTGAAGAAAATTTAATAAATGATATAAATTTTGATGATAAGAACGTATATTATATACTGTATAGTTCAATTGGGTATAGAGGTAAACTTAAAGGTATAAGAGTTAATAATATAAAAATAAAGACAAAGGATTGCTTATATGAAAAAATTGATGCAATAATATGTCCGTGTAAAGAAAAGTTCAGCAATGAACATGAGTTCAATGCTTTATTATCGAGAGGAGTAACATATAAGGAGGATGTATATGGAAAAATTAATTCTGTTTTTTAATAAGTTAATATGTAAATTTAAATTGTTTAGAAGAAAATTATATTATGTTGGTGGAAGTGATGCTTTGCCACCACCGTTATCAAGGGATGAAGAAGAAGAGTTAGTAAATAAATTAAATGATGGAGATGAAAAAACTAGAAGTACACTAATTGAGAGAAATTTGAGATTAGTTGTTTATATCGCTAGAAAATTTGAAAATACAGGTGTATATGTAGAAGATTTGATATCTGTTGGAACTATTGGACTTATTAAAGCTGTAAATACGTTTAATCCAGAAAAAAAGATAAAGCTTGCAACTTATGCATCAAGATGTATAGAAAATGAAATATTGATGTATTTAAGAAGAAATAGCAAGATAAAAGCTGAAATTTCATTTTATGAACCATTAAATATAGATTGGGATGGAAATGAACTTTTATTATCAGATATATTAGGTACTGAAAATGATACAGTGTATAATTTAATAGAAGATGAAGTTGATAAACAATTATTAGTTATGGCATTGAAAAGTTTAAATGATAGAGAAAAAGAAATAGTACGTCTTAGATTTGGATTAAATGGAACAAGAGAAAAGACACAAAAAGAAGTAGCTGATATGCTTGGAATATCTCAATCTTATATATCTAGATTAGAAAAAAAAATAATTAAAAGATTGAAAAAAGAAATAAGTAAAATGATTTAGCTTGTCTTCAAGTATAAAAGTATTGCCTATCGGAGATAATGTATAATGCAATGGATTATTACTTTCGAAGGGGTTGATACTTGTGATAATTAACAAAGTAGAAATATGTGGCGTTAATACTTCAAAACTCCCTATACTTAAAGAGAAAGAAAAAAAGCAACTTTTTCTACAGATGAAGGCAGGAGATAAAAGTGCAAGAGAAACTTTCATAAAGGGAAATTTGAGATTAGTACTTAGTGTTATTAAAAGATTTAACAATAGAGGAGAAAACATTGACGATTTATTTCAAGTTGGTTGTATAGGATTGATGAAGTCTATAGATAATTTTGATTTAGCTCAAAATGTTAAATTTTCAACTTATGCAGTGCCAATGATAATTGGAGAAATTAGAAGATATTTAAGAGATAATAATTCTATTAGAGTTAGCAGATCTCTAAGAGATATTGCTTATAAAGCTTTGATTATGAGAGAAAAATTTATAAAAGATAATAATAAAGAACCTACTATTTCGCAAATTGCAAAGGAACTTGAATTGCCAAGAGAAGAAGTGGTATTTGCGTTAGATGCAATACAAGATCCTGTATCATTATTTGAACCGATTTATCATGATGGAGGAGATGCTATATATGTAATGGATCAAATAAGTGATTCTAAAAATACAGATGAGCATTGGCTTGAAAACATTTCCATTAAAGAAGCGATGAAGAAGCTTACAAGCAGAGAAAAATTAATATTGAATTTAAGATTTTTTAATGGAAGAACTCAAATGGAAGTTGCAGACGAAATTGGAATTTCACAAGCACAAGTTTCACGATTAGAAAAAACAGCTTTAAAGCATATGAGAAAACATGTATAAAAAGAAGATTTTAATAATATTATAATTATGGGGGATAATTATGGAACTTGAACTGCATTCACTTAATGCTATGAGAAATATGGAAGTGATAGATATATTAACAGGAACTAAAATAGGATTTATAAGAGATTTCAAAATAAACTGTGATGATAATAAAGTAATTTCGTTAATATTGCCTGGAGAAATAAAGTCATGGTTTGGAAAAGAAGATGAAAAAGAAATTCTATGGAAAGATATAGTTAAAATAGGGAAAGATGTTATATTAGTAAACATGAAAGATAAAATAGATGTAAACAATGTATAGCCATATTTTGAAAATTTATGTATAATGATTATAAGATTTTGATGTACAAAAGCAAAGAGGTGAATGAAGGTATGAAATGTCCATTTTGCAGTTTTGAAGAAAGTAAGGTTGTTGATTCTAGATCAACAGATGATAACACAACAATTAGAAGAAGAAGAGAATGTTTAAAATGTGCTAAACGCTATACTACATATGAAAAGATAGAGGATTTTCCTATTTTAGTAATAAAAAAGGACTTGACTAGAGAAAATTTTAATAAAGAAAAAATAATTAATGGCCTAATTATAGCATGCCAAAAAAGACCTATATCTAGAAAACAAATTGAAGATATGGCATATGATATAGAAAAAACAATTTCTAATAGTATGCTTACAGAGGTTCCATCAAAGGATATAGGAGAAATGGTTATGGCTAGATTAAAAGATATAGATGAAATATCATATGTAAGATTCGCATCAGTTTATAGGCAATTTAAGGACATAAATACTTTTCTAGAAGAAATAAAAAATCTTATAACATAATAATTAAGGATGTTGAAAAATGAATTTCAATATCCTTTTTGTTATAATGCACATAAAAGCACAATGTACAATCAAGAAAAAAATCCCAAAAGGGATTAAAGAAAATTAAAGGAAATTGTACTATAATTGTGCACTGTACACTGTACACTGTGAATTGTAAATTATAAATGTTATATATAAGTTAAACTTTAGTTAATAAAGATGATAAATGGTAAATAGAATGTTAATATTAAGTTAGAAGTTAATAAGTTTTATGAACCATAATACAGAAGAACTTGTGTTAAGAAAGTTTTAATATTAAAAGTTTTATGGAGGATTATAATGAATAAATTAGATTTTAAATTATTAAAGAAAAAAGATGACTTTGTAATAATAGAGGGTGAAAAATTTCAAATTATATTTACAAATGCAGAGAAAGAAAGAAGTTTTAATAGAAACACAGAAGAAGGAATAAAAGAACTTAATTCATTAAAAAAACAATTTAATGTGAAGGATATTATATATCTTAAGCAAATTCATAGTGATAAGATATTAAAATATATATCCAATGATAACAGTATTAAGGATGAAGAAGGAGATGCAATAATAACAAATGAAAAAAATGTTATTATTGGAGTTTTTACTGCAGACTGTGTACCTATTATATTGATAGATGAAGAAAAAGAAGTTATAGCTGCAATTCATAGTGGGTGGAAAGGAACTTTTGAATCAATTACATTAAAAGCTATTGAAAAAATGAAGCTTGAATTTAATACAAATGAAATTAATATTAAAGCATATATAGGGCCACATATTAGGGAATGTTGTTATGAAGTTTCAGAAGACCTAAAATTGAATTTTATAGAGAAAAAAAAGACAATAAGTAAAGAAAAATTATTTGATGAAAATAATCTTAATTTAGAAGCATGTATAGTAGATGATTTAAAAAGAGCAGGAGTAAAAGATTATAATATAAATAGTTTGAATTTGTGTACATATTGTAGTGATGATATTAAATTGCATTCATATAGGAAGTCACAAGGTGCTTATGGTAGAATGTTTGCTTTTGTTATTTTACGTTAAGGGGGAAACAGAATATGGCTAAAGAAAAAATATTAATAGTTGATGATGAGGAACACATAGTTGAATTGTTAAAATTCAATTTACTCAATGCTGGATATGATGTTTTTACTGCTAATGATGGTATAGATGCAGTAAAGATAGCAAAAGCAGAAAAACCAAGTTTATTGTTACTTGATTTAATGCTACCGGGTATAGATGGGTTTGATGTTTGCAAGGAAATAAAAAGAGATAACGAAATGAAAAAAACATCAATAATAATGCTAACAGCAAAAGGTGAAGAATTAGATAAAATACTTGGATTAGAACTTGGAGCTGATGACTATATGACAAAACCATTTTCAGTTAGAGAATTACTTGCAAGGGTAAAGGCAGTTTTAAGAAGAACAAATTCATTTAGTGAAACAGAAGAGGATGTTTATGATTCACAAAACCTTAAAGTAGATTTTGAACGTCATAAGATATATGTTAATGGAGAAAAGGTAGATTTAACATTAAAAGAATTTGAACTTTTACAAATATTAATAAAAAATAAAGGTAAAATTCTTAAGAGAGAAACTTTGTTGGACAAGATTTGGGGTTATGAGTATATAGGTGAAACGAGAACGGTAGATGTTCATATAAGATATCTTAGAAAGAAGATAGAGGCGGATGATAAAAATCCACAATTTATTGAAACTATAAGAGGAGTGGGTTATAGATTTAATCCAACAGAACAATAATGAAAAATAAAATATTAACTTCAGTTATTATAACAGTCTTATTTGCAATATTAATTGTAACATCGTCTTTTATGATGTTAATAAATTTAGAAGAAATAAAGAATACAAAAGAAGAACTTAAAAATATTAATTCTATAATCTCTGGAATTAATGACGTTGCAGATATTAGTCAGAATGATTATGATGGTCTAAAAAAATTAAATAACTTAAAAATAAATAATATAAATGTAAGATTTACGCTTATAGATAATAATGGAATTGTAGTATATGATAATGAGGAAAAAAGTAGTGAGAATCATAAAGATAGAATAGAAGTTAAAGAAGCGTTAGAAAAGGGCGAAGGATATTCAAAAAGATTTAGTAACACAATTAAAGCTAACTTTCTTTACTATGCAACTAGATTAGATAATAATCTTGTAATTAGAAGTTCTGTTCCTATATATAAAATAACTATATTACAAAAAGAAAATATTAAGTATTGTTTAGGAATATTATCTTTAGTTATTATATTTTCTATATTCTTATCTTTGAGATTGGTTAAAAAAATTGTTGAACCAGTAAAAGAGCTAGAAAGTGTAACTTTAAAAATGACTCATGGAGATTATGAAATAAGAGCTGATGTTAAAACTAATGATGAACTTGGAACCTTAGGGAATAGTTTTAATAATATGGCAGAACAATTACAAATAAAGATTCATGAAGTTATAGAAAAGCAAACAAAAATAGAATCAATATTGAAAAGTATGGAAAGTGGTGTTATAGCTGTAGACAATCATAATAGTGTAATTTCAATTAATCCATGTGCAGAATCATTACTTGGAATAAAGAAAAATATAATAGGTGAATGTTTGTTAGATTATGTAAATGATTATGATATAAATAAATTTTTGCAACAAAAAGAACAAAATGATAAAGAAATAAAAATACTACATCCTATAGAAAGAGATTTCAAAATTAAGAAATCAGAAATGGTTGATGGAATGGATAATATAGGAAAAGTCATAACGTTCCAAGACATCACCGATATAAATAGAGTTCAACTTATGAGAAGTCAGTTTGTTGCTAATGTCTCCCATGAATTAAAAACTCCTTTGACATCTATAAAGGGGTTTGCTGAAACTTTGAAATTTGTTAAAGATGAAGAAACTAGGGAAAAGTTTTTGGATATTATCGATAAAGAAGCTGAACGATTAACAAGACTTATAAATGATATATTAGTGTTATCGAATATTGAAAGCAATTTAATTGCTGATGTGGATGAGTTTGAACCAGGAGGAGTAATTGAAGAAGTACTCAATATTATGAGAAAGATTGCAATTAATAGAAACATTAAATTAGAATTTGAAAATAATAATAGTGAATTTATTATAGGCGATAAAGATAAATTTTATCAATTGGGTCTAAATTTAATTGAAAATGCAATAAAATATTCAAAAGATACTTCGGGGCAAGTTGAAGTATTAAGTTATACTAAAGATGGATACTACTGCTTGAAAGTAAAAGATAATGGAATAGGAATACCTAAAGAAGATATATCAAGAATATTTGAACGATTTTATAGAGTGGATAAATCAAGGAAAAAAGGTGGAACAGGTCTTGGATTAGCCATTGTAAAGCATATTGTTAAAATTTTTAATGGAGAAATTACTGTTAAAAGTGAACTTGGAGAAGGAACAATTTTTGAAGTCAAAATACCGTATATTTAGTGATGTTTATGCATAAAAATAGTGTGCCAATAGAAAAATTCGACATTTATTCCAAGGCAAATGTTAAATATTCTTAACATTCATATAATATAACTTAACATATATCTAATAATAGATTAACTAAAAGGGTATAATATAGATTGTGTAATAAGAAAACATAATGAAGCATTATAATATCGAATTTATTAATGGAGGGAAATAATAATGAAAAAAAGAACATTAAAATTAATGGTAAGTGCTTTGGTCGTAGCAATGGTAGGAAGTGTAATGGTAGGGTGCGGAAGCAAACCTGCAACTGATAGCAAAGCTGAAACAAGTGAAGTAACTGGTTCTATAACAGTTAGTGGTTCATCTGCATTATTACCATTGATGGAAAAAACAATTGAAAAATTTAATGAAAAAAATCCTGATGCAGAGGTTGGAGCTCAAGCTGGTGGATCTGGTACAGGTCTTACTCAAGTATTAGATGGAACAGTAGATATTGGAAACTCAGATGTATTTGCAGAAGAAAAATTAGATGCAGCAAAGGCACAAGAATTAGTTGACCATAAAGTTGTAGCACAAGGATTTGGAGTTGTAGTAAGTAAATCTTTAGGAATAGACAATTTAACTTCAGCTCAAATTAAAGACATATTCTCTGGAAAAGTTACTAACTGGAAAGATGTTGGAGGAAAAGATAAAGAAATTTTATTAATCCATAGACCAGCAAGTTCAGGAACAAGAGCAACTTTTGAAAAGACAGTGCTTGGTGGAGAAAAAGCTTTAGAAAATGATTCTTTAGGAGTAACTCAAGATTCAAATGGTGCAGTATTAAGTGCAATGAAGGAAAATGATGGAGCAATAAGTTATTTAGGTTTAGCATATATGCAAACTAAAGAAGCTCAAGATGCTTTAGAATTACTTAAACTTGATGGCGTATCTTCTGACAAAGCAAACATTTGTGATGGCTCTTATAAATTCTGGTCATGGGGACATATGTACACTAAGGGAGAAGCAAAAGATTTAGCTAAAAACTTTATAGATTATGTAACAAGTAGTGATAATAAAGATAGTGTAGAAAGTTTAGGATTTATTTCAGGATCTGAAATGAAGGTAAAATAATTCAATTAAAGGATGAGTAGAAGATGGAAAAAAGAAGTTTTAAAGAAAGGCTTAAAAATGAATATTTAGGCCAAGGCTTTGCAGGGCTATGTGGAATATTAATAATAGTGATAACAATATCAATCATAGTATTCATAGCTTCAAAAGGAATAAGAATATTTACGAAAGATGGATATAGTATCACAGAATTTTTATTTACAAACAATTGGAAGCCAAACAAGGGTGGAGAGCCTTCCTTTGGAGCTCTCTCTTTCATCTTAGGTTCGACCTTGGTATCAATAGGTGCAGTACTTTTAAGTGCACCTATTGCTATTGCCTTGGCAATCTTTGTGAATGTTATATCTAGTAAATTTGGAAAGAAGATAATTAAACCTTCTTTAGAAATATTAGTTGGAATACCTTCTGTTGTTTATGGATGGGTTGGTATTTCTGTGTTAGTACCATTTATCAAAAATAATTTTGGTGGGATGGGCTTTTCTTTGATTTCAGGAGTTTTAGTTCTTACATTAATGATATTACCAACTATAGCAACTTTGTCTATAGATGCTATAAAAACAATTCCTAAAGATCATATTGAAGCCTCTTATGGTCTTGGAGCTACAAGATGGCAGACAATTTCTAGAGTAATAGTTCCGGGAGCGAAAACTGGAATACTTACAGGGGTTGTACTTGGTATAGCAAGAGCCTTTGGAGAAGCGTTAGCAGTACAAATGGTAATTGGTAATACTGTAAAAATACCAGATGGAATTTTTTCTTCAATGGCAACATTAACAAGTATCATAACAATGGACATGGCTAATACAGTTGGTGGAACAGCGTGGAATGATGCACTATGGACATTAGCATTGATTTTACTTGTAATTTCCTTTATATTTATAGTTATAGTTAGAATGATTGAAAAAAGGAGTGCAGTATAATGGATGCAAAAAAGATAGATAAGATTGCAACAATTGTATTTTACATAATAAGTATGTTTATAGTATTTTTACTAGGTGCATTTATCTTATACATTTTTTATAAAGGTGGAAGCATGTTAAAGCCTTCATTTTTATTTGGTAAACCAAAATTAACAGGAACTGGTGGGGGTATTGGACCACAGTTGTTCAATTCATTTTATATGTTAGTTATTTCTTTAATAATTACAATTCCAATTGGAGTTGGAGCTGGTATTTATTTGGCTGAGTATGCAAAGGAAGGGCCTATTCTTAAATTTATAAGAATGTCTCTTGAAACAATGTCATCTCTTCCATCTATTGTTATCGGTATGTTTGGATTATTAGTTTTTGTTAATATGGCAGGATGGGGATATTCAATTCTTGCAGGAGCTTTGTCAGTAAGTATATTAAATATACCATCTATGACTAGAATCTCTGAAAATGCTATAATAACAGCAAGTAAAAGAGTGAAAGAAGCTTCACTTGGTCTTGGAGCAACTAGATGGCAAACTCTGACAAGACTTACATTGCCAACAGCTATGGGTGAAATATTAACTGGTATAATATTAGCAGCTGGAAGAATATTTGGGGAAGCAGCAGCATTCTTGTATACTGCTGGGTTGAGCTCAAAAAATTTAAACTTTAATTCAATAAGTTTATCTGGAAATAGTTCGGCATTTTCACTTTTTAGACCAGCAGAAACCTTAGCAGTTCATATATGGAAGTTAAACTCAGAAGGAATAGTACCTGATGCTGCTCAAATAGCAAATGGAACAGCAGCAGTACTTATAATTGTAGTACTTATATTTAATATTGGTGCAAGGTTACTTGGAAATAGATTAATGAAAGCTTATAGTGGGAAGTAGGAGATTGGTATGAATATTATAGAAACTAAAGACTTATGCTTATATTATGCTGATAATAAAGCTCTTAAAAATATAAATATGTCTATAAATAAAAATGAGGTTACAGCACTTATTGGACCTTCAGGGTGTGGAAAATCAACTTTTTTAAGAACTTTAAATAGAATGAATGATTTAATTGAAATTGTAAGAATTACAGGGGAAGTTTTATTTGAAGAGAAAAATATATATAAAGATTGTGATGAAATATATTTAAGAAAAAGAATAGGGATGGTGTTTCAAAGACCAAATCCATTTCCAATGTCTATTTATGATAATATTGCTTATGGACCTAGAATACATGGGATAAAAAATAAAAAGATTTTAGATGAAATTGTAGAAAAGAGTTTAAAAGGTGCAGCACTTTGGGATGAAGCTAAAGATAGATTGAAGTCAAGTGCCCTTGGAATGTCAGGTGGACAGCAACAAAGACTATGTATTGCTAGAACACTTGCAGTTTCACCAGAAGTAATTTTAATGGATGAACCAACATCGGCATTAGACCCAATATCAACTGGGAAAATGGAAGAACTTATGGATGAATTGAAAAAAAAGTACACAGTAATAATAGTAACGCATAATATGCAACAAGCAGGAAGAATAGCTGATAAAACTGCATTCTTCTTAAATGGTGAAGTTATTGAATATGGAAAAACAGAAGATATCTTTTATAATCCAAGAGATAAAAGAACAGAAGATTATATTACAGGCAGATTTGGTTAGAAAGGAGTATTGGTTATTATGACAAGAGGATCTCAAGAGGCGAGAGTAAAAATTATAAACAGAGAATTATTAAACATGTCAAGCTTAGTAGAAAAACAAATATATGAGAGTATGATTAGTTTAAAAAATTACGATATAGAAAAAGCGGAACAAGTTATTAAAGATGATGATAAAGTAGACAATATGCAAAAAACAATAGAGGAAGAATGTATTAAATTTATTGCAACAGAACAACCACTTGCAACAGATTTAAGAAGAGTATTTACTGCTTCGAAGATAGTAACAGATTTAGAAAGAATGGCAGATCATGCAGTAGATATATGCAAAATAACAAAGCGATTAGGTGGGAATGTAAAATCATTTAAGGAAAGTTCAGATGAATTATGGGAAATGGACAAAAAAGTAAGAAGCATGATTAAATCAGCTATAGATTCATATATTAATGAAGATTATGAATTGGCATATAGAATTTGTGAGAAAGATGATGAAATAGATGCTTTTTATAAGTCTTTATTTACTAATTTAATTGAAGCTATTAAAGTTGATGAAAATTTAATTCATAAAGGTGCTCAATTGTTATTTGTAATAAAATATTTAGAAAGAATAGGAGATCATGTAACTAATATATGTGAGTGGACTATTTTCTCTAAAACAGGAGTTTATGTAGATTTAAATGAATAAAAAATAAATATATTTTATAGTAAAAAATGTTCTTTGTTATAAGAACATTTTTTTATTGTAGAGAGTTAGAAATATGCCTTATTGACTTAACTAAGGGATTAATGTAATATAACAAGGATAAGTATGTTATAATTAGGAGTGAAGACATGAAAAATATTATAACAAAAGTAATCTCAAATGGAATTGCAGAAGAAGTTGGTATAGAAGAAAATGATATTTTACTATCTATTAATGATAATAAAATAAATGATATTATAGATTATAAATTTTTATCAGCAGATGAAGAAATCATTTTAGAAGTAGAAAAGGCCAATGGAGAGATATGGGAAATTGAAATTGAAAAGGAATATGGTGAAGATTTAGGTATAGAATTTGGTGGCGGTATAATGGATCAAGCAAAAACATGCAGTAATAAGTGCATATTTTGTTTTATAGATCAACTTCCTAAGGGAATGAGAGAATCATTATATTTTAAAGATGATGATTCAAGATTATCTTTTTTGCAAGGTAATTTTGTAACACTGACCAATATGAAAGATGAAGATATTGATAGAATAATAAAATATCACATAAGCCCTATAAATGTATCTGTTCATACAACAAATCCAGAACTTAGAGTTCAAATGCTTAATAATAGATTTGCTGGCAAGGTTTTTGAAAGAATGAAAAAGTTAGCAGATGCAGGGATTATAATGAATGCACAAATAGTTTCAGTTCCAGGAATAAATAATGGAGATGAACTTCAAAGAACAATTAAAGATTTATATACATTATATCCACAAGTTTCAGATGTAGCAGTAGTACCAATAGGTATAACTAAATTTAGGCAAGGGCTTAGACAAGTTAAAACATATACAAAAGAACAATCCATTGAAGAAATTGAACGCGTTGAAAAACTTCAAAATGTATATATGGAAGAAGTAGGAGAACCGTTTGTTAGATTATCTGATGAATTTTATTTGGTTGCAGATAAACAAATTCCAAGTCAAGAGTTTTATGATGATTATCATCAAATAGAAGATGGCATAGGCATGGTTAGATGCTTTAGAGATGCCATAGACAGTACATTAGATGATTTAGATTTAAATATGGAGGGAAGTTTTTCTATTGTTACAGGAGAATTAGCGTATAATGAACTATTAGAAGCTAGTGCTAAAGTTAAAGGGAGAAACCATAATATACAGCTTGATGTTTACAAGATAGTAAATAATTATTTTGGAGAAACAATTACTATTGCTGGACTTTTGACAGGAACTGATATAATAGATCAAATAAAGGGTATAATAAATAGTAAATATTTATTATTGCCAAATAATATGTTTAGAAAAGGATATGAACTAGCAGATTCTACTGAACAGATTATGCTAGATAATATGAAAATAAAAGATATTGAATTAGCTTTAAATGTGAAAGTTATAGTAGTAGATTACACTGGAGAAGATTTAATTCAAAAATTAAATGAATACAAATAGGAGGAATAATAAAAATGGCTAAACCGATAGTTGCTATAGTTGGAAGACCAAATGTTGGGAAATCAACATTGTTTAATAAATTAGCAGGAAAAAGAATTTCAATAGTACAAGATACACCAGGGGTTACAAGAGATAGGGTATATGCAGAAGCTGAATGGCTAAGTTATAACTTTACTATGATAGATACAGGTGGTATTGAACCAGAAAATAATGATATTATAGTAAAACAAATGAGAAGACAAGCAAATATTGCAATTGAAACAGCAGACGTAATAATATTTATAGTTGACGGAAAAGAAGGATTAACTGCCTCAGATAATGAAGTTGCAACTATGCTTAGAAAAAGCAAAAAACCAGTAGTTTTAGTAGTAAATAAAGTCGATAATTTAAAAGATGAAAATAATGCATACGAGTTTTATAATTTAGGAATAGGTGACCCTGTAACAATATCAGCAGGGCAAGGACTAGGACTTGGTGATATGCTTGATAAAGTAGTTGAAAATTTTGATAAATCAATTTACGATACAGATGATGACGAATATATTAGAATAGCTATGATTGGTAAACCTAATGTAGGAAAATCTTCTTTAATTAATAAATTGCTTGGTGAAGAAAGAACAATAGTTTCAGATATTCCAGGAACTACAAGAGATGCAATAGATAGTTATTTAGAAACTGAAGAAGGTAAATTTATCTTAGTTGATACTGCAGGTATTAGAAGAAAAAGTAAGGTAAAAGAAGAGATTGAAAGATATAGTGTTATAAGAACGTATACTGCAATTGAAAGAGCAGATGTTTGTATACTTATGATTGATGCAACAGAAGGTGTTACAGAACAAGATGAAAAGATAATAGGATATGCTCATGAAATGAGCAAAGCTATTATGGTTATTGTTAACAAATGGGATTTAGTTGAAAAAGATGGTAAGACTTTAGATAAGTTTAAAAAGGAATTACAAGGAAACTTAAAATTCTTAAGTTATGCTGAATATTTATTTATTTCTGCACTAACAGGACAAAGAACTAATAAGGTACTTAAAATGGCAAAATATTGTTATGATAATTACAATAAGAGAATTTCAACAGGAATATTAAATGATGTTGTAAGTAAGGCAGTTCTTATGAAAGAACCACCTACCGTTTCACTTAAGAGAATGAAAATTTATTATGTGACTCAAGTTGCAACTAAACCACCAAAATTTGTGTTCTTTGTAAATGATGAAAGTGCTAGACATTTCTCATATGAGAGATATTTAGAAAATCAACTAAGAAATAGTTTTGATTTTAAAGGAACTGGTATACAAATAGAATATAGACAAAGAAAGGAATAATTATGAGTAAAATTACTTTTCTAGGCGGAGGAAGCTTTGGAAGTGCCTTAGCTGTTTTACTTGCAGAAAAAAATAATATTGTTAATATATACAACAGAGATGAAAATGTTGTTAATGAGATAAATATTAAGAGAACAAATGAAAAGTATATGAAAGACTTAATAATTCCAAGCAACGTAACTGCATTTAATAATATTGAAGAAGCAATTGAAGGTACGGATTATGTAGTATTGTCAGTACCTTCCCATGTTATTAGAAGTATGTGCAAAATGTTAAAAGGAAAAATCTCTAAGGATATACCAATAATTTCAATTGCTAAAGGGATTGAAGAAGATAGCGATAAAAGATTATCAACTGTAATTGAAGAAGAGTTAGATAATCCGGTAGTTATTTTATCAGGACCAAGTCATGCAGAAGAAATTAGTATGAAGCTCCCAACTACTATTGTAAGTACATCTAAAAATATGAAATATGCAACAGATATTCAAGACTTATTTATGAATTCATATTTTAGAATTTATACTAATGATGATGTAATAGGTGTTGAGATAGGTGGTGCTGTGAAAAATATAATTGCATTAGCAGCAGGAGCCATAGATGGTCTTGGATATGGAGATAATACAAAAGCTGCTCTTCTTACAAGAGGTATGAAGGAAATTACTAGAGTTGGAATAGCACTTGGCGGAAGAGCTGAAACTTTTTATGGATTAACTGGTATGGGAGATTTAATAGTTACTTGCACATCCATGCATTCTAGAAATAGAAGAGCTGGTTTCTTAATTGGTAAAGGAATGTCTCTTGAAGAAGCTTTAAAAGAAATTGGAATGGTTGTTGAAGGCGTAAAAGCATGCAGAGCTTTTTATAAGTTGAAAGAAAAGATGGGTATATCTATGCCTATAACTGATGGTCTTTATAAAGGTTTGTTTGAAGGTAAGAATCCTAAATCAATTGTTGACGAACTTATGAATAGAGATAAAAAAAGTGAAATATTTTAGTTTGAGTTAGGGAAATGAAAGAAAATAACAAGTCAAAGATACAAAATAGACTAGCATACTGATTTGTTATTTTTTTTGAACATCTCTTAGATATAAAATCCTAGAATAATTATAACCATATGTTCAAGTGGTTATAATTATTTTGGGATTTTTTTATTTAGTATAAGTTGTATATTTTAAAATTAGTATGAATATATATATATTGGTAAAAGGAATATAGGAGGGAAGTAAGTGGATAATTTTAACATATACAAAGATATATCAGATAGAACCCAAGGGGACATATATGTAGGTGTTGTTGGACCTGTTAGAACAGGAAAATCTACATTCATAAAAAAATTCATGGATCTTATGGTAATACCTAAAATTGATAATACCTATAAAAAGGAAAGAGCAAAAGATGAATTACCACAAAGTGGATCTGGGAAAAATATCCATACAACAGAACCGAAGTTTGTACCTAATGAGGCCGTTGAAATAAATTTAGGAGATGAGATTAAATTTAAAGTAAGAATGGTTGATTGCGTAGGGTATATTGTAAAAGGAGCTTTAGGTTATTTAGATGGAGCGGAAAGTAAAATGGTTCATACACCGTGGTTTGATTATGAGATACCATTTGAAGATGCTGCTGAAATTGGAACAAGAAAGGTAATAAATGATCATTCTACAATAGGTCTTGTAGTCACAACAGATGGTAGTATAACAGGAATAGATAGAAATGATTATATAGATGCAGAGGAAAGGGTAATATATGAACTACAGTCATTAAATAAACCATTTATTGTTGTTCTTAATACAAGTAAACCTAATTCTCAAGATACTAAAGTATTAAAGAAAGAATTAGAAGATAAATATAATGTAACAGTACAAGTTATGGATGTTTATAATATGGAAGAACAAGATATTGAAGAGTTATTTAAACATGTACTTAAAGAGTTCCCTATAAAAGAAATTAACATTGATATACCTGAATGGCTAGAGAAATTAGAGTGTAACCATTGGCTAAAAAAAGATTTTTTCAACATAATTATGAGCATGAGTCAAGATGTATCTAGAGTAAGAGATATTAAATATTGTTTAAATAATTTCGAAGAAGAAGATTTTATGGGAAAAGCTGTGATAAAAGAGGTTGATTTGGGAACTGGAATGGCAAAAATACTTATGAAACCAAAAGATGGAATTTTCTATAAAGTTCTTAGTGAAATATGTGATTTAGAAATCAGTTCAGAAAGTAAGTTACTTGGTATAATAAAAGATTTGACTCACGATAAATGCGAATATGATAAAGTAAAAGATGCACTAGAAGATGTAAAGGAAACTGGATACGGGTTGGTTGCACCACAGCTTGCAGAAATGAAATTTGAGGAACCTGAAATAGTTAAACAAGGGAATAAATATGGAGTGAAATTAAAAGCAAGTGCTCCAAGCTTACATTTTATAAAATGTGATATAAAAACAGAAATAAGTCCTATAATGGGATCGGAAAAGGAATCAGAAGAACTTGTGAAGGGACTCCTTAAACAATTTGAAATAGATCCAGCCCTTCTTTGGCAAAGCAATATGTTTGGAAAATCTTTAGAGGTATTAGTAAAGGAAGGACTACAAAATAAACTGTATAAGATGCCAGAAGATGTTCAAGTTAAGATTCAAAAGACTCTACAAAAAATTATTAATGAAGGCAATGGTGGATTGATCTGTATAATACTTTAAAAAGATGGGTCTAAAATTTCTTTATGTTAGGCACATTCAAAAAAATAGCAGGCCAGTTGCTTGTCTGTTTTGCGCCATACTGAGTCTGTAAGTTTCACTAATGGCTGTGCTATTAGCAAAACTCACCTCCTTGCCTGATGCAAAATATACACTGTATATTTAGTCTGTTATTTTATTTTATGTGCCTTATGAATTTTTTTATTTAATAATTGGAGAAATTACATAGTATTGGGATATAATAAAAGAAAGGATATAAATGAGGGGTATTATGAAAAGAGAGTATAAAGCTTATAAGAAAGTTGGCAAAATAAAAATCTCTATAAGTGATCTCTTAGAGATTAATTTACCTAGAATTGTTTATGCCTCTCCAGGTGTTATAAACCATATTAAAAAAAGACATGGTAGACAATTAACAAAAAAAATAAAAGACAATATAATAGATAGTATAGAAAAAGTGATAAAAGAACCTGAATATGTTGGATTAAATTATAGGAGAGGAAATGGCGGATCTATTGAACTAATAAAAAAGATTGATAATATTATTTTGCTTTTGGCGTTAGAAATTGATTCAGAGGAACAATATATATATGTAGCAACAATGTATCCAATAACATTGTCAAAAATGAATGCAAGAATATACAAGGGAAGATTAATAAAAATTGAAGATGATGAATTAAAAGAAAATATATTATGATATATTTTTAATGAACTAATTTTTTTTGGATGTGCCTTAGTAATCAGAGATGCGAGATACGTAGATCTGCCAAAAAAATAATTTATATTAATTGGATTGTTTCACAATGCTTGTAAATAGCTGTGAGACAATCTTTTTTTTATACTGGAAGTGTATGTTTTAGCCATTTTATATTTCTCGCAAAAATATAAAATAAATATAATTATTAATAATGTGTGAACAAAGCATTGACAGAGAAGAGTAAATTAATTTATGATTAGTTTATTAAATTAATAAGATTATTTAGAAGGACTAATCTATAAGTAGTTAAATTCATTTGATGGGAGGTGTAAATTTGATAAGAAGTATGACTAGTTTTGGAAGAGCTCAAAGTGAAGAAGGTAAGGATTCATACTTTTCAATAGAAATGAAAAGTGTAAATCATAGATATTTAGATATAAATATTAGAATGCCTAGAATTATTCTTGCATTAGAAGAGAAAATAAGAAATATAATTAGTAAAAGATTAAATAGAGGTAAAGTAGATGTCTTTATCAATTATAAGAATTATGGAAATAATGTTGGAAAAGCAAATTTAAATATGCAATTAGCTAAGGATTATTATGATTGTTTAAAACAAATTCAAATGGAATTAAGTATTATAGATGATATTTCTACTACTCAAATAGCAAAGTTTCCAGATGTTATTAATTTAGAAGAACCAGAAGAAAATTTGGATAATATTTTTAATGAAATTTCTCCATTAATTGAATCGGCTCTTAATCTAATGGAAGAAATGAGAAGTAGAGAAGGAGAAAAATTAAAGGAAGATATTTTATCAAAAATCCAAATAATAGATATATATGTCGAAGAAATTGAAAAAGTAGCAGATAGTATTCCTAAAAATTACAAAAAAAAGCTTGAAGAAAGATTAAGTGAGTTATTGTCTGGAGTAGACATAGATGAAAGTCGAATAGCTCTTGAAGTAGCAATTCTTTCTGATAAGGCAGCTGTAGATGAAGAAATAACTAGACTTAGAAGCCATTTGAGTCAAATGAAGAGTACTTTAGATATAGATGAACCAATTGGAAGAAAATTAGACTTTGTAATTCAAGAAATGAATAGAGAAGCTAATACTATAGCATCTAAATCAACAGATATAGATATTACTAACAAAGTAATAGAAGTGAAGAATACAATTGAAAAAATAAGAGAGCAAGTTCAAAATATTGAATAAGGCATATTCAAAAAAATAACAAATCAGTATACATTGCATCTTTGACTTGTTATTTTATTTAATATGTCTAATTGGGAGGACAAAAATGGGAATAAAGTTAATAAATATAGGCTTTGGGAATATAGTTTCTGCCAATAGATTAGTTGCAATTGTAAGCCCAGAATCAGCACCTATTAAAAGAATTATTCAAGAAGCACGGGATAGAGGAATGCTAATAGATGCTACGTATGGAAGAAGAACTAGAGCAGTTATAATAACAGATAGTGATCATATTATATTATCAGCAGTTCAACCTGAAACTGTGGCTCATAGATTAGCAACAAAAGATGATGTGGCAGCTGATGAGGTTGACGAATAATGGGAGTTAAAGGAAGAGGTTTATTAATAGTTATTTCAGGACCATCAGGTGCAGGAAAAGGTACTATCTGTAAAAGTTTTATGGATAGAAATAAAGATGTAGCTTTATCTGTATCTGCAACTACACGAAATCCAAGACAAGGAGAAGTTGAAGGTGTTAACTACTACTTTATATCTAAAGAAAAATTTAAAGAAAAAATAAAAGATAATGACTTCCTAGAATATGCTGAAGTGTATGATAACTATTATGGCACACCGAAGTCTAATGTTGAAGAGATATTAGAAAGTGGAAGAGATGTTATTTTAGAAATAGATATACAAGGTGCATTGAAAGTTAAAGAAAATACAGAAGAGGGAGTTTTTATATTTATACTTCCACCCTCTATGCAAGAATTAAAGCAAAGAATTATAAAGAGGGGAAGCGAAACTGAAGAATCTTTAATGAAAAGATTTAAATCTGCATATAAAGAAATAAATTTTATTTCTAAATATAATTATGCAGTAGTAAATGATGAAGTAGAGATAGCAGTGGAAAAATTAGAAGCTATAATATCTGCTGAAAAATGCAGAGTAGATAGAATAAAAGATAGTATATTAGATTCAAAGGAGGGAATGATACATGAACAACTCTATGATTAGTCCATCAGTGGTAGATTTATTGGAAAAGATACATGACAGATATTCTTTAGTAATTTTAACATCAAAGAGAGCTAGACAAATAATTGAAGGTTCTACTCCTCAAATTTCAATAAATTCAAACAAACCTTTAACAATTGCAATTAATGAAGTAGATCAAGAGGCAGTTGAATATGAAATAGTAGAAGAGGATATTAAATAAAATGAAGAGAAATGTAGTGATAGGAGTAAGTGGAGGTATTGCAGCATATAAAGCCTTAGAAATTGTAAGCTTACTTATAAAAAAAGGTGTTAATGTTGATGTAATTATGACAGAGTCAGCTACTAAATTTGTAACACCACTTTCTTTTCAATCTTTAAGTCAAAATATGGTTACATGTGATATGTTTACAGAACCAAAAGCTTGGGAAATTCAACATATAAGTTTAGCAGAAAAAGCAGATGTGTTTTTAGTAGCACCTGCTACTGCTAATATAATAGGAAAGGTTGCTAATGGAATAGCTGATGATATGCTTTCAACTACAATAATGGCAACAAAAGCTAAGGTTATTTTTGCACCTGCTATGAATACGAATATGTATAATAATCCTATAGTTCAAGATAATATTAAAAAGCTTAAATCTTTTGGATATGAATTTATAGAACCAACAGAAGGTCGGCTTGCTTGTGGAACAAGTGGAAAAGGAAAACTTGAAAGTCCAGAAGTTATAGTAGACTTAGTTTTAATGGAGCTTAATGAAAAAAAAGATTTATTAAATAAGAACGTTATAGTAACAGCAGGGCCAACTATAGCACCTATAGATCCAGTTAGATTTATTACAAATAGATCAACCGGGAAAATGGGTTATGCAATAGCTAAGGAAGCAAGAAATAGGGGAGCGAATGTAACGTTAATATCTGGACCTACATCTATAGAAGTTCCTAAGAATATTAATGTTATTAAAGTTTCAACCAATGAAGAAATGAAAAATGAAGTTATAAAGAGATTTGATAATGCAGATATAGTAATTAAATCAGCGGCTGTTGCTGATTATAAACCTAAAAATTATAGTACACAAAAGATAAAAAAAAGTAATGGAGAATTGTGTATAGACTTTATTAGGGATAATGATATCTTAATGGAACTTGGAAATAAAAAAGAAAAGCAAATTCTAGTAGGGTTTGCAGCTGAAAGTCAAAATTTAAAAGAAAATGCTATGTCTAAGCTTCAAAGAAAGAATTTAGATTATATTGTAGCAAATGATATAACTGCAAGTGATACTGGATTTGCCTCTGAAGATAATAAAGTAATAATTTTATCTAAAGAAGGAAAAGAAATAAATCTAGATAAGATGAGTAAAGAAAAAATTGCAAGCAATTTATTTGATATCTTAATTGAGAAGCGCTAGAATCTTTGCGCTTCTTTTTATTAATTAGGCATTTTCTTTCACGTGTCTAAATTTGGTCGTAAGGTGGTAGATCTAAATATTATGTATGCTGAAATAATTATAAATAGTGATGCCTTAGAGATAGATAAACTATTTACATATAAAGTGCCTTATGAACTTAGAGAAAATATAGATGTAGGATTTAGAGTTAAGGTTCCTTTTGGGCAAAGAAGTAAACCAATAGAAGGATTTGTATATTCAATATTGCAAGATGATTCAATAAATTTTAATTATAAGGTAAAAGAGATTTTGAATTTGTGTGATGAGGAGGCTATATTAACTAAAGATGATATTAGAATAATTCAGTTTTTGAGGAAAAAATATCTTTGTAAATTTATTGATGCTGTTCGTCTTATGATTCCGGTTGGTATTATGAAGGGTTCAAAGAATAAAAAGAAAAAAGTAATATCTATTAATAAAGAGATAAAAGTAGATGAACTCAAAAAAGAAAATTACATAAATCTATATAATTTCATAGTTAATAACAATGGTATTTATACTAAAGCAGAAGTTACAAATAATAAACAATTTTCTTTGTACTCATTAAACAAGCTTATAGAAAAAGATATCTTTAAAATTGAAGAACAAGTAGTTTTTAGATATAATACTCGTAAATATGAAAATGATAATAATAAATTGTTAAATGAAGAACAAAAGAATTGTTTAAATATAATTTTGAATGAACCAAAATTAAAGTATCTTATAAAGGGTGTTACAGGCTCGGGAAAAACAGAAGTATATATGAGATTAGTTCAACAAGTGCTAAATCAAGGCGAAAGTGCAATTGTTTTGGTTCCAGAAATTTCATTGACGCCTCAAATGATTGAGAGATTTAAAGGTAGATTTGGAGAGAATGTTGCATTATTTCATAGTAGACTAAGCGACGGTGAAAGATTTGATGAGTGGTATAGAGTAAAGATGGGAAAAGCTAAGTTAGTTATAGGGGCAAGAAGTGCATTATTTTTACCACTGCAAAATCTTGGACTTATAATAATTGATGAAGAGCACGAAAATACATATAAATCAGAACATAATCCTAAGTATCATACTAGAGAAGTAAGTGAGTTTTTATGTGAACTTAAAAATTGTAAATTAGTTTTAGGTTCAGCTACTCCAAGCATTGAAAGTTATTATAAAGCTCTTAACGGTGAATATAAATTAATAGAAATGCATAAAAGAGTTAATGGGAATAAAATGCCTAAAATGCAGGTAATAGATATGAGAGAAGAACTAAAGAACAAAAATCTTTCTTTATTTAGCAAAAAACTTTTAGAGGAACTTGAGATAACTTTAAAAAATAAAAAACAAGCAATTTTATTTTTAAATAGGAGAGGTTATTCTACATTTATATCATGTAGAAGCTGTGGATATGTCTTTAAGTGTTCAGAATGTGATGTTTCTATGACATATCATAAGAATGGATATTTAATATGCCATTATTGTGGAAGAGCTGAAAAAGTCAGTAAAGAGTGTCCAAAATGTAATAGTAAATATGTGAAATTTTTTGGTGCAGGAACAGAGAGAGTTGAATTAGAAGTGAAAAAATATTTTCCGAGTGCAAAGGTATTGAGGATGGATGTAGATACTACCAGGCATAAAAATTCTCATGAGTCCATTTACAATTCTTTTAAAAATGGAGAAGCAGACATTTTAATAGGAACTCAAATGGTATCCAAAGGATTAGATTTTAAAGATGTTACTTTAGTAGGGGTTTTGGCTGCTGATATGTCTTTAAATTTACCAGATTTTAGAGCTTCTGAGAGAACATATCAAATAATAACTCAAGTTGCAGGAAGAGCTGGTAGGGGTGAAGATGAAGGAAGAGTAATTGTTCAAAGTTACACACCAAACCACTATAGCTTAAATTATGCTAAAGAAGAAGATTATGAATCTTTATTTAAAGAAGAAATAAAAATCAGAAGGTTGATGAGCAATCCTCCTTTTGGTAAAATATTATTAATTAACGGTTCTTCGAAATTTGAGGAAAAACTAAAAAAATTTATGTATACTTTAGAATGTAATTTGAAAAAATTAGTAGTAGAAGATTTTACTATACTTGGGCCAGTTCCTTGTATCATTACTAAATTAAAGGAAAATTATAGATGGCAAATAATAATAAAAGGGAATTTTGATGATGAATTTAGTGAAAAAGTGAAAGATATACTTTATCTATTAAATAAGAGTGTATATAATGAAATAAGGGTTAGTATAGACATTAACCCTAATAATATGATGTAGGGGGAATATCAAACATGGCATTAAGAAATATAAGAAAATTTGGAGATGACGTATTAAGAAAGAAGTGTAGAGAAGTTAATGAAATAGATGAAAGATTATTAACTTTAATTGAAGATATGAAGGAAACAATGTATGAAGCTGAAGGAGTTGGTCTTGCAGCTCCACAAGTTGGAATATTAAAAAAATTATTTGTTATAGATATTGGAGAAGGTCCACTAGTATTTATAAATGCAGAAATAATAGAAACAAGTGGCTCACAAACGGATGAAGAGGGATGCTTGAGTTTACCAGGAGAAACAAAAGAAGTGATGAGACCTAATTATGTCAGAGCAAGAGCTTTAAATGAAAAAGGAGAAGAATTTGAAATAGAAGGAGAAGAACTACTTGCAAGAGCTATTTTGCATGAGTATGATCATTTAAATGGAACTTTATTTATTGATAGAGCAAAAAAATAATTAATGATAGGAGGAAAAACATAATGAAAATAGTATTTATGGGTACTCCTGATTTTGCAGTTCCTTCTTTAAAAAGATTGATTGAAGAATATGATGTTACTGCTATATTAACTCAACCAGATAAACCAAAAGGCAGAGGCAAAAAAATGGCATATTCGTCAGTTAAAGAAGAAGCATTAAAACATGGAATTCCAGTATATCAGCCTATAAAAATTAAAGATGATATAAATTTAATTCAAAAATTAAAAGAGTTAGAGCCTGATTTTATAATAGTAGTAGCCTTTGGACAAATTTTAACTAAAGAAATATTAAATATACCTAAGTATGGATGTATAAACCTTCATGCATCGTTACTACCTATGTATAGAGGAGCAGCACCATTAAATTGGGCAATAATAAATGGTGAAAAAGTTTCTGGAAATACTACAATGCTTATGGATGTGGGTTTAGATACAGGGGACATGATTCTTAAAGATGAAGTTGAAATTACTAATAATATGACAACTGGAGAATTACATGATATATTAATGGTACGAGGAGCAGATCTTTTAATCAAAAGTATGGAAGGTATTGTTTGCGGAAATATAGTTTTACAAAAGCAAGCAGATGAAACTTTTTATGCAAAAATGTTAGACAAAAATCTTGCAAACATAAATTGGAATAAAAGTTCAATGGAAATTCATAATTTAGTAAGAGGATTAAATCCTTGGCCTATTGCTTATACTAATTATAAGGGTGAAAGAATGAAAATATATGAAACAGAATCTTTAGAAGAACAAAATTTAAAGGAGCCTGGAACAATTATAGATGTAAGCAAAAATGGTATAAAGGTTGCATGTAAAGAAGGTGTACTTATTATAAAAAAAGTACAGTTTCCAAATAGTAAGCCCTTAACCATAGAACAATATATAAATGGACATGGAATAGATAAGAATATAATTTTAGGATAACGGAGGGATGTAAAATGCCTTTTTATTCATTTTTTGATCCTACAATGATAATATTAATTCCAGCAATAATAATTTCATTTTGGGCACAAAATAAAATTGATAGTACTTATAAAAAATACAGTGAAATCCGGACTATAAATGGATATACTGGACAACAAATTGCAAGAATGATGCTAGATGACGCAGGACTTTTTGATGTTAGAATAGAAGTCGTAAATGCTAAACTTGGTGATCACTACGATCCTTCAAGTAGAATACTTAGGCTATCTCCAGATGTATATGCTGGCGGAACTATATCTTCAGCAGGAATAGCAGCTCATGAAGTTGGGCATGCGATGCAGCATAAGGAAAAATACAAACCGTTAACAATAAGAAATGCAATAGTACCTGTTGTAAATATTAGTTCAAGTATATCTTGGGTATTATTTTTTATAGGAATACTACTAAGTTTCAAAGGACTTATAATACTCGGAATTGTTTTGTTTTCAGCAGTAGTAGTATTTCAATTAATAACATTGCCAGTTGAATTTGATGCTTCTACTAGAGCTTTAAATATATTAAAATCAAGAGGAATTCTGTATGGTGATGAAACAAAGAACGCGCAAAAAGTTTTAGATGCGGCAGCAATGACGTATGTAGCGGCAACATTAATGGCAATATCACAATTAATAAGACTCATTGCAATTAGCAATAGAGACGATTGAAGAAGAGGTAGAATATGAATTGTAGAGAAATAGCAGTAAGAATATTAGATAGAGTCTTAAATGAAGGAGCATATTCTAATATAGTACTATCAAAAGAACTAAATGAAGTAGAATTAAGTGACAAGGACAAGGCATTACTAACTGAAATTGTATATGGTGTGCTAAGAAGAAGAAAAACATTAGATATTATAATTTCCAACTTTGTAAAAGATATAAAGTTAATGAATAAAGATACTTTAAATATTTTAAGAGTGGCAATATACCAAATGAATTTCTTAGATAAGATACCAAGTTATGCTGCTTGTAATGAAGCTGTAGAAGAAGCAAAAACAATATCTGAAGGTGATTCAAAGCTAGTAAATGGAATACTTAGAAATTTTACTAAGAATCCAGATGATATTGAGGTTCCAGGAAATAAAATTGATGAATATGCATATAAATTTTCATTTGAACCTTGGATGATAAGACTTTTAATAAAGCAATATGGAGAAGCTTCATCAAAGAGAATAATGTCAGGATTAAATGCAATTCCACAAGTTAGCGTTAGGGTAAATGAAATTAAAGCAGATTATGATGAAGCTTTTGAAGAATTAGAAGCACTTGAATATGAAGTTGAAGAAGGTTCTATTTGCCCAGAGGCAATTTCAATCAAGGGTGGGAAATCAATAGAAAACAACCCACTTTTTAAAGCTGGAAAGATTACAGTTCAAGATGAAAGTGCAATGATTGTAGCACCTTTATTAGAATTAGAAGAAGGAATGACGGTTGTAGATTTATGTAGTGCACCAGGTGGAAAAACTACTCATATAGCAGAAATACTTCAAAATACTGGTGAGGTATTAGCTTTTGATATCCATGATTCTAAGCTTGGATTAATAAAAGAAAGCTGTGAAAGATTAGGAATAACTAATGTTGAGGTTAATATAAATGACGCAACAAAATTAAATCCAGAGTTAATTGCATCTAGCGATAGAATTTTAATAGATGTTCCTTGTTCAGGAATTGGGATAATAAGAAAAAAACCAGAAATAAAATGGAATAAGACTAGATCTGACTTAAGACAAATTATACCTATTCAAAGAGAAATAATGGAAAATGCATGGATGTATTTAAAAGACGGTGGAATAATGATATATTCAACTTGTACATTAAACAAAGAAGAAAATGAAGAAAATATTGAGTGGTTTGTTAATAAACATAAAGATTGTAATATTAAAAAAATCTTTATAGGGAAACAAGATAACTTAGTATACAATAGAAATGGTTCTTTAACTATTATGCCAAATGAAAGCATGGATGGATTTTTTGTGGCAAAGCTAGAAAAAAGATAATAGTAGGTGGATAAATGAACAATTTACTAGATTATACTTTAGAAGAACTTAAAGTATGGATGAAAGAAAATGGTGAAAGTGCATTTAGAGGTAAACAAATATTATCATGGATTTATAAGGATATTAATGAATTTGATAATATGAAGAATATACCTAAATCATTAATATCTAAGTTAAAAGAAAATTTTACTATTAAATTACCAAAGATAATAGAAGTGTATAAATCTAATATTGATGGAACAGAAAAATTTTTATTTGCATTTGAAGATGGAAATTTAATAGAATCTGTACTTATGAGATATAAACATGGTAACTCCATATGTATATCAACTCAAATTGGTTGTAGAATGGGCTGTAAGTTTTGTGCATCTACTATTGAAGGACGCGTTAGAAATTTAAGCACTGGAGAAATTTTGTCACAAGTTCTTGCAGTTCAAAATTACATTAATGAAAGAATATCTAATATAGTACTTATGGGAAGTGGAGAACCACTAGATAATTATGATAATGTTGTGAAATTTTTAGAAGTAATTTCAGCGGAATACGGATTAAATATTGGGCAAAGACATATAACATTATCTACTTGTGGAATTGTACCAAAGATATATGAATTGGCAGACAAAGAATTTAGCATAACTCTTGCAATTTCACTACATGCATTTAATGATGAAAAAAGAAAAGACATTATGCCAATAGCAAACAAATATAGTATTAAAGAAATATTAGAAGCTTGTAGATATTATATTAATAAAACTAACAGAAGAATTACATTTGAATATGCATTAGTAAAAGAAGTGAATGATGGCAAAGAAGATGCAAAAGCATTAGGAGAATTATTAAGAGGAATGCTTTGTCATGTAAATTTAATCCCTGTAAATGAAATAAAAGAAAATACTTATAAAAGATCTTCAAAGAAGTCGATAGATGATTTTTCTGAAATATTGAAAGCTCAGGGCATAGAAGTTACTACAAGGCGTGAAATGGGAAGCGATATTAATGCGGCATGTGGACAACTTAGAAGAAGTTACATGGAAACCCAAAAGATATAGAGGAGAGAGAGTAAAATGGTAGGCTTGGTTAGTGATGTGGGATTAAAGAGGACATTAAATGAAGACTTTGCTTCTTACTTAGAGAAAAAGGAATTTAAAATATATGTAGTAGCAGATGGTATGGGTGGACATAATGCAGGAGAAGTTGCAAGTGAAATGGCAGCACAGCGGATTGTTAGCTATGTAAATGAAAATTTTCCTTTTTGCAAATTAGAAAATCTTATTGTTGAAGCTGTTAAAAAAGTGAATAGAGATATATTTAATTTTTCTAATACTAATGAAAATTTAAATGGGATGGGAACTACGGTCACAGCTTGTTTTATAAACCAAAGCTTTATACATGTTGCAAATGTAGGCGATAGTTGTTGTTTTGCAATCAGAAACAATGAAATTATAAAGATTACTAAAGATCATTCTTTAGTACAAGAACTTGTTGATAGTGGAAGTATAAGTGAAAAAGAAGCAGAAAATCATCCGAAGAAAAATATTATTACAAGAGCTTTAGGCACTAGTAGTACTGTGAATGTAGATGTATTCCAATTAGAAAATAATGAATATGATTTATTTGTATTGTGCTCAGATGGACTTACAAATGAATTAACTAAGGAAGAAATTCTACAAGTTGTCACCGAAGAAGAAGATTATGTAAATATTGCTAATAAATTAGTGCATATGGCAAAAGAAAAAGGTGGCAGGGATAATATAACAGTATTGTTGTTTGGAGGAGAGATATAGTATGGATGGAATTGTACTTGGAAACAGATACGAGTTGTTAGAAAAAATAGGTGAAGGCGGAATGTCAGAAGTATTTAAAGCAAGGTGTAACAAATTAAATAGGTTTGTTGCAGTTAAAATTCTAAAAAAAGAATTTTGTAATAATGCTGACATTGTTGAAAAATTTAAAGTAGAAGCAACTGCTATTGCAACTTTATCTGACAACAACATAGTAAATATACTTGATGTAGGAACTCAAGATGATATAAATTACATCGTGATGGAATATGTTAAAGGTAAAACTCTAAAGGATATTATCAAACAAGTGGGAAAGATGAACTATGAGACAGCTCTCTCCGTTGCTATTCAAATAGCTAAAGCTTTAGATTGTGCACATAGAAACAATATAATTCATCGAGATGTTAAACCACAAAATATTTTAGTGACAGAAGATGGAATTATGAAAGTGACTGATTTTGGAATCGCAAAATCTACAACATCTGAAACTATTACCAATACTAGCACAATAATGGGATCAGCTCATTACCTTTCTCCAGAACAAGCAAAGGGAAGTTTTATTGATTGTAGAACAGATTTATATTCATTAGGAATTGTCATATATGAGATGGTTACAGGAACCCTACCTTTTCAAGCTGATACTGCTGTGACTATAGCATTAAAACATCTTCAAGAAGAGGTTGTACCACCTAAAACTCTTAATTCAAAAATTCCTGAGAGCTTAAACCAATTAATTTTAAAATCTATGGAAAAAGAACCTATTAAGAGATATCAAAGTGCTAAAGAAATGATAGCAGATCTTGAAAAAATTAAAGATGATCCTAATGCGCGTATTGATAAAGGTGAAGAATACAACGATCATACCATAATAATGTCAGCTGTAACTGAGCAAGTATTAAAACAAGAAGAGCTTAATAATAAAAAGGATTATGAATATGATGAATATGATGATTATGATGATTATGATGATTATCATAAAATAGGTGGAATTAATAAAAGTAAAAAAATAAAAATTGCAGTAGGTGTAGCCTTAGTAGTATTATTAATATTTTTAGGAATTGGAACATTTAAGGTAGTTAGTTCAGTTGCTGCTAATAATAAAGAAGTTCAAGTGCCTAATATAGTTGGGGAAAATGTAGAGGATGCAGAAAAACAACTTAAAAGCTTAAATTTAGTGTTGGTAAATGCTAAAACAGAAACTAGTGATCAGCCAGAAGGAACAATTCTTGAAATGAACGTAGAAGCTGGGAGCATGGTTAAAGAAAAGAGCGAAGTTAGAGTTATTGTAAGCTCGGGACAAACAAAGGTTAAAATGCCTGATTTTGAGGATTATGATATAGATGATGCAAGGAAAATTTTAAAATCTTTAGGCCTTGAAATTAGTAGTAGTAGTGAAGCGTTTAATGACAATGTACCAAAAGGACAAATAATAAGTCAAAATCCTAAAAAAGATACTGAAATTACTTCAGATGATAAAATAACAGTTGTTATAAGTAAAGGACCAGAAGTTAGACGTACAACAGTACCGAGTATGGTAGGATTAGATGCAGAATCAGCTAAGAATAAATTAAGTGATGCTAATTTAAGTGTGTCTGTTGGATCAGGTGAGACTGAAGATGAGAGCAAGAATGGTAAGGTATTAAGCCAAAATTACGAGGGAGGAACTAAAGTAGAACAAGGGACTACAGTTATAATAGTGGTTGGAAAATATGTTGCAAAACAAGAACAGCCTAAAGCAAATACTAATACAACTCCAGGTACAGGAACGACTCCGAGTACAGGAACGACTCCGGGTATAGGAACGACTCCAAGTACCGGAACGACTCCAAGTACAGAAACGACTCCAAGTACAGAGAAAACTCCAAGTACAGAGAAAACTCCTGGTACAGAGAAAACTCCTGGTACAGGAACAACTTCGAGTACAGGAACAAATCCAAGTACATCTACAGGTCCTTGGGATACTACAACTAATAACTAATAATTAAAGGCAGTAATTCACAAAATAAAACATCAATCAGAAGCGGTATTTTTTGAATATGTCTTAATAAGAAAAATATGAGGAGAGGTTGGTAAAAACCCTCTCCTTTTATAATATATTTATTTTTATAGATGTATAGAATTATTGTTATATAAGGTTACTTTAGGCACATTCAAAAAAATAACAAGTCAGCTTTATAAAATTATGGAGGGTAAATATGGATGGAAAGATAATAAAAGGCATAGGAGGTTTCTATTATATTAAGACAGAAGATGGATTGATAGAATGCAAAGCTAGGGGAAAATTTAGACATAAAGATATAACACCAATGGTAGGAGATAATGTTACTATTAAAATAGAGAATGGAAAAGGCGTTATTGAAGAAATACATAAGCGAAAATCGAAATTAATTAGACCAACTGTTGCAAATGTTTCTCTAGCATTTATTGTTTTTGCAGTTAAGAATCCAGATATAAATTTTGAGTTATTAAACAAATTTTTAATTCTGTGCGAGTATAATAATATTGAGGTTATAGTTTGTTTAAATAAAATAGATTTAGTGTCAGAGGAAGAAAGAGATGAGATAAAAAAGAGAATAAATGATATAGGATATGAAGTTCTTTATATAAATGCTAAAAAAGGAATTGGAATAGAGAGACTAGAAGAAAAAATTCAAGGAAATATAACAGTTTTCTGTGGCCCATCTGGAGCAGGAAAATCTACATTAATTAATAAACTTTCTAATAAAGAACATATGGAGACTGGAAAGGTTAGTGAAAAGATTGGAAGAGGTAAGCATACCACACGGCATAGTGAACTTATAGAAGTTTTAGATGGATATATTGTTGATACACCTGGATTTTCTACGTTAGAAATAAAAGATTTAATGGATAAAGATTCTCTTAAATATTGTTTTCCTGAATTTAGTGAGTATAATGATAAGTGTAAATATAGAGGATGTCTACATTATAAAGAGCCAAATTGTGTTTTGAAAGAGGCACTTGAGAAGGGGGAAGTTAATAAATACAGATATAACTTTTATATAAAAACATTAGAAGTAATAATGGAGGAGGAAAAAAACAAATGGTAAAGATTGCACCATCAATATTATCAGCAGATTTTTCAAAATTAGGAGAAGATATAGAAAGAATAGATAAAGGGGGAGCGGATTTTATACATATAGATGTAATGGATGGATCTTTTGTACCTAATATATCATTTGGATTACCAGTTATAAAGTCAATAAGAAATAGAACAGATAAGATATTTGATGTACATTTAATGATAAATAATCCATCAAATTACATAGATGATTTTATAGAAGCAGGAGCTGATATAATAACTGTACATTATGAAGCAGATAAACATATAGATAGAACAATTAACTATATTAAATCAAAAGGTAAAAAGGCAGCAATTTCATTAAATCCAGGGACTTCAACAAGTGTGTTGAAAAATTTAATACCAAGTTTAGATATGGTATTAATAATGTCTGTGAATCCAGGTTTTGGAGGACAAAAATTTATACCATATTGCTTAGATAAAATTAGAGAAATAAAAGAATTTAGCAATAAAGTTAACCCATCACTATTAATAGAAGTTGATGGAGGAGTAGATAAAACTAATGTGAAAGAAATTATAGAAGCTGGTGCTAATGTAATTGTTGCAGGTTCTGCTGTATTTAATGGGGGAGAAATTAGTGATAATATAAAAGCTTTGAGGGGGTAATACTTTGAATGTAGCGATTGTAAGTGGGGGGACAGCACCATCAGAAAGACTATTAAGGAATTATATTGAGAAAGTAGATTTTATAATAGCTGCTGATAGAGGAAGTGAATGTCTTTATAATTATGGTATTATTCCAGATTTGATACTCGGAGATTTTGATTCTGTTAAAAAAAAAATTTTAGATAATATAAAATTACAAACAAAAGAAGTTCTAGAGTTTCCACCAGAAAAGGATTATACAGATACTGAAATTGCAATAATAGAAGCTATTAAAAGAGGTGCAAAGAAAATATATTTATTTGGAGCAATTGGATCTAGAATGGATCATACTTTAGGGAATATAGGGCTTATTTTAACTACTAAAAAAAGAGGAGCAACCTTAGAAATAATCGATGATAATAATAGACTTTATCTAGGTGAAAGGAAAATGAAGTTGTTTGGAGAATATGGTGAAAACATATCTTTTCATGCTTTGTGTGACAAAGTTAAGAGTTTTAAGATTAGAGGTGCTAAATACAATTTAGAGCCTTACGATATAAGTTTGTTAGATCCAAGAGCTATATGTAATGAGTTTCTTGATACGCCAATAGAGATTAGTTATGAAGAGGGTGAATTATTAATTCTCCATTCAATTGATTAAGTTATATGGAAGGGAATAACAAGTCGAAGATGCTATGTATATTTTTCCTTATTATTTTTTGAATATGACTAAGATACGTTCTATATTTGAAAGTTAATTTTTTTAGATGACTAAAAGTTGGAACATTTTTAAGAGTAACTGAATATTAATATAATAAGACGAAATTAACTTTAAGAGGGATGTTTTTTATTATTAATATTTAGGAGGGTTAGCTATGAAAATAATAGCTTTTAAATTACCAAAATTTCTATCAAATATAATAAGATTTTTTAGAAAAAAAAACTAGAGTATACATAAGGCACATTTTATTATTTCAGATGCCTAAATAACTCTAAAAATAAAAAATGCAATTGGGATAACAATTGCATTTTTTATTATGAACTTATATTGCTCTTTGAACCTTTCCAGATCTAAGGCATCTTGTACATACATGAACAGTTTTTGGTGTTCCGTTAACTAAAGCTTTTACTTTCTTTATGTTAGGAGCCCAAGTTCTCTTTGATTGACGATGTGAATGGCTGTATTGTACACCTGCTACAACACCCTTATCACAAATTTCGCATCTTCTTGCCATTAGAAAACACCTCCTTATATTGCATAGATAATCATCTTCAATAGGACAGACTAAATTATACCATAGGAAAATATAATAGGCAAGATAAATTATCATTTATTATAATTTAATATTTAGGATATAATATATATTAGTTGAATACTTGAATAAAATATTGTTCTAATATAAAATATAAGATAGGATATAAGATTTTAGGAGGAATATAAATGGTTGGATTTTCAAATGAAAATGGTAATATAAATTATTCAGAAGAAGTTTTAGCTAAGATTGTTGGATTATCCACAATGGAATGCTATGGAGTAGTTGGTATGGTTTCTAGAAATGCTGGCGAAGGACTTTGGGAACTTATGGGTATAGAAAATTTAAGCAAAGGTGTAAAATTACAATTAACAAATGAAAATAAATTACAGATAGAATTGTTTGTTATGGTTGAATATGGAACAAAAATATCTGTTATATCTAATAATATAATTCAAAAGGTTCGTTATAGTGTTGAAAATTATACAGGTCTTAAGGTCTCGTCTATAACAGTAAATGTGCAAGCGGTTAGAGTTTAGGAGGTTAAACTAAATGGAATATACAAAAATCAATGGGCAGGATTTTTATAATATGGTTGTTAATGCTAGTAATAGACTATTAGAACAAAGTGATTTTGTAAATGCACTAAATGTATTTCCAGTTCCGGATGGAGATACTGGAACTAATATGTCTATGACATTTAAAGCAGCAGTTAAAGAAATAGAAAATATAAATACGGATTCTATAGGAGAGATATCTAAAAAGTTAGCAAAAGGTGCATTAATGGGTGCCAGAGGTAACTCAGGGGTTATATTATCTCAAATACTTAGAGGGATTTCTAAAGGGTTACAAGGGAAGAAAGAGGTAGATGTTACTGAATTTACAATTGGGATCGAAGAAGGGGCAAAGTCAGCATATAAGGCAGTAATGAGGCCTACAGAAGGAACTATACTCTCTGTAATTAGAGCGGCATCAGAAGCAGCAATAGCATCCGATGCAAAAGATATAGTGAGTTTTATGGAAGAGATAACAATTAAAGCAAAAGATATGTTAGATAGAACTCCAGAATTACTACCAGCACTTAAAAAAGCTAAAGTAGTTGATTCTGGTGGGATGGGACTTTACATTATACTTAAAGGTATGCTTGAAGCTTTAAAGGATGAAATTAAAGCAGAAATAAAGGATATAACCATAGGCATACCAGGGAATACCTTATCTAAGTCTACTGAAGAAATATATATTAAGTTTGGTTATTGTACTGAATTTATAATTATTGGAGATGCTAAATTTGCAAAGGGTTTCCAAAGTGAAATAGAATCTCTTGGAGATTCAATGATTGTTGTTGGATATGATGATGTAATTAAAGTTCACATACATACCAATGATCCTGGATTAGTATTATCTAAGGCAGTAACTATAGGAGAACTATCAAAAATTAAAATTGATAATATGAGAGAAGAACACAGAGAACTTTTAATTAATGCTAAGGACAAAGAAAATAGTATTGATAAAGTTGAAGATGAAGGTTTAGAAAATGAAAAGAAAAAATATGGATTTATAACAGTAGCAATGGGAGATGGAATTTCAAATATATTTAAAGACTTAGGCATGGATTATGTTATTGAAGGTGGTCAAACTATGAATCCATCTACTCAAGATATTTTAGATGCTGTTAACAAGATAGATGCTGAACATATTTTTATTATGCCAAATAATAAAAATATAATTATGTCAGCGAATCAAGCAATAGAAATATCGGATAAAGATATACGTGTTATACCTACAACAACTATTCCTCAAGGTATAGCATGTGCTACTATCTTTAATTTTGATTCTGAGGTTGAAGATAATTTTAATAATTTAAATAATATAATTGGAGAAGTCAAAACTGGTTCGGTAACTTATGCAGTTCGTGATACTGAAATTGATGGAATTAATATTAAAGAAGGTAATATGCTAGGAATCGTAGAAGGTAAAATAAAAGAAGTAGGCGAAGATAAGAAAATTGTTGCAAGCAAAGTTCTAGATAATATGATAGATAATGAAAGTGAACTTATTACTGTATATTATGGTGAAGAAGTAACTGATGAGGAAGCTAATGAATTTGAACTTGAGTTACAAGGTAAATATGGAGAGTTAGATATTCAATTCTATAAGGGAAATCAACCTCTGTACTATTTTTTAATGTCAGTGGAATAAGGCATCATATGCCTTAGATAATAAGAAAAGGAGCTGTTTCAAAATTAATTGATTGAATTAATTTTAAAACAGCTCATTTTATTATTTTGCAAGGAGGTAAACAGTTGGATATATATAGTAATATTTCTGATTTAAAAGGAGTAGGGCCAAAAGCTACAGAAAAATTAAATAGATGTGGAATTTTTAACATATTAGATATTTTATTATATTTCCCAAGAGATTATGAGTTTGTAGATGGTAATACAAAATTTGAAAGTATTACAGGTGAAGATAAACAAATATTAAAATGTGAAGTTATACGATTTAGAAGTGATGTTAAAACAAAAACTGGAAAGTTATTGACAACAATAGATTTTAATTACGATGGACATAAAGTGTCTGCAAAGTGGTTCAATCAAAGGTATATAAAAATTTCTTTTGTACAGGGCAAGATATATAATTTAATGGGCAAGTTTAAAAGAATAGGTAATACTTTAGAAGTAATTAATCCTATAGTTACTTGTGAAGAAGCACTAACAAGTGAAATTTTACCCAAATATCCTTTGAAATCAGATATAAGTAATAAACTATTCGAAAAATTGATTAATGAAATTTTATCACATATGAAAGTCAAAGAAAATTTATCTAAGGATGTAATAGATAAATATTCTTTAATTTCTTTAAATGATGCTATAAGAAGCATACATTTTCCTGAAAATAAAGAGATGTTAGAAAAAGCTAAACTAAGACTTAAGTTTCAAGAATTATTCACATATTCATTAAAATTATTGCTTCTAAAGTATAAGATTAAAAAAAATGCAAATGGAATATTTTTTGAATGGGTAAATGAATTTAGTCAGTTTAAAGAAAAACTACCATTTCCCCTTACTAGTGCACAAACTAGAGTTGTACGTGAAATTTTAAGAGATCAAAAATCAAATTCTTCTATGAATAGATTAATTCAAGGAGATGTGGGAAGTGGAAAGACGATAGTTGCTTTAATAGCTATTTTTAATGTTATTAAGAATGGCTACCAATGTGCTTTTATGGCTCCAACAGAAATCCTTGCAAGTCAGCATTTTGAAGAATCTAAAAAAGTTTTTAAAGACTTTAATATAGAAATAGAATTATTAACAGGATCAACGACTTTAAAGGAAAAAGAAAGAATTAAACAGAGAGTTAAAACTTTAGAACCTATTTTGGTAATAGGAACTCATGCACTTTTTCAAGCTGATGTGGAGTTCGGAAAATTAGGACTAATAGTAACTGATGAACAACATAGATTTGGAGTAGAACAAAGAAGTAAGCTCATAAATAAAGGGGAAAGAGCAGATTGTCTAGTTATGACAGCTACACCAATTCCTAGAACATTAGCTTTATATCTTTATTCTGATTTAGATGTATCTATAATTGACGAGCTACCACCAGGTAGAAAAAAAATAGATACTAGATTTTATGTAGAAGCTCAAAGAGACATAGGTTATGATTTAGCTTACGATGAAATTAAAAATGGAAGACAAGTATATATTGTCTGTCCTCTTATTGAAGAAGATGAAAAAGAAGAATTAAATTCAGTTGAATCTGTATATAACAGACTTGCAAATGGAGTTTTTAAAGATTTAAAGGTTGAAATTCTTCATGGAAAGATGAAGGGAACAGAAAAAGATGAGATAATAAAAAGATTTAAAAATAATGAGTTCAATGTTTTAATTTCAACTACTGTAATTGAGGTTGGAGTTAATGTTCCTAATGCTTCAGTTATGATTGTTGAGAATGCAGAAAGATTTGGTCTTTCTCAACTTCATCAATTAAGAGGGAGAGTTGGAAGAGGAGATTATTCCTCTTATTGCATATTAATAGCAAAAGCTAAAAGCTATACAACTAAAAAGAGAATGCAAATAATGACGGAATGTAGTGATGGATTTTTAATATCAGAAAAAGATTTGGAACTTAGAGGTGCAGGAGAAATGTTTGGTAGAAAACAAAGTGGAGATGAAGGATTTATACTTGCAAATCTTTATGATGATATAAGAATCTTAAGATGTGCTAAACTAGAGGCAAATAATATGTTGAAAAATGAATGTGATTTAAATAGAGAAATAATAAATGAACTAAGCAAAAATCTAGAAAAAAGCAGTAAATATATTTGTTTTAATTAATTTGAAATATTATGCATAGTTGTGTTAATATATTAAATATATAGAATTAGGTATATTCAAAAAAATAATAAGTTATTATGCTAGTCTATTTTGTGTCAAAAGTAAACTTAACTCGTATACACTTGCTGAGTAAGTGATTCACTCAAAATATACATCGCATCTTTGACTCATTATTTTCTTTCGTGTGCCTATACAAGGAGGAAAAAATTTTTGAGAATAATAGCAGGAAAAGCAAGAGGGCGTAAATTAATATCTCCAGCGACAATGGAAACTAGACCTACATTAGACAGAGTTAAGGAAGCTATGTTTAGCTCAATTCAATCATATATACCAGAAGCAGTGGTTGTAGATGTTTTTTCGGGAACTGGAAGTTTGGGATTAGAAGCTGCAAGTAGAGGAGCAAGAGAGGTTTATTTATTTGATAAGAGTTCAGTAACTTTCCCGTTATTAAAGCAAAATGTAGAAAATCTTAAATTTCAAGATTTTTGTTTTCCAATAAATACTGATTCATATGCAGGACTTAAGCAATTATCAAGTCAGGGAAAAAAATTTAATATAATATTTATTGATCCACCTTATTGTAAAGAAATGATTCCAGAAGCTATGAAAATTGTTAAGGAAAATGAAATGTTAAAGGAAGATGGAATAATAGTTACTAAAATAGATACTATTGAAGCCATTTATGACGGATATGAAAATATTAAATTAACTAAAAGTAAGAAATATGGTAATACAACAGTATGCTATTATAAGTATGAGGGGAAATAATTAATGAAAATTGCAGTATATCCAGGAAGCTTTGATCCTATAACTAATGGACATCTAGATATTATAAAGCGAGGAGCAAATGTGTTTGATAAAGTTATAGTAGCAGTATTAGTTAATGTTGATAAAAAGTATCTTTTTGAAATTGATGAAAGAGTTGAATTAATAAAAAGAGTAACAAGGGGTATAGAAAATATTGAAGTTAGAAGTTTTAATGGACTTGTAGTAAATTTTCTAAAAGAATGTAATACTAATGTAATTTTAAAGGGATTAAGAACAAATTCAGATTTTGAATATGAGTTGCAAATGGCATTTGTAAATAAGGAGTTAGATTCAAGTATTGAAACTGTATGCATGATGTCATCTTCTAAAAATATACATATAAGTTCTTCATGTGTTAAACAAATGGCGAAATTTGGAGGGAATATTGAAGGGCTAGTTCCAACTGAAATTGTCTCAGATATAATATCTAGAATAAATATCTAAGGAGTGTTTTTATGGAAAAAATGAATGTAAATATTATAGAGTTATTAGAGTATTTACAAGATTTGGTGGAAAATTCACCGAAAGTACCTATGAGTGGTAAAGTTATGATTGACAAAAGAGAAGTTATTGAAGTGATTGATCAAATAATTAATTATATGCCAGATCAATTTAAAAAAGCTGAATGGGTTATAAATGAAAGAGAACGAATATTAAATGAAGCTAAGAAGGAATATGACTCTGTTAGAAAAGAAACCGTGACCATGATGAAGCAAAATGTTGAAAATCATGATATTGTAAGGGAAGCAAAGGTGAGGGCTCAAGAAATTATAACCTCAGCACAACGAGATGCTAAGGCTATAAGACTAGGTTCTAGGGATTATTCTGATGAAATATTAACTCAATTAGATAAAGAAATAGAGGATCAAAAGATAAAATTAATAAAAGGTCTCCAAGATAGCTTTGAATCAGTTGCAAAGAGTATAGATACAAGTTTAACTGGCGCATGTGGTGTTATAAAAGATAATGTTAAAGAGTTACGAAGCATGAAAAAATAATTTATAAGCTCTATTAAGTATAATTAACAAGAACGTTAATGAAATCAATACAAATATTGGATAAAAATATGTATATACACTTACAAAAGAATTTATTTTAAGTTTAGACGTGTATATGCTTGTTGGTAATATTTTTAATAATATATAAGTTATAATAAAGCTAAAAATTCCTTGGATTAGCTTAAAAAAAATATATTTACTATAACGAATTTTAGTCTCACTTACAAAAGAACTGACTTGAGCAATTATAGCTAGTCCCGAAAATGAGCACAGGAAGCTTATTATACTTAATTTAAAGGGAAGAGAAAGAGAGAGCGTAGATACAATGCTACATCCATTTGTAATTTCTATACTTCCTAAAAATAAGCAATATAAAGTGCCAACAGGTAATCTGAAAAAAGTCTCTAATTGTTCAAATATAATATATAAATAAATATTACTTTTGATTAGAGAGATTACAACTGAAAAAATTATAATAAATCCACCAATTGACAATGTAGTATTTATTCCATTTTGAATTGCATTTTTTATTGCACAACCAAAATTTATAATTTGATATTTAGGACAAGATAGAGGACTTGATTTTATTGGGTTTCTCTTTTTTTTTGTTATAAATCCTATAAAGATAATTGATAAGTAATTTCCAACAAGCAAAATATAACCTAAAGAAAGATTTCCAAGTAAAGTTCCCGCAACAGAACCAATTAAAAATAGTGGACCAACATTAGAAGCTATGTTTAAAAGTCTCTCATACTCATCTTTTTTTATATAGTCCATAGAATATAAATCAACACAATACTTCGCACCTAATGGATAACCACATAAAATGCTAGCTACAATAGGAAAAGAACAATTTTTAGAAAGTCCTAGAGGTTTGCAGAGCAAAGGTCCAAGAAACTTAGAATAAAGGTTTATTCCATCATAATATATTAGTAAATTACAAATAACTATAAAAGGAAAAGTTGTTGGCAATATAGATTTATACCATAATTTACATCCGTCGATAGTAGCAGACATGCATTGATTTATATTTAATATAAAAAGAATTATTAATATTGAAATAAATATACAAAAAATAACATTTTTTTTGATGTTAAGTTGTCGAATTAAAATAATAATTAAGTTAATAATTAAAAACCACAAGATAATAACATATATCATGAAATCACTCCAATCTTTATCTCAGATATCTATAATACATATGAAATAAAATAATGAGTCGAATGTACTAGCATAGCATACTGACTTATTATTTTCTGAATATGATTAATTATGTATATTATCATAGTTATGTAAAATATTACTATATTATGATAGGACCTTTTAAATAATCTTCCATAGGATTTACTCTTGAATTTAAAAGAGAATATGCCTTAGTTCCTAAAATGTCAATTTTCATATGGTCACATAAATTATTTTTGGGAACTTTTGTTATAATATTAATATTACCTTTTGTTTTTATATTCTTTAGCATATTACGTCCGATAGAATTAAAACCAAGAACTCTTGCATAAGGTGCAGGTGATTTAGATAAGTTGAATAAATCGAAGTCTTCAAGATTCAAAAAACTTTGAGTAAGTATTCTATTGATTCGAGTATAAGTATATCTTTTACTCTTGGAATTTAGTATTAATTCATTTAAGGAACTTGCATTTAAAACTTCTTTTAATATTTTATTTTCCAAACCTTCTGAAATATCAGGTAATTTTAAAAGAGACTTTTCATTTGTAAATAATTTATATTTAATATATTTAAACATATCATCTTCAAAAATAAATGGATAATTTGAAGATGATAAGCTATATAAAATATCATAACTAGCTTTTGGAAGAATATCAATTAATTCACTTAATGAATTTTCTTTAAGATGTTTTCTTATGGAGGTGGCTGAAGAAAAAGATGAATTTAAATTATTGTCATTATAAGATGCACCTTTTCGTTTTAATGTTCTAGGTATCATCAAGCTGTTTAGTGTTGTTAAAGCTTTTATATATTCAATACCTAAAATATTATTAGAATTAGATAATACATTTAAAACGTTATCAGAATTTAAATAACCATTAAGAGCATTTGCTCGGCTTAAATGAAAAGGTAAACCAGATTTCAAATTCTTTTTTAAAAGATTTTTATATTCATAAGGTTCAGAAACTAGAGTTTTTGCTATATTGTCTAATGTATCTATGCTTCCTTCTTCACTTCCAAAGTATAGATGGTCTACTATGCCTAAAGAATTAAGAAGAGATACGCTTCCAAAAGCAAAATGTTCAGCAGAAGATATTGAATAAACAAGAGGTAATTCTAAAATTAAATCAACTCCATTTTCAATTGCCATCTCTGCTCTTTTCCATTTATCTATAATTCCAGGTATTCCTCTTTGCATAAAATTGCCACTCATAACGCAAACTATACCATCTGCATTTGTGTCAGATTTTGCTTTTTTTAAATGATATTCGTGTCCTTTATGAAATGGATTATATTCTGTAATTATTCCTGTAATTATTATAATCATCTCCTTTTTAATAAAAATTGAGATAGAATTTATATATAAGTATACTGATTTGTTGTTTTTTGAATATGACTAAAATTCAATATAAAACTTTAAAATATACTATTCATGTATATTTATTAAATGAAGAAACTAATTATAGTATAGCATATTATAAAATTAGATAGTATTAGTTTTTTATTAGAGTAGTTAATATGTTTTACTTATTATGGAAAATAAACATGTTAAAAAATCATTGTTAAAAAATATACTTTGACTATATTAGTATTTTACAATATAATTGTCAGACAATTCGGATTATTGCCAATCTAAAGAATTCTATTTTATAACGAATTTAGGTTGAAAAACCCACTAATAAAGGAGTATATTAGTATTAGAGAGTAGGATATTAGAGGAGGAGAGATTGATATGGACCTTATGAAAAAAATATGGACTGATGCACAATCAAACAAGAAGAAAATTGTTCTTCCAGAAGGCAATGAAGAACGAACTATAGTAGCAGCAGAAAAAATACACAAATTAGGATTAGCATATCCAATTTTAGTTGGTAACAAAGAAGAAATAATAAACAAATCAAAAGAATTAGATGTAGATTTATTAGGGGTTGAAATAATAGATCCAAATGAATCAAATAACTTAAGTAAATATATTACAGCATTTTATGAACTAAGAAAGAAAAAAGGCATGACAATGGAAAAGTCAGACAAAATAGTCAGAGATCCTCTATATTTTGGAACAATGATGGTTAAATTAGATGATGCTGATGGAATGGTATCGGGAGCTATTCATACTACTGGCGATTTATTAAGACCTGGATTGCAAATAATAAAGACAGCCCCAGGAGTATCTGTTGTTTCAAGCTTTTTTATAATGCAAGTCCCAGGATCAAATTATGGCGAAGGGGGAACCCTTATATTCTCAGACTGTGCAGTTAATCCTAATCCAAATGAGGATGAATTGGCAGCAATTGCAATTGCAACAGCTGAAACAGCTAAAAATTTATGCAATATTAATCCTAAAGTAGCAATGTTATCATTCTCTACAATGGGAAGTGCTGATAATGAATTAGTACACAAGGTGAGAAATGCAACACAAAAAGCAAAAGAAATGAGACCAGATTTAGATATAGACGGAGAATTACAATTAGATGCAGCTATAGTTAAGAAAGTAGCAGATCAAAAAGCACCGGATAGTAAAGTTGCAGGAAGAGCTAATGTTTTGGTATTTCCAGATTTACAAGCTGGTAACATAGGATATAAATTAGTTCAAAGATTTGCGAATGCAGACGCTATTGGACCAATTTGTCAAGGTTTTGCAAAACCAATCAATGATTTATCAAGAGGATGTAGTTCAGATGATATTGTAAATGTTGTTGCATTAACAGCAGTTCAAGCACAAACTAATAAGTAGCATATGAATTATAACCATGTTCTTAGAAATTTTAAAGAAAATAATTAAATTAAAAAATATTAAAGAATACTAAAGGAGAAAAAGTTATGAAAGTATTAGTTATAAATTGTGGTAGCTCGTCATTAAAATATCAACTTATTGATATGTCAAATGAGGAAGCTTTAGCACAAGGTCTTGTAGAAAGAATTGGAATACATGGATCAATATTAACACAAAAAGTTGAGGGGAAAGATAAATACATTGTTGAAACACCTCTTAAAGATCATCAAGATGCAATTGAACTTGTATTAAAAAGTTTGATTTATGAAAAACATGGTGTAATTAAATCAATGGATGAAATATCTGCAGTTGGACATAGAGTTGTCCATGGTGGCGAAAAATATGCAACTTCAGTAGTGATAAATGAAGAGGTTCTTGAAAACCTTCAAGATTTTGTAAAACTTGCACCGCTTCACAATCCAGCCAATATAACTGGAATAAGAGCTTGCCAAGAACTTATGCCAAATACACCAATGGTTGCAGTATTTGATACAGCATTTCATCAAACAATGCCTAAAAAAGCATTTATGTATCCAGTGCCATATAACTTATATGAAGAAGATCATATAAGAAGATATGGTTTTCATGGAACATCACATAAGTATGTAGCTGGTAAGGTTGCTGAATTTATGGATAAAGATATTAAAGATTTAAAGATTATTACTTGTCATTTAGGCAATGGAGTAAGCGTTACTGCTGTTGATGGCGGTAAATCAGTAGACACTACAATGGGATTTACGCCAATAGATGGTATAATAATGGGATCAAGATGTGGAAGCATAGATCCATCAATAGTTACTTATTTAATTGAACAAAAGGGATATTCTGCAGAAGAAATAGATAAAATCTTAAATAAAGAATCGGGAATTTTAGGAGTATCTGGTATTGGGACAGACTTCAGAGATATAAGAAGTGCTGTTGAAGAAAAAAATGATCCTAGAGCAGTACTTAGCATGGATATTTATGGATATCAAATTAAAAAGCAAATTGGAGCTTATGCAGCAGCAATGGCAGGCGTAGATGGAATTGTATTTACAGCAGGAGTAGGCGAACATGCTCCAGAAATAAGAATAAGAGCTTTAAGTAATATGGAATTCTTAGGAATAGAATTAGATGTAGAAAAAAATGAAAATCAAAATATTGGAGAAGGCATGGAAATTTCAAAACCAACTTCAAAAGTAAAAGTATTTGTAATTCCAACTAATGAAGAAGTGATGATTGCTAGAGAAACTTTAGCATTAATTTAAGATAAATAACTTGACTTTTAATCATGCAATTTATATAATAAGTTGTGTTTGTTTTATAAATATATTTGCTAAGGAGTGAAAAGGGGCGAATATTGTATAATTTTAAATAAGTTAATTATATAATATACCCTATAAATTTATGAAAGTACAAATTTCAGATATTATTTCAGGTAAAGATAGAGGCAAAAATTTTAATTACACGTTTGAGATGCAACAGTTTAACTTTGAAGGGGATATAATTAACCCTATAGGTTTTTGTGAAGTTATTGGAGTAATTTCATCAGATAGTGATATGTTAATATTAAGTGCTAAAATTAAAGCTAATTTAGAAATGATATGTTCAAGATGCTTAGATACCTTTATCTATCCAATAGATATTGATATAGAAGAAAGGTTTACAACTAATAGAAGCACAGATAATGATGAGGCTATTGTTGTAATGGATGATGTTTTAGACATCACGGAGATTGTTGAAACGAGTATGATTTCAACATTACCTATTAAAAGAGTTTGCAAAGACGACTGCAAAGGGCTTTGTCAAAAATGTGGATGTAATCTTAATTATAATGCATGTTCTTGTCAGAAAGAAGACGTAGATATACGTTTTGAAGCCCTAAAAGGTTTGTTTGACAATAAGGAGGTGTAAGTATGGGAAATCCAGCAAGAAAGCAATGTAGTGCAAGAACAAAGAAAAGAAGAGCACAAACTTTTAAAGCTAGTTTACCTGGCATAGTTGAATGTCCACAATGCCACGAAATGAAACTTGCTCATAGAGTATGTAAAAATTGTGGTTTTTACAAAGGTAAGGAAGTTGTAGCTTCTGAAAACTAAAAGAAAGTCTTTATGACTTTCTTTTCTTTTATACAAAATAATACAAAAAATAATTGTCAACATTCAACAAAAACCAACTTTAAAAGATAACTTTTTTATTGTATATAGTAATGAAAAGTTCAGTATTTAGAAGTTAAATATAAATTTTAATAATTAAAACTACTTTGTTATATACAGATACAATGAAGGGAGATTATTATATGAAAATAGCTATAGATGGTATGGGTGGAGATAATGCACCAGTAGCTGTAGTAGATGGAGCAATTCAAGCGTTAAAAGAATATGACAATATTGAATTATATATTACAGGACCAACAGAAATTATAAATTCAGAATTAGCTAAATATACTTATCCTAAAGATAAAGTTACTGTTATTGATGCTAAGGAAGTGATTTTACCTAATGAACATCCTGTAATGGCCTTAAGAAGAAAAAAAGATGCTAGTATAGTTAAGGCTTTAAATTTAGTTAAGGATGGAACTTGCCATGCGATAATATCAGCAGGAAGTACTGGTGCGTTTTTAGCTGGATGCACGTTAATTGTAGGAAGAATTACGGGGATAGAAAGACCTGCCCTTGCACCTATAATGCCAGGGAGACGTGGAAATTTTATGATAGTAGATGTTGGGGCTAATGTTGATTGTAAACCAGCATTTTTAGTTCAATTTGCGAAAATGGGAAAAATCTATTATCAAAAGATTTTTAATGTAAAAAATCCTAGTATAGGACTTATAAATATTGGAGAAGAAGAAGAAAAAGGAAATGAACTTACAAAAGCTACATTTAAACTTTTAAAAGAAGAAAATTCTCTTAACTTTAAAGGAAATATAGAACCAAGAGAAATACCTACAGGTGATACTAATATTTTAATAAGTGATGGTTTTGTAGGAAATACAGCTTTAAAAATGTATGAAGGTTCCGCTTCAAGTATTTTAGGTATAATAAAGGATGAAGTACTTAAATCATCAATTATATCTAAATTAGGTGTAGTTTTATTAAAACCCGTATTAAAAAATATAATGAAAAAGTTTGATTATAAAGAATATGGAGGAGCACCGTTTTTGGGCGTTAATGGAATATGCATAAAAGCTCATGGAAGTTCAGATGCGAAAGCATTCAAAAATTCTATTAAACAAACTAAAGTTTTTTATGAAAATGATGTGTTAAATGATATGAAAAATGAATTTTTTGTAGAAAATTAATTAAAATATTATTAAAACTAATATTGACGATTTAAACAATATATACTATTATCTAAATGTAGAACGTGGGAGGTGAAAATAATGTTTGAAAAAATCCAAGCAATTATTGCAGATAAGTTAAGTGTCGATGTAGGAAGCGTTGTTATGGAAGCATCATTTATTGAAGATTTAAATGCTGACTCATTAGATATAGTTGAACTTATAATGGCTTTAGAAGATGACCTAGATATGGAAATACCTGATGAAGATGTTGAAAACTTTAAAATAGTTGGAGATGTTGTCAATTACGTAAAAGCTCATCACGAAGAATAGAATAATCCCGCATATTTGCGGGATTTTATATTTTCTTATAAAGTGAAACTTTTCAAGTGGAGTTTTATATAAAGGGTCACAACGTACCCAAGTGGCACAATGTACCATGAAGGGATACGCAGTCTAGGATGATAAGTTCGCAGCTTCCAATCTAAAGAGATGAGGTATTAGAGCTAATAGACATCGGATTAATTAGTTTATTCTTGAATTTGTTATATTAAACATCTAAAATATGTTTTAGCAAGTTGAAGAATAAACTTCAAGGAGTGGAATACATGAATAGATATACACTTAAAGAAATAGAAGAAAACTTAGGAGTTTGTTTTAATAATCATACTTTGCTAAAAACAGCACTTACACACAGTTCTTTTGGAAATCAATTTAAAGATGCTGAATATAATGAAAGACTTGAATTTTTAGGGGATTCAGTACTGCAACTTTGTATTACTGAATATCTTTTTAATAATTTTAAGCATAAAAGCGAAGGAGAATTAACTAAAATAAGAAGTTTGATAGTTTGTGAAAATTCCCTTTATGAAATTGCAAAAAAAATAAATCTGGGCTATTATATTAGAATGAGTAAAGGTGAAGAAATTACTGGGGGAAGAGAAAGAATTTCAATACAAGCAGATGCCGTTGAAGCAGTAATTGCTGCTGTTTATTTAGATAAAGGTATTGGGTTTGTAAGAGATTTTATATTACTTCATTTTGAAGAAGTAATAAATAAGGCTATAAATAATGAGATAATATTAGATTTTAAGACAAAGCTTCAAGAACTTCTTCAAAAAGATGGAGAGGTAGTAATTCAATATGAATTAACAAGATATGAAGGACCACCGCATAGAAGAAAATTTTTCACTAATGTGAGTATAGATAAAAAGCTTATGGGTGAAGGATCAGGCTACAGTAAAAAAGAATCAGAACAAAATGCAGCTAAGCAAGCTTTAGATATATTGGATAAGATAAATGAGTAAGAATTATTATATAATACCTATATTTGTGCCCCATGAAGGATGTCCTCATAATTGTGTGTTTTGTAATCAGGACAGGATAACTGGTGCTCAGGACGATGTTACAGCACAAACTGTAAGGAATACAATAAAGGATTATTTAGAAACCATACAAAATAAGAGTGCAACTATTGAGGTTTCATTTTTTGGCGGAACATTTACTGGGATAAGAGAAGAAAAACAAAGAGAACTCTTAGAGGTAGCTAAAACGTTTAAAGATAAAAAGCTTATAGATAAGATAAGACTTTCTACAAGACCAGATTATATAAATGATTATATATTAACTTATCTTAAAGAGTATGGAGTTAATATAATAGAACTTGGAGTTCAGTCACTAGATGAAGATGTATTAAAAAAAGCTGGAAGAGGACATAGTGCACAGGATGTTGCAAATGCATCTAAGCTAATTAAGGAATATGGCTTTGTTTTAGGGCATCAAATAATGCCAGGACTGCCAGGAGATACATTTGAGAAGGATATATACACAACTAAAGCATCACTTAAGATGAAACCGGAAATTTGCAGAATATATCCAGCTTTAGTTATAAAGGATACACCTATGGAAAAAATGTATAAATGTAAAGAATATGTTCCGTATTCTTTAGAAGAAGCAGTGAATATAAGTAAAGTTATGTATGACATGTATAGAAAAAACAACGTTAATGTAATAAGAATAGGACTTCAACCAACAGAAAGTATAAATGAAGGAAGAGATATTATATCCGGACCATTTCACCCTTCTTTTAGAGAATTAGTGGAAGGAAGCTTATTAGTTGATATAATTTTAGAAAATATGAAACAAGAAAAAAATGCACTCATTCATATTAATTCTAAAGATTTAAGTAAGCTTTATGCTAATAAAAAATTATATTTTAATAAACTTAAAGAAAATAATAAATTAATTATGATAGAACAAGATGATAAAGTTGAAAGAGGACATATAAAACTCTGTCTAAAAGATAAAAAATTAGATATAATATATTAGCGAGAGGAAACTCTCGCTTTTAATATATTATAATTGATACATTTTTGATATGCTATTCTCTTTTATATGCCTTATTGATATTTATTAATCTTTACTATAAACTAAATTGTAATGAGGAGTGTTTTAGATGAAAAATAAGACTAGAAAAAAGATGACAATTGCATTAGCTATTTTTATGGTTTTAGCTATGGCTATAAGTTTTATACCAGCAATATTTCAAAGATAAGGAGTGAATGGATTGTTTTTAAAATCTTTAGAAATAAGAGGATTTAAATCTTTTGCTGATAAAACAGAATTAAGATTTAAAAAAGGTATAACAGCTGTTGTAGGTCCTAATGGAAGTGGGAAAAGTAATATTTCTGATGCTGTAAGATGGGTACTTGGAGAACAAAGTGTTAAGGTTTTAAGAGGCGGAAAGATGGAAGATGTAATATTTTCTGGAACTCAGTTTAGAAAAGCTGTTGGTCTTGCGCAAGTTTCTTTAACTCTTGATAATAGTGATGAAGAATTAGCAATAGCATATAATGAAGTGACAATATCTAGAAGAATATTTAGGTCAGGAGAATCTGAATATTTAATAAACAATTCAAAATGCAGACTTAAAGATGTAACAAATCTTTTTATGGATACAGGAATAGGTAAAGAAGGATATTCGTTAATTGGACAAGGTAAAATCGAAGCCATTTTAAGTGGTAAACCAGAAGATAGAAGATCTCTTTTGGAAGAAGCGGCAGGTATTGTAAAATTTAAGAATAGAAAAGAAGAAGCTGAAAAAAAGTTGCGTAATACTGATGATAATTTGGTTAGAATAAATGATATTTTATCAACTTATCAAGAGAGAATTGAGCCTTTAAGAATTGAAAGAGAGAAGGCATTAGAATTTAATGAATTATCTAAGGATTTAAAGAAAAAAGAAGTATCACTTATAGTTTATACTATAAAGAATATGGAAGAAGAATTAAAAGGCTTTAATGAAGAATTGGAATTAAAAATTAATGATATTGAAGATAAACGAAAAGAGATAGTTAGTGATAAAGAAAAACTTAGGTCTTTAGAATACAAGATGGAGGAAATAGAAAAGAAAAATTTAGAAGAAAAAGAACAATACTATAATTTAAAAGAAATAGTTAGTAATGATGAAAAAAACATTGAGCTTTACAATGAAAGAATCAAGAGTTTTGAAGAGAAAATTAATAGAAATAATTATGAATTAAGTGATATCTTAAGTAAAATAAGTGAAATAAATAAAAATAAAATAATATTTGAAGAAGAATTAACTAAAATGTTAGAAAAACAAAAGTTTAAAAATGAAGATATTGAAAAGTTAGAAGAACACAATATAAAAAGTTCTAGGGAGCTTAAAAGTATTGAAGAAGAGATAAAAACTTTAAAAGAAGGAGAATTTGAACTTTTAAGAAATAATTCAGATATAAAAAATGAGATTACTATATTAAATAAAGATATTTCACTTAGGGAAGAAAAAACAGAAACCTTAAATTTGTCTATATCATCTTTGGAACAGAATATAGTAATTAATTTAGCAACTTATAAAGGTTTAAGTAATGATATTGAAAGTAAGAAAGACAACATAAAGTTATCAAATTTACAAATAGTAGAGGGTAAGAAAAAAATAAATTTACTAGCTATCAATTTGACTAAAAAGGAAAATGAGCTCAGAGAATTGAATAGAATTTTAACTAAACTTGATGCAAATAAGGCTATGCTAAAAAATTTAGAAAAGCACTATGAAGGGTATAATAGGTCTGTAAAATCATTAATGGAGTCGATTCATCAGGAAAGAATTACTTCTGATAATGATACTAAAGTTTTAGGTGAAGTTTTTACGGTTGAAAAGAATTATGAAACTGCTATAGAAATAGCATTAGGAGCTGCAATATCTAATGTAATAACAAAAAATGAAGAAATAGCTAAAATTCTTATTGGATATTTGAAGAATAATAACTTGGGAAGAGCAACATTTTTGCCTTTAAATATAATAAGAGGCAGAAAATTAGAGTTAAATAAAAGCATTACTGAAGCTAATGGTTATATTGGTATTGGAAGTGACATAATTTCTTACGATAAAGAGTATGATAATATAATGAATTATGTTCTTGGAAGAACAATAATTTGTACTGATATGAATTGTGCTCTTAATATTGCACGTGCTGGAAAATATAATTATAAAATTGTTACTTTAGATGGTGAAGTATTAAATCCAGGGGGATCTTTAACTGGTGGTAGCATAAAAGGAAAAAATTCTAATGTTCTAGGTAGAAAAAGAGAAATTGAAGAATTAACAAAAGATATACACCATAAAAAAGTATATTATGAAGAATTGATAAAATTAGTTCAAGATATTAAAGAAGAAATCAAAAATTTAGATGAAGATATATTAAATAAAAGAGATAAAGTTCATGAAAAAAATATTGAATTAACTAAAAAAGAAAGTGAAATTCAAAGATTGCAAAATGATACTGATAGATTAAAAGAAAATTTAGAAGTATCTAAAGAAGAACTTGAAATAGTGGTAAATGAAAAAGAAATTATATGTGAAAAGCTCAAAATTAAAGAAACTGAAATTAAATCTATTGAAACTGAAAATACATTTAATAAAAGTAAAAGTATAAACTTAGAAGAAATAATAAGAATAAAAGTACAAGAAGTAAATGATGATGATGCTAAGCTTACAGAAATGAAAATAAATAAGGCAACTTTAGATGAAGCTATTGAAAATAAAAAAAATGAATTTTTAAGAATGGAAAAAGAAATTGATGACTTAGCTATTAAGAATGAACTTTTAAATAAAGAAAATGTTGAAGATAAAAATAGTATTGAAAGTTTAAATTCAAATATAAAAGTTAAAAATAAAAATATAGAAGATAATACTATTAACATTGCTAAGTTAGAATTAAATTTTAAAGATGAAGACTTAGTAAAAGAAAAACTAAAACAAGAATTTAAAGAGAAAGACAATGTTATAAGGAGCATTTTAGATGAAATTAGCTTGAGGGAAATGGAGGTTAATAAAAGGGAAATAATTAAGGCTAAAAAGGAAACGGATAAGGAACATACTTATAAAAAACTTAATGAGGAATTAGAATTAACATATGCAGAAGCACTAGATATATGTGAACCAGTGATTAATGATGAATTTTTAAAGGAAGAGATTTTTGGTACAAAGGGTAAAATAACAAAACTTGGAGTAGTAAATTTAGCTGCTATAGAAGAATATGAAGAAATAAAGGATAAGTATGAGTTTATGTCATCACAAGCAGAGGATTTAGAGAATGCTAAAAAAGAATTAAATTCTGTTATTGAAGAGATGACTAGTGAAATGAAAGTTTTATTTAGAGAAAATTTCAAAATTTTAAATTATAACTTTAATGAGACTTTTAAAGATTTATTCAAAGGTGGAAGTGCAGAGCTTATTTTATGTGAAGGTGATGAACTTACATCTAATATTGATATAAATGTAGAGCCACCAGGTAAAAAACTTCAAAATATTAATCTGATGTCAGGTGGAGAAAAAGTTTTATCGGCAATAGCATTACTTTTTGGAATTTTAAAAATGAAGCCAACTCCATTTTGTATACTAGATGAAATAGAAGCAGCGCTAGATGATGCAAATGTGCATAGGTATGCAGAATTTCTAGAAGTATTTTCTAAAAATACTCAATTTATAATTATAACTCATAGAAAAGGTACTATGGAAGTCAGTGATATTATATATGGAGTAACTATGGAGGAAAAAGGAGTGTCTAAGGTAGTATCAGTAGACTTATCCGATAGCTAGCATCCGTAATACTCCCACTTCTTTAGGTTGGAGATAACGGCTGCACGCTCCTGGATAGGTTCAACTAAGATTCAGATGGGGATCAAACCCCACCTGAATCAAGTTTCACTTGATCAGAAAATTTTAATTAGGAGGAAATGAATTTGTTTGAAAATTTATTTAATAAACTAAAAGAAGGATTAACAAAGACTCGGGATGGATTAACTGATAAAATAAATGAAGTTTTAAAATTAGCAATAACTATAGATGAGGATTTATATGAAGAATTAGAAGAAATATTAATTACATCAGATGTGGGAATGGATACTACAGTAGATATTATAGAAAGATTAAGAAATAAGATACGTAAAGAGAAAATAAATGATCCTAAGGAGGTTACGCCTGCATTAAAGGACGTAATTAAAGATATATTACTGGAAGGTTCTTACGAAGATGATGAAAATGGAAAAAAAGTAATGCTCATAATTGGGGTTAATGGTGTTGGCAAAACGACTTCTATTGGAAAGCTTGCAGCTAAAAATAAAGAAAACGGCAAAAAGGTGTTATTAGCTGCTGCAGATACATTTAGAGCAGCAGCTATAGATCAACTTGAAGTTTGGAGTACTAGAGCCGATGTTGATATAGTAAAACATCAAGAAGGTTCAGATCCAGCTGCAGTAGTTTTTGATGCTATAGAAGCAGCTAAAGCTAGAAATGTTGATTTATTAATCTGTGATACAGCTGGAAGACTTCATAACAAAAAGAATTTAATGAACGAACTTGAAAAGATAAATAGAATAATAGATAGGGAATTAGAAGGTTATAAAAAAGAAACTTTGCTTGTACTAGATGCAACTACAGGACAAAATGCTGTAATTCAAGCGAAACACTTTATGGAGGCCTGTCCAATTGATGGGATAATATTAACCAAATTGGACGGAACTGCAAAAGGTGGAGTGGTTTTATCAATAAAACAAAGCTTAAATATCCCCGTTAGATATATAGGCGTTGGAGAAGGCATTGATGATCTTCAAAAATTTGATGCAGAAGGTTTTGCAGAAGCATTAATATAAAACAATGGTAAATTATGCATTAAAATAGTATTTTCAACTATAAATTATAAAAAAAAATCATGTGTTAAGTAAAAGTACTTGACACATGTAAAAAATCCTGTTAAAATCTCTTTTGTAGGTAAGGTGATTAAATGGAAGATAGAGTTGAAATTTCGTTGCTTATGGATTTTTATGGTCCATTATTAACTGAAAAGCAAAGCGAAATTATGCAGTGGTATTATAATGATGATTTATCTTTATCTGAAATAGCAGAACTCAATAAAACGAGTCGTCAAGCTATTCATGATTTAATCAAAAGATGTTATAAACAGCTTCTCTCCTATGAAAGTAAGCTCAACTTACTTCAAAAGAGTATGAATAGAGAAAAAGAAATTATAAATTTTTTAGAGGATTTAAAAAATAAGTATTCCATAGATAATGAGGATATTATAAAATATAGAGAGAAACTAGAAAATTTATAAGGAGGAGACAAACATGGCTTTCGAGGGATTAGGTGAAAAATTACAGGAAACTTTCAGAAAATTAAAAGGTAAAGGAAAGTTGAATGAAAAAGATATAAAAGAAGCCATGAGAGAAGTAAAGCTTGCCTTATTAGAAGCAGATGTTAACTATAAAGTTGTTAAACAATTTATTTCTTCTGTTAGTTCTAAGTGTGTTGGAGATGAAGTACTTGAAAGTTTAACACCAGGACAACATGTAATAAAAATAGTTAATGAAGAACTTACTAATCTTATGGGTGGAAGTGAAAGTAAACTTAACTACAGTAGTTCAGGACTTACAGTTATAATGTTAGTTGGACTACAAGGAGCAGGTAAAACTACTATGTGCGGTAAACTTGCGTTAAACCTTAGAAAAGATAATAAGAAGCCACTATTAGTAGCATGTGATATTTATAGACCTGCCGCTATAAAGCAATTAGAGGTTGTAGGAAAACAAATTGAGATTCCTGTATTCTCTATGGGTGATAAAGTTAATCCAGTTGAAATTGCAAAGAATGGAATAGTTCATGCAAAGGATAATGGAAATAATGTAGTTATTATAGATACTGCAGGTAGACTTCATATTGATGAAGAATTAATGCAGGAATTAAAAAATATAAAAGAAAATGTAAAACCATCAGAAATATTATTGGTTGTTGATTCAATGACTGGTCAAGATGCTGTTAATGTAGCAGAAAGTTTTAATAATGATTTAGACTTAAGTGGAGTTATATTAACAAAATTAGATGGTGATACTAGAGGTGGAGCTGCACTTTCAATCAAGAGCATAATTGATAAACCAATTAAATATGCTGGTATTGGTGAAAAAATGAATGATTTTGAAGTGTTTCATCCTGACAGAATGGCATCAAGAATACTTGGGATGGGTGATGTATTATCACTTATTGAAAAAGCTCAAGAAGCTATTGATGAAAAGGAAGCTGCTGATTTAGGTAAGAGAATGTTAAATCAAGAATTTAACTTTGATGATTATCTAATGGCAATGGAACAAATGAAGAAGCTTGGACCTTTAAATAAAATTTTAGAGATGATACCTGGCATGAATTCAAAGGAGCTTCAAGGAGTTGATTTTGAAAAAGGAACAGAAGCACTTGATAAAAGTAAAGCAGTTATTCAATCTATGACTGCTAAAGAAAGAAAAAATCCAAGCCTTATAGCAAAATCTGCATCAAGAAAAAACAGAATTGCAAAGGGATCAGGTACAAGTGTGCAAGAAATTAACAAGCTTATGAAAGGCTATGAAATGATGAAAAAGCAAATGAAGCAAATGAAATCATTCCAAAAGCAATCAAAGAAAGGCGGCTTGTTCGGGAAATTACCTTTTTAGAATTAAGGCATATTTAAAAAGTAAATCAATATTACTTGTCTATTTTGCATCATGGTTAATTAATTATCAGATGCCTAAAATATATAATTATCTTTAAAGGAGGTGAAATTAAAAAATGGCAGTAAAAATTAGATTAAGAAGAATGGGTTCTAAAAAGGCTCCTTTCTATAGAATAATTGTTGCAGATTCAAGAGCACCAAGAGATGGTAAATTCATCGAAGAAATTGGATATTATAATCCATTAACTGAACCAGTTGACTTTAAAGTTAATGAAGAAAAAGCTACTGAATGGATCGCTAAGGGAGCACAACCAACAGATGTAATTAAAAGACTTTTCACTAATGCAGGTGTTACTAAGTAATTTTTGGAGGTGAATTCTGCAATTAGTCTATGCTAATTGTGGACGTTTATGAAGGAATTAGTTGAATTTATGGCTAAATCTCTTGTTGACAACCCAGATTCAGTTATTGTTAACGAAGTAAATGGAGAACAATCTATAATACTGAAATTAACAGTAGCACCAGAAGATATGGGGAAGATTATAGGTAAGCAAGGAAGAATTGCAAAGGCTATAAGAACAGTTATAAAAGCTGTAGCAGTTAAACAGAATAAACGAGTTATAGTAGAAATCATCTAAAAAGAGTTAGGGTTAACCTAACTCTTTTTAGGTATATGAAAAGAAATTGTAATTGAAAATTAAATTAAGGTATATTTTAGAGATTATACGTTAATTATTTTAATACATTAAAAATTAAATATATAGAAATTGAGGTGAAAGAATTGGGGAAATTATTTAAAATTGGCCAAATTATAAATACCCATGGAATTAAAGGTGAGGTTAAAGTTTATCCTTTAACAGAAGATGTTAATAAATTTAAACGTCTAAAAACTGTTTTAGTAGGTGGAGTAGAAAAAAGCATCTTAGGAGTTAAATTTCAAAAGGATAGGGTTATATTAAAAATAGAAGGAATAGACTCTATGAATGATGCTGAAACGTATAAAGAAAAATATATTGAAGTGCTACGTGACAAGGAACCTGAACTTCCAGCGGATACTTATTATGTTTCGGATTTAAAGGAATGTACAGTGTATGATACTAATGAAAAAGAACTTGGAAGAATCTTTGATGTAATAAGCACTCCTAATAATGATGTATATTGGATTCAAGAACCTAAGGAATTGTTGATACCAGTTCTTAGAGATATAGTACTTAGTATTGATATTAATTCCAAGAAGATAGTTATTAAACCTGTAGGTGAATGGCAAGATGAAGATTAGTATATTGACACTATTTCCTGAAATGTTTTCTATTTTTGATCATAGTATTATAGGCAGAGCAAGAGAAAACAATTTAGTTAATTTTAATTTATTAAATATAAGAGATTATACTTTAAATAAACATAAAAAAGTTGATGAGTATCCTTATGGGGGAGGGCCAGGTATGGTTATGACACCTCAACCTATAGTAGATACTATAAGACATGCTAAAGAAAATAATAACGGTAAAGTTATATTTCTTGGTCCTAGAGGGAAAACTTTTAACCAAGAACTTGCAAAGGAACTCTCTAAAGAAGATAATCTCATATTTCTATGTGGACATTATGAAGGAATTGATGAAAGAGTTTATAAGCATATAGATATGGAAATTTCCCTCGGTGATTTTATTTTGACTGGAGGAGAAATGGCTGCAATTCCAGTTATAGACTCAGTTTTAAGACTTGTTCCAGGTGTTCTTGGAAAAGAAGAAAGTTTTATGGAAGAATCTTTTTATAATGGATTATTAGAATATCCTCAATATACTAGACCGGAAGAATTTGAAGGGGATAAGGTTCCAGAGATATTGTTATCTGGACATCATGAAAATATAAGAAAATGGAGAAGGCTTAAGTCTCTTAAGATAACTAGAAGAAATAGACCTGATTTATATAAAGAAATTATTTTGACTAAAGAAGATATTAAGATTTTAAAGAATAGTAATGATGAATAAAATATAATACATAATTTTTGTTGAAAAATAAAAAAAAATGTGATATTATTAAATTTGTGCTAGTACGGGCGTTCCTCTGTCAGTATATATTATGTTAAGAACGTCAAATTATCTTTAAGGAGGGAATGCACAATGAACGAAATAATAAGAGCTATAGAAGCTGAACAAATCAGAACTGACCTACCAAAATTTAGAGTTGGAGACAACGTAAAAGTTTATGTTAAGGTTAAAGAAGGTACAAGAGAAAGAGTACAAATGTTCGAAGGTACTGTAATTAAAAAGCAAAATGGTGGATTAAGAGAAACTTTCACTGTAAGAAGAGTTGCGTTAGGTACTGGAGTTGAAAGAACATTCCCAATGAATGCACCAATCATCGAAAAAATCGAAATCTCAAGAAGAGGTAAAGTAAGAAGAGCTAAACTTTACTACTTAAGAGATAGAGTTGGTAAAGCTGCTAAAGTTAAAGAATTATTAACTAGATAGTATTAAAAGGGACTGTTTCAGTCCCTTTTTTTTATACTTACAAATAAATTTAAGGAGGAATCTATATGGCAATTAATTGGTTCCCAGGGCATATGAAAAAAACTCAAAGAGAAATTAAAGAAAATTTAACATTAGTTGATGCTGTTATTGAAATAAGAGATGCTAGAATTCCAAGAAGTTCAGCTAATCCAGATATTGAAAAATTATTAGAAGGAAAACCAAGAATTATACTTTTAAATAAAAGCGATTTGACTGATGGTGCTGTAACTAAAGAATGGATTAAATATTTAACTAAAGAAGATGTTAGGGTATTAGAAGTTAACTGTTTAAAAGGTGATGGACTTAAAAATATAAAACCTATGCTACTTACTCTTTTAAAAGAAAAGCATGATAGATTAAAAATAAGAGGTATGGTTAATATAACAACAAGAGTTATGGTTGTTGGAATACCTAATGTGGGCAAATCAACCTTTATAAATAAAATGGCAAGAAATAATATAGCTAAAACAGGTGATAGACCAGGCGTTACTAAGAGCAAACAATGGATAAAGACAGGTGTAGGAATTGAACTTTTAGACACTCCAGGAGTATTATGGCCTAGGTTTGAAGATGATGAAACAGCTTTAAATTTAGCTTTTACAGGAGCTATAAAGGATGAAATAATGGATATAGAAGAATTAGCCTTAAATCTTGTAGATAGACTACAAAAAAGTTATGAGGTTAAATTAAAAGAAAGATATAAATTAACTGAAGTTTTTGAAAATCCAGTAGATACTTTAGATGCTATAGGAAAAAAGAGAGGAACTCTAATTTCGGGAGGACAAATTGACTATAATAGAATAGCCGTTATTTTACTTGATGAATTTAGAGGAGGGAAAATCGGAAACATTTCATTAGAACGTCCAAGAGATGAGAAAATTGTCGATAATAAATCGGGAGAAGATAAAATTGACAATAATCAATCAGGAGAAGAAAAAACTGATGATAATAAATAAGGATATAAAATCTTTGTCATTTACAGAAATTAAAGAAGAAATAAATAAAATTTCAATAGTCGATTTATATAAAAATGGAGAGCATACAAAGATTATAAATTGGTTAAAAGAAGATAAAAGAAAGAATGTATTATCTCTTAAAAATAAAATTCAAAGAGAATTAGATTCATATTTAAATGAAGTCCAAAGAGTTAAAGCAATGTATGATTTTGATAAATCTTTTGGAAACTATAGATATGTTGCAGGTGTAGACGAAGTGGGAAGAGGGCCTCTTGCAGGTCCAATAGTTGCTTGTAGTGTTATATTGGATTTAAATGTTTTAGATAAAGACTTAATTTTATATATAAATGATTCTAAGAAAGTAAAGGAATCTAAGAGAAAAGAACTTTCAGAGATTATAAAAGAAAAAGCACTGAGTTACCATATATCAGCTTCTTCAAATAAAGAAATAGATGAAAAAGGTATATCTTTTTCTAATAATAAAGTATTTTTAGAGAGTTGTAATTCACTTAGTATAAAGCCTGACTTAGTATTGTCTGATGGGTATTTAGTTAAGAATATTGAGATAGAAAATAAGTCGGTTATAAAAGGAGATACAAAAAGTGCGTGTATTGCTGCAGCATCAATTGTAGCAAAGGAATATAGAGATAATCTTATGAAAGAATATGCTGAAAAATATCCAAACTATGATTTTGAAAATAATGTTGGATATGGCACTTCAAAACACATAGAAGCTTTAAAAATGTACGGAAAATGCGACATACATAGAAATAGCTTTTTAACAAAATTATTATAAATGAGATAAGTTCGAATAACTAAATTTTATATTTGGTTATTCAAATTTATCTCACTTTTGGTTCTCTACTTTAATCTAAAAGCATCTTTTATATGGTTTATTTTAAAAAGCGTAGTTTGCTGATTTAAATAAACTTCTATAACATCAAATCTTATATTAATGTTAATTAATTTTTTATAATAAATATAAGCATTAGTAACTTTTATTATAGATTTTTGTTTTGAAATATTAATTGATTCTTTAGGTAAACCATAATCATAATTATATCTACCTTTAACTTCAATAATTATTAATAAATCATCTTGAATACATATAATATCTATCTCACCTAAGAAATTTCTAAAATTACAATCTAATATATGATATTTATTTTTTTGTAAATATTCTTTAGCTAAATTTTCACAATAATTACCTATCTCTTTATTTAATTTTTTCACTAAATCACTCCTAATATTCATTTCATTTATTGGATATTATTAACAATTTAAAAATAAGTTAAACAAATTTATTTTTAAAGAATTAATATTTGGAAGTGTGTCTATAATCTTTAACGGGTGATTTATATGGCAGTAAAAATAATTAGTGCAACGCACAATGGTTTAGAAGGTTTTTTGATAAACATTGAGGTAGATATATCTAAAGGATTGCCAGTGTTTAATATAGTTGGACTTCCTGATACCTCAGTAAAAGAAGCTAAAGAGAGGGTTAGGGCAGCAATTACAAATTGTGGCTTTAAGTTTCCGTTAGGTAGAATTACTATTAATTTGGCGCCGGCAGATGTAAGAAAAATAGGTTCTCTTTTAGATTTACCTATTGCACTTGGAATTCTTATGGAGTCTAATCAAATATGCAGAAAAAGTATGGATGATTGCATAGTATTTGGAGAATTGTCGTTATTTGGTGAACTTAAAGGAGTAAAAGGAACTATACCCATAATAATTGAGGGTATTAAGGAAAAGATTAATAAGTTTATTTTTCCTTATGAAAATTTAGAAGAAAGCCATTATTTTGAAGGTGGAGAGTATTATCCTTTGAAAACTTTAAAAGAAGTAATTGCGTATATTACATATGAAGACGTACTTCCTTATAAAGCAGACAACGAACTTAAAAGTGAAGAAAGTTATGATTCGGTAGATTATGGTAGTATTATAGGTCAGTATTCATCTAAAAGAGCATTAGAAATAGCTGCAGCTGGAAATCATAATATTATTCTTTATGGAGAACCAGGATGTGGTAAAACAATGCTTGCAAAAGCTTTAATATCAATTTTACCATCTCTATCTCAAGAAGAATTGGTAGAAATTGCAAAAATTTATAGTGCATGTGGTCTTATAAAAAAGACTTCACATATTAGTAGACCATTTAGAGCTCCGCATCATACAACTACAAGGCCAGCATTAATTGGTGGTGGAAAGGAAATAAAGCCAGGAGAAATAACACTTGCACATAATGGAGTATTATTTTTAGATGAAATTTTAGAATTTAAAAAGGATGTTTTAGAATCATTAAGAGAGCCTCTTGAAGAGAAATGTGTAAATCTAAATAGGCTTAGTGGAAGATATCAAATGCCAGCTGATTTTCTATTAATTGGAGCCTTTAATCCAGTTGAAAATAATGAAGATAAAGATGGTAATGATGATAAGTACTATTTTAATAGTAGAATTAAGAGATACTCTAAAAAATTCTCAAGTGCTTTATTAGATAGAATTGATATCATAAATTATGTACCTAGATTGAATTATGATGAAATAAAGAATGAAAAGGATTCATATGATTCAAAAATCATGAGGGAAAATGTTTTTAGAGCTAGGGAAATTCAAATACAAAGATTTAAAAATACAACATATAAATATAATTCTGATATAAAAGGAAAAGATATTTTTGAAATATGCAGAGTTAATAAAAAATGTACAGAAATTCTAAAACATTATTATAATACATCTAGTGTATCTCTAAGAGGATATGGTAAAGTAATAAAATTATCAAGAACAATAGCGGATATAGAGCATGAAAGTGATATCTTAGAAGGACATATTTTAGAAGCTTTTAGTTATAGAAAAAATATTAATGGAGAAATTATATAGAAAGGGATAAAGATAAATGGATTATGATCTATGGTTAATACTTATTAATTTATCAAATTATCGAAAAATAAAGTTAATAGATAAATATAAAACTGCAAAAAATGTATATAATAATTTCGAAGATATATTAAAAGAAAATAAGATGATTTCAAAAAAATTAAAAAATTTTCAAAAAGAAGATTTAAACTATGAAGTATCAAATCTCAAAGAGACATTATCTAAAAAGGGGATAGGTTATATTACATACGCTAATCCTTTATATAGAGAGAAATTGAGTGGGATTTTAGAATCGCCATATTTTCTGTTTTATATGGGAAATATAGATATTATAAATAAGAAATCTATAGGAGTTGTAGGGGCTAGAAAATGCTCAATTTATGGACTAACTGTAACAAAGCTCTTGACAAAGGAGCTTATTACTAATAATATAACGCTTATAAGTGGAGGTGCAAGAGGAATAGATTCTATTGCACATAAAACTGCTTTAGAGAATAATGGATATAACATATCTGTATTAGGGTGTGGAATTGACATAACTTATCCATCTGAAAACAAAGCTTTGTTTTCAAAGATAGCAGAAAATGGCGTAGTAATTTCTGAATTTTTACCTGGGACACCACCAATAGGAGAAAACTTTCCTAGAAGGAATAGAATAATCAGTGGGCTTAGTGAAAGTGTAATAGTAATAGAAGCTTCAGAAAAAAGTGGATCATTAATAACAGCTAGACTTGCACAAAAACAACATAAGACAGTTATTGCTGTGCCTGGTTCAATATTGTATAGTGGAGCAAGTGGTTCTAATAAATTACTTAGAGATGGTGCTACCATTTGTACAGATGTAGAAGATTTAAGAGTTACACTTAGCTTAGAGCATGTTCACATTAAACCTATGAGGTTTACACCAGAAAAAAGTGAAGTCTTAGAGTTAATAACAGATTCACCAGTTCATATAGATGATATTTTAAAAAATACATCTGTTGATAGAGGGGCTTTATATGCATTGTTATTTGAGATGCAGATGAAAAGTGAAATTATTTGTTTGCCAGGAAATTACTATGTTAGAACAATTTAAAATGTATAGGGGGGTGAATACTTCATAAATTTTATGAAGTTGTAATATGGGTCAAAAACTTGTAATTGTTGAGTCGCCGGCAAAAGCAAAAACAATCGGCAAATATTTGGGAAAAAATTATATTGTAGAAGCATCAATGGGGCATGTAAGAGATTTACCTAAGAGTAGATTGGGTGTTGATATAGACAATAACTATACTCCTAAATACATAACTATTAGAGGAAAGGGAGAATTAATAGATAAATTAAGAAAAGCTGCTAAAAAAGCAGATAAAGTTTATTTGGCTACCGACCCTGATAGAGAAGGAGAAGCTATTTCATGGCATTTAGCTAATATTTTAAAAATTTCAGAGGATGAAACATGTAGAATTGTATTTAATGAAGTTACAAAATTAGCAGTCAAAGCATCTATAAAAGAAGCGAGAAAAATTGATTTAGATTTAGTAGATGCACAACAAGCAAGAAGAATATTAGATAGGCTTGTTGGTTATGAAATAAGTCCGATTTTATGGAAAAATGTAAAATGGGGACTTAGTGCAGGAAGAGTACAATCAGTAGCTTTGAAATTAATATGTGATAGAGAAAAAGAAATAAATGAATTTATTCCTAAAGAGTACTGGTCTATAGATTGTATTCTAAAGAAAGAAAGAAAAAAGTTTCTAGTGAGGCTTTCAACATATAAAGGCAAAAAGATTGAAATTGAAAATGAAGAAATATCAAATAGAATTATAAAAGAACTTGAAGTTGGAAATTTTATTGTGAAAAATATAAAGAAGGGGAAGAAAAATAGAAATCCACTTCCACCTTTTACAACAAGTACACTTCAACAAGAGGCAAATAAAAAATTAAATTTTATGACAAAAAGAACTATGTCTATAGCACAAGGGCTTTATGAGGGTATGGAAATAAAAGGCTATGGGACAGTAGGATTAATAACATATATGAGAACTGACTCAGTAAGAATTTCAGAAGAAGCACAAGGAAAAACTAAAGAATTTATTGAAAATACTTATGGGGAAAAATATGTGCCAAGTTCTCCAAGAATATATAAAGGTAAAAAGAATATTCAAGATGCCCATGAAGCAATAAGGCCAACTTATGTAGAAATTACACCACAAATAGCAAAAGAAAATTTGAATTCAGAACAATTTAAATTATATTCATTAATATGGAATAGATTTGTAGCAAGTCAAATGTCATCATGTGAACTAAACACAAATTCAATAGATATATTAAATGGGGATTATAAATTTAAAGCATCAGGTTCAGTGATTTCTTTTGATGGTTTTATGAAAATATATGAATATTCAAATGAAGATGACGAAAATTCAGTATTATTACCAGAACTAGAGGAGAATGAAGAACTTAAAACAGAGTCACTTAAAGGGACTCAACATTTTACTCAGTCACTACCTCGATATACTGAAGCATCATTTGTTAAATTATTAGAAGAAAAGGGCATAGGTAGACCTAGTACTTATGTACCAACTATTTCAACTTTGCTTGGAAGAAACTACGTTATTCGTGAAAAGAAAAACTTAGTACCAACAGAGCTTGGAGATATAGTAAATAATATTGTAAGTGAATATTTTAAACAAATAGTAGATGTGGATTTTACAGCAGATATGGAGAAAAAACTTGATAATGTAGAAGGCGGAAATGAAAATTGGACTAAAATAGTTGGAGAGTTTTTTGAACCATTAAAAATTGCAATTGAGAAAGCTGAAAAAGAAATATCAAAGATTGTAATTGAAGATAAAGTTAGTGATGTAAAATGTGAAAAATGTGGACGCATGATGGTTATCAAAAGGGGAAGGTTTGGTGAGTTTCTAGCATGTCCGGGATATCCAGATTGTAAAAATGCTAAACCTATAGTTGAAGAATTGGACGTACCATGTCCGGATTGTGGAAAAACTATTGTGGCGAAGAAAAGCAAAAAAGGAAAGAAGTTCTTTGGGTGTATGGGGTATCCAGAATGTAAATTTGTAAGCTGGTATGAGCCAGTAAAAGAAAAATGTCCTGATTGTAATTCTTATATGGTATTAAAATATTCAAAGACAAAAGGAAAGTATATACAATGTTCAAATAACGAATGTAATTATAAAGAAGAGTTAAAAAAAGATACAGAAGAGGATTAGAAACAAACAACAAAGATTAGACACGTGAAAGAAAATAACAAGTCAAAGCTGTGATGTATATTTTGAATCAGACAAGGTGCTATATTTGCTTAGTAGTGGACTATTAGGTAAACATTTCGATGCCGTATGATGAGAAATAGACTAGCTACTGACTTGTTATTTTTTTTGAATGTGCCTCATTTTGTCGAATGATATAAAAAGAGTGTTGAAAAGCAGAATTTTATGTGATAAACTAGTTCTAATAGCAACTTGTAAAAAAATTCAATAAATTAAGAATTTTCTAACGATTTCATTGTTTTCGTTTAAGGTATATTTTCATAGTTATTTTTCAAATGCTTAAATAATATTGTTATACAGTTGCCAAGGAGGATAAGAATATGTCATCATTATTAAATAAAACTAGGATGTTAAATAAGATTCTACAGAAATCTGGTGCAGAACCTGTAGCATTTCAAGATATATGTACATTATTGAGTGAGGTTCTTAATTGTAATGCATATATAATAAGTAAAAAAGGGAAAGTACTTGGATATACTTTTGGTAAAGATTTTGAATGCGAAGCTATGAAAAAAAAGGTCATAGAAGATAAGAGATTTCCAGAAGATTACAATAAGTCGCTTTTGCAAGTTAATGAGACATTAGCAAATCTTCCTAATGAAGGTAGATGTGTATTTCAAGAGATTGGTCAATGCAGAAAAGTAGATAAGCTATCAACAATAGTTCCGATTATAGGAAGTAGAGAAAGAATAGGAACATTAATATTAGCTAGATTTGGTAATGCGTTTGTAGATGAAGATTTAGTGTTGGTAGAATATAGTGCAACTATTGTAGGTTTAGAAATGCTTAGGGCTATGCAAGATGAAATTGCAGAAGAAACAAGAAAAAAAGCAGTTGTTCAATTGGCTATAGGAACTCTTTCTTATTCCGAACTAGAAGCTGTTGAACATATATTTGAAGAGTTAAATGGAAGTGAAGGATTATTGGTAGCTTCAAAGATAGCAGATAAAGTAGGAATAACTAGAAGTGTTATAGTAAATGCATTAAGAAAATTTGAAAGTGCTGGAGTCATTGAATCTAGGTCTCTTGGTATGAAGGGAACTTATATTAGAATATTAAATGAAAAATTAACAGAAGAATTAAAAAAGATTAAATAAATTAAGATGCATAAAAGAAAATAATAAGTTAAATAAACTAGCATACTGACTTGTTATTTCTTGAATGTGCATAAATAGCTATAGGTAAAAAATTATCCTATAGCTATTTTTATGTCTAAATTAAAAAGTTTTTGTTGATACGTTAAATGCCTTATGATATACTACTTAAGATAAGAAATACACACACCATCCAATTTGTAGATTAGGTGCCCTTAATTTAAGGGGAATTTATGAGCTAAAGATGGTGGAGGTAAAAACCAAGGAGGTAACAAAATGTCAGTAATATCAATGAAACAATTATTAGAAGCAGGTGTACATTTCGGTCACCAAACAAGAAGATGGAACCCTAAGATGGCTCCTTATATATTCACAGAAAGAAACGGAATCTATATTATAGATCTTCAAAAAACAGTTAGAAAGGCTGAAGAAGCTTATAACTTTGTTAAACAAATATCTGAAGAAGGAAAAGATATACTTTTCGTTGGAACTAAGAAGCAAGCTCAAGAAGCAATAAAAGAAGAAGCTATAAGAAGTAATATGCATTTCGTAAATAACAGATGGTTAGGTGGAATGTTAACAAACTTCTCAACTATTAAAGGTAGAATAAGAAAATTAGAACAAATAGAAAAAATGCAAGAAGATGGAACTTTTGAGGTTCTTCCTAAGAAAGAAGTTATAAAACTTAAGTTAGAAATGGAAAAGCTTGAAAAGAACCTTGGTGGTATCAGAAACTTAGATGCTGAAAATGTTGGAGCAATGTTTATCGTTGATCCAAGAAAAGAAAAGAATGCTATTTTAGAAGCTAAGATTTTAGGAATACCAGTAGTTGCAATTGTAGATACTAACTGTGATCCAGAAGAAGTTGATTATGTAATTCCAGGTAATGATGATGCTATTAGAGCTGTTAAATTAATAACTGCTAAAATGGCTGATGCTATTATGGAAGGAAGACAAGGCGAACAATTAGCTGAATAATTTAAATGAAAGGGTAAGTAAGTTGAATTTACCTACCCTTTTGTTAACTGTTAAGGATTACTTTATATTTAGGAGGAATTTAGATTATGGCAAATATAAGTGCACAATTAGTTAAGGAACTAAGAGAAATGACTGGTTCTAAAATGATGGATTGTAAAAAGGCTTTAGTTGAAACAGATGGGAATATTGAAAAAGCTATTGAATTTTTAAGAGAAAAGGGACTTGCGGATGCATCTAAAAAGTCTGGTAGAGTTGCTGCAGAAGGTACAGTTAAAACATACATTTCAGATGATAAGAAAAATGGAGCAGTTCTTGAATTTAACTGTGAAACAGATTTCGTTGCTATAAATGAAGAGTTTGTTGGTTTTGCTGATAAGTTAGCTAAAATAGTAGTTGAAACTTCAGTTACAACAGTAGAAGAACTTATTAATCAAAAGATTGAAGGTGAAACTACAGTTTCAGAAAGCTTAAAAGCTTTAATAGCAAAGCTTGGTGAAAATATGTCAGTTAGAAGATTTACTAAATTTTCTATTGAAAATGGAGTAGTTAAGAGTTATATTCATGGTGGCGGAAGAATTGGAGTTCTAGTAGAAGTTGCTTGTGACAAAGATTCAGAAGTTCTAGATGAAGTTGCAAAAGAAGTTTGTATGCAAATTGCTGCTGCAAATCCATTATTCTTAAGCAAAGATGCTGTTGACACAACATCTATGGAAAAAGAAAAAGAAATCTACAGAGTTCAAGCTTTAAATGAAGGAAAACCAGAAAAAATCGTTGAGAAAATGGTTATTGGAAGAATTCAAAAGTATTTTAAAGAAGTTTGTCTTTTAGAACAACCATGGGTTAAAGATGGCGATAAGTCAATTTCTAAGTTCTTAGAAGAGAAATCTAAAGAGGTTGGTTCTCCAATTACAGTAACTAGATTCGTAAGATACGAAAGAGGAGAAGGAATCGAAGTTGAAAAGGTAGACTTTGCTGAAGAAGTTGCAAGACAAATCGGTAAATAGTTTAAACCTAAAGAGAACACTTTGTGTTCTCTTTTTTTAAAGAATAAAGTAAATATGATTCTTAAAAAATTCAGGAGGTAATTGTAAATGTCAAATTGTAAATACAAGAGAGTAATTTTAAAACTTTCAGGAGAAGCATTAGCTGGAGTTAGTGGATTTGGACTTGATTTTAACGTAGCTAAGAGAATAGCACTTGAAATTAAAGAATTAGTCGACATGGGTGTTGAAGTTGGAACTGTAGTTGGTGGCGGAAACATTTGGAGAGGGAGAAGTGGGGAAGGCATGGATAGAACCACTGCAGATTACATGGGAATGATGGCAACATGTATAAATGCCTTAGCACTTCAAGATTCTTTAGAACAAGTAGGTGTTAAAACAAGAGTACAAACTGCTATAGAAATGAAGGAAATTGCAGAACCATTCATAAGAAGAAGAGCAATGAGACATTTAGAAAAAGGAAGAGTTGTTATATTTGCTGCTGGTACAGGAAATCCTTATTTTTCAACAGATACTACTGCCGCTTTAAGAGCTGCTGAAATTGAAGCAGATGTAATTCTTTTAGCTAAAAAAGTTGATGGTGTTTATGATAAAGATCCTCACAAGTATGCAGATGCTAAAAAATATGATACACTATCGTATATAGAAGTATTAGAACAAGGATTACAAGTTATGGATTCTACAGCAACCTCATTATGTATGGATAATGAAATTCCAATTCTTGTATTTGGATTAGATGAGCCGGGAAATATTAAAAGAGCAATGTATGGAGAAAATATAGGTACATTAGTAAAAAAGAAATAGGAGGATAATCATGATTAAGGAAATCATTAAAAATGCAGAAGAAAAAATGAAAAAAACAATATCTGTGTTAGAGTCAGATCTATCAACAATGAAGGCAGGGAGAGCAAACCCAACAATGCTCGATAGAATTCAAGTTGATTATTATGGAAGTATGTGTCCACTTAGCCAAGTGGCAAATGTTTCATCTCCAGAACCAAGAGTACTTATGATAACACCATGGGAAAAACCTCTTCTAAAAGAGATAGAAAAAGCTATCTTAAAGTCAGATTTAGGCTTAAATCCTTCAAATGATGGTTCAATTATTAGATTAGCAATACCAGAGTTAACAGAAGAAACAAGAAAAGTTCTTGTTAAGAAGGTAAAGAAAAATGGAGAAGAATCTAAGGTAGCTGTAAGATCAATTAGAAAAACTGCTAATGATAAGCTTAAAGCTTTAAAAAAGGATTCTGATTTTTCAGAAGATCAAATAAAAAAAGCTGAAGATGAAATTCAAAAGAAGACCGATGCAGTTGTAAAAGAAATAGATACTATAATTGCTAAAAAAGAAAAAGAAGTCTTATCAGTTTAAAGCTCAAAACCTGCTAAGAAAGCAGGTTTTTTCTTTAAGCAGAGAACCAAAATCTATGATTTTGTGTGAATCGCTTACTCTTTGAGCAAGCAGATAAGTAAGAGTCCAAATCTTGCATTTGGGTACTTCAATTTAGCTGATAACAGCCAAAGGATGTTAGCCTCACATGAGAAAGATTTCATGTGGACCGCTTACTCAGCGAACGTATGTGAGTCGAGTGTCTTTAATAAACTAGGAGGAGAAAATATGTTAAATATATTTAAATCAAAAAAGCAATATAAAGAAAATTTTGAATTGGATATGAATAACATACCAAATCATATAGCTATAATAATGGATGGTAATGGACGATGGGCTAAAGAACAAAATTTGCCTAGAAGTATGGGACATAAAGCAGGGGTTGAAACTATTAGAATAATTCTAAAGGAAGCTACAAGACTTGGAGTAAAGAATTTAACTTTATATGCTTTTTCAACTGAAAATTGGTCAAGACCTAAAGATGAGGTCGGAGCATTAATGAAGCTTTTAGTTAGTTATTTAAAGAAAGAGTTAAAAGAATGTTATGAAAATGGCGTTAAAATGAATGTTTTGGGAGATATTACAAAACTACCTAAAGAATGTCAGATAGCCTTGGAAGAATCTATAGAAACTACTAAGAATAATACAAAAATAAATTTAAATTTTGCATTAAACTATGGTGGAAGAGATGAAATAGTTAGGGCTATTAAGCTTATTAGTTCAGATATAAAAAATAATAAGCTAAAAGAAGAAGAAATTAATGAGGCATTGGTAGAAGAATATTTATACACTAAAGGTATACCAGATCCAGATTTAATTATTAGACCATCTGGAGAACAAAGACTTAGTAATTTCTTGTTATGGCAATGTGCTTACTCAGAATTTTGGTATTCTAATATAAATTGGCCAGATTTTAAAGAAATAGATTTAAAAAGAGCTATAGTAGATTATCAAAATAGAGATAGACGTTTTGGAAAAGTTAAATAGAGGAGTGATTAGATTTTGAAGTCTAATAATAGATATTTAGGTGCTACGATGATTGCTCCATTTATAATATTCGTTTTTCTTGGAGGAATTTATCTTAAAGGCTTTATCTTTGCATTATCTATACTAGCACTTGGGGAATTTTATAATGCGTTAAAAGAGAAAAATTTTAAACCAATAAAAAGTGCAGGATATATTCTTTTGGTAATATATTATCTTTTAAACAATAATTTTGAACATATGATGTATGTTCTTGTTGCTGCAGCATTTATATTATTAATACTTCCGGTTATAGATTCGGAATATACTTTTATTGATGTTTCATTAACATTACTAGGATTTATATATTGTGGAATTTTATTTGGTTTTGTATATTTAGTTAATGCAAAACCAGCAGGTGAATTTTTAGTTTGGGTCATATTTATTAGTTCATGGCTTTCAGATACGGCAGCTTTTTATAGTGGTAAATTTTTTGGAAAACATAAACTTTCGCCTAGAGTATCACCTAAAAAAACTATAGAAGGTTCAATAGGTGGACTTATAGGGGCAACAGTTTTTGCGGGGATTTTTGGAATTATAGTACAGAAATATATAAATATTATGCCAATATATAATTATTTTATAATAGGTACTTTGTGCGGAATATTTGGACAATTTGGAGATTTAGTTGCTTCTTCAATAAAAAGATATGTAGGTATTAAAGATTATAGTGATTTAATTCCAGGACATGGAGGAATATTAGATAGATTTGATAGTATAATATTTTCGGCAACTGTTATTTTTTATTACTTAACTTTTATAATAAAACTTTAGAAACATGAAAGAAAATAACGAGTCAAAGATGCAATGTATGTTTTGTGTCAGACAAGGAGGGATGTTTGCCTCATAGTGGACTATTAGGTGAACATACTGGCTTGTTACTTTTTTGAATGTGCCTTAATATATAGTCGCAAATTTATAAATTTGCGATTTTTTTATGTAAATTAAATTATAATGTTTTTAAGAGAAAGACATAAGCATATACTATATTAATCATGAAGTTAGTGAGGTGAAGAATATTTTTAAAACATATAAAAAGCTTTTCTCACTTTTGTTATCTCTTATATTAGTAGTAATAGGAACGCTTTTAATAAAATATTATTTTAAACCTTTTTTATCTATGATTGCAATAGTTATAATTTGCACGCCTATATATAAAATTATGGTTAAAGCTAAAATACCAAATAAAATTGCTGGTGCTTTAAGTATTATTAGTGTTAATATTATTATAATTCTTATAGGTATATATTTAGGACGCGAAATTATTGATGTATTTAAGAAATTATATTTAACAAATTTAGAATGGATAAATAATTTTATTCAGGATATTTCTATTGCGCTAAATGTAGATTTCAAAAATTTTAAGATTGGGAAAAGTGTAATTTCTATAATTAATGACCAAAATATAAGAAGAGGAGCAGTAAATACTGGTGAAAGTATTTTAGCTTATTTTATAGGTAATATATGTACTTTTTTTGTATTAATAGATAAGCAAAAAATACTAGAATTGATTTCAATGTTAATTCCCAAAGAGACAATGTTAAAATTTGAACATCAAAAGGAAAATTTTATTCAAATGATTGGAATAGAAGGAATATTAGTTCTCATTTCAACATTAGAAATTATAATTGGTTTTTATATAATTAAAATTCCTAATTTTTTCACTATTGGTATAATATGTGGTATTCTAGATATTTTACCATACGTTGGAACTATAATTGTATTTATTCCGATTATAATATACAATATTATAATGAAGAATTTTCTTTGTGCATTTGGGCTTATATGTTTATATATATTAGTGCAAGTTATCAGAGAAATATTAGAGGCTAAATTTTTAGGTGATAAATTAGATATTCACCCTCTTGTTATATTATTATCTATATATATTGGAGTGAAGGTATTTGGCATTTTAGGAATATTAGTTGGACCAATGTATAGTATTTTAGCAAAAGAAATAATTTATAGCACGGACTGACTACACAGATTTTTAGGAAATGAAATTTATGATAGTGCTAATTGTATTTTGCTTTTAGGAGGAAAAAGAATGAAAAAAATTTCTATACTAGGGGTTACTGGTTCTATAGGAACTCAGACCTTAGATGTAATCAGAAAATCAAATGAAGAATTAAGACTAATTGGAGTTACTGCCAATACTTCTGTAGAAAAAGTTATTCAAATAATAGAAGAATTTGAACCTTCTTATGTAGCCATGATGGATTCAAAAAGTGCTTGTAAAATAAAGAATTATTGCAAAGAACACAACAAATTAATTCAAGTTCTAGATGGAATAAAAGGACTTAATAAAATAGCTTCTTTAGATGAGATTGACATAGTAGTGACATCTGTAGTTGGTATGATAGGATTAGAGCCTACAATGAAAGCTATAGAAGCTAAAAAAGATATTGCTCTTGCAAATAAAGAAACTTTAGTTGTTGCAGGAGAAATTGTAATGAAGGCTGCTAAAGAAAATAATGTTAAGATACTTCCAGTAGATTCAGAACATAGTGCCATTTTTCAGTCTTTGAGAGGAAATGATATAAATACATTAAAAAAAGTAATTTTAACTGCATCAGGAGGTCCTTTTAGGGGAAAAATAATAGAAGACTTACAAGAAATAAAAGTAGAAGATGCACTAAAACACCCAAAATGGAATATGGGAAGAAAAATTTCTATAGATTCTGCAACACTTATGAATAAAGGACTTGAAGTAATAGAAGCACATTGGCTTTTCAATTGTGATTATGATAATATACAAGTTGTAGTGCATCCACAAAGTATTGTACATTCTATGGTAGAATATACTGATGGTAGCATAATAGCACAGCTTGGCGCACAAGATATGAGATTACCAATACAATATGCTCTCAATTATGAAAAAAGAGAAAATCTTATTGCAGATGCAATAGATTTTTATGAAATATCAAAATTGACTTTTGAAAAACCAGACTTAGATACGTTTAAGGCTTTAAACTTATCATTTAAAGCTGGAAAAATAGGGGGACTTATGCCAACTATTTTGAACGGGGCTAATGAAGCAGCAGTAGAATTATTTTTAAATAAGAAAATAAAATTTCTACAAATTTCAGATATAATCGAAAAATCCATGGAAGTATTTAAGGATGAAGTTCAAAAAGAACTAACATTAGAAAATATTATTGATTTAGATAAAAGAGTTAAACAATATGTAGTAGATAAAGCAGTACTTTAAGGAGGTAATTTTTTTATATGTATATAATGTATATAATTATGGCTATATTGGCCTTTGGAGTTTTAATAATTGTTCATGAACTGGGACATTTTACCTTGGCAAAAATAAATGGTGTAAGAGTTGAAGAATTTGCTATTGGAATGGGACCAAAGATTTTCTCTAAACAAGGAAAAGAAACAAAATATTCTTTGGGACTTTTTCCTGTAGGTGGATATGTAAAAATGATGGGGGAAGAAGAGACTGTTGAGGATGAAAGAAGTTTTTCAGCTAAGCCTCCACTAAGAAGAATAAGTATAATAATTGCAGGGGTATTTATGAATTATGTATTAGCAATAGTAATTTTTACAACTATAATACATAATTTCGGATATACAAATACAACACCAGCGGCAGTAGTTCCATCATCACCAGCGTATGAAGCAGGGATTTTAGCTGGTGATAAAATTTTAAAAGTAAATGGTTTAAGAGCTTTTTCATATGATAATATTGCTGCAGGAGTAACTTTATCTTATGGAAATCCTATAAATGTTTCTATTGAGAGAAATGGAGAAAAAAAAGATATAACAGTAACACCAACAAAAAATGAAAATGGTCAATTATTAATTGGTCTTAATTTCTCAAAAGTACAAAACCCAGGAATTGGTGAGAGTTTTAAACAAAGTTTTAATCAAACAGCATCTTTAGTTTCTCAAACATTTAAAGGGTTAGAAATGATATTTACAGGAAAAGCAAACCTTAAAACTGATGTGGGTGGACCTATTACAATAATTAAGATGTCAGCAGCATCTGCACAATCAGGAATTTGGAATCTAGTATACTTTGTTGGATTTTTAAGTGTAAATTTGGCTGTATTTAATTTGTTACCTTTCCCAGCATTAGACGGAGGTTGGTGTGTAATATTATTAATTGAATTAATAACTAGAAGAAAAGTTCCAGATAAGATAGTTGGAGTATTAAATTATATAGGATTTGCAGCACTTATAGGACTAATGATATTGGTGACTATAAAAGATATATTATTTCCAGTGAAGTTCTAGAAAATGAAATAAGGCTTACTCCTACAAAGTTATTTGTGGGAGTAAGCTACTTACATAAATAAGCGTATATAAGCTAATAAGATATATTCAAAAAATAACAAGTCAGTCAGTATGTTAGTTGATTTTGTGCCATACTGTGTCGATACTATTAGATTATAGCGTACTATGAACTGATAGTAGCTCCTTATTTGACATAAAGTGAAACTTCTACTCTTAATGGATAAAATATATGTCGTATCTTTGACTTGTTGTTTTAGTGTCTAAATAATATATAATAATTTGAAATTGGTAAATAATTAGACTCGATTCTCAATTGTTAATTATAAACAAAGGTTTTCTTTATATAAGAAATATTTTAAAATTACTAAACGTTAGGAGATATATATATGAAAAGAAGAAAATCAAGAAAAGTTAGGGTGGGAAATATATATGTTGGGGGAGACGCCCCTATTACAGTACAATCAATGACGACAACTCGTACTAAAAATATAGAAGATACCCTAAATCAAATAGATAAGTTATATAATGCAGGATGCGATATTATAAGATGTGCAGTGCTAGATATGGATGATGCGGAAAGTTTAAGTGAAATAACAAAAAAATCACCTGTTCCAGTAGTTGCAGATATACATTTTGATTATAAGCTGGCTTTAAAAGCAATTGAAAATGGAGTTTCAGCCCTAAGAATAAATCCTGGAAATATAGGAAGCATAGATAAAATTAAAATTCTTAAAGAAGCTTGCGTAGAAAAACAAATACCTATAAGAATTGGAGTTAATTCTGGATCTTTAGAAAAAGATATTTTAGAAAAGTATGGAATGCCAACAGCAGAAGGTTTAGTTGAAAGTGCATTAAGACATGTTAAGATTTTGGAAGATTTAGATTTTCATGATATTGTTATATCAATAAAGTCTTCTAATGTAATTATGATGATAGAGTGCTATAGGTTAATAGCGGAAAAATGTGATTATCCTCTTCATTTAGGAGTAACAGAAGCTGGAACTATTCAAAGGGGAACAATTAAATCAAGTATAGGAATTGGAACTCTTCTTGCAGAAGGTATAGGAGATACTATAAGAGTCTCTTTAACTACTGATCCTATTCATGAAATAAAAGTTGGTATTGAAATTTTAAAAACCTTAGGATTAAAGAAAAAAGGTGTTGAATTCGTATCTTGTCCTACTTGCGGAAGAACTCAAATAAATTTAATAAAGATTGCAGAAGAAGTTGAAAACAGATTAGAGAATTATAAAAAAGATATTAAAGTTGCAGTTATGGGATGTGTGGTAAATGGTCCTGGAGAAGCCAGAGAAGCTGATATTGGAATTGCAGGTGGAATAGGAGAAGGAATTATTTTTAAAAAAGGCAAAGTGATAAAAAAAGTAAAAGAAGAAGAATTAGTAGATGCTCTTATGAAAGAAATAGAAAATTTATACACAGATGAAAAAAGCGCGAAGCGCAACCAAGAACATTTCACAGATGAAAAAAGCACGCACCTATAAAAAGAGTGAGAAGCACAATTAGGAACTTATTTAAGTGCAACCAAGAACCTATTAAATAAAACCGTAATTATGTCACAGAGAAAAAAGAAAAAGCGATATAACTATATAAAAATTTAAACATTTAACTATGTAGCTATTTAAATAGTTATAGGCATAATGGACAGTTAGAGCATATATTCAAAAATA